>Ga0208849_1000273_pt1 | contig 50153 bp, 43 predicted proteins | sample NGESurdeep072012_10_FD_184470 | JGI IMG/M metagenome (GOLD analysis project Ga0208849, IMG submission 184470) | Arctic peat soil microbial communities from Barrow, Alaska - NGEE Surface sample 53-3 deep-072012 (SPAdes) | ecosystem: Environmental > Terrestrial > Soil > Wetlands > Peat ... | reverse complement strand
TTGCTGCGTTTCGGCGGCTACGCGCTCGGCGCCCTGGCAACGCTGGCCTCGAGCGCTGTCGTCATCCGCCACCTCGGAGTGATCGACACCGGGCATTTCTTGACGGTCACCGCGCTTCTCGCGATAGTCGCAACCGTCAGCGATCTCGGGCTCACAGGCTTCGCCGTACGCGAATATTCCACGGGAGCGAGATCGGACGGGCGGCGTTTCCTGCGTAACCTGCTCGGCATCCGCCTGGTGCTCGCGCTTGGTGGCCTCACGATCGCCGTCGTCTTCGGCCTGCTGGTCGGCTATCCCGTCGTGATGGTGCTCGGGACGGTCATCGCTGGCTTCGGCATGGTCTTCCTGGTGGCGCAGGACGGATGCGCGATCCCTCTCCAGGTCGGCCTGCGGTTCGGGTGGGTCGCGGGACTGCAGCTCGCGCTCCAAGTGGGTGTTGCGATCGAGGCCGTGCTGCTCGCGGTGGCCGGGGCGGGGCTGCTCCCGTTCTTCGCGCTGCAGTTGCCGATCGTGATCCCGGTGCTGTTCGCGACGATGGTGGTTGGCGGCCACGACTCGCGCCTCAAGCCGTCGCTCGACACCGAGGAGTGGCGTCGGATGGTCGGCCGGATCCTGCCGTACTCCGCTGCGGTCGTGCTCTCGGTCGTCTACTTCCAGATCGCCCAGGTCATGGTGTCGTTGCTATCCAGCCCGGTGGAGACCGGCTACTTCGGCGTGTCGTTTCGCGTGCTGACCGCGCTCACGTTGCTGCCGCCGCTGATCGTCTCCACAGCTCTCCCGCTCCTCGCCCGCGCGGCGCGCGATGACGCCGAGCGCTTCAGCTACGCCAGCCGCAGGCTCGTCGAGACGATGATGCTCGCCGGCTGCGGCGTTGCGCTCGCGCTGTTCCTCGGTGCCGGCTTCGCCATCCAGGTGGTCGCTGGGCCCGGTTACGCGCACTCCGTTGAAGTCCTGCGCATCCTGTCGGTGGCCCTGCTCGGCACCTTCGTGATTTCCGCGCGTGGATACGCGCTGCTCTCGCTCGACCGTCTTCGTGCGATGCTCGTTTGCAACGGCATCGCGCTTATCGTCGTGGTCGCATGCGGAGCTCCACTGATCAGTGCCTACGGCGCGAAAGGTGCTGCGATCGCGCTCGTGGCCGCCGAGTTGACGCTTGGCCTCAGCTACGAGCGGGCGCTTGCGCGCAAGCGGCCCGAGCTGCGCCTCAACCTCGGCTTCATCGTGCGGGCCGCGGTCGCCGCTCTGCTCGCTGGTGCCCTGGCGACCGCACTCGCGCTACCGCCGGTCGCCGCAGCCGCGCTCGGATCGGCGCTCTACATCGCGGCCCTTTTGGCGCTCGGGATCATCCCGGCTGAGATTCGCGAGGCACTTTTCAGGTGGCGTCACCCTGCATGAGCGCTGACGCGACCTCGCGCGAGCCCGAGTCACACGCCCAGTTCGGCGAGGATCTGATCCTCGCCGAGATCTTCGCGGATCGTGTCCAGGGCTGCTGCGTCGAGGTCGGCGCCAACGATGGTCGCACCGGGAGCGCAAGCTACCTGTTCGAGAAGCGAGGCTGGCAATGCCTGCTGGTCGAGCCGATTCCAGCGCTGGCGCAGGAGATCCGCGAGTACCGCACGTGCAGGATCATCAACTGTGCCGCGAGCTCCAGCGAGGGTGAGGCAAAGTTCTTCGTCGTCGAAGGCGTCGATGCGGTGTCGGGCCTCGATCTCACGCCCGATCGAGTCGAGTGGATTCGCCGCATCGGCGGAACGATCAAGGAGATAACCGTTCGGACCGCGACACTCGACAGCCTGCTCGAAGAGGCCGGTTTCACGGAGCTCGAGTTCGTGACGATCGACGTCGAGGGACATGAGCTGTCCGTCCTCGAGGGATTTGACCTTGAGACCTACAGGCCGCGAATCGTGATCATCGAGGACAACTCGGCAAACGGCAACTTGGTTGTTGCCCGGCACATGGCTGACCATGGCTACGTACACTTCAGGAGAACCGGCGTCAACGAGTGGTACGCGCGCGAGTCGGATGCTGAGCTGGTCAGGCCCGATGCGATCAGGAGGTTCGAGCGCGCGAAGCGCATCCAGCGCTGGGACCGCAGGCGCAAACAGCTGGTGACGCGCATCGCGACGCGCGGCGGCGCCTACGTTCCGGCCTCCGCCAAGCGGCGCCTGCGAGAGATGTTCGACGCCATCCATCCGATCGACCGACCCTAGGAGCCCGATGCGCCTGTCCATCTGCATTCCGACGTACAACTTCGGCGCGTTCATCGGTGAGACGCTTCAGAGCATCCTGCCTCAGCTGGAGGACGGCGTCGAGGTTGTCGTGCTCGACGGCGGTTCGACGGATGACACCACTGCAGTTGTCGAATCTTTCCAACGACAGTATGCGGCCCTGCGCTACGAGCGCCGCGACGAGCGTGGTGGCATCGACCGGGACATAGCCCGTGTGGTCGACATGGCCGAGGGCGAGTACTGCTGGCTCTTCTGCGCCGACGACCTGATGAAGCCGGGTGCCATTCGCCGCATGCTCCAGAACCTCGACACGGGTTGTGATGTGTACTTGTGCGGCATGACGCTGTGCACGCTCGACATGCGGCCACTAGCTGAGCATCGAGTGTCGAGGATCAAAGGCGAGTCGCAGTTCGACCTCGCCCTCGCTGGTGACCGGCAGTCTTACTTCGAGGGCGCGCTGACGACCACCGCGTTCTTCAGCTTCGCCAGCTCGCTGACCTTCAAGAAGTCCCGCTGGGATGCCATCGGCCTCGACGAGGAATTCGTAGGGAGCCTCTGGGCCCATGTCGCGCGGTTCTTTCAGATGATCCCCGGCGGGCTGCGGCTTCACTACCTCCCGGAGTCCTACCTCTTCAAGCGCACCGAGAACGACTCATTCGCAGACAAGGGACTCGTCCATCGCTATTCGATCGCTATCGACGGGTACCACCGCCTGGCTCACACCCACTTTCCGGAGGAGAGCCTGGAGGCGCAGCACATCCGAAGGGCAGTCAGGAACGAGTTTCCTCCGTGGCTCTTGCTCCGTCTGAAGTTCACGAGCGAGCGCGACCGGCCAGAGGACGTGCCGTCCGTTGACCGCTTGGCGGCCAAGGCGTACGTGGATCGAACGCCACGGAACCTGATCTATTACTCGATCTACAAGTACACCCCGCGTGCGCTCCTCCGAGCCGCTCGAGCGACGTACCGTCCCGTGAGATCGATCAGTATCTCGATCAGGGCGCTCCGTCACCGCGATCTGCTCGCGACTACGAGTAGGACCTAGAGGAGTTAGGTCACGCTCCGATGACGCGCACCTCGGGCAGCGGCACGATGAATTGTCCGCCGCGTGCGAGGAACTCCTGCTCTCGCTCGAGAAACTCGTCGAGAAAGTGCCACGGTAGGGCGAGGTAGTAATCCGGGCTCATCGCCCGCGAGTCCTCCTCGCTGATGATCGGGATCCTTGTGGCGATCGTCTCTGAGCCCCACTTGTCGGGGTTGCGATCGGCCGCCGCCTCGATCAGGCTGCTGTCGATGCCGGCGTACTGAAGGATCGTGTTGCCCTTTGTCGAGGCGCCGTATACGTGGATCTTCTTGCCTTCGTCACGAAGCTGCTTGCACATCGTGACTAGGTCGTCGCGGACGCGCTCTGCCCCCAGGCGGAAGGCCTCGTAGGGCTCCGGTGCATCGAGCGCCAACTCGAACTCCTGCACTCGAAGCGCCGACACCGCCTCGATCTGCTCAGGCGTGCGTGCGTGCGCTCCCGCGTGTCCGATGAACAGTCGGATCGAACCGCCGTTGATGTCGTTGAGCTCGGCGGAGATGACCTCCAGGCCCTCTTCACCGATCAGTCGCTCGATCACAGCGAGCGAGTAGTACTCCAGATGCTCGTGGACGATCGCGTCGAAGGCGTTGGCTTCCAGCATCATCGGCAGATAGTGGAGCTCGATGACCCAGATGCCCCGCTCGGCGAGTGCCTCGGCGACGTCGGCGACGAACGTGCGCGGATGCTCGAGGTCGTAGAACATCGCGATGCTCGTGATGGCCTTGGCCTTCTGGTCGGGGCGGCGACGCTGCAGCGCGTGGGCCGAGTAGAAGTCGTTGACGACGTCGTACCCCTTCGCGATGGCATAGCGAGCGACGTCTGAGGGGTCGAAGCCGAGGTAGCGCAACCCCTCGGTCTGATAGCCATCCAGCAAGGTGCCGTCGTTGCAGCCGATGTCGACGACGAGGTCACCGGATTCGAGCGACACGATCGATTCGACGCCGTGGGCTATGCCATGGAGATTCTCGGTCATCGTGCGGTTGACGCCGCTGCGATACCAGTAGGAGCTGTACAGGATCGAGCCGGGAACCGTGTGCTTCGTCTGGATAAGGCCGCATGCTTCTTGGTCACGGGTCATGTCGCAGCGCACCAGCTCAAGTGGGATCGCGCGCTCGACCGGCTGGTCGCCGCCAGGATTCGCGAACGCTCCCGCGATGCGCTGGTCGCCCAGTGACAGGACGGGTGCGAGATGCGGGCAGCCGCAGATGCGGCACGTGGTGCGCGTGATCAGACTGGTGCGTGGTGCAGGTTTGCGATTGGTCACGTGATCCTCCGTCGCCGATCGGTCGAGACGCGGCACTATGCCACAGCCGTTCGGGCGAGCCGGTCGGGAAGACTACACGCTGCGGATCGCGCCCCCGTGCGATGACGCGGCGCCAACAGCGGCGCGGCGCGTCAGCCCAGGCGCCGTGCCTGAGCTCAGCGACGTGCGTAGATGCTCGTGCGAAGCGCCAGCGATCGGCGTATCGCGATCTCGCCGTCGAGCGCCTCGACCGGCGTGCTGCGGCGTGCGAGGCCCCTCGCCGAGCGCCAGCCGATGACTCGTCCTGAGAGGGCTCCGAGGTCACGTGAGAGGATCGTGTCGCCGAGAACGACCGCCGCCTCGACGGCGAGCGCTCTCAGCGCCTGTCGGCTTCGCAGGACGCCGTAGCGGCGCAGCAGATAGCCGCGCGCGAAGCCCGCGTGGCGTCGCTGCCGGGCTGTTCGGTGTCCGTGCGTGGCCGACCCGAGGTGCATGCCGACCGCCTCTGGCGCCGCGGCTGCGTCCCAGCCGGCGCTGCGCAGGCGCAGCGCCAGGTCGAGGTCCTCCGCATACGCGAAGATCGCCTCGTCGAGGCCGCCCACCTCTTCCCACGCCGTGCGTCGGTACGCCGCCGCGGCGCCCGCCGGCCCCGCGAGCCGCGGATACGCAGCGCAGGCTCTCGCGACGGGCTGGCCCGCCAGCCGCGGAAAGCCGGCGAGCGTGCGGTCGGCGCACAGCCCGACGCTGTCGATCAGGCGTTCACCGGGCTGTACGAGCAGGCACGCCACCGAGCCCGTCCGCGGCTTGGCCTCCAGCGGCGCTACCAGACGCTCGAGCCAGTCGGGGCGGCAGTACACGTCGTTGTTCAGCAGCACCACCACCTCGCCCTGCCCCGCACGTGCGCCGCGGTTGCAGGCCGCGGCGAAGCTCAGCCTGTCCGCCGAGCGGATCAGCCGGACGGCGGGCCACTCGCGGCGCACCTGCTCAGCGGTCTCGTCGTCGCCGCCGTTGTCGGAGACGATCACCGTGTGCGGATGAGCCTGTTGCGCGAGATGCGACAGGCAGTCTCTCGTGAGGTCGTAGCGCCCCGAGGTCGGGATCACGATGTCGATTGTGAGCGCCAGGGCGGGCCATGCTAGCGGTGCGCGCCGATATCGGCCTCTGGCTCGCGGATAACCTTGCACGCTCGTGGATTCCGGCAAGCCCACCCACGTCGGCCTGAACCTGATCTTTCTCGTGCCGGGCGAGACGGGCGGCATGGAGGTCGCCGCGCGCGAGCTGATCCCGGCCCTGCTCGCGCAGGCACCGCCCGGCATGCGCTTCACCGCGTTCGTCAACCGCGAGGCGGCCGCCGCGGGCGGCGGACCGTGGGGAGAGCTGCTGCCGGCTGTGACCGTGCCGGTGCGCGCGCGCGACCGCGTCCAGTGGGTGGCTGGGGAGCAGGCGGTGCTGCCGATCGCGGCCGCGCGCGCGCGCGTCGATCTGGTGCACAGCATGGCGAGCACAGCGCCGCTGTGGGGACGCTTTCGCCGGGTGGTGACGGTGCACGACCTGATCTACGCGCGCTTCCCGGAGGCGCACGCGGGGCTGCGCGACAAGGGGATGCGTGTGCTTGTGCCGGCCGCGGTCCGTCGCTCGCACCGGGTGATCGCCGACTCGCAGAGCACGCGCGAAGACCTGATCGAGCTGCTCGGCGTCAGCCCGGAGCGCGTCGACGTCGTGCCGCTTGGGATGGGAGCCGTGCGACGCCGCCCGCCCGCGCCGGAGCGAGACGTGCGCGCGCGCTTCGAGCTGGGCGAGCGCAGCGTCGTCTTGAGCCTGTCGGCGAAGCGACCGCACAAGAACCTGCTCGCGCTGATCGGCGCGCTCGCGCGGATCGCTCCCGAGGAGCGCCCGATGCTCGTGATCCCCGGCTACCAGACGGCGCACGAGCTCGAGTTGCGCGGACGTGCGGACGCGCTCGGGGTCGCGGACGATGTGCGCTTTCCCACCTGGGTGTCGGATGCCGAGCTGGAGGGCCTGTGGTCGATCGCGCGGGCGTTCGTGTTCCCATCGCTCTACGAGGGCTTCGGCCTACCCGTGCTCGAGGCGATGGCGCGCGGTGTTCCCGTGGCGTGCTCGAACGCCTCCTCGCTGCCGGAGGTCGCCGGCGAGGCGGCGCTGCTGTTCGATCCGCACGATGAGGAGGCGATCGCAGAGGCGATCTCGCGCGTGCTCACCGACGAGACCCTGCGCGCGCGGCTGCGGGCGCTCGGCAGGGCTCAGCTGCAGCGGTTCACGTGGGAGCGCACCGCGCGGCTGACGCTCGAGAGCTATTCGAAGGCGATGCAACGCTGACAGGGATCTCAAATTGGACCGGACATCGGGCCGCCAGCGCTTGGTCGAGAGCTACACGATGACGATGGGTATGATCTCCAAGTTCATACCTTGGAGGATCGATGAGTCGTAGAACCGTGTATCTACCCGACAGCGTCGAGCAGCTTGCGCGCGAGTCGACCGTGGCTGGCGAGTCGTTCTCCGCGACTGTGGCAAGGTTGATCGAGGAAGCCGCACATAGCACTGGGGGGCGCAAGCGCCCGAGGTACGTAGCTTCGGGTGAAGGGCCATCCGATCTCGGACGGTTGGCGGAGCGCTACCTGCGTGAGCCGGTCGAGGCACGCTGACGCGCTGAAGGTCATCGCCGACACAGGCCCGCTGCTCGCAGCGGCGAACAGGCGGGATCAGGCGCATCGCCTTGCGGCGGCGCTCGTGACGCACCTTGGACGCGAGCTGATCGTCCCGGAGATGGTGATGGTGGAGGCGGATCAACTCCTACGCTCGCGTGTGGGCGATCACGCCGCTCGCTTGTTCCTAGCGTCCCTGGTCGCCGGTGAGCACAGCGTGGCGTTCAGCTCGGCCGCGCTGTTGCGACGAGCAGCTGAGATCGATGCTCGCTTTGCCGACCTCGCGCTTGGTCTCGTGGATGCCTCGGTAATGGCATTGGCGGAGCGCAACGGCCACCCGATCCTCACTTTCGACTTCGAGCACTTCCGCGCCGCACCACCGCAAGACGGCTACTGGCGCCTCGTCATCGACGAGTCGCGCTTCGCGCAGGCGATCGGCGAGCGGTGAAGCCAGTCGATCTCAAACGCCGGTTGGCGACTCCCGGCCCACGCCTCGGGAGGAATAGCTCTCCAGCACCCTGCGTAGCGAGGACTCTAGCGACAGCTGATCGGCATTCTCGGAGAACCAGCGCGCAGTGCTCTCGCGCAGAGCCGCACCTGCCTCGTGCACGCGCACGATCGCGTCGGCCACAGACGCCGGGTCTGAACGCTCCGCTACGAAGCCGTTGACCCCCTCGTCGATCAACTCCGTCGCGGCGTTGTCCTCGCCGGCGACGACCACGCTGGGGGTGCCGCGCGCCGCCGCCTCGACGACGACCAGGCCGTAGCCCTCGCGCCGCGAGGTCACGAGCATGCACATCGAACGGCGCATCTCCGCGTCGACCGTGTCGGTGTCGGTGAAGCCGCGTGCGGTGACGACGCCCTGCAGCCCGTGTGCGGAGATAGCGGCGTCGAGTGCGGCGCGCTCGGGCCCGTCGCCGAGGAACTCGCCTTGCAGCCCCGCGATCCGCTTCGCAGCGAGCGCCATCGCGGCGACCGCCAGCGTCACCTGCTTCTCTGGTATCAGCCGCGCAGCAAACAGAACCAGGGGCTCGGCAGCGCGTGGCGTGGCCGGTGTCGTGCTGCCGGCGTAGAGACCGCGAAGCACCGTGACCGAGCCGCGCAATCCCTCACGACGCAGGCGCGCGGCGTGGAGCTCGGAAAAGCAGAACGCCTGTTGCGGCACGAGCGCGCACAGGCGCTGCACGACCTCGCCGACGCGCCCGCCGGCGGCGCCGAGGTATTCGCGCCAGTAGGAGCGGCTCCAGACCTCGAACCAGTCGACCACCAGCCCGAAGCCCATCAGCCGTCGCAGCGACGCTGCGGCGAGCAGCGAGAAGTATGGGAAGGCGCACGTGTGGACCACGTCGTAGCGGCGGCCGTGGCGCAGCAGGTGAACTAGCACGCCCACGCCGAACACGAGCGGTGGCAGGATGCGCCGCCGCCCATCGTCGGTGTACAGCGCCATGCGCGGGCCGGCGGTCACGACACGCACGCGCTCGTCTATCTGGGCCTTCTCCCCCCGCTCCCACTGGCGCAGGGTCAGGTAGGTGACCTCGTGTCCCTCGGCCGCCAGGCGCTCTGCGAGATCGCGATACCAGCGCTCGGCGCCCCCGACGGTGTGGGGGAAAAGGCAGTCGTATACCAGGCACACGCGCATCCCGCTAGCATTCCATGTCCCGGTGCGGCCACCTCTTCGCGCCACTTTCCGCCCCGTCACGCGTTATAAACGCAACGTCAGCCGCCCGACGCTTCGAATCGGGACCGAGCCGACCCTGAGCCGATGAGCACACTCGCCCCGACAAGCGCACCGCCCAAGGAGGCAGACTCCCAGGACGCTGGGCCGCTGGTCTCGGTGGTGATCCCGTGCCTGAACGAGGCGGAGAACATCGAGTCCTGCGTGACCGCCGCCCTGGAGGCGATCGTGCGCATGGGTGTGCACGGCGAGGTGGTGGTCGCCGACAACAACTCCGAGGACGACTCAGCGCGCCTGGCGGAGCAGGCGGGGGCGCGCGTGGTGGTCGAGCACAGGCGCGGCTACGGCAGCGCCTACCTCGCCGGCTTCGCGGCCTCGAGGGGGCGCTACATCGTGATGGCCGACGCCGACCTCACCTACGACTTCGACGAGATCCCCCGCTTCGTGGCGGCGCTCGAGGACGGCGCGGAGATGGTGATCGGCGATCGCATGGACAACATCCAGCCCGGCGCGATGCCGTGGCTGCACCAGTACATCGGCAACCCGATCCTCACGGGACTGCTCAACCTGTTCTTCCGCACCGGCATCAGCGACGCGCACTGCGGTATGCGCGCGCTACGGCGCGACGTGCTGCCTCGCCTGGATCTGCGAACCACCGGCATGGAGTTCGCCTCCGAGATGGTCATCAGGGCGTCCAAGGAGAAGCTGAGGATCGCCGAGTTCCCGATCGAATACCACCCCCGCGGGGGTGAGAGCAAACTCTCGAGCTTCCGCGACGGCTGGCGTCATCTGCGCTTCCTGCTCGTACACAGCCCCAACCACCTGTTCATCCTGCCAGGCGCCGTGCTCGCCGGGCTGGGTGGCCTGTTCCTCGTGCTGGTGGAGTCGGGACTGGAGCTGTTCGGCCGGGCCTGGGGGGTGCACGCGATCATCGGCGGCGCGCTGCTGATGATCGTTGGTACCCAGATCCTCGCTCTCGGGCTTTGCGCGCATGCGTACGGGACCTACTTCATGGGCGAGCGCGACCCCTGGTTCGACCGCATGCGCGCTCGCTTCCGGCTCGAGCATGGGCTGCTGCTCGGCGGCGTCTTCGTTCTCGTGGGCCTCGTTCTCGGCGGCTTCATCCTCGCGACTTGGATCTCCCACGGCTTCGGCTCGCTCTCCGACGAACGGCTCGCGGTGGTGGCGGCGTCGACGATCATCGTCGGCATGCAGATCTTCTTCTCTTCGTTCCTGCTGTCGATCCTCGGACTGCGCCGGCGCTGAATGTGAGATCTCTGCGACGGGTGCCGGCGATCGTGTTCGCCGGCGATCGCCGCGTGTGGTGGACGGCCGCGACCTGCTCGGTGCCGCTGGCGCTCCTGATCAGCTTCTATTGCCTGCGCCCGCGCCCGTACTACACCGGCACGAACAGCGTCGAGAACCTCAGCTATATCGCCCCGGTCCAGCCCGGCGTGCCGGTGTGCGTGCCCGATCTGCAGCTGCCTGCGGGCACGGGAGACGTGCGCCTCAGCGTCCTCTCGGCCACTCGGCAGCGGCCGGCCCTGCAGATGGCGCTAGACGAGGGCGGCCGGACGATTTACTCCCAGCTCGCGCCGATGCGCGTGCCCGTAGACCGAATCAGCGGCGCTGACTTCCGCATACCGCTCACACCCGCCTCGCCGGCGAGCAGACCCGCGTCGCTGTGCGTGACCGCGGCCGGCCCGGTCAACTGGGGAGGCACGCCACTGACGGCTCTTGGCAGCGACCCGCCCAGCTCGGGTGGGGCGCCGCTTCCGGCGCGGCTCGCGATCTGGTACCTGCGCAGCCGGGGGGCGGAACGCAGCTATCTCGAGCAGGCGGGCTCGATCTTCGTGCGCGCCGCGCGCTTTCGTCCCGGCCTGGTCGGGGCCTGGACCTATCCGCTGCTCCTCTTCCTGGTGCTGCCGGCGACGGCGCTGGCGGCGCTGCGCTGTCTCGCGCTGGCATCCGCCGGGCGCGTACGGCGCCTGGGCGCGTGGCTGTTCGTGATCGCCGCGGTCAATGCGCTTTGCTGGGCACTGATCACGCCCGCGTTCCAGGCTCCCGACGAGGTCGATCACTTCGCCTACGTGCAATCGCTGGTCGAACGCGGCGAGGGTCCCAGTCACGAACTGGCGTCGACGCTGCCGCGCTGGTCGAGCGCAGAGACGATCGCGCTCGAAGACATGGATTTCCCCACCGACCATCAGGTCGGCGACAGCCGCCCGCCGTGGCTCGCGCTACAGCAGCGCGAATACGGTCAGCAGGCCGCGAAGCTGAAGCCGTCCGCGAGCGACGGCGGCGGCTACAGCACATCAGCGCAGCATGGCCCCATCTACTACCTCGCGCTCGCGCCCGCCTACCTGGCGACGGGCGGCGCCTCGATCTTCTCGCAGCTCACGCTGATGCGCTTCACGTCGGCGCTCCTCGGCGCGCTGGTTGCGCTGTTCACGTTCCTGCTCGCGCGCGAGCTCGCCCCGCGACGCCCCTGGCTGTGGGTTCTCGCGGCGCTGCTGGTCGCCTATCAGCCGATGTACGGGTTCATCTCGGGCGCCGTCAACAATGACGTCGGCGTCAACGCTGCTGCGGCTGCGCTCGAGCTGCTGCTCATCAGGTTGTTGCGCCGAGGGATCGCGATCCCATGGGGAGCGCTCACGGGCGTCGTGCTGGTCTCGCTGCCGATCGTCAAGGGCACCGGGCTCTCCCTGTACCCGGTCGCGGCACTCGTGTTCCTGGGAGCGCTGTGGCGCTATCACAGCCGCCGCGCGCTGGCTGGCTGGGCGGCGCTGGCGCTCGGCGCACTCGCGATGAGCGAGCTCTCGGCGCACGTGTTGAGCATCGTGCAGCCTGCCTCCGCCAGCACCGGTGCCTCGACGATCTCAAGCAACGCGAGCGCGGCCTCCGAAGCGCTCCACCACATTCCGGACTATCTGTCCTACCTATGGCAGGCGCTGCTCCCGCGGCTGCCGTTCATGACGCCGCACTTCCCCGTCACGCATCCCTACTTCGTGATCTTCGTGGAACGTGGCTGGGGCGCATTTGGCTGGTATGACGTGCTCTTCCCCCGCTGGGTCTACGTGCTGATCTTCATCGCGATGGTCGTTGCCTTCCCGCTCGCGGGATGGGGGGCGCGGCGAGAGTGGACGTGGCTGCGCAAGCACTGGATGGAAGCGCTTGCCGTGCTCCTGATGCCCGTGGCGGTGATAGCCGGCTTCGAGGCCGCCTACTACACCCCCGGCACGCGACCGGCGATCGCGGAATTCGGTCGCTACGCGTTCCCCGCCATCGGCCCGGTCGCGCTGCTGGTCGTCGGTGCCATGCACGCGTTTGGCCGCGGCCGCGTGTTGCTCGTGGGGACGGCCGTGACGACCGCGATGATGGCGCTCAGCTACGCCTCGCAGCTACTCACACTGACCAGGTTCTACACATGAGTCAGGGCCCCGCGCGCGACGTCACAGTGGCGATACCCGTGCTCAACGGCGGCGGGCTGTTGGCCGGCGTACTCGACTCGCTGAGCCGTCAGACCGTCCCGCACGAGTTGCTCGTGTGCGACTCGGGCTCCAGCGACGGCTCGCTCGAGCGGGTCCGCCGGCACGGTGCCCGCATCCTGCAGATCCCCGTCGCGGAGTTTGCCCACGGACGCGTGCGCAACCTGTTGATGGGAGAGGCGCGCACCAGCCACGTGGCGCTGCTCACCCAGGACGCTGAGCCCGCCTCCGAGGACTGGCTCGAGCGACTGCTGGAGGGCTTCCAGCTCGCCCCCGACACGGGCCTCGTCTACGGCCCGTACCGGCCTCGCCCGAGTGCCTCGCTCGCGGTGCGCCTCGAGCTGGAGCGCTGGTTCGCCTCGCTGTCGCCCGCAGGTAAGCCACGCATCGATCGCCTGACTGTGGCCGAGCGCGCCGCCGCGGCTGTGAGTCTCGTGGGGCCTCGGGGATTCTTCACCGACGCGAATGCGTGCGTCGCGCGCGAGGCCTGGAGTCGGGTCCCATTCCGCGACGTCGCCTACGCGGAGGACCGAGCGCTGGCACTCGACATGCTCCGAGCCGGCTATGCCAAGGTCTACGTCCCCGATGCGGCCGTCGTCCACTCGCACGACTACAGCGCCGTACAGGAGCTGCGGCGCTGCTTCGACGAGTGGCGCGGACTGCTGGAGATCTACGGCTGGCGGGAGTCGGCGGGACCGTTGCGACTGGCGCAGCGAGTGCGGGGCGAGCTCGCACAGTCAAACCGCGAGCTCGAGCGCCAGCGCATGCCGCGAAGCGAGCGCTGGATGGCACTCATCGCGCTCGCCCGGCACAATGTCGTGCGCCTGGCGGGCATGCTGCTCGGCTCGCATGCCGATGCGCTGCCCGGCGCCGTCCGGGGCCGTCTGTCGCTCGAGGGCCGACCTGGCTTCGCGCCGCTCGTGATGGGCGGCGCGAAACCAGCAGCACCCAACTGTCCACCGGCTGATCCCACGCTGCCCGATGAGCAATAGCCCGATCGAGGGAAACCCCCAGGGACCATTCGCGGCGGTGCGCCGACGGATCCATCTGACCTACAAGTACTTCGGCCTGCGCACGCTGCTGTTCCGGGCTGTGACGCTGCCGCTGCGCTTCACGCCGCTCGAGCGGCGGATGCGACTGCGCACGCATGCGCGCGACCAGGAACTGCGCAACGCGGTCGAGTGGTACCGCGAGCACGGCCGCCCGGTCGATGTGGTTGTCCCGAGCTACCGCGACGCGAAGCGTGTGCGCAAGCTGGTGCGCAGCATCCGAAAGACGCTGCGGCCCGGCATGGCGCGCGTGATCGTCGCCGACGACGCCAGCGGGCCCGAGCACCTGGCCGCGCTGCACGCGATCGACGGCATCGATCTCGTGATCGAGGGCGAGCGCAACGCAGGCTTCGCCGCCAACGTCAATCGCGGCCTGCGCGCCACCGATCCGGGACGCGACGTGGTCGTGCTGAACTCGGACGTCGAGGCGCTGCCGAGATGGCTCGAGTGCCTGCAGTACGCGACATACCGCTACCCGTACGCCGGCATCGTCGGCGCGCAGCTGCAGTACCCGGACGGACGCATCCAATTCGGCGGCATCGTGCGAAACCGCGACCAGCCGGAGTGGTTCGACCATCGCTACCGCTTCAAGCCGAGCGACTGGGGACCGGCGGGACGCGCCAGCGCATCGCTCGCGGTGACCGGCGCGTGCATGTACGTGCGCCGGCCGGTGATCGAGAAGATCGGCCTGCTCGACGAGCGCTACGGGATGGCCTACGAGGACGTTGACTGGTGCCTGCGGGCCTGGCAGGCGGGCTTCGGCGTGCTGTACTTCCCCGCCGCGCGGCTCGTGCACCACGAGTCGTTGACGCGCGGGACCGCGGTGGGCGAGCGCGAGCGCGACTCCCAGCGCGAGTTCTGGCAGCGCTGGTCCCGCCTGTTCGACGAGCGTTCGACCGCCACCGACGCCACCGCCGTCAACCCGGTGGCGGTGGGCGATCGCCTGCTGACGGCGTCGGGCGAAAGCGACGCCAGCGCGCTCGCACCGTCAACCGCGTCGCCCGCACGAGCACGAGAGCGGCGTCTGCGAATCGCCTACGTCACGGAGGGGACGGGAGTCGGTGGCGGTCACCGCGACATCTTCGAGCACCTCAACCGCCTGGCTGAGCGTGGCCACGACGTGTCGCTGTACAGCCTCGACGGGCCGCCGGACTGGTTCGCTCTGCGCGTGCCTGTCCATACTTTCGAGGACTACGACGCGCTCGCGCTCGCGCTTTCGGAGCTCGACGCGATCAAGGTTGCGACGTGGTGGATGACGGCCGACCCGGTGTGGCGCGCGAGCATCCTCAGGGGCCTGCCTGTCTACTTCGTGCAGGACATCGAGACCTCCTACTACCCCGACCACGAGCACGCGCGCCACGCGGTCCTGGACTCATACCGGCCGGAGTTCCGGTACATGACGATCTCATCGTGGAACCGCGAGCGGCTGCGCGAGCTTGGCCTCGATGCCGAGCTGATCGCGCCGGGGATCGATCTGCAGACGTTTCGCCCGCGCGCTGACGTTGCACGCCGCGAAGACATGGTGCTGGCGCTCGGCCGTGCTAACCCGCTGAAGAACCTGCCGCTCACGGTCGCTGCCTGGAAGGCACTCGATTCCGCGGCGAACGGCGCTCGACCGGAGCTGTGCCTGTTCGGCGTCGAGCCGGAGCTGGTACAGGGCGACGCGATGGCGGCCGCAGACGGTGTGCGCTACATCGAGTGCCCCGACGACGAGCGCGTCAACGAGCTGTTCTGCGAAGCGACCGTGTTCGTGCAGACCTCCGTGCACGAGGGCTTCGCGCTGCCGCCGCTCGAGGCGATGGCGGCAGGGACGGCCGTGGTGTGCACCGACGCGCACGGCAACCGCGACTTCTGCCGCGACGGGGTCAACTGCCTGATGCCAGCGCCGAACACGGCCGCGGTCAGCGCGGCGCTCGCGCGTCTGCTCGGCGATCGCGAGCTGCGCGACCAGCTAGGCCGAGCGGGGATCGAAACGTCGCGCGACTACGCCTGGGAGCGGCGCATCGATGCGCTGGAGGAGTTCTTCGAGCGGGTGGCCGCATCGCGGCGCATGGCCCTGGCGGGGGAGCTGGCGGGTCGCTGCAGATAATGGCTCGCAGGAAACTTACGGCACCTGCCCGCAACAGTCCGAGCTCCTGGAAGCGGGCGACGAGCCGTCATTCATTTGCGGCTCCGTTATTAGCGCCGATGCAGCGAACCAGTATTTACGCAGTCCGCCGGGCGCTTGAATAATGCTCTGCTCTCGATCAGCGCCGAGCCGGTGAGCGTCGTCAAAGTGGACCTATAGCCAGTCCTCGCCGTTTGCCAGGTCATCATCTCGGGGATGCGCCGCGAGCTTCTGCTCAAGGGCCGCGACGATTCTCCCCGTATCGGCCCGAGTGCGAGGAGGACCTCCGGGTATGAAGATCATGCCGTGATCGCCAGGACCGCCTGGTGTGACCGCCTCGTAATGCAGGGGCCGCATATCAACAAGGTTGTCGGTGACGATCACTCGACACTCATCGCGGGCGAGATCAACGACACGACGGTCACCGAAGGAGCACCACTCGGGATGCTCTTGGATCGCCTGGATATCGTGACCGCGTGTGCGCAGGTCCCGCGCAATAGCAGGAGACAGCATCTCATCGAGCAGCAGCCTCAACCGCCGAGAGCGTCGCGGGCCGCGAGGAAAGTGCTGTGGGCGTCGTGCGCCTCGCGGCGATTGTGCTCGATACGCTCGTCAATCTCCTGCTGGAAGGCCGCATAGTAAGAGGCGGCAGCCTGCACGAGACCCAGCGAAAGCTCTAGGTACGCCGCTGTCTCGGCGAGGTCGCCGTTGTTATCGCGTGCGACGGCGATCACCTCCCACACATCCGGACCGCCGACCAACCGCGCGCGACGACCGGAGGGGCCGTCGGCGAAGCGGATCAGCGGGTGCTCGTCCATACGCAGACCCTCCTCGACGTAGCGCTGCGCCAGCGTGCGCGAGGGCATGTTCGAGCGGCCGGCACGGTCGGCGAGCCGGCCAACGGTCTGTTCTGGGAGGCGGATGCTGATTGGTACGGCAGCCATCTGTATCGCATCGTAACACCACACGGTACGCAAACCTAACGGACGCTCGACGCCTCGCCGATGCTCGCCCGCGTGCGCACGGCTGCCGAGCGCCGGGCTGTGGCCTGCCAACCACGTCAAGTCGTCCTCGCAGAGCGCTTCGACGCGTCCGTCAGCGTAACCCCCGACATTCGTACCTTCGTCGAGTGAGTCCGCCCAGCGGAATCGTCTCGCCCCGCGGTCAGCTACGATCGCGGCCTGCAGACAAACGTCTAAGGGAGCCGAAGCGAAGTGCCCGAGTCTCCGCCGGGCCGAGAGGGCCATCTACTACACTGGCAACAGCGAGAGCCTGATGACAGAGGCATTCACTCTCACCTCGGGCTGGGGCCCGACTGAACTGTAACGCCGACTGGCGGGAAGCCACCGGCGGATTTTTTGGGGGGGTGATCGCGTCGGGACGAGCGTCGACGTCTTCTTTGAGTCAGGAGTACGCAGCGAGTCGCCCGCTACGTGGGTCTATTTCTCTGCGAGCGACGGCGACGCCATGTCGATGGCTTGGAGTGTCAGCCCGGGGTGGGGCCGACCATGATCCGCGAGCATTGCGCCGGCCGGTCAGCGCTCCTTGAGCGGCGGCATCTCAGAAGGAGGTGTCGTAGTGGCCGAGCGTGGGTGGAATATCCCGTTGCGGAATACGAGAAAATTCGTGGTGATCACGACTGCCACCGTCCCGAGATAGACCAGCTCGGCCGATACGCCGAGCACCGAAGGCAGCAACGAGGTCGATGCTGCAGTGACTCCGTACTGCATGGCGGTGGCGGCGACGTAGCGACCAAGTTGATGATGCAGTGGCAAGGCGAACTCGTCGTGATGCGTCCAAACGAACAGCCTCTGGAGCGTGAAGTGGATCACTAGCCCCATGCTGAGACCGACGATCAGCGCCGCCTGAAAGGGCATACCGACAACGGTTGCCAACACGGTCGTAGTGCCAACGTAGATGAGCGCTACGGTGCCTCCGACAAGCGCAAAGCGAATGCTCTGACCGCGTAGGCCGGAGTTGGGCGAACGCACGTCGCGCCACGCTGTCAAGGCGCGCCCGCCGAAAGTCCCAGATGATTGCTGCACCGACCGCACGCCGTCATCGTAGAGCGTCGTGCACCGGCGGTCTCGAGTAGGCCCCTGCGTGCGAGGCGCGCGGGGCCGATCCGGCCACCTCGCTCAGCGCGGCGAATCCAGGCGCTCGTAGAGCTGCTCACACAAATCGGTGACCGCCCTGCCCTCGGCCATGGTGGCGGGATGGACCGGGCCTTTCTCGCCCGTCCCGCCCCAGACGGCCAGCACCTGCTCGAGCTCGTCTCGGAAGCTGAGGTTCTCCTCGCCGAAGTCGTGCTTCTCCTCAGTCTCGCGCTGGCTCCCGGCACCTCGCTCATTCCAGGCCCACCGCCGGCCGATCCTCAGCGACATCGGTCCGTAGTTGCTGCCTCGCCCTTCGGCGATCGCATAGCCGTCCTCCCCCACCACCTCCACTCGGAAAGTGTTCACCCAGCGAATATGCGAAGTGCGTACAGTCGCCAGCAGCTGCTCATGGCTGAACGTCGCGACGGCATCCTCCTCGATGCCGGTGCTCCAAAAACCACGCGTCGCCCGCACATCAGTGCACGTGATATCTGGAGCCATAACGAGGAGCAGGTCGAGAAGGTGGACGCCGGGGTCGAGCAGCACGCCTCCACCAGCGCGAGCGGGGTCTAGCTTCCAGCCCTCGTCTGATTTCGGGTGTCCGCCGTGCCCGAGCAGGAGGTCGATGTTGCGCAGCCGTCCGAGCTCCCCCGAGCGTGCGCGCGCGAGCATCGTGCGCATTGAGGGTAGGAAGCGGTAGTTGTAGCCCACGAAGCTGGGGACTGCAACGCTGTCGGCGAGCTCCTGCAGCTCGCGAGCTTCTCCCGAGGTGATCCCCAGCGGCTTCTCGATCAGCACCGGATGTCCCGCCCGCAGCGCCGTCGCTGCCAGCCCGGCGGCCCTGTCATGTGGAACTGCGACGATAGCCGCGTCATAGAGCTCTGGCGAAACGGCGTCGAGGCTCGCGTAGTGCGGCGCACCGGTCTCTGCTGACGGGTCGTCAGCAACGGGATCCACCGTGCCTGCTACTCGGGCTGCGGGCAGGTCGGCCAGCGCCGCTGCGCGCTGGCGGCCGATCAAGCCGTAGCCGACCACTAGAACCCGCAGTTGGGCCGGCGTCCGCGAGGTAGGTGCGGAGGCTGTCATGCGATCGAGAGCCGGTGAGCCGACCCCATGGCCGCCGACTGGGAGCCACTGGCGCTAGACGCTACCAACGTCCCGCTGTGTCTCTTGAATGTTTGAGTCGATGGAGTCGACGAGCGCCTCGCGCGACCCGCGAACGCACTGCCACCCGCGTGCCGCGAGCTTGTCGCTGCGGAAACGAACGATCGGAACATCGCCCTTCCAGCCGCGGTCCCCGCCGGTGTACTGATACTCGACGCCCTGCAGTCCCATGCGCTCCACGACGAGGTCAGCGATCTCGGTGACGGTTACATAGTCGCCGGTGCCCGCGTTGTAGACATCGAATCCAGACCATCCGCTCTCCGAAAGCAGGAGCATCGCTGCAACCACATCGTCGACGTGGATGTAGGACTTGCTCTGACTGCCGTCCCCGAGGATGCGCAGATGCGTGGGGTCTTTCCGCAGGTAACGAACGAAATCATAGGTGACTCCGTGCGTTTGTCCCCCCCCGACGACATTGGCGAAACGAAAGGCGACGGCGTGGACCCCAAACATATGGGCATACGATGCCAGCAGCGCCTCGCACGCAAGCTTGCTCGCGCCATATGTTGACACCGGCACAAGCGGCCCGAAGTCCTCGTCGACCTCTTCGTCGCGCCGGTCGCCGTACACACCGGATCCCGATGCGTAGGTTATGCGCGGAACACGATTCACGCGCATGGCGTCGATGACGTTGTTCGTGAGGTATGTCCCCTGCCAGAAGTCCACGGTGGGTTCGCTCACGGCACGTGATATGTCCGGGTTGGCTGCGAAGTGGTACACGTGATCGCATCCGTCCATCGCCGCCGTTAGGTCATCAATGGATTGAAGATCGGCTACGACCAAGGTGAGCCGGTCGTCGTTCAGCAAATCGGACAGATGCGCTCTGTCGCCCGAGGAAAGATTGTCGAACACAACGACCTGCTGGTCGGGGCGCCGGAGGAGCTCGTGTACCAGGTGGCTGCCGATAAAACCGGCTCCGCCGGCGACGAACGATCGAGTCATCCGAGGGCCCTATTGCGCCGTCGGCTCGTAGGCCACGCCGACGATCTGCTTGCCCCACCTGGATCTCGGGAGGCTGACTGCCAGCAGGGGGTTGAACGCCATCATCGCGAGCCTTGCTGCGAGAGTCAGGCTGCCATCGCTCGCGACGACGTCGCTGATGACTTTCTCGCCTCTTCGAAGCACAAACCATCTGTAAAGATTGAAGAACGGAAAGCCTGCACCGTTCACCGCGGCCGTCATGAGACCCGCTTCGTGGAACGTCTGCGCGAGAAGCTCAGGAGTGTAGTGTCTGCGATGGCCGATGTGACGATCGAACGCCGAGATATCGCCGCCGGGCACCGTTACCACGAGGCGTGCGCCAGGCTGCAAATAGCGGCGGCCGTTACGAAGCAGCGTGACTGGGTCGTTCACGTGCTCGAGCACCTCTGAGCACACAGCATGTGATGCCCAGGCTGCGAAGCGCTCGTCCGGCACAGAGTCTGTAACAAGATCTGCTTGTACAAACTCGGCGCCGGGAACCTTCTTGCTGGCGAGATCGATCCCCTGTACGCTCATCTCAAGTCCGAGTAGTTCGGCGTCTGGCCAGCGACGGCTGGCGTCATGCAAGAGATCGCCTGGGCCGCAACCGAGGTCCACGAGTCGCCGAGGCCGCTCGCGCCGGTCCAGCAGCTGCAAGGTCAGGCGCCGACGGTAGATCTGCGCAGGGCTGTACTCTGCCGCCGCAGCGTAGTCCACCCAGTGGGTCTCCCAGTCATCGAAGTCGACTGGCTCAGGTTCCATCGTGAGCTGGGGCCTATGCTGAGACGGCATCTGAATTGTTGTGTGATCGCAGGAAGCTGTCGGTTTCGCGCAGCGCCTGCGGTGTGCCGATCTCGAAGAAGCGCTCGGTCGCCTCAAAGCCGAACAGCTCTTCATGTTCGGCGAGACGTTGATAGAGCATCGCGATATCGCTCACGTCGTCGTCGCACCGTGCGAGTGCCTGCTCCGTGAGGCCGCCTAGCCCGTAGTCAATCCACTGCATGCCTGGGGTCGAATTGTACTTGTCGTATCGGACCACGACTCCGTCGTGGAAGACTGCATTCGACGAGTCCCAGCGTCCTTCGTTTCGCAGCACCGCCATCATAGCCGGGCGACCGCTTTGCTGCCAGCGAGACCACGCCGCTCGATAGTCCAGTCGCAGAAATGTATCTCCATAGAGCACCAGAAAGGGACTTCCGAGCAACGGAAGCGCTTGGCGAATCGCCCCGAGTGTACCGACGAGATGAGCCCCGTCGTAGCTGTAGTCGATGCTGATGCCGAATCGCTCGGGACCGATGGTTCGCTCGATCAGATCTCCCAGGTAGCCCACCGACAGCACCACTCTGCCGATGCCGTGCTTGCTGAGCAGGCGAAGTTGATGCATGAGGAATGGCTCGCCGCCAACCAGCAGCAACGGCTTGGGGACCTCGCTCGCGAGATCGCCCAAGCGCGTGCCACGTCCACCCGCGAGGATGCACACGGCTGGGAGCTCATCCATGAGACTCACGCTGAGCCTCGCGCTGCGAGTCATGCAGCTCGACGCCATGTTGAGACTCGACGATGAACTTTGGGCGCTGGCGCACCTCGTCATAGATGCGCCCGACGTACTCGCCCATAACGCCGAGCGACAGCAGCTGAATGCCGCTGAAAAAGGCGACAACGATCACGACTGTGGGGTTGCCGACCGGAAAGCTGACGCCGCCAAGCTTGAGTGCCAGGTAGACGACGGCAAGCACAAAGGCCAGTCCTGAAAGCAGAATCCCCGCCATCGAGATCAGCTGCAGCGGATATCGCGAGAAGCCCACCACACCATTGAGCCCGATCAGCAGCGATCCCCAGAAACGGTTGTACTTGCTGGTCCCCGCGGTTCGAGGTGCACGGTCGAAGAGCACGCTCGTCTGGCGGAAGCCCACGAGTCCGACGAGGCCGCGCAAGAAGCCGTGAGTCTCCTTGAGAGCGACGACATTGTCCACCACGCGGGAGCTCATTAGGCGAAAATCACCGGTGTTGGGCGGAATGTCGACTTCGGCAATGCGCTTGATCACACGATATCCCAGCCCGGCAACAAAGCGTTTGGGAAGCGTCTCGCCAGCGCGAGTACGCCGCTGCGCGTACACGACGTCGTAGCCCTCGCGCCAGAGGCCGATCATGTCGACGATCAGCTCGGGTGGATCCTGGAGATCGCAATCGATCACCACCACAGCGTCGCCCGATGCAGCCTCCATGCCGGCGAGGATCGCCATCGGTTGGCCAAAGCGGCGCGAAAAGCGCAGCATCTTCACTCGAGGATCTGACTGGCGCAAAGCCAGGATGTGCGCTTCGGTGCGATCAGTCGAGGGGTCGACACTGAAAATCAGCTCCCAATCCACGTCCAAGCCGGCCATGACCGCGCGCAGGCGCTCGTAAGCGGCGTCGATGGTCTCCTCCTCGTTGTACGCCGGAATGACGATGCTGAGCAGGTCCACCGAGTCATCGACGCCTGTCGTGCCGGTCCTCGATCGCAACGAGGTGCTCATGGTCCCTCCTGAGGGCGTGCGAGCACGACCAGGCTGCGAATGCCAAATGGCAACTTTATGCCGCGCGAGAGCAGTCGCTCCTCGGCAAGGCAGGCTGCGCGGCCGAGCCCAGAGTCCTTGGTGCCGCGGATGTCCTCACTGACCCTGGTGCTGAGTGCATCACCCTGGAGATGCGCGTAAAGCAGCCGGTTACGATGCTTGACCGCCCAAAACGCCGGGTAAAGAAGAGAACCAAGGTGCAGTTCGTCAAGGACGTCGAATCCCTGCGCTTGTGCCTTGCGTGCGAGCTCTCCCCTCGCGTAGCGCCGCATGTGACCCAGGAAGCGATCGTAGTAGTCGTAGTTGCTGGGACCCGCTGGCACGACGATTACGGCCCGTCCGCCCGGGCGCAAGATCCTGATGATCTCGGCGAGCGCGCGCTCGTCGTCCGCTACGTGCTCGAGCACATTGGCGCTCACGGCGGCATCAGCGCAGGCATCGTCAAGTGGCAGCGCGCACACGTCGGCCTGTAGAAGCGTCGCGTCCGGCACGTTCTCGTGGGCTTTTCGCAATCCCTCGGCTGCGAGATCTACGCCGATGAGGTTCGCCTCGGGGATGGCGTGGTGCAGATCCTCGAGCAGGTATCCCGCTGAGCAGCCGACATCGACCACGGTCGGATTCCCAGATAGGAGGTCCAGACGCGCAAGCATGGCGCGATGGGTCCACAGGTCGATGAAGTGTGTACGAGCGCTGTCAGCGTGAAACTCGTCGCGGTCTTCTGGCGAGTCGCTCGCCTGCTCAGGCGATAGGTGACTGACGAAGGGCCGACTCACGCGCTCGCTCGTTTCTCCGCCGTGGTGAAAAGCTGGTTATCTATCCGTCTAAGCGTCGCGAGCACGGCTTGCTCGCTGAGCCTGAGGCTGAAGCTGTCCTCGCGCCACGGATCCCACTGCGCTGAGATCAGCTTGCCCGTGAAGGTAGCGTCAGTACCACCTTCCAACAGCATGCACACGAGCTCCGCCGCCTCGCTTGCGGGCACGCCTCCTTGGCTTAGTTCATCGAGCGTACGCTGATAGTAGTCGCCCCCGGCAAGCTCGGGTCCGGCTGCGAGTGTGCTCTTGTGTATGTCGGTTGCTACGAAGCCCGGCGCAACGCAGTTGATGCGAACTCCTTCCTCGGCCAGCGTTCCCGACATGTTCTCGGTAAGCCTGACGACCGCCGCCTTGGATGCGGCGTAGGCGTCGAAACGCGGCAGCGGGGCGGTGGCTCCGCCGCCGCTGAAGGTCACGATCGCACCGCCGTTGGCACTCAGGCTGGGCAGGCAGGCGCGTATCGCATTCATCGTCCCGAGCACGTTGATGTCGAGCGTCTGCCGGAAGTCCGAGAGCGAGTAGCTGCCGATCGGGCCGATCGGGCCGATCACAGCCGCAGCGCAGACGAGCCCGTGCACGCCGTCGAGCTCGTTCGACAAGCGCTGCCATCCCTCGTCGTCTGCGACATCGAGGGACAGGGCTCGGTGTCCGTTGCCAAGAAGTCCAGCACGTGCGGCCTCGAGAGAGGCTTGGTCGCGTGCCACCAGAGTCACGCTCCATCCTCGGCGGGCCAGAGCTTCTGCAGCGGCTTGTCCTATGCCCTTCGAGCCGCCTGTCACGAGCACACGGCGCTCATCTTTGCCTGTCGTCGAGCTCACGCGTACTCACCGGAGTATGCGCCTCCGAACTCGAAGTCGAAGGGGAGCTCCGAAGCGCCGATCGCCGCCATAGCCTGCCTGGTGTCCTCGGGCTGGCTCGCATAGACGAGCAGGAAGCCCCCGCCGCCCGCGCCGACGAGCTTGCCTCCGAGCACTCCGCTGCGGCGAGCGAGTGTGTAGAGAGTGTCAATGTGCTCGTTGGTCATGCCTGCTGACCGCCGCCGCTTGTTTTCCCAGTGCTCGTGCATCAATTCGGCGTAGGTCTCAAGATCGCCCTGGAGTAGCAGGTCCCGACTGCGCCGTCCGAGTTCCTTGACCACATGGAGATTTTCGATCATCTCCCTATCCCCCGATTTCGATCGATCGTCCTGGTCGGCGAGCAGCGTCGATGCGGCGCGTGATTCGCCTGTGTAGAACAACAGCATCTGATCGCGCAAGCGTCTGAGCACGCTCGGGTTGAGCTCCAGCGGCTCCACCTCAACCGTCCCATCCTCATTGAAAGAGTACGCGCAGATACCCCCGTGAGCAGCAACATAAGGATCCTGCTTGCCGACCGGCTCGCCCAGTATGTCGATCTCGATTTCACAGGCGGCCTCGGCGAGTGCGCCGGCGGGTATCGAGGTGCGTCTCGCGTGTGCCAGGCCCTTGAGTAGACAGACCGTATAAGCCCCTGAAGACCCCATCCCCGTCCCGGCCGGCACGTCGGCGACCGAGGCGATCTCGAGGGGGTCGCCTCGCCAGTGGCGCAGCAACGTCTCGCGGAGGATCGGGTGACGGATTTCAGCGATCTCGTTGACCTCCTCCATCTGGTTGTACTTCATTCGGTAGTGGCGCTGGAACACCGTGTGGGTGAGCATGTAGACATACTTGTCTATCGCTCCCGAGACGAGGAAGCCGCCATGCTCTCGGTAGTAAGAGGGCAGGTCCGTGCCTCCACCGCCTAGCGAGATTCGCAAGGGTGCGCGGCTGAAGATCATGCTCATCGTCTCATCCTCGATCTGGGCATCTAGAGCGTGAAGCCCGCAGCTACCGCGTCGCCGTGAAACATCCTGACTGTATCGAGCGAGAATTGCTCGAGGTCCTTGCCGAGGCAGTCCAGCTTCTTCAAGAGGTCGTGGGTCATCGTGATGATGTGGCAGCCCACCTGGTCGGCCTGCACCAAGTTGAGGATCTCGCGCGGCGAGGCCCAGATCAGCTCGGCGCGCGGAGCCTGCACCATGATGTCAACCGAGCGAGCCATGATTGGCATCGGATCGATGCCCGCGTCGGCGATTCGCCCGGCGAAGACAGAGATGTAGGACGGCGCTCCATCCTTGACCGCAGCGGTGATCAGCTCGACCTGCGAGGTCGTGAACAGCGCCGTGACGTTGATCTTGATCCCGTCCTCCGAAAGTTCGCGAACAAGCGGTGCCATCGACTCGCCACTCGTCGTCGTCACGGGGATCTTGACGTAGACATTCTCACCCCAGGAGGTGATCAGGCGCGCCTGGCGGCGCATTTCCTCGTGGTCGTCCGCGAACACCTCGAAGGAGATCGGATGCTTCGCGATCCGCTCGAGCAGTCGTTGTGCAAACTCGGCGTAGTCGGTGAGTCCCGCCTTCCACATGAGGGTCGGGTTCGTCGTGAAGCCGGCGATTTGGGGATCGGCTGCAAGCGCCAGGATCCCGTCCAGGTCTGCTCCGTCGGCGAAGATTCGCGTGGAAATCTGATCTAGCACTTGCTCACCATACCGACGGCCGCGGTCAGCCCTATCGCTGCCCGCAGGGCTTGTCGGGCGGCAAGAGCTTAATCGCGATCCTCCGCGAGAAGTTGCGCAACCGCGTCGGCCAAGTCCCCAGCGTACACAGTCGGATTCGCCGTGGCCGCCCGCTTGTGCGCGCTTCCAGGGTACTCGATCAGGGCTGTACGACAGCCTGCAGCGTCTCCCGCGACCATGTCTGAGTCGGTGTCGCCGAGCATCCATGAGCTGGATACGTCGAGCTCCAGCGCCCGGGCCGCATCGATCAGCATCCCGGGTGCTGGCTTGCGGCAGGAACACGGTCCCGACAGCTCGTCGACCACGCCGTCCGGATGATGCGGACACAAGCGCGAGGCGTCGAGATGGATACCGTCGCGTGCCAGCAGCTCGAGCACCCGCTCGTGTATCGCACGCAGCTCGTCGAGCGAGATCTTGCCCTTCGCTGCGGCCGGCTGGTTGGTGACGCATACCAAGGCATAACCGGCGCTGGCCAATGCTTGCAGGGCCGGCACTGCTCCCGGCAGCAGGCGCACGTCCTCGACGGCCAGCGGCGACTCGATCATGCTCGAGCCTGGGTCGGGCGTACCCTCGTTGATAACACCGTCGCGGTCGAGGAATGCGGCGGACACGCCGCGTGGTGCGTCCGGCCGATCGAGCGCCAAGGGACCGCGCACCGCTGGACGGCGCCAGCTTCGGCTCACGAGCCCGCTTGCGCGGTGAGCAGCGACTCCCAGTGGCCGGGCTGGGTGGCGAGTTCCGGATTGGACACGAGTGCGTGCCACACGACTGCTTGCAGGGACTCGACAAGGGGGGTCCTAAGGGCGGGAGGCGGGTCGATCAGGATCGCGACGTCGGCCAGCTCGGAGAGCGTCCCGCCTGGAGCGCCAACGACACCGTATATCGCCGCGCCGGCAGTGCGCGCGGCCTCCATCGCGCCAATGAGGTTGGTGGAGACGTTGTGCTCGCGTGAGCCACCGCCGACCGAGAAGACGAGCAGCGCGTCGCGCTCGCCCAGGTGGGAGACCTCCAACCAGGCGCTGAAGGACGTCTCCCAGCCGTCGTCGTTGGTGCGCGCCGTCAGCTCGGACACGTTGTCGGTGGGCGTGTAGCTCTCGATGCGGCAGAGCTTGCGAAAGTCGTTGACGGCGTGCGAGGCGTGGCCGGCTCCGCCTCCTACCCCGATCACGAACAGGCGTCCGCCGCGCTCGCGGACGCGTAGGAGTCCCGTCACCATCGCATCGATGCTGCTCGGGTCGATCGCCCGGGTCAGCTCCGAGGCGGCGTCGAGGTAGCGCTCGCTGTGACCTCCGGCTGCCATCGCTCGAAGTCTCGCAGGTCGTCGTCGTTATCCGCCCGAGGGCGGGGTCAAGCCGAGAAAGCTCAAGAGGATCGCAGCCGGACGCAGGTCAGGAGCCTTGAGCCGTATCGTGGCGGCGAAATGCAGTTCGACGCGTCGGCTGGAGCTCGAGGCAGGCACCGGTATGCGTACGTCGAGCGGACCCGGCACGATCGGCTGCGAGGCCACCACTCGACCGTTGACCAGCACGACAAGATGCTTGCCCGCGCCCGCGGGAACCTCTCCGCGCACAGCGAGGTCCGCCTGCGGTCCGCCGGCCAGCCTCACGTACGAGTCTCCCCCCATCCAGCCGTCCTCGTAGATCCCCGAGTATTCGAGATCTTTGTTGTTGAGATCCTCGGGGAAGCTCCGCAAGGCGGCCGGCGGTTGGAGCTGCGCATACTGCTTAGGGCTTACGAGCGAGATGTCGCGAACATAATCGGTCAGATAATCGGGATCGGTCGGAACGGAGCGACCGTAGAGACCCTGCAACCCGGAGTGAGATACGGCTGGCAGATGCGCGTTTACACCCATGTCGAACAGCACGTACGGGATCCCGTTGATCAGCTGCGGGGTGAGCGGCTGTGAGAACACACGCGCGGAACCGCGCCCAACCAGTGGCATCGCGACGCGAGTGGCCCCTACGATGGCTGCGGGCGGCAACTGGTTGCTGCCATTGTGTATCAGTGACTCGGTTGCCGACAACGCGATTCGGCTACCGGGTATCCATCCAAGCACTCGGAACAGCGCGTAGCGTCCGAAGGCGGCGATCGTCTGAGAGGGGTAGAACGGGTCGGGCTGCAGCTGGTTGTAGCTGACGTTCTGGCGCTTGAACGGCAAATAAAAGCTTTCCCCCAGCTGCGAGCTGGTGAGCGCGAGCAGGTCATGTGGTGCGGCACACGGCATCGTCACGAGATCGGGCGGTGACGCCGACAGCGCGTATCGGTTCAGTGGTTCCCCGCCAGCGCCAGGTAGGACGAGCGTGCACCGGCCGGAAGCCAGGTCCTCGTTCGCTGAAGTCGCTTCTTCGAAGCTGTCATTGCCGTGTGCAGCGTTCAGCAGGTGGAACGAGCGCATCGTCCACGATCGCGACTGGAGCGCATGTCCAGCTGCGCCGTGAATCGCTCGGCGTTCGCCTTCGTAGCGCTGAAGGAGGTTCAAGAAGACATTCCGACTCTGGAAGTAGATCGGCTTGGCTTCGGCGGTGTCTGCCTCTAGCTTGATGAGCACGGGATTCGTCGTTACCGACACGAGCGAGGTGGCGTGAGCCGCGCTTGTGCGAAATGCGGGAATCAACCCGGGCGAGGAGAGATTGGGCACGTCGCCGGGATCTCTGCTCGCCGTCACATATGCGTGCTGCGTTGAGAGCTGTGCAGCGAGAACGACTCCGAGCGCGATCACGCAGATCGCGGCGACGGCGCGTTTTCTCAGCGTCGTGGACCCGGCGACGAGCGACGCGAGGCCCGCCGCCACGATCGCCGCCAGGAACGGCTGGACGTACATCGTGAGCTTGAAGACTCCGAAATCGCTGCTCTTGATGAAGAGGGGGACTGCCAGTGCGCCCTCGACGAGCAGCACCGCCGCGGCGGCGATTCCTCGTCGTGTGCCAAGGAGGCTCGCGGCGAGCACGCCGGCTACAGCCATGAGAGCCACGAGGATCGACAGGTTCAAATGGGGGGCTTCGGGGCCTGGCGGAAGCGTCTGCAGGCCAAAGATTCCCGGCAAGGCGCTCGGCACGAGGGCATATCCGAACAGCGGCGGATAGGAAGATTTGCTGAGGCCGTGTTGGGATTGCATTTTGACGAATCCGAGCTCTTTGAAGAAGTAGCCATTGAGAAGGATCACCACGAGTGCGATGACGGGCAGCCATAGCCGCACCAGTGCGGCAAGCGTGAGCTGTTTGCGCATGCGGAGGACGACTACGTAGATGAGGTATGCGAGACCCATCTCGGGCACCAGCTCGACATAGCTGAACATGAGGCCCGCCGCCAATACGAAAATCGGGACGATGTCACGGGCACGAGCGCCGCGACCCATGTGAAGCTCCGGCCGCATCAGTAGCGCGAATAGCGCCGCGACAAGACCGAGCCCCAATACCTGGGCAAAAAGCTGTTGGAGTACGCCAAAGCTAGCCATCGGTGAGATCAGAAGCAGTGCGGCGGCGATCGGTGCGGCCCACCAGCGGCGCGTGAACTGCAGCGTTAGAGCTCCCACTGCGCTCGCCCCACAGAGGTTGAACGCCACAATCACAGGCATGAACATCTGGTAGGTGGGACGTCCGGCCACGCTCGAGGCGAAGGCGAGCAGCATGTCGCTGCCCGGACGCGCTCCCTCTCTGTGCAGATCCGCGAGCACCGTTGCGTATTCACGGCCGTGCAGAACTGCATTCACATTGATCGGCGCGAGCAGACCGTGGTGCAGCAGGTCCTGTGCCGAGAGCACGTAGTTGGCCATGTCGTCATTGCCGTTCGCGAGCCATCCGAAGCCGAACGAGAAGATCGGACCCGAGATCAGCAGCAGGCCGCCGACCGAGACCGCCGCCACGAGGAGCGCCCCGGGATGCACGCGGGGCCGGCGCGCTCCGACGATGAGCGCCGATGCGGCCAAGAGGAAGATCGCGATCGGCGCCGCACAGTGCTCGACCGCCATGCCCGCCTCGCTGAACGGGAATACGAAAGCGAGCGTGACACACACGCCGAGGGCGGGAGCCGTAAGCACGATCCGGAGGTCCGAGGTGTCGGCGCGCACGAGCGCGAGCAACGCGATGCCAACCAGCGACCAGCCGGCGAACAGGGCCAGGACGAGCAGCAGGGCCGTCATAGTTCAGGGGGCAGGAATCTCGGTGGTTCTGGCACGGCGCGCCAGCTTATTGGTCGGTGCCGACCGTCGACGCAGCAGGGGAGCATCCCGATCGGACGGGGAAGGGCCCGCTGTAGACTCGGCTCGATGGAGCTATACGGGCAGCAAGCCGAGCTCATACTGCTCAGCCGGGCGTTGGAGGCGTTGGACCGGCGAACGATGATCGACGTCGGCGCGGAGCAGGGAGAGCTAGCGGACGCCATGCTTAGCGCCGGACTCGTGGATCTCCACGTTTTCGACCCCGCTCCCCAGAACGCCGAGAGATTGCGTGCACGCTTCGCGGACGTGTCAGGGGTCGCCGTGCACGAGCAAGCGATCAGCGACAGCGACGGGAGTGCGACGTTGCACCTCTCCAGCCACCCCGATGGGAGCCCCGTGACGTTCGGTCACACGCTCCTCGAGTGCGACGCCACGGACGAAATCGTCTGGCGCGAGACGATTACGGTGTCGCGGCGCTCGCTCGCCTCGCTGGTCGAGAGTGGCGAGATCCCGGGGAACATCGGCATCCTCAAGATCGACACCGAGGGCCACGACCTCGCGGTGGTCCGCGGCATGGGCCCGCTCACGGCCGACCTCGTGATGGTCGAGCACTGGAGCGAGCTCCCGCATGGGCTCGGGCGCTGCCCGTGGACTGCGGCGGAGATGCTCGCCGAGTTGCAGCCGCGCGGCTTCAACCACTTCGCCTTCGTCGTCCACCGTGGCGAGCTCACCACGCTCAAGTGGGACGACGCAGGGGTGGAGCGCGGCGCAATGGGCAATCTCATCTTCCTGCACGACAGTGTGCTCGCGCGCCTGACGCCACAATTGCTCCACGTCGCGAGCGAACTCGCCGAGGAGACGGTTCGCACCGCGCAGATGTACATGGGCGCGGCGAGCGAGCGTCTCGCCGTCATAAGCCAGCTCGAGGAGGCCGCCCAGGCCCGCCTCCAAGCGCTGGAGGCCACAACCGCGAGAATAAATTCCCAGGCCGCCGAACTGGAGTCGCTGAGAAGGCGATGAAGACCGCCTGCCGATCGTGACGTGGGAGCGCTGCTCCTCAAAGGTCCCGCGTCTCGGTGGGCGCCTCAGTTGGCCCCCACCCGCTCCCCCGCCCCGAGATGCTCGCGAAACCAGTCGACGGTGGTGCGCAGGCCGTCCTCGAACGAGATCGAGGCCTCGAATCCGAAGGCCTGCGCTGCCTTGGTCGTGTCGAGTACGCGGCGCGGCTGCCCGTCGGGCTTGGAGGTGTCCCAGCGGATCTCGCCGGTGAAGTCGGTCGTCCGCGCGACCAGCTCGACGAGTTCACGGATTGTGATCTCCTTGCCGACGCCGATGTTGACTGCCTCCGGGCTGTCGTAGCGCTCGGTCGCCGCGATGATCGCCCTTGCGCAGTCGTCGACGAAGAGGAACTCACGCGAGGCGCTGCCGGTGCCCCAGCAGGTGACGCTGGGCTCTCCTGCGAGCCTCGCTTCCTCGCACTTGCGGATCAGCGCCGGTATCACGTGGCTCGACTGCGGGTTGAAGTTGTCGCGTGGCCCGTACAGATTCGTCGGCATCAGGAATATCCCCGGGAGGCCGTACTGTTCACGGTAGGCCTCGAGCATCACGTGCAGCGCCTTCTTTGCGATGCCGTAGGGGGCGTTCGTCTCCTCCGGATACCCGTCCCACAGGCTGTCCTCGGAGAACGGCACGGGGGTGAACTTGGGGTAGGAGCACACTGTCCCGACCTGCACGAGCTTCTTTACTCCGCGCAGGCGCGACTGCTCGACGACGTTCAGGCCCATCGCCATGTTGGCGTAGAAGAAGCGCCCGGGGTTGTCGCGGTTTGCTCCGATTCCGCCGACCTCGGCCGCGAGGTGAAGTACGACGTCGGGTCGCGCGTCATCGAACAGTCGCGCCGTGGCGACGGCGTCGGTCAGGTCGTACTCGGCACGACGAGGGACGATCACCTCATCGACGGCGCGCTCTCGCAGCAGCCGGCAGACTGGCGCTCCCAGGAAGCCGGCCCCTCCGGTAACGAGCACGCGACTGCCGGCGAGATCCACGCCCGGCAGTATAGGTGGCCTGCCGGGACGCTCGACGTGCGTGAGCGCAGGTTGGTCGACGTACCGGCAGGGGGCGCGAGCTGCCTCCTAGTATGTCGATTCCATGAGGTCTCACGAACAGACGCACCTCGCGCGGATTCTCGGCGAGTCCGCACAACGCATCAAAGACGGGCTGGGGCAGTTGAGCGAGGACGGGGCGGTCGGCGCGGGCGAGCGCGCAACCGAGGACGTGCTTGCGTCGCTCGACACGGTGGCCAGGCGCGTGATCGACGTCGAGGTCGCTCTGAAGGAGGATGTCGCTCGCCGCAAACGTCGCTCGCCCCTCAAGGCGCTGCGCCAATGGACCTCTCCGCGGCTGGGGATCCTGCGTCACCACCTGCCCGAGCAGCTGCGGGTGCCCACCAGCTATCTGCGCACCATGCCTCCGTCAAACCCGCCGCGAATCTCCATAGTCACGCCCTCCTACGAACAGGGACGCTATCTCGGCCGCACCGTCTACAGCGTCGTCAATCAGCACTATCCGCAGCTCGAGTACTTCGTCCAGGACGGTGGCTCAGACGACGAGACGCCGGATGTGCTCGAGCGCTTCGACGGCGAGCTGAGCGGCTGGATCTCCGAACCGGACGCCGGCCAGGCGGACGCGATCAACCGCGGCTTTGCGCACACCAGCGGCGAGATCATGGCCTACCTGAACTCAGACGATCTGCTGCTGCCAGGTTCGTTGGCGTTTGTTGCGCGCTACTTCGCCGCTCACCCCGATGTGGACGCCGTGTACGGCCACCGCATCCTGATCGATGAGCACGATCGCCAGATCGGCGTGTGGGTGATGCCCCCACACGACGACGAAATGCTCACGCTGGCCGACTACATCCCGCAGGAGACGTTGTTCTGGCGGCGCGACCTGTGGGAGCGCGCAGGCGGCCAGATCGACGTCAGCTTCAAATTCGCCGTCGACTGGGATCTGCTGCTGCGCTTTCGCGACGCTGGAGCACGGATCGTGCGGTTGCCGCGCTTCCTCGGCGCCTTCCGCATTCACGCCGAGCAGAAGACCGGACAGCAGCAGCAGCTGTGCGACGAAGAGTCGGAGCGGCTGCACCGACGCGTGCTCGGCCGCGCGATGGGCGACGAGGAGATCTATGCCCGCGTACAGCCATATCTGCGCCGGCACGTCCTCTACCACACGCTCCACCGGCTGGAATCCCGCCTGCCGCTGCCGCGCAGCGACGTGCGCACCACCACGCTCGAGGAAGCACGCGAGCTCGAAGCGATCTCGTCGTTCGACAGGCGCTGAGCGCGCGCTACGTCCTCGGCGCCGTCCAGCTCACAGGTCCTCGGCTATACGTGGCGCCTCGCGGTTGAAGTACCAGAAGCCCAAGACGAAGAGCGCCGCCACCAGCGCTAGTGGCTCGAGCAGCGCCAGCCAGCTGCCCATGATCTGGCCGGCGCTGAGCGTCGCGGGGTTGATCATCGCGTGGCGAAACTGCTGAAAGATGGCGACCAGCGGGTTGAGCGTGTAGACGTGGTAGAGGAAGTGGTGGAAGGAGCCGTGCGCGAGTTCGTGGCGGACCGTTTCCGCGGGGATGATCACGGGCGAGGCGTACAGGAGGATCTGCAGCACGACTTCCCAGATCGGCTGGATGTCGCGGAAGCGCACGAACAGGGCCGACAGCAGCATCGCCATGCCGGTGGCGAGCACCGTGACCATCAACAGGATCAATGGCAGCTCGAGCCAGCTCAGCATCGGCTCCACGCCCGAGGCGACGGCGAAGATCATCACCACGACCACGTTCAGGCCCAGGTTGAACAGGGCCAGCAGGACCATCGAGATCGGGATCGCCAGTCGCGGGAACTGGATCTTGCGCACGAGGCTCTCGCGCTCCACGACGCTGCGCACCGCGCCGCCGGTTGCTTCGTTGAAGAACGTGATCAGCACGATCGACGCGAGCAGCTGCACGCCGTAGAATCGGCCGGCGGCGCCGTGGGCACGGTCGACGTGGAAGATTTCGACGAAGAACAGGTACAGGACGCCGAACAGCAGCAGCGGCCGCATCACCTGCCACAGGTAGCCGAGCGCCGAGCCGAAGAACTTCAGTTTGAATTCGCTGCGCGCGATGTTGTACGCGAGCTGCCAGAAGCGCGACCAGCTGTCGCTCAGCGCGCGCGGCCCACGGATCTCCTGTCCGAGCGCGGGGCTGAGCTCCTGCCCGGGGACCTCACGCACGGCAGGCACGCTCACGGCTGGACCTCGCCCGCCTGGATCTCGCTCGGCGTTGCGAGCTCCCACCGCATCACTCCGGTCTCGACTGGGATCTCGACCATGCCGCCGCTCGCGCTCAACCCTGACACGACGAACGAGAGGCCGCCTGCGTAGCGGTCGATCACGTCGAGGCCTTCGCCGCGGTGCGTGATCGTGATGACGGGGAAGTAGCGACCGGGCGCGAGCATGTTGTGGAAGGAGAAGGCGAAGACGGCGCGCTCGCCCGCGAGAAAGCCGCCACTCTGCTCCTGTTGCTCAGCGGTCGTGGCGACGACGACCGACTGGCGCTGCTCGTTGAGTAGGTTCATGCTCACCGCCGGATCGACGACGTCGGTGTTGAAGGTGACGAGCGCCTTCAGCGTGAGGGGCTCGGACTGCGGCGCGACCGCGAGGCGTCGAAACGGATCGTCGCCGAGCCACACGTCGGTCACGCGCGCCGCGCCGTCGCCCATGCGCGCGCTGCCGATGTCCTCGTCATACCCGGCGGCCCGGCCGAACGCGATCTCGAGGTAGCGGTCGGCGACGTCTCGCGGGTCGCCGGTGCAAACCATCGCGCCGCGCTCGAGCAGCATCGCCCGATGACAGAAGCGGGTGACGGCGCTCATGTCATGCGTCACGAAGATGATCGTGCGGCCTTCCTCGCGCATCCGGTTGAAGACGTCGAAGCACTTCTGCTGGAAGGCGGCGTCGCCCACCGCGAGCACCTCGTCGATCAGCAGGATCTCGGCGTCCACCTGGATCGCAACCGAGAACGCGAGACGCACGTGCATGCCCGAGGAGTAGTTCTTCAGCTTGAGGTCCTGGAACTCTTCGAGTTCGGCGAACTCGATCACGCGCTTGAAGCGCGAGCGCGCCTCGCGCGGTGAGAGGCCGAGCATGATGCCGTTCAAGGCGACGTTCTCGTAGGCCGCGAGGTCGGGGTTGAAGCCGACGCCGAGCTCGATGAACGTCGACATGCGTCCGTTGCAGAAGATGTGTCCGGCGTCGATGCCGTAGATGCCGGCCAGGCACTTCAGCAGCGTGCTCTTGCCGCTGCCGTTTCGCCCCACGATTCCGAAGAATTCGCCCGGAGCGACCGCGAAGTTGATGTCCTTGAGCGCCTGCAGCTCCTGGTGTCCGGTGCGCCGCATGGGGTGCAACGCCCGCTCCTTCAAGGTGTGGCTGCGCTCCTCCGGGATCTTGAAGCGCTTGTACACGCCCTGGGCGGCGAGGGCTGGGCCCCCATGTTGGACGTTGTCCTGAACCGACATCGCCACTGAGGGTATAACCATGGACTTCTGCCGGCGCGGCATTCAGTCAGCGCCGGCGGAGCGTGCGCCGAGCAGGCGCGCAAGCGCGCGTCCCACGAGGAAGGCGCGCGCGAGTGCGCGGAACAGCGGGCGCGCGATCGCCGGGTGCGCGCTGAGGGCGAGCAGCGCTCGCTGCAGCCCGTCCGGAAGCGTGCCCTGTGGACCGATCAGGCTGAGCCCCGATCCGACTCGTGAGTTCAGCTCCTCGTACATGCGCTGCGCGTGTTCGCGCTCGCGTGTCAGCTGCGCGGCTTCGAGCTCGTGCTCCACGCTGAGCCTGCGTTCGCGTTGCGCGATGTCGCGACTGAGCGTCCCGGCGTCGCGCACGGGCGCGAGCGCCGCCTCACGGTAGATCCACACGATCGCCTGCGCTGCCGTCGCCCAGGTGAGCTCGCGTGCGGCCAGCGCCAGCGCGTCCACCTGTGCGGCCCGCGCAGCGGGGTCGGTGAGCAGCTCGTACGCCGCGGCGGCGCTTGCCCGCTCCTCCCACGGAACGATCGATGCGGTTCCCGCGGGTGCCTCCTCCGCCAGTGAGGATTGCGCGGCGAACAGGCACGGCACGCCGCTGAGGGCCGACTCGAACGGAACGAGGCCGAAGCCCTCGTATGCAGAGGGGTACACGACTGCGCCGGCGTGGGCCAGGAGCCACGCCTTCTCCTCGTCGTCCACCGGCCCCAGCGTCACGACCGCGTCGTGTAGCTCGGGCCGATCCTCGAGAAAGTCACGCTCGAGCTCTAGTGAGGATCCGAACGGGATGTGCGTTCCCGCGAGCACGAGACTGCCCCGCCAGTCGTGGAGTTCGCGCAGAGCGGCGAGCAGGCGCAGCGCAAAGACCCTGTTCTTGTGGCGGAAGTCGGTGCCGAGGCACAGCAGGTAGCCGTCCTCGAGCGGTTTACGCGGATCGCGCTCGAGTCCGGCGGGTGGGCGCTGGTCGCTCGCGACGCGGTGGTCGAGCCCTGGCGGCACGACCCTGATGCGGGTGTCCTCGACGATCGCATCTGCGAGCAGCTCGCGGCGGGTGTGCTGTGAGAACACGATCACGCGCTCGGCCGCGGAGAGGCCGTGGCGGCTCGCGCGGCGGTAGTCCTGCCAGGCGTCAGCGTCGGCGAAGTAGCCGGGATTGCGGTAGGCGATGAGGTCGAGCTGGCTGAGCACAAAGCGCTCCCCGAGAGCGAGCGCGAGCGCTACATCGCCGGCTGAGAACGTCTGCTGCGGACGGTGAAAGACGGTGCTGCGCGGTGTGTCGGGCGCGAGTTGCTCGGCGTCGAGGATCTCCGTATCGGGAAGCCCTCGCAACAGCTCCAGCGCCTTCTGATCGATCCGCTCGGCGCGGACGAGCACGCGCAGCCGCAGCAGTCCGGTGTGGGCGAGCGCGAGAATCAGTTCGAGTACGTGCACCTGCGTACCGGTCACGGCGCCGTCGAGTGCGCGCGCGTCGAATGTGACGGACAGCTGCGCGCGCGCTCCCCGCGCCGCCTCTAGGGCGAGCGCCAGCACGCCCGAGTCGCCCACCGCCAGCCCGCCGCCCAGATACGGGTAGCGCTCGAGCAGCGGCTGCGGCGGTGTCGGCGTGCGAGCGTGGCCCTCCGGCGCGATCCGTCGCACGAGGACGTCGTCGGCGGCGAGGTTGGTGAGTCCCGAGAGCACGCAGCGCTGTGCGAAGTCGATCTCGAGGCTCGAGCACAGCTCCAACTGCTCGTCGAGCGAGCCCACGAGCTCGAGCGCCTCGCGACGCACGTACACGCATGGTCCCACCGCGCGAGTCAGCCGCGGCCGAAGTCGCAACGTGTGCTCGCGCAGCTCCGCGGCCAGTCGCTCGAGCTCCGCCTCATCGGCGTCTTCTGCGCCGTCCTCGTACAGCGCAAGCTCGGTGCCGACGTCCGCGAGCGCGCTGACTGTGGCGGTGTTCGAATCCTCGCGAGCGGCCTCGCGCAGTCGCTCGAGCCAGCCGGGGTCGACACGGCACGGTTCGTCGACGACGATCACGTCGGCGGGGGAGAACTGCTCGAGCGCGCGGTTGACGGCGTGCGCGCTCGGCTCCACGCTCACCACCGCACTGGCGTCCGCGGAGTGCGCCCGTACCGAGTCGATGCACGCGCGCACGTGCTCGTCTTCACCGCTGGCGGCAATCACGACGCAGACGCTCTCGCGTGGGTGCGTCTGGCGCGTCTGGGGCAACTCGTTCACGTGCGTGGGGTTCCAACCAGCGAAGCAGGCAGCCTAGAGCAGTCCATGGCCTCCCGCACAGTGGGCCATAATGGCCGCCAGCCCTGGCCAGATGACCTCCGACGACGAGACAAAACAGGCGACCCGCCCCGCCGGGGCGTCGCGATCGCTCTATTCGCGTGTCCGTCCGCTCGCGCGCGGACTGCTCTGGCGAGCGGCGCCCGGCTACGCCGGGCGCCGCTCGGCCCGGCTGCAGGCGGTGACCAGGCTCGCTGGCATGGAGGCCGAGGTGGACCGCCTCGGCGAGCGCCACGGCGAGCAGATCGAGCTTCTCGAGGACCTCGCGCGCGAGCTGATCCTCGCCGCCGAGTCGCTGCGACGCGGCGTCCGCGACGTCGAGTCGCTGGTGCAGAGCACGCAGGCGCAACTCGCGCTCCTGCAGTCTGAGCTCGATGCCGTGCCGTATCTCGCGAACAGCCCGTTCGAGACGATGCGCGCGCCGGTCGGCGAGGTGCTCGGCTACCGCACCGCGGCGTCGCTGCCGCACGCGGAGTCCGGCTACGTGGACTTCGAGGAGATCTTCCGCGGACCGGCGCAGCGCGTGGCCGAATCTCAGCGCCCCTACGTGGAGCTCGTGCGTGACCATCAGCCGGTGCTCGACCTCGGCTGTGGGCGCGGCGAGTTTCTCGCGCTGCTCGGGGAGGAGGGGATCGTGGCTGCGGGCGTGGACGCCGATGCGGGCATGGTCGAGCGCTGCCACAAGCTCGAGCTCGACGTGGCGCTTGCCGACGCCAACGAGCACCTCCAGAGCCTGCCCGACGGCAGCCTCGGCACGGTGTTCTCGGCTCAGCTGATCGAGCATCTGCCGCACGCCGAGCTGCAGCGGCTGCTCGTGCTCGCGAAGGCCAAGCTGACCGGTGGCGGCCTGTTCATCGCCGAGACCGTCAACCCGCACCGCGTCGCGTCGCTGAAGACCTTCTGGGTGGACCTCACCCATCAGCATCCGATCTTTCCCGAGGCGGCTCTCGCGCTCGCCGCGATCGCAGGCTTCGAGTCCGCGTACGTGTTCGCGCCCACGTTCGAGAGCTTCGAGCGCGCCCGCTCTCAGGCGCCGGCGTACGCGATCGTCGCGACTGCGCCCGGCCGGCAGGAGAACGGGCGCTGATGCAGGTCGTCACCGTCGCGACGCCGGCGTGCCTGACACAGGCGCGCGTCCTGGGGCGCTCGCTGGTTCGCCACGAGCCGGACTGGCGGCTGGACGTGATGCTGCTCGCCGGTGAGAGCGTCGTCGCGGACGCCCAACGCCAGACGCAGGAGGAAGGATGGGGGCAGGTCCTCTCCGCTGCGCAGGAGCTGGCCCTCGATGTGGAGGCGCTGCTCGCCTGCCATCCGGACGCCGAGCTCGTCGGCCTGCTCGTGGCGCCTGTGCTTCGCCGGTATCTCGAGCGCACCGGCGCGCCGGTGACGCATCTGCCGAGCTGGGCGTGGGTGCTCGGCGGGCTCGAGCCGATCGAGGAGAGCCTGTCACGCCACGCCACGATGCTCGCGCCGCGGATGACCGCGGATGTGCCCGAGGACGGCTTGGAACCGTCGCGCATGCAGATGCAGCTCGCGGGTCGGATGGACGAGACGGTCATCGCCGCTGACGGCGGTCTCGCCGCGGTGGGCTTCCTGGCGTGGTGGGCACAGCGTGTCGAGGAGGCGCTCGGCTCGCTCGACGTGCGTCACAACGGCCGTCGGCCCGAGGATCGGCCGTGGCTTGCGCGCTACCTCGAGCTGGCACCGGCGCGGTTCGCCACCGCCGTGCTCGACGATCCCGGCTGCAACCTCAGCATGTGGAACATGCACGACCGTGTCCTGCGGGACGTCGACGGGCACGCGACTGTGGATGGAGGCTCGCCGCTTCGCTTCTTGAACCTGCAGGGCTTCGCACCCGACCGGCCCTTTCGTCTGGCCGCGATGGCGAGCAGGGCGCGCACCAGCCGCAACCCGTTCCTGCGAGAGCTGTGCGAGCGATACGCGACCGAGCTGCTCGAAGCCGGCTGGCAGGACCGCGACCGGCGCGCGGAGGTCGGTCTCATCATGGGCGACGGCCTCGTCTATGACGAGGCGATGCGTGGCCTGTACGCGCTCGCGCTGGCGCTCGGCGAGGATTTCGGAAGCATGTTCGCCGAGCCGGGTGGCGACGACGCGCGCTCGTTTCTGGCATGGCTCGGGCAGCCCGCGGCCAGAGGCGGCGCGCACGGCATCAATCGCTACGTCTTCCAGCGGGTCGCGCGCGAGCGCCCCGACGTGATGCAGGCCTACCCCGACCTCGACGGCGCCAACGGCGAGCGCTACGTGGAATGGTGCTGGGCCTTCGGCCGCAACGAGATCGGCATTCCCGACCGCTTCATGCCGCCGCGACCAGGCCAGGCTGCAGCGCGCGCGAAGCCCGCGCAGGTCAGCACTGCGCCTGCGCAGGATGACAGCGTTGACGCGAGCGCCGATGGGGTCCGCGGCGGGTCGGCACCCGTTTCGGCGGAGCCTGCGGCCACGAGCGCGGGCTTCACGGCGGATCAGGGCCCCGCGGTTCGCTTGACCGGATACCTCGGTCATACCCTCGGTCTCGGGGCGGCCGCACGCGGCTACGCGCAGGCGCTGGGCGCCGCTGGCGTGCCGGTGCGGACGGTGAGCGTGCCGCTACATCACCTGACGCTGCCTGTGGAGCTCGGAGCGCAATACGGCAGGCACGAGTTCGAGGAGCTCGTCCACGACGGACGCCACGGCTTCGAGCTGATCGCGGTCAACGCCGACGAGCTTCCCAGCTTCGTCGAGCGCTTGGGCGAGGACTACTTCGAAGGCCCGCGGATCGGCATCTGGGGCTGGGAGACGAACACGATCCCTCCCCGCTGGCAGCGGGTGTTCCCACTGCTTGACGAGGTGTGGGTCTACTCGCGCTTCATGGCTGAGAACATCGGCGCCGTCTCCCCGGTGCCGGTGGTGCCGTTGCCGCCACCGGTGCGCCCGCCCGCCGAGCCGGCCGTACCGCTGCGCCTGGGTGTGCCAGAGGGCTTCCTGTTTCTGTTCGTGTTCGACTACCTCAGCACGATCCAGCGCAAGAACCCGGTGGGCCTGATCGAGGCGTTCAAGCGGGCGTTCGCACCGGAGGAGGGACCGCGACTGCTGGTCAAGACGATCAACGCGCCCCTGCGCCCGATGGCCGAGGAGGAGGTGCTGTGGGCTGCGCACGGGCGCACAGACGTGCACGTGATCGATCGCTCGCTCACCGGCGCGGAACTGCATGGCCTGATGGCCGTGTGCGACTGCTACGTGTCCCTGCATCGCTCGGAGGGCTTCGGTCTGACGATCGCCGAGGCGATGGCGATCGGCAAGCCCGTGATCGCCACCGGCTACTCGGGCAACCTCGACTTCATGAACGCGCAGAACAGCTACCTGGTCGACTATGCGCTGGGCCGCGTCGGCGCCGATTGCGAGATCTACCCACCGGAGGGCGAATGGGCTGAGCCGAGCGTCGAGCACGCGGCGGAGCTGATGCGCCGCGTGTGGGAGCAGCCGCGTGAGGCGGTCGAACGGGGCGCGCAGGCGAGCGCCGACATCGCGCGCGAGCTCTCGCCGGCGGTGACCGGCCGTAGGATGCGCGAGCGGCTCGGGCACGTCGGCGAGCGCCTCTCCGATGGCGCGCAACGGGCGCTGGGCAGATCTCGATGATCGGCATCTTTCTACTCGCCTGGGTCGTGTTCCCGGCCCTCGTGCTGCTGCTGAGCACGGGCGCAGGCCTCGTCGTGCGGCGCCTGGCAGGACCGGCCGCGGTGCCCAAGCTGCTCGTCGTCCCGACGGGCCTCGCCGTACTCGTGGTCGTCTGTGGGGCGTTCTGTTACTACGCGTCGCTCGCGCCGCTGGCGGGTCCGGCATGCGTGCTCGTGGGCGTGGTCGGTCTGGTGCTCGCGCGAGCACGGCTGCGCCGCGTGATTGCGAACAGGGCTCGCGGGACCGATTGGTGGGCGCTCGCAGCGGCGTTCGGCGCGTGGGCGGTGGTCGCGGCGCCGGTGGTGCTCTCCGGCAAGCCCGGCTTCACCGGCTACGCGCACATCGTCGACACCTCGTTCCAGTTCGATCTCGCGGCCCACTTCGCCAGCAGCGGCCGCAGCATCCCCACCGCGGCGAACTCGGCCTACCAGGTGGTGCTGATGAAGTACCTCGGCACGGGTTACCCGGGCGGCGCGCAGTGGACGCTAGGGGCGCTGTCGAACCTGACGCCCGTCGACCTGTCGTGGCTCTACCAGCCGTTCCTCGCGTTCCTGTCGGCGATGAGCGCCCTGTCGCTGTATGCGCTGCTGGGACGACTGGTCGAGCCGCGGCCGCTGCGCGCTCTCGGGGCGTTCGTGGCAGCGCAGGCGAACATCCTGCTCGGCTACACCTACGCGGGCGGGATAAAGGAGCTCAGCACGAGTTGCTTCCTGCTGCTGCTGGCCGCGCTCATGGCCCAGGTGCTCCCGCGCGCGAGACCAGGGCGCTCGGTGCTGGCGGTCCCGTTTGCGATTGCGGCCCTGTTCGCGTCGCTGTCGCTGACCGTCATTCCCTGGCTTGGCGTGCTCAGTGCCGGCACGCTGCTGATGGTGCTGGTGTTCCAGCGCGAGCGTGTGACAGCGCTGCTGGCGACCGCGCAGATCGCGTTCGTCGCGGCGGTGCTCTCGCTGCCGACGCTCGCGGTCTCGTTCAAACTGGTGGGGCTGGCGACGGGCCCGGGGCTGCTGGAACTCGGCAACCTTTCCCAGCCCGTGCCGATGATCACAGCTGCCGGGGTGTGGATCAGCGGCGACTACCGCTACCCCCAGGACGCGCATCGCCTCCCGAGCGAGATACTGGCGGTCGTCGTCCTGGTGCTCGCGGCGTGCGGGCTCGTGTACGCGCTGCGCCGCCGTGCCTGGAGCGTTGCATGGCTGGGCGTGGCAGGGTTGATCGCGGTCCTGTACGTGGCTCACAGGTACGGGCCGTGGATTCAGTTCAAGTCCGACGCCCTCACCGCGCCGATCTCGCTGCTGTTGGCCTTCGCTGGCGTTGGTGCGCTGGTGAGGTTCCGGCGCACGAAGGCGCTGGGAGTGATGCTCGCGCTGGTAGTCGCCGCCGGCGTGCTCGCAGGCACTGCCCTCCTCTATCACGACACGACCCTCGCCCCGTATGCTCGTCTGCACGACTTGGAATACGTAGGAGCACGATTCGCCGGCCAGGGGCCCACGCTCACCCCTGACTTCGAGGAGTACGCGGAGTACTACCTGCGCGACGACGACCAGGACAGCATGGTCAACGGCCCAAGGGTGGAGCTCAGGCCGGGCGTCAACCGCGAAGCCGAACCGGGCAACATCTGGTCCTACGACCTCGACGAGTATCCGCTGAGCTTCGTCGAGTCGTTCCGCACGATCGTCATGCGCCGCGACCCGCTCGCAAGCCGCCCCCCGAGCAACTACCGGCTGGTCTACCTGTCTGGCTACTACGAGGTGTGGCAGCGCGATCAGCCGGCGGCGCGTATATCCACGCTCGTGCCGGTGCCGGACCCACCGCACGGGCGCAACGTCGCCGTGTGCGCGAGCCTCGCTGCCGAAGCACGCAAGGCAGGCCCAGGCGCTCGGATCGCCTACATGCCGCAGCCCTCCGGCTATCTGCAGCTCGACGACAGCAACATGAAGCTCAGCGGCGGCTTCGCGCCTTCCGGCGGGGTGATCGAGGCGACCGGCGCCGGACGGGCGGTGGCGCAGCAGCCGGTGCCGGTGGCGGGCCGCTACGACCTGTTCATCGAGGGCTCATATGGCAGACCGGTGGACCTGATGATCGACGGCAGGCACGTGGCGACGGCGGCCTACCAGGTGAGCTACCCGGCAGCCTGGATCGAGGTGGGCTCGGTCGGGCTCTCGGCGGGAGTGCACCGGATCGAACTCGTGCGGGGCGGGATCAGCCTGCACGCGGGCAACGGCGACGGCGTGGATCCGTTCAACCGGACTGTGGGGCCGCTCGTCTTGATGCCCGCGAGCTCCAGCGTCCCGGCGCTGCGCTACACGGGCGTGCAGGAGCTCGGCCGACTGTGCGATTCCACGAAGCCCCCGCGCTGGATCGAGGTGGAACGCGCTCCCGCGTAAAAGCAGGCGCGCACTCCGTCGAGCCGGTGCCCTCGCGCACGCGAACTGCGCCGCCGCGCCCGGCCGTGCGTCTATCAAGCCGTCGGCGCTCTTGAGTTCGGCCGCTGCCCTACCGATGCTTGGGTCGATGGCCCGACGCTGCACACCCCGAGTTTTCGTGCGCGGGCTTTGGCTCGCGCCCATGGTGACACTCGTGGCTGCGCTGGCGGCGCAGGCGATGCTGGCGCCGGCGCCGGCAGGTGCCGAAACGATGCTGATCGGCAGTCCCCTCGGGGTCCCGGCGACGCTGAACACGGCAGAAAACCTGAGCTACCAGGGCACGAACACGCAGGTGCCGGCGAGCCCTGAAGCGCCAAACGGTGTGTTCCACACGTTCCATTTCGGCGCGGACACCGCGATCTGGAACATGCCGTCCGCGGGTGGACCCGTGCAGGCGGCGAGCACGAAAAGCGGGGCCGCCGTTCCCGCAGGAGGGCAGATCCTGCAGGTCCGCCTGAAGGGCTGCGCCGAGGCCGTCGCGGCCGACCCGACGCCGCTGACGCAGATCCACTTCCAGACCCTCTCCCCGCTCCCCGGTGGCGGCGCGCGCGTCAACCTGACATCGCAGAGCTTCGAAATCCCCGTGTGCGGGCAGGGTGGCGCGAGCGGCTCGACTGTCTCGACATACGAACCGGTCAACCTGTGCGTGAACCAGGGCGACTACGTCGGCTTCAACGACGAGGGCGGCTACGTGCCCGGCGTGTACCACTCGGGTGTGCCCTACGAGGTGCTCGGCGCGATCCGCGGAGCGACGGCCGACTCGTTCCTTCGCAACAACGGCACCGGCACCGGCGCGATCTTCTCTCCTTCCGACACCTCCGCGATGGAAGGCTTCGCGTCGAACTACGGCGAGGAACTGATGATGCAGATGCTGCTCGGCACCGGATCCAACGCGCGCTACGTGTGCCCCGGTGGCAGCAAGGATGCGCCGCCGGTCCTGCCGGCGATCGGTGTCCGTGCGCAGACCGACGGAATCAACCACGAACGGATCGTCTCGGTAGCGATTTACTGCAGGCTCACGCCCGAATGCAAAGGGACCGCCACGCTGACGTTCGGCGGAAAGCCGGCGAGCACCGGCAAGCAGATCCCCTTCAGCCTGCGCGGCAACTCCACCACCCATCTGCCGATTCGCCTACTGCCGCGGCTGATGGGTGCGATCCGCAAGAACCACGGGATCGCTGCGACGCTCACCGCCGCGGTGGGCTCAACGACCGTCAGCCAGACGATCGTCGTAAAGATCCTCTAGCTGCGCCACTGCCAGCAGGACAGTACGCGCGCCTGGCGCTCGGCGGCGACTGCGGCCGCTGCATCGAGGTCGTCCAGCTCGAGGTCGGCCACCCACAGCTCCGGCACGACAACGTCGGCTCGGGTCCCGCCAATGCCCACGCCCAGGCACTTCAGCGTGGCCTCGTGTCGAGCCCATGCGTGGAGGAACTCCTGGCGCCGTGTGTCCGGATCGAGACCTTCGAGGCGCTCAGCGGTCGGGCGGCCGAGAGTACGGTGTGCGACCGCGACCTCGTCGATCGTCCGGTGCGCCACCTCGACGTCGACACCAATCTCGCCGGCGGCGCTGAAGGCATACAGCGCGATCGAGCCCGAGTGCGACATGTTGAACAACAGCCGATCGTCGCCGTCACAGACGAGCGCCGGCTTGCCATGCTCGCCGAGTGCAAAACGCAGCGAGCTCGGGTCGCGCTCCAGGTAGCGGCCGAGCAGCGCCCGCAGCAGGCCCCGTGAGCGGCGCCACAGCTCGCCGCCCTGCTCGTTGACGAGGCGCGCGGCGCGCGCTCGCTCCTCGCGGCTCAGCAGCCCACCCAGCTCCTCTGCGACGGCCGTCAGGTCCGCTCGCCACACGTGAACGGCGGCGCTGGCGAGCTGCGGCCGAAGCGGACCGGGCGCCCAGGCCTCCTCTGCGCTCGCAGGCATCGCGTCCTCAATCTAACGCCCTCGGCGCCCCCACCGGTCCTCGACGCTACCCTCTTGCGCCTATGCGCGCCGTGTCCGTCCACCTGCCCGGCCTCGTGATCCTCGAACCGAGCGTCTACGCCGACGAGCGCGGCTTCTTCTGCGAGACCTACAGGCAGGAATGGCACGCGTCCTCGGGGATCCCCGAGGACGAGCTGTTCATCCAGGACAACCACTCGCGCTCCACGCGCGGCGTGCTGCGCGGCATGCACTTCCACATAGGCGCCGGCGTCGCCAAGCTCGTGCGCTGCGCGCGCGGGCGAATCCTCGACGTGGCCGTCGACCTGCGCAGGGGCTCGCCCACCTACGGGCAGTGGGAGGCGGTGGAGCTCGACGAGCAGAGCATGCGCGAGCTGTATGTGCCGATCGGTTTCGCGCACGGCTTCTGCGTGCTCAGCGACGTGGCGGACGTCCTCTACAAGCAGAGCGCCTACTACGACCCCGCCGTCGAGCGCGGCATCGCCTGGAACGACCCGGACATCGGCATCGACTGGCCGCTGCCGGTCGAGGAGCTGACGGTCTCCGAGCGCGACGCCGCCGCTCCACGCCTGAGCGAGATTGCCGACGAACTGCCGTTCGAATGGCATCCTTAACGCGATGGCCGGTCGTCTACAGCAGCTGCGCGAGCGCACCAACGGTTTCACGGTCACCCCCGAGCAGTACGTGCGCTTCGCCTACGCCGGGCTCGGCGCGCTCACGCTGATCGTCCTCACCGGCGCCGCCGTGCGGCTGACGGGGTCAGGCCTCGGCTGTCCGACGTGGCCGAAGTGCTACGGCAATGTGTATCCGCCGCTGAAAACGCACGCGCTGATCGAGTTCTCCAACCGCGCGATCACCGCGCCCGTGTCGATCGCCGCGGGCCTCGCATGGCTGGCCGCCGTGCGTCGGCGCCCGTACAGGCGCGATCTCGTGTGGCTGGGGGCGCTGCTGCCGCTCGGCGTTGTCGCGCAGGCGGTGCTCGGCGGCTTCACGGTCAAGGGCGCGCTCGACTACGGCTGGGTTATGGGTCACTTCGCGCTGTCGATGCTGATCCTGGTCGCCGCCGTGGTGCTCGTCTGGCGCGCGACCCACGAGCGTCTGCCCGCGCGGGTGGCGAGCGTGCCGCAGATCGGGAACGACACGACCGCCGACGCCGATGACGCACGGGGTGCGCCGACCGACCCGACGATCGTGCGCGCGCTGCGCTGGCTCGTGGCGCTCGGGGCGCTGACGATCTTCGCCGGCACCGCCGCTACCGCCGCCGGCCCGCACGCCGGCGGCTCGCCAGGACAGAAGATCAATCGCCTGAGCTTCGACGGCAAGGGCACGATGGACTTCGTGATTCACCGCCATGCCGAGATCGCGCTGGTCTTCAGCCTCGCGGCGGTGCTCGTGTGGTGGCTTGCGCGTCGGCGCGAGGTGCGCGCTGCGGTGCAGCGGCCGCTTACCGTGTTGTGCGTGCTGCTCGCGCTGCAGGGGGTCGTCGGGCTGGATCAGTACGAGACGCACCTGCCCACCGAGCTCGTGTGGGTACACGTGGCGCTCGCCTGCGGCGCCTGGTTGGGGGTCCTGTGGGCGGCTTGTGTAGCCGGCTCGCTCGCGCCATTCAGGCTGCGCAGGAGCGCCGAACGCCCCGCGGAAGGGGCGCTGAGGACCCCGCACGCGGTTAAGTTGCCCGGAAATTAGGCACTCCTCGGCCTGCTCGCGGGCGCTGTGGCCGTGTCGTCGTCCTCACCAGCGGTTAGCCTGCTCGCAGCAACGACACTCGAGAAGGGAGTGGCATGACCAAGAACGAGCTGGGCGAGCAGGTCGCGGAGCGCACTGGGCTGTCCGCCAGCCAAGCACGTCAGGTGGTAGAGGCGGCGATCGAGGTGGTCTCCGACGAGCTGGCCGCCGGGGGTGAGGTCGCGCTTGCCGGCTTCGGCAAGTTCAGCGTCAGCCACCGAGCGGCACGCCAGGGGCGCAACCCGTCGACTGGCGAGACGATCAACATCGCTGCCTCCAAGGCAGCGAAGTTCTCCGCAGCCAGTGCGTTGAAGAAGCGCCTCAACGGCTGACCCAGGCGGGTCGCAGGGATCATGGGCTCGTAGAGGCCGGTGATCCCTGCGGGTCGACCGTGGCGGCGTCGCCTCGTGCGCGCTGCAGAGCCTGCGCAGCAGCACTGGTTTCGCCGCTGCGGGGCTCGACAGAGTGACGTGCTTGCTCTATATTCGGCCGCTCGCGCGCACGGACGACGCGCAGGGGGTGGCCGTGTGCGATTCGGTGAAGTTGCCTGCGAGGGCAGGGAGAGGCTCGTGATCAGCGTGATGCCACGGTGGGCGCCAGTAGATCGCAGAAGGCTCGCATTCGCCGCGTGTCTGCTCGCAATTGCCTGCGGGGCTCTGCTGCCTGGCGCTGCGAGCGCTGAAACTGCTCCTGGCCAGCAGGCGGGGGGCGTCGTGGCGCCCACGTCGCAGCCGGGTCAGCCGAGCCCGCCGCCGCCGTTGGCCGAGATCTCACTTTCCAACGAACGAACGCTCACCACCTGGGCGCAGCCGGAAAGCATCGGTGGGATCTATGCGCACCCCGCGACCGGTGCAGCACGGTTGGCGATGGTGCACCTGTTGACCGCCGACGGCTTTCCCGAGGTCTACATGCTGTTGAGCAGCTACGTCGACGGCGAAGGCCGCGAATGGGTCCGAGTCCGGATTCCCGGTCGGCCGAACGGGCGTGTCGGCTGGATGCTCAGGGAGCGGCTCGGCGACTTCCACCACACGCGCTGGCGGATCGTCGTCAATCGCAGCCAGCGACGCATGAGGGTCTACCGCGCGGGGCGCCTGCTGAGGATCTTCCCGGTCGGCGTGGGCAAGCTGAGCACGCCGACGCCGGTCGGGCACTTCTGGATCGACGAGCGCTTCAAGCTGTCCAATCCGAGCAACCCATACTGGCCGTACGCGCTCGGCACCTCCGACTACTCGACGCTGCCCAACTGGGCGGGAGAAGGCGTGGTGGGCATCCACGGTCCGTTTGGCGAACCCCAGGAGATTCCGGGGGACCCCTCGCACGGCTGCATCCGCATGCTCGCGCCGGACATCGCGTGGCTCGGGCCCAGGGTCACGCTCGGCACGCCGGTGGACGTCGTCGCGTAGGCGCGCGAGCGCCCTGGCAATCCTTACGACCTGGTAACCCGTCGTTTAGGCCGCAGGAGGAAGCTCGGTCGCGACCTGCTCCCTCTCGAAAGTTGGTGACGGCGCATGAGACAAGCTGACTCCTCGACTGACGGTGCTGCGCGCGAGCGCTACGACTCGCTGGCGCGCTTCTACAACGCCGACGAGCGCCGCATACGCTCGCGCGAGCTCGACATCGGGCTGTGGTGGCGCGAGGCCATCGACGGGCCGCTCCACCGCGCGGCATGGGTCAGCGAGACCGGCGAGCTATACCTCGTGCGCCTCGGGCCCGCGGCCGACGGCGGCGGTCGCGTGGAGGTGCTGGCGAGCGTCGCGGAGCGCGAGCTGCTGGAGCGCATGCTCGCCGGCTGGCGCGAGCGCTGCGGCCAGCCGCAGTCGCTCACGTGGTTGCGAAAGCGCGCGTCGCTCACGCCCCTCGCGAGCGCGGATGACGCTCGAGCCCGTCCTGCGGAACCGGCTCCCAGGGCGCGGCCGAGTCTACGAACTGCCGGTAATGCGGCCGCACGCCTGGATCGCGGTCGAGTGTCCCAAGCCGCACAGCGACCTGCGGATCGGCTAGCGGGTCGCCGCTGAACAGCGCCGAGCCGCACGCTTCGCAGAACAGCTTCGGCACGCCGCCCGGGGGCTGAAAGGAACGCAGGCGCTCCTGGCCTTGCAGCAGACGGAAGCCGGCCTGCGGCACGCGCGCGTTGGCAGAGGAGCCGGTGCCGGTACGCCGCTGGCAGTGCGTGCAGTGGCAGTAGCCGGCGGAGACGAACGGGGCAGTGATCTCGAAGCGCACCGCTCCGCACAGACAGCCGCCCTGCAGCGGTGCGCTCGGCGAGGGGGGACTAGCGATCTCGTGCGTGGCGGCCATCGGGTAGCTACCCATCGTAGGGCGGCTCGAGGTTTGGCCGCTTAGCCAAAAAAACACACGAGACGGCGCTCACGCGATAGATTGCCCGGCGCCATGACAGGGGGATACACCCGGCTGCTCGTGACTCAGACGGACGAGCGGCTGCTCGAGCTGGTGCGCGAAGGTCACGAGCGTGCATTCGAGGCGATCGTCATGCGCTACAGGCGGCCGTTGCTCGCCTACTGCCGGCGTCTTGGACTGTCAGAGTCGCGCGCCGAAGACGCACTCCAGCAGGCGCTGTTGGAGGCATGGCTCGCGCTCCAGGGCGCCGCGGAGGTGCAGGCTCTGAGCCCGTGGCTCTATCGCATCGTCCACAACACCGCGATCAACGTCATTCGCAGCTCGAAGGACGAGCTCGCGCTGGGG
>Ga0208849_1000272_pt1 | contig 50248 bp, 42 predicted proteins | sample NGESurdeep072012_10_FD_184470 | JGI IMG/M metagenome (GOLD analysis project Ga0208849, IMG submission 184470) | Arctic peat soil microbial communities from Barrow, Alaska - NGEE Surface sample 53-3 deep-072012 (SPAdes) | ecosystem: Environmental > Terrestrial > Soil > Wetlands > Peat ... | reverse complement strand
CGAGATCAAGAAGGTGCATCAGAAGGTCCACACCACGACGGTCTATGTGACTCACGATCAGGTCGAGGCGATGACGCTCGCCGATCGGGTGGTGGTGATGAACAAGGGCCGCATCGAGCAGATCGGAACGCCGAACGATCTCTACCACAATCCGGCGACGCGCTTCGTCGCGGGCTTCATCGGCTCGCCGGCGATGAATTTCATCCCCTGCCGGCTCGAGGATGTCGGCGGCAGGCTGCACGTCCGTATCACCGACCGGATCAAGCTTCCGCTGCCCGCCAGCCGCGCCGCCAAATATCAAAGCATCGGCCGCGACGACAAATTGCTGCTCGGACTGCGTCCGGAACACATCGCCGAAGCCAAGGCGCATCCCGAACCGGGATTCGAACCGTTCGACGCGGTGCCGGACGTGACCGAACCGATGGGCATGGAGACGCTGATCTATTTCGCCCTTGAGGGCGCGCAAGTGTGCGGACGGGTCAACCCCAATGCCGGCGCGCGCGCCGGCAGCCCGCTCCGATTGGCAGTGGACCTCAACAATATGCACCTGCTAAATGAGGTGACCGGCGCCGTCATTTGACGGCCGCACAGCAAGAAAAGGCCAGGGGCTCGGGAATGGCGACCAACAAGAAGAAGATTCTCGTCACGGAATCAATGTCGCAGCCGGGACGAGCTCTGTTGAAGGAACGGCAAGATATCGAGCTCGTCGAATTTCCCAACATGATCTCGGCCAGCGATTTCGAGGCCATGCTGAGGCAGCAGGCGCCGGTGCACGGCGTCGCCCTCGGCGCCACCCATTTCGGCGAACCGGAGCTTGAGGCATCAAAGGACATCAAGGTGGTGACCCGGATCGGTGTCGGCTACGACGCCGTCGATGTCCCCGCGCTGAGCCGCCGCCGGGTTCCGCTGATGGTAGCCGGCACCGCCAATTCTCCATCGGTGGCGGAACAGGCGCTGTTCATGATGCTGACGCTCGCCAAGCGAGCCGTCGAGATGCATGCGCTGGTCAAGGACGGCGCCTGGGCGAGCCGGCTCGGCCGGCTGCCCTACGATTTGTTCGGCAAGACCGTTTTGATCGTCGGCTTCGGCCGCATCGGCACCCGGACTGCCAAACGCTGCCTGGCGATGGAAATGCACGTTCTGGTCTATGATCCCTACAAGCCCGCGGCCGAAATCAAGGCGGCGGGCTGCGAGCCGGTTGCCGACCTCGATGCTGCCCTGCCCCGCGCCGATTTTGTCAGCCTCCATTGCCCGAAGACGCCGGAAACGGTCGGGATGTTCAACGCAGCGCGCTTGAAGCGGATCAAGCCGACCGCCTATCTGATCAATACCGCGCGCGGCGGGATCGTCGAGGAGAAGGCGCTGTATGACGCGCTGGTGTCCGGCAGGCTTGCCGGCGCCGGCCTCGATGTTTTCGAGCAGGAGCCGCCGCCGCTCGGTCATTCGCTGTTCGGGCTTCCCAACGTCATCATGGCCCCGCACGTGGCGGGCGTGACGCGCGAGGCCGTCGACCGCATGAGCGAGCAGACCGCGCGCAACATTCTGAGCGCGCTCGACGGCGAACCGATCCGACAGAACGTCATCAATCAGGATGTCCTCGGCTGATTTCAGCGCGAGGGTTTGCAGCCCTTGCCGATGAGCAAAGCTGGCATCGAGATTTGACATCACAACAGGGGCTGATATGGCGTTCACGGAATACGGCAAGCACGACGCCGTCGGCCTTGCCGACCTCGTCCGCAGGAAGCAGGTCAGTGCCGGCGAATTGCTGGACGAGGCCATCGCGCGCACCGCCAAGGTCGATCCACAGATCAATGCCGTGGTCGTCAAGCATTACGACTATGCAAGGCGGCAGATCGACAAGGGCCTCCCCGACGGTCCCTTCACCGGGGTGCCGTTTCTGCTCAAGGATCTCGACCTTCTGGAGGGTACCCGCACCACCTCGGGCGCGCGCATCTACAAGGACAATGTGGCCGATCACACCGGCACCCTTGCCCAGCGCTTCCTCAACGCCGGCGTGACGATCTTCGGCAAGAGCGCGACCCCGGAGTTCGGTCTGCTGCCGACCACCGAGTGCCGCCTGTTCGGCCCGACCCGTAACCCGTGGAATCTGGCACATTCGCCGGGAGGCTCGTCCGGCGGCGCGGCCGCGGCGGTCGCCGCGCGCATCCTCCCCGTGGCGCATGCTAGCGATGGCGGCGGTTCGATCCGCATTCCAGCTTCGGCATCCGGCGTGTTCGGATTAAAGCCGACCCGCGCGCGAAATCCACTCGGGCCCGACCGTGGCGAAGGCTGGGGCGGCTTTTCCTGCGGTCATGTCGTGAGCATCAGCGTTCGCGACAGCGCGGTCATGCTGGACGCCGTTTGCGGCCCGGAGACATCGAGCCCCTATGTCGCGCCGCCGCCGCAGCGGCCGTTCGCGGAGGAGGTCGGCCGCGACCCCGGCCGGCTCCGCATCGCCTTTACCGACCAATCGCCCTATGGCGAAGCCATCGATGCCGAGATCGCCGCGGCGGTACGCGACGTCGCGGCGCTGCTGGCCGGGCTCGGCCATGATGTCGAGGAGCGGGCGCCGCGCCTCGCCGTCGACCCGGCAGCCGTGATGGCGACGATCGTCGGCGCCAACACCGCGCTCAGTGTGCGGCTTGCCGAACAGAGCCTCGGCCGCAAGGCCACCGCGAGCGATTTTGAAATTCTGACGCTTGCCAGCGCCCATAACGCGCAGCAGACCACGGCGACCGACTATGTCGCCGCCCAGCTCGCCGCATTCCAGATTTCGCGGGGGCTGGCGACCTTCGCGGCAAGCTGCGATGTATTCCTGTGCCCGACGCTCTGCTCGCCGCCGTTGCGCATCGGCGAGCTCAATTCGATGTCGGAAGACCTGTCGCATCTTGCGCCGATTCTGCGCCGCTACATGCCGGCGACCGCCATGTTCAACATGTCGGGCCAGCCCGCGATGTCAGTGCCGCTCGCATGGAACGCGGCCGGCCTGCCGCTCGGCATGATGTTCGCGGCACGCCTCGGCGAGGAGGCAACCCTGTTTCGTCTGGCGGCGCAACTCGAACAGGCGCGCCCCTGGAAGGATAGACTGCCGCCAGTTTGCGCATAGGCCGACAAAACTCAGCCGCATTCGACGGCAAGCTATCGATACCGCGCCAACCGCGGCCGCGTGCAAGCTCATGACGCCCGATCCGGAGGAATGGATTTTGAGTGAGAGTGATCCGACCGACAATGTGCTCGCGGCAATCGCCAGCATTCTCGATCAGCCGGAACCGCATCGGGAGCCCGAAGCGGCCGCGGCAGCGGACAAGTCTGCCGTATCCGTTGAAGCGATCGAGGCCGATGGTTACCGTAAATTCGGCCCCGGCCCGATCGCATCGATCCGATTGAAATGGACCGTTCGCCGCGAGGCCGATGGTGAATATTACGTGGACGAGACGGTCGGCGAAAATTCCACGCCGATCGTGAGCGGGCCGATGACGAAGGATGCCGCCGTCCGGATGGTTGACGATCGCGAACGCGAGGCGCGGCGGCAGTTTGCACAGCTCAAGAGCGAAATGGCCAGCGGAGCTGTGGCCGCAAATCCGATCCCCAAAGAAGGCAACGGAACGTAACCGCCCTTCGGCAGCATGTTCTGTGGCGGCCAGACCTGGAGCCGCGTCAACTAGGGACGGTGAAATCGTTTTCCGCTTTGACGCCGCACAATATTCCGCGCCGTGAGACGCCCGTACCCATCCTTTCATATTGACGCCTTCTTGTTTCCGGAAGATTGTCTGTGTTGCAACGTCAGAAAATAGACGTGCAGTCATTCATTGGGAGAAAACGCATGATACGCATCGCGTTGGCCGCTAGCCTTGCGATTCTCGTTCCGTATGGAGCGAGTGCTCAGACGACCGATCAATTGGTCAAGGGAGCGACCGATACCTCGAACGTCCTCAACTACGGCATGGGATACAATCTGCAGCGGTTCAGCCCGCTCAAGCAGATCAACAAGGACAACGCCAAAAATCTCGTTCCGGTCTGGAACTACAGCCTGGCCGACGACCGCAGCGAGGAGTCGCAGCCGCTGGTCTATCAGGGCGTGATTTACGTCACCAGCAACAGCGCCACGATGGCGGTCGACGTCAAGAGCGGCAAGCAGCTCTGGAAGACCAAGGTCGAATATCCGCCGGAGACGCCACGCATCGTGTGTTGCGGCATCATCAATCGCGGCGCCGCCATCTACGACGGCAAGATCTTCCGCACCACGCTCGATGCCAATGTCATCGCGCTCGACGCCAAGACCGGCAAGGAACTGTGGCGTCAGAAGGCCGCCGACATCAAGGAAGGCTATTCGATGACGATGGCGCCCCTGGTCGCCGACGGCATCGTCCTGACCGGAATCTCCGGCGCCGAATTCGGCACCCGTGACTTCATCGACGGCTGGGATCCCGCCGACGGCAAGCATGTGTGGCGTACCTACACGGTCCCCTCGCCGGATGAGCCCGGTGGCGACACCTGGAAGGGCGACACCTGGAAATTCGGCGGCGGCTCGACCTGGATCACCGGCTCCTACGATCCCGATCTGAACACGGTCTATTGGGGGATCGGCAACCCCGGCCCGTTCAACTCCGCGGTGCGTCCCGGCGACAATCTGTACACCTGCTCGGTGCTCGCGCTCGACCCGAAGTCTGGCAAGATCAAATGGCATTACCAGTTCTCGCCGAACAACCCGTTCGACTATGACTCCGTCGCTGAGATGGTGCTCGCCGACCTCAACGTCGACGGCAAGCCCACCAAGGTCCTGATGGATGCCAATCGCAACGGCTTCTTCTACGTCCTCGACCGGACCAACGGGAAGCTGCTCGCGGCCAATCCCTATGTGAAGGTGAACTGGGCCTCCAGCATCGACCTGAAGACCGGCCGCCCGGTCGAGACCGACGTCACCAAGGATGCGCGCGAGGGCAAGAAGGTCGTTGTGTTTCCTTCGATCCTGGGCGGCAAGAACTGGGAACCGATGTCGTTCAATCCGGACACCGGCCTCGCCTATGCCAATACACTCTCGTTCGGCGGCCACTACAAGACCGAGCCGGCGACCTACAAGGCTGGCGAGTGGTATCTCGGCATGGATCTGACGGATTTGTGGGAGTGGCCGCAGGGACCGCGTGGCCATCTCAGCGCCATCGATCCGATGACAGGCAAGTCGAAATGGGAAGTGCCGAGTGATATCCCGCGCTTCTCGGGCGTGCTGTCGACCGCCGGCGGGGTCGTGTTCGCCGGTCAGTTGACCGGTGAGTTCGAGGCATTCGACGCCAATGACGGCAAGAAGCTGTGGCAGTTCCAGACCGGCTCCGGCATCGAGGGCCAGCCGGTGACATGGCAACAGGACGGCGTGCAGTACGTTGCCGTCACCAGCGGCTATGGCGGTGTCTACTCGCTGTTCTCCGGCGACGAGCGCTTGGCCAACGTGCCGACGGGCGGATCGCTCTGGGTCTTCGCAGTCAAGGCCCAGTAAGCGGTTTGCGCATGATGGAACGACTGAACCTGGCGGCGGCGGCGCAATTCGCCGCCGCCATCGTTACAGCCGCCATGCTGATCGTGGTGCATCCGGCGACGGCACAACAGAACGGCAACGCCGATCAGGCGCTGATCGACAAGGGCAAGGCGACCTATGCCGAGAATTGCTCGCATTGCCATGGTCCCGGCATGCTCAATGCCGGCACCGTCACCCCCGACCTGCGCCGGTTTCCGGACGACAAGGCCCGCTTTTTCAATACGGTGAAATCGGGCAAGAACGGCAAGATGCCGCCTTGGGGCGATATCCTGAACGACGATCAGATCGCCGGGCTTTGGGCCTATATCTCGAGCCGGAGGAAACCATGAACATCTGGCTGAAAGCGCTCCATGCGACCGCGCTGTTGATGGCGCTTTCGGCGATCCCGGCCGCTGCAGCGGACGAAACGCTGAAAATCTGCCTCGACGAGGACCTGCCGCCGCTTTCGCTGCACCATCGCGGCAAAGCCGACACTGGCTTCGACGTCGCGCTGGCGCAGGCCGTTGCGGCAAAGCTCGACCGGCCGCTCAAGATTCAGTGGTTCGAAAGCAAGCTGGATGAGGACTCGAGCCCCGCGCTCGAAGCCAATGCGCTGCTCTCCGACGGCCACTGTTCCCTCGTCGGCAGTTACGCCTTGACCAGGGACTCCCTCGTTGTGCCCGGCATCAAGACTGCGAAATTGCCGGATTTCGAGGGCGCCACCGGTCCCGATCACCGCCGCCGCGTGCCGCTTGGCGTGCTGGCGCCGAGCCAGCCCTACAGCTATTCGGCGCTGACGGTCGTCCTTGGCTCAAAGGCGCGCGATCGCCACATCGTCGGCATAGGCGATCTCGCCGGCCTGCGTATCGGTATCGAAAGCGGAACGCTGGCCGACGCGATTCTGATGACCTTCGATAATGGGCGGCTGATCGACGACATCACGCATCTGGTGCCCGGCCGGGGCGACCTGCTCGGCACGCTCGATCGCGGCGAGCTCGACGCCACACTGCTCGACTTGCGCCGCTTCGACGCCTATCGCGCCGCACATCCCGATACCAAGATCACCGGCTCCGGCTATTTCTATCCGATCGGCGCCAATCGCGGTTATGTCGGCCTCTCCAGCGACACCGCGCTGCTCGAAGCGGTGAACAACGCGCTGGCCGACTTGCAGGCCGAGGGGACGTTGGCCGATTTGGCCCAGAAGGCCGGCCTCACCTATCTGCCGCCGCGCGAGCCGATCATCCTCGGCGATGTCTGGACAAAGGTGCTTCAGAAGTGAGTGACGGGCGCCCTCGCGCCGTGCAGCTCCGTGGCTTCATCCTTCGAGACGCCCGCCTTCGGCAGGCTCCTCTGGATGAGGTCTCAGACCCTCATGGTGAGGAGCGCGCCTTCGCGCGTCTCGAACCATGAGGCCTCAGGGCTTCATCCTTCGAGACGGCGCTTCGCGCCTCCTCTGGATGAGGTCTTGTTCTTTGGATGAGGTCTAACCCCTCATGGTGAGGAGCCCGCCGAAGGCGGGCGTCTCGAACCACGAGGCCCGCGGTACGGGGCCGTCATGATCCGACCCAGCCGCCGCCTGCGCTAACCCGCGCCACCGGGCTTGGTCGCAAACCAGATGACATGATGCGCCCCGCTGCGTTTTGCCGTGGCGCGAACGCCGACTTCGTTGACCTCGAAACCGGCGGAACCTAGCCGCGTCGAAAACGAAGCGTTCGGTCCTGACGACCACACCGCCAGGACGCCGTGCGGTCGCAAGGCGCGGCAGATCGCTTTCAATCCCTTGAGATCGTAGAGCGCGTCATTGGCTTGGCGGGTAAGTCCCTCCGGGCCGTTGTCGACATCGAGCAGCACCGCGTCGAACGCCGATGCCGAGGATTGAATCACGTCGATGACGTCGGCGTGGCGAATGACGGTGCGGGGATCGCCGAGGCTGTCGCCGAACAGATCCGCCATCGGTCCTCGCGCCCAGGCGATCACGGCGGGCAAAAGCTCGGCCACGACAATCCAGGCTTCGTCTCCCAGCACTTTCAGCGTGGCACGCAGCGTGAAGCCCATGCCGAGGCCGCCGATCAGCACATGGGGTCGCCTGACCTTTTCGATTCGCTTGCAGGCGAGCGTGGCAAGCGCTTCCTCCGATCCGCTGAGGCGGCTGTTCATCAGCTCGTTCGGGCCGAGCATCATCGAGAACTCGGCGCCCCGCCGCATCAGGCGAAGCTCCACGTCGGCCCCGGGCACCTGCGCGGAATCGATCTGCAACCACGGAATCATGCAGCGCCGCGCATCTGACCTGTTGCCAGGGCGCGGCGATTAGCCACCGATGTTCGCGGAATATTCCGCGTCGGTCACCTGCTCCATCCAGTTCGAGTAAACCCCGTCGAGCGCTTCCTGCATGGCGATGTGGGTCATGCCATTGGCAGGAGATGCGCCATGCCAGTGCTTTTCGCCGGGCGGAATCCAGACGACATCGCCAGGCCTGATTTCGCGGATCGGGCCGCCCTTGGCCTGAACGCGGCCAATCCCTGAAATCACATAGAGTGTCTGGCCGAGCGGGTGCGAATGCCAGGCCGTTCGCGCGCCGGGCTCGAAGGAGACGCGGGAACAATTGAGCCGCGCCGGGGCCGCAGCCATGATGATCGGATCCTGCAACACCGTGCCGGTGAATTTCTCCTTCGGCGCGCGTTGGGTTGGCCGTGAGCCGGCGATATGGATATCCATGGGGTACCTCTCTGTCTTGATGTTATTTCTTGCTGACCGCGTAGCGCGCCTTGGTGTCCGCATTCATCGGGTAGAGGCCCGGCAGCGCCGCCCCGCCCTTCACCTGATCGACGATCCAGGCTTCCATCCGCTCCTGTTCGGCGCCTTCGGCCAGAACGTGATCCAGCAAGGCTTTCGGAATCACCACGGCGCCGTCCTGGTCGGCAACGATGACGTCGTCCGGGAAAATCGCCACCCCGCCGCAGCCGATCGGTTCGCCCCAGCCGACAAAGGTCAGGCCGGCGACCGAGGGCGGCGCCGAGAAGCCGTCACACCACACCGGCAGACCGGTGCCGAGAACACCTTCGAGATCGCGCACGACGCCGTCGGTAATCAGCGCGCTGACGCCGCGCTTGACCATGCGCGCGCACAGGATGTCGCCGAAAATGCCGGCGTCGGTGATGCCCATCGCGTCGACCACGGCGATGCAGCCGGCAGGCATGGCTTCGATCGCCGTCCGCGTCGAAATCGGCGACGACCATGATTCCGGCGTTGCCAGATCCTCGCGCGCCGGTACGAAGCGCAGGGTAAAGGCCGGGCCGACCAGCCGCGGCTGTCCCGGCCGCAACGGCCGCGCGCCGCGCAACCAGACATTCCGCAGCCCCTTTTTGAGCAGAACGGTGGTGATGGTAGCAGTGGTGACACGGGAAAGGGTCGCGGCGGCTTCAGGGGGCAGGGACATCGAAGAGGCAACTCCGGTGGGATTGGATCGGCGGCGCATCTTGCGGGGTGCGGGCATCGCGTCAAGTCCGGCGCCCCGGTAGCGGCGTGACAAGCACGCGATATTGAGCGAAAACGCTGATCCGACGAGTGTGAGCCATGGCCGCGACCCCTGCCCCGCCCCGCCTGCTGCCAAGTGGCGACAGCGCCATCACGGTAGAATTCAGCCGCCATATCGACGACGCGGCCAACCGGCGCGTGCTGGCGCTCGATCGCACCCTGGCCCACGAGGCCATTGCCGGCGTGACCGAGACGGTGCCGACCTACCGATCGCTGCTGGTGCACTACGACCCGCAGCAGATCGATTTCAGCGCCCTCAGCGACAAGCTCGCCGCGCTCGCCGAGGTGCCGCTTCCGGCAACAATGCCGGGCCGGCGCTGGCGCATCCCGGTGAGCTATGGCGGCGAACACGGCATCGATCTGGAAGACGTCGCCAGGGAACTCAACGCCAGCGCCGACGACATTGTGGCGCGGCACGCCGGCGGCAACTACCGGGTCGCCATGATCGGCTTTACGCCGGGATGGTCCTATCTCAGCGGACTTGAGGATTCGCTGCACATGCCGCGGCGCCAAAACCCGCGCCTGCTGACCCCGGCCGGCACCATTTCGATCGGCGGGGTGCAAACGGGTGTGCAATGCCTCGCCGGTCCGAGCGGCTGGCATCTGCTTGGCCGGACCGCGGTCCGCACCTACCAGTTGCATCGCGATCCGATTTTCCTGCTCGAGCCCGGCGACTACGTGACGTTTTCCATCGTCGATGCCAAAACCTTCGCCGAGCAGGATCGTGCCGCGGAAGCCGGCGAGATCGTCGCGGAGCGGATGGCCGCATGAGCAAGCTCGTGATATCGGCGATCGGTCCCGCCAGTTCCGTGCAGGACGGCGGGCGCCCGGGCGCGCAGCGCTTTGGCTTGACGCCGAGCGGCGCGATGGACCGGCTCGCGCTCGCCACGGCGAACACCCTGGTCGGGAATACCCTGTTCACGGCTGCCGTCGAAATCGGTCCGTTCGGCGCGGCCTTTACCGCGCGCGATGGCGCGGTTCGGATCGCGCTCGCCGGAGCCGCCCGCAGCGCCGACATCGCCGGACGGACCGTTGCAATCGACGCCTCCGTGACGCTCCCGGAGGGCGAAACCCTGACGCTGGGCTTCGCGCGCGGCGGTTGTTTCAGCTACCTCGCGGTCGAGGGCGGCGTTCGCGGCGAGCCGATGTTCGGCAGCCTCGCCGTCAATGCGCGGGCCGGACTAGGCAGCCCCTATCCGCGCCCGCTCCAGGCCGGCGACGAATTGCAGGCATCGGGCGCGAGCGGCGCGGCCGAGCGCCGCATCGATCTTCGGGCCGCGGCCGACGGTCCGATCCGCCTGGTGCTGGGGCCGCAGGACGACGAATTCGATGCGACCGCCATCGCGCTCTTTCTGGAAAGTGAGTGGAAGATCTCGGCAACCAGCGACCGCATGGGTTATCGGTTGGAAGGACCCGTCATCCGGCACCGGCACGGCCACAACATCGTCTCCGATGGCACCGTCAACGGCAGCATCCAGGTGCCCGGCAACGGTGCGCCGATCGTCTTGATGCCGGACCGCGGCACCAGCGGCGGCTATCCCAAGATCGCAACCGTGATATCGGCCGATTTCGGCCGGTTCGCGCAGATACCCCCCGGCCGCGGCTTCCGGTTCCAGGCCATCGGCATGGCGGCGGCGCAGGCCGAGGCACGCAAGTTTGCGGAACAATTCCGTACCCTGCCCGACCGGCTCCGCGACATCGAAGGTTTTGATCTGAACGTCGAGGCGCTGCAGGATGCTAACGTGGCCGGCGCGGCCGTCAGCGCCGTCGATGCCGGGACCTGGCAAGTCCCGTCAGCCGCGGACACTCCCGGGCCGGACTGATAACGCGAAGATCCACTCACGGAAAGCGGATGAACATCATGACAAGTATCGATCTCAACTGCGATCTCGGCGAAGGATTTGGCGCGTGGGAGATGGGCAATGACGCCGCCATGATCGATCTCGCCACGTCGGTCAATATCGCCTGCGGCTTTCATGCCGGCGATGCCGATATCATGCGCCACACCGTGGAGTTGGCGAAAGCACGCGGCGTCAGCGTCGGCGCCCATCCCGGCTACCGCGATCTGCACGGCTTCGGCCGGCGGCCGGTTCCCGGCCTGAAAACCTCCGAGATCGAGAACCTCGTCGCCTATCAGATCGGCGCCCTGCAGGCGATCGCGACCGCGGCCGGCCACAAGGTGACCCATGTCAAGGCCCATGGCGCGCTCTCCAACGTCGCCTGCGAAGACGACATGACCGCCAAGGCGATCGCCAATGGTATCAAGGCGGTCGATCCCAATCTGATCTTCGTGGTGCTGGCCAATTCGCGGCTGGTGCAGGCCGGAGAGGCCGCCAACCTGCCGATGGTGCACGAAGTGTTCGCCGACCGCGCCTATGAGGATGACGGCTCGCTGGTTTCGCGTCGCAAGCCCGGCGCGGTGCTGCACGACGCCGGTCAGATCGCGCAGCGCGTGGTGCGGATGGTGCAGGATGGTGCCGTGATCTCCGTGACCGGCAAAGTCATCAAGATGCGCACCGATACGGTGTGCATTCACGGTGACACCCCCGGTGCGGTCGATATCGCCCGCGGCGTCCGCAAGGCGCTCAAGGATGCCAGGATCGAGGTGGCGCCGTTCAAGAAGGCCGGCTGAGCGGGATCAGAACGGGTGAACGGAAAGCGTGCCAAATACCACGGCCGCAATGACCGCGAAGGCGCCATAGAGCGCCGCGACATGAAATCCCCTGACGGTTCGCCCCGACAGGGAACGCGCATAAAGATGCAGCCGAGCCTCCGCCGATAGTTCGCGCATGGTCGATCTCCAACGCAGCATCGCACGCAGTGGAATATGGTTCGCGGCGCGGCGCAAGGCGGGTGCGGAAATAGCGATGCAATTACTCTGATCGAGTCCGATCGCAGAAGGATATTCCCTGCGTTCGGATGGCATGAGAATTTTATTCGTTCAGACCTTCGCCAATACAGCCGTCAGCGACCACAGGAATACGGATCTGGAACGGTATCAAGCTTTTGGCGCAGCCGGGCTCTCTCCTGGATGCTTTCCAGCTTTTTGCGGGAGCAACAAGATGCAGCCTACGATGAACGCCGCGAGAATTGCCGAGGCAGTAAATCGGCTGAATGCGAGGCCGCCGCTCCTAAGTGGCTTGTCGAGTAAGTCACCCACGGTGGCACCCAATGGTCTGGTGAGGATGAACGCGCTCCAGAACAGCAGGGTATGCGATACATTTGTATAGAAATAGGCGGCCGCGATCAGGATCAAGCCTGCCCCGAATACAAGCGCACCGCCCTCATAACCGAGCCCGGTCGTGTCCGCCATCCAATCGCCGAGGGCAGTGCCCAGGGTCTGGGAAAACAAAATTGCTCCCCAATAAAAACTTTCGACCTTGGGCGTCGTGATGCTATCGACCGAAATCGAGCCGGCGACCCAATACCACAAGCCGAGAGCGGCCATCACTAGAACAAACAAGATCGACGCCCCACCGGCATAGCCGATGCCGAGAGATCGATCCGCAAAATCCGCCATGGTCGTGCCCGCCGTGGTCGTTGCAACAATGACCGCCCAGTAAAGAAACGGGTGGAATGATTTTGCCGCGATCTGGGCTCCGACCGCGACCACAAATATGGCGATAAAAATGGCACTCCCGATCGCATAACCCAGGTGCATCGACATACTCACGGCGTCGCCGGCTGTTTCGCCCAACGTGGTCGCGGCAATCTTGATGACCCAGAAACCCAGCGTCACCGCCGGTACCTTGCTCAAAGTTCTCCTGGCAACGCTATCCATAGCATCTTCCTTCATAAACCAACTCGATCATCACGGAATGAAGCATGCCGTTATTCGCAGACGATGGCGACTGGCACCTCCCGAGATGGCAACAACGGGCTACCCGCAGGGTTCCTTGCAACCTTTCGGGGGTAAGCGAGACGATGTCCCTCAACAGCGTCTCAGAATGAGAGCGGATGTCCGCGTCGAGGGACTCACTGGCATTTGATTACCGATGTTTCACCTGGCGCCCATGCCGCGGTAATTGCGATCGTCGTAACTCTGAGCAGGCGCGAACTTCCGCGCCGACTAAAATGGAGACGGCAATGAATATGACGAAGCTCCGTATCGCCGGCGGTGCCGCTATGGCGCTGATCGTGGGAACGCTTCCGGCATTGGCTTACACCGGCCAGGAGTTGGCCAAGCAAGCCCAGATCAGCATTACCGAAGCTCGCGCATCGGCTCTGAAGGCGTTTCCCGGTCAGATCACCGATGAAGAGTTGGAGAAAGAAAAGGGCGGCAGCGGCCTGCGCTACTCGTTCGACATCAAGCGCGGCAAGGTGACACAAGAAGTCGGCGTGGACGCGCAAACCGGAAAGATACTGGAAAACGCGAAGGAAGGTGCTCACCCCGATTAAGCATCAGGCGCGGTCGACGCTATACCCGGCCTGGCTCTAGTAGACGTCCTGCTGGAACCGGCCCTTCTTCTTCAGCTCCCCGACAAAGCTCACCGCCTCGTCGGTCGAGCGCGCACCGAACTGCGCAACGATGTCGACCAATGCGCGTTCGACATCCTTCGCCATCCGTTTGGCGTCGCCGCAGACATAGACATTGGCGCCTTCGGCCAGCCACGTCCATACTTCGCGGCCGACCTCGCGCATGCGGTCCTGCACATAGAATTTCTTGTCGCCGTCGCGCGACCACGCCAGCGACAGCCGTGTCAGCAAGCCCGCCGTCTTCATCGCGTTGAGTTCGTCGGAATAGAAGAAGTCGCAGTCGCTGCGCTGATGGCCGAAGAACAGCCAGTTCTTGCCGCCGGCGCCGGTGGTGCGGCGGTCGAGCAGGAAGGCGCGGAACGGCGCGATGCCGGTGCCCGGTCCGATCATGATGATCGGCGTTTTCGGGTCTTGCGGCAGCGCAAAACCGTGGGCTTTCTGCACGTAGACCTTGACCTCGTCGCCGGGATTGATGCGTTCGGCAAGGAACGTCGACGCGAGCCCGAAGCGCTTGCGCTTGCCGATCAGATAGCGCACGCAATCGACCGTCAGCGACAGCTTGCCGGGCGTTGCGTTGTGCGACGACGAGATCGAATAGAGCCGAGGCTGCAGCGGCTCCAGGGCCTCGACAAAGGCTTCGGGATGCGGCCGAACGCCGGAAAATTTCTGCAACGCCGCCATCACGTCGAGGGTTGCGGCATCGCCGTCCGGATCGTCACCCTGGGCGAGCGCGCGGGCTTTCTCGCGAAGCGCGCCGCCGGTAATAAACGAGAGCAGCTCGAACAATTTGTCCGGCGCCGGCGACAGCGACACATCGTCGATCAAGACGTCGCGGAGCGTCTTGCCATTGACTTCGGTGGTGTGCGATGCGCCCAGAAGCGCGATGATCTGGTCGACATGGCCGACCTCGTTGCGGGCGAAGATGCCGAAGGAATCGCCGACGACATAGTCGAGGCCGCAACCGCTGAGATCGAATTCGATGTGCCAGGTCTGCTTCTCCGACCCTGTCTTGTTGAGCAGACGGCGCGAAACGAACGTGGCCGATACCGGATTGTCGCGCGAACGTCCCAGCTCCGCCGCGACCGCCGCGGGCTGCGCCGCGGCGGGGGCCGCGGTCGCCGGCGCCTTTTCCAATTCCTCATGCAGCGCCTTCAGCATCCGTGCGGTCTCCTTGCCGCCGGGGACGCACAGGTTCAGCCGCGCCTCGCTGTTCGCCGCGATCGCATCGGAATAGTCGTTGCAGTTGTAGCCGCACTGGCCGCAGTCCTGCTGCGCCATCGCCGCCATCATGCGTCGGCGCAGCGGACGCCCCTCGGCGAGCTTCATGCGTTCGGCAATCGGCATGGTCTGGTCATGCCAGGGCGCTTCGCCGTCATCGCCATCGCCGGCCACGCCCTGCAACACGGCCGCGCCCTGCTCCGGCGACAGCGGTACCGAACCGTCGAGCTGCAGCAGCCCGACCAGGAAACCGTTGAGCCAGGAGCGCTGGCCTTCCGAGAACGGCGCACTTTCTGGAATGACTTCGAGCCGCGGCGGCCTGGTGATCTGGTTCATGTGCCGCTCTCCGCGTCCGCCATTTTCTTCAAGCTTTCGCTGTCATGCCGGCGTGAAAAGGTCAGGAACGTCTCGTCGGCCGAGGCACGGTTGGCGAGGTAGGCCTTGAGCAGCTTTTCCACGGTCTTCGGCGCATCCTCCGCCTTGAGGTCGCGATAGACCTCGCGCCCGATTTCGGCATCCGGCCCGAAACCGCCGCCGGCATAGAGATGATAACCCTCCACTGTGTCGTCCTCATTGCCCGAGGGGACCTTGGCGGCGAGCAGACCGATGTCGCTGATGTAATGCTGGGCGCAGGAATGATGGCAGCCGGTGAGATGGATGTTGAGCGGCGTCGCGATCGGCACGCGAGCGTCGCACCAGTCGCCGATCTCGGCGGCGTGGCGCTTGGTGTCGGAGGCCGCGAATTTGCAGCCGGCGTTACCGGTGCAGGCGATCAGTCCCGCGCGGAGGTGCGATGCCGTCACCGCAAGGCCGATGGCGTCGATGGCCGCCGAGACCAGCGCCAGCCTGTCGTCGGCAACGCCCGAGATCAGCAGGTTCTGCCAGACGGTCAGGCGGATGTCGCCATCGCCGAGATCGCCCGCGATTTTGGCAAGGCCACGCATCTGATCGCAGGTCAGCTTGCCCATCGGCAAGACGACCCCGATCCAGTTCAGGCCGGCTTGTTTCTGCGCGTGCGCGCCAATATGCGCCATCCGGTCGAACGCCGGCCGCGGCGCCAAGGCTTGCGGCGGCACGCGGGTGAAGGCTTTGCCGTATTTGGCTTCGACGGCGAGCAGGAACTTGTCGATGCCCATGCCGTCGATCACGTATTTCATCCGCGCCTTCAGGCGGTTGGTGCGATCGCCGGTCTCGATGAAGACGCGCACGATGGCGTCCGCGACCTTGGTCGCGTCTTCCGGCTTGACGATGATGCCGGTGTCTTTGGCGAAATCCCTGTGGCCGGTAATGCCGCCGATCCCCAGCCGAAACCAGATGCCCGGCTCGGCGCCGAAACCGTCCTTCACCTCGACAGCGGCGAACGCGATATCATTGGTGTCTTCAAGCACCGCGATCTTGCCAGCGCCGTCGAACGCGACGTTGAACTTGCGCGGCAAGCCGGTCAGCGAGCGATCGTTGAGAATGTGATAGTGCCAATCGCGGGCGTGTGGGCGGGTGTCGATCAGTTCCTGCGGATCGATGCCGGCGGTCGGTGTGCCCGTGACATTGCGGATGTTGTCGGCCCCGGCGCCACGCGAACATAATCCGACGTCCTGAATGCCCTCGATCAGTGTCAGCGTGTTTTTAGGCGCGATCTCCCTGATCTGGAGATTGGCGCGGGTGGTGACATGCGAATAGCCGCCGCCGCAGCGTTCCGCGAGATCGGCTACCGCGGAGAACTGCCAGTGCTTGAGAATGCCGTTCGGGATGCGCAGGCGGCACATGAAGGAATCCTGCGCCGGCGCGACGTAAAACAGGCCGTAATAGCGCCAGCGGAAATTGTCCGCCGGCGGCGGCGGCATGTTGTTGCGCGCCTGCTCCTTGAGGCGCGCGTAGGCGTCGAACGGATGCTGCTCGCGCTTGAACTTCTCGGGATCGGACAGCTTCTTGCCGTCGCGAACAACCTTGTCCTGGGCCTTCAGCCCGGCGGCGTCAGGACCGACCGGTTCGGGATCGGCTGCGGCGGCCGGCGCTCCCGGCCCGGCGGCAAGCCCGACGCCACGGCTGACGCGCGCGACCTGGAGGCCCGACATGAAGCCTTCCAGATAACGCTTCTGCTCCTCGCTGAAATCGGCTGACGTGGTTTCAAGTTTCATGATGCTGGAGCGTCGGCTTTATTCGGCAGGAACTTGCGCGGCGAGCGGCGCTGTCGAGGCAACGACGTCGGCAGGTTTGGCGTAATCCATAACGAGGCTCCACTTGCCATGCGCAGGCATGGCACGACGAAAAAGGGCGGCAGATCGCTTGGGAAACAGTTCGAATGGCAGCGCCGTATCGGAAGTTTCGGAGCGATCCGATCAGCTTCGTTGCTGCGGAAATCCATCGCGCGGGGATGGGCCAGCAGACTGCTGTGACGGCTGACGCCCTTGTCTATTCAAATCGTGTGCCACTGCAGCAATTTGTTAAAATATGTTTTTATTCAATGGCTTGATCTAATTCCGGAGACCGCAAACTGCACCCCGTGCATGCCCGGATAGGCGGCAAGAGATTAAAAAATAGGCCTCCATCCGATGTGCCTAATTTTTGGGCTCAGGGGTTTCCGATCAGGGTGACATCGAGCCCTTCGGCGGCGGCAAATCCCTTGTCGACGGCGACAATCACGGCGGCGGCATCGACCAGCGGAATGAGGCCGATGTGGAGCGGCGTGCTCATTTCAACAGTTCCGACGCGGTCAGGATCGATTGGGCGATCTCACCGATCTTCTTTTTCTCGCGCATCGCCGTCGATCGCAGCAGCACATAGGCTTCCTCTTCCGTCAGTCCCTTCCGCTTCATCAGGATTCCCTTGGCACGGTCGATCACCTTGCGGTCTTCGAGCGCGGATTTGGCGCGCGCCAGTTCATCCTGCAGCTTGGCAAAGGCGTTGAAGCGTGACACGCAGAGGTCGAGGATCGGCTTGACGCGTTCTTTCTTCAGACCGTCGACGATATAGGCGGAGACGCCGGCATCGACCGAAGCCTGGATCGACGCCGCGTCGCTCTGGTCGACGAACATCGCGATCGGCCGGCGTACCGCGCGGCTCACCTGGAACATTTGTTCCAGCACGTCGCGGCTGGGATTTTCCAGATCGATCAGGATGATGTCGGGGTCGAGCGCGTAGATCCGCGTCAACAGGCTTTGCATTTCGCTGATATGGACGACGCCGGTAAAGCCGGCCTCCCGCAGTCCCTCCTCGAGGATCGCGGCTCGGATCGGGCTTTCGTCCACAATGACGATCTTGGGAGACGATTCGGCGGCCATCGATCACTCGCATTCCGGCCCATCTCCTTAGCACGCCGCAGACCGGCTCAAAGCCTTGTAATTATGAGTAATTGGGACTAGCTCCTGCCGATCAATCAGGCAGTTCGGACATGCAGCAGGCCGCCGCGCCAAAAGTCAGTTTTGTTTCGCTGGGCTGCCCCAAGGCGCTGGTGGATTCCGAACGCATCATCACCCGGCTGCGCGCGGAAGGCTATGAACTCGCGCGCAAGCACGACGGCGCCGATCTTGTGATTGTCAACACCTGCGGCTTTCTCGACAGCGCCAAGCAGGAATCGCTCGGCGCCATCGGCGAGGCCATGGCCGAGAATGGCAGGGTGATCGTCACCGGCTGCATGGGCGCGGAACCCGAGCAGATCGAGGCCGCCTATCCAGGCCTGCTGTCGATAACGGGGCCGCAGCAATATGAAAGCGTGCTGGATGCGGTGCATCGGGCGCTGCCGCCGCTGCACAACCCGCATCTCGATCTGGTGCCGCCGCAGGGGATCAAACTGACTCCGCGGCACTACGCCTATCTCAAGATTTCCGAAGGCTGCAACAACCGCTGCAGCTTCTGCATCATCCCGAAGCTGCGCGGCGACCTGGTGTCACGCCCGGCCAACGACGTGCTCCGCGAGGCGGAAAAGCTCGTCAATGCCGGGGTTAGGGAATTGCTGGTGATCTCGCAGGACACCTCGGCCTATGGTGTCGATCTGAAATATGCCGCGAGCCCATGGAAGGGCCGCGAGGTCCGCGCGAGATTTCTCGATCTTGCCCGCGAACTCGGCGAGTTCGGCGCCTGGGTCCGGCTGCAATATGTCTATCCCTATCCGCATGTCGATGACGTCATCGGCCTGATGACGGAAGGCAAAATCCTGCCCTATCTCGACATTCCCTTTCAGCACGCGAGCCCGGAAATCCTCAGGGCCATGAAACGGCCGGCGGCGCAGGACAAGACGCTCGAGCGCATCAGGAAATGGCGCGAGCAATGCCCGGAGCTGACGCTGCGCTCGACCTTCATTGTCGGCTTCCCCGGCGAAACCGATTCCGATTTCGCCTGCCTGCTCGACTGGCTCGAGGAGGCCGGGATCGACCGTGTCGGCTGCTTCAAATACGAACCCGTGGCGGGCGCATCCTCGAATGCGCTCGGCAACGCCGTGCCGGACGAGATCAAGCAGGAACGCTGGAATGCGCTGATGGCGCGGCAGCAGAAGATTTCGGCGCGCCGGCTGAAGCGCAAAGTCGGTTCGCGGCAGCAGGTCATCATCGACGAGGTCGGACCGACCGTGTCGAGGGGCCGTTCCAAGGCGGACGCGCCCGAGATCGACGGGGCGGTGTACCTCTCCAGCCGCCGGCCGCTGCGCGTCGGCGAGATCGTCACCGCCAAAATCGAGCGGGCCGACCAGTACGATCTGCACGGCAGCGTCGCCGGGTTCTGACGCCGGCCCTTGACAGCGGCGGCCGTTCGGCGGTATGGCCGCGCCATGACATTCAACCGGACCCAGCTCCGCGCCGCTTTCCGTCGTCGCTCGTTCGACGACGATGGGTCGCGCCGTGTCCGACGACAAAGCTGAACTGATCAACAGCTAGGTTTTCGAGAAGGCCGCACCCGCAACGTGCGGCCTTCTCGCGTTTTGGCCGGCTTTTCCAATCAACCGCAGGAGTTCGACATGACCAACGCTACCCATCCGTTTGACGCGCTGATGGATATCACGGCACGGCCACCCAACGTTTTCGTCAGGGGCGAAGGCTCCTGGCTGTGGGACGACCACGGCAGACGTTATCTCGACTTCGTGCAGGGCTGGGCGGTCAATTGCCTCGGCCACGCACCTCCCGTCGTCGCCGACGCGCTCGCCGCGCAGGCGAAGCGGCTGCTGTCGCCGAGTCCTGCCTTCTACAACGCGCCGAGCCTCGCGCTCGCAAAAGCCCTGGTCGAGCACAGCTGCTTCGATCAGGTGTTCTTCGCCAATTCCGGCGCCGAAGCCAACGAAGGCGCGATCAAGCTCGCGCGCAAATACGGCGCGCTGCACCGCAATGGCGCCCATGAGATCATCACCTTCGAGGGCGGCTTCCATGGCCGCACGCTGGCGACCATGTCGGCGTCCGGCAAGAAGGCCTTTGCGCCCCTGTTCGAGCCGAAAGTGCCCGGCTTTCGCAAGGCGCTGCTGAACGATCTCGCCTCGGTCGAACGCCTGATCAACGGCAACACCGTGGCCGTGATGCTGGAGCCGATCCAGGGCGAAGCCGGCGTCTGGCCCGCGAGCGATCCGTTCCTGCGGGAATTGCGGGCGCTGACCAGAGCGCGCGGCCTGCTGCTGATCGTCGACGAGATCCAGACCGGAATGGGCCGCACCGGAAAGCTGTTCCATTATCAGCACGCCGATATCGAGCCCGACATCATGACGCTGGGAAAAGGCATCGGCGGCGGCGTGCCGCTGGCGGCGCTGCTTGCCGTTGAACGCGCCTGCTGTTTCGAACATGGCGACCAGGGCGGCACCTTCAACGGCAATCCACTGATGTGCGCGGCGGGACTTGCGGTGCTCGAACAGGTCGCGGCGCCGGAATTCCTGAAATCGGCGGTCGATGCCGGGCTGTTTCTGGAAAGCGAGCTGCAACGGCAGTCGGCGCGGCACGGTCTCGGCGAAGTCCGAGGCCGCGGGCTGTTGCTGGCGCTCGACCTCAAACTGCCGATTGCCGCCTCGATCGCCGCCCAGGCATTCGAAGCCGGCGTGCTCCTGAACGCGCCGCAGCCGGACGCCCTGCGCTTCATGCCGGCGCTCAACGTCACCCGCGACGAGATCGCGGCACTGGTCGACGTTCTCGACACCATCCTGACGAAAATAGGCGCCGCAAGGTGCGTGGCATAGCAGTCCGTCACAACACTATGGCCTGAAGATCGCGGCCCCCGTGGTCGCCCTGCCTTCGAGGTCGGTATGCGCCTTGGCGGCGTCCTTCAGCGCGTAGGCGTGGTTGATGGGCACGTGCAGCTTGCCATTGATGACGGCGGCGAACAGGGTGTCGGCGCCCTCCAGCAATTCCGAACGCTTGCCGATGTAGTCGTTGAGCTTCGGCCGGGTTGCGAACAGCGAACCATGCGTGTTGAGCTCGGCGATGGCAAATGGCGGCACCGGACCCGAGGCGTTGCCGAAGCTCACGAACATGCCGCGCGGCTTCAGGCAGGACAGCGAGCCCGGAAACGTCGTCTTGCCGACGCCGTCGTAGACCACGTCGCAGAGTTCGTTGCGGCTGATCTGCTTCACGCGCGCGACGAAATCCTCGTCGTTGTAGAGGATGACATGATCGCAGCCATTGGCGAGCGCGAGGTCGGCCTTGGCCTTCGAGCCCACCGTGCCGATGACATGCGCCCCGAGCGCCCTCGCCCATTGGCAGGCGAGCAGGCCGATGCCGCCCGCAGCGGCGTGAATCAGGACCCGATGGCCCTGCTCGATCCTGAAGGTCTTGTGCAGGAGATACCAGACCGTCAGCCCCTTCAGCATCAGCACGGCGCCCTGCTCGTAGGTGATATGGTCGGGCAGCTTGACCAGTTTTTCCCAGGGGATGTTGCGTTCCGAGGCGTAGGCGCCGAGGTTGTGGTAATAGGCGACGCGATCGCCGGGATGAAAATTGGTCACGCCGGGCCCGACCGCCACCACTTCACCGGCAGCTTCATTGCCGGCGATGAACGGCAGTTGCGGCGCCTTGTACAGACCGCTGCGATAGTACACGTCGATGAAGTTGAGGCCGACGGCATGCTGGCGGATGCGCACCTCGCCGGCTTCGGGTGCCGGCACGTCCACCGCCTCATAGACCAGCGCCTCGGGGCCCCCCACCTTGTGGACGCGAACGGCCTTGGTCATATCGGCTTCTCCCTCGCGAGTTCTCGCGTTGCCTTGCGATCCCAAGCGAAAGCCATCGAGGCCAGGTTGTCAACTCAGGGTCCCTCAAAACCGCTGCGATGGACTAATGAGGGGTGTTTTTCCGATTGCGCTTGGCGAGGACGTTGAAGGCCTCGACCGCGGCCGAAAACGCGATCGCGAAATAGATGTAGCCGCGCGGGATATGAAACTTGAATCCGTCCGCCACCAGCGCGACCCCGATCAGCACCAGAAACGCCAGCGCCAGCATCTTGGTGGTCGGATGCTCCGCGACGAATCGCGCCACCGGGCCGGAGGACAGGTACATCACGAGGCAGGCGATGACGACCGCCGCGATCATGATTTCGAGATCCTGCGCCATTCCGATCGCGGTGATGATCGAATCCAGCGAGAACACGATGTCGATGACAATGATCTGGACGATCACCCAGAACAGCCCGGCCTTTGGCGCATCGCCGCTGGTCTTCTCGCGCGCTTCCACTTCGGCATGGATTTCATGGGTCGCCTTCGCGATCAGAAACAGCCCGCCGCCAATCAGAATGATGTCGCGCCACGACAGCGCGATGCCCTGCACGGAGAGAACGGCCTGCGTCAGCCCGATCAGCCACACCAGCAGACTGAGCAGCAGGATGCGGAATAGCAGCGCCAGCAGAAGTCCGATCTGGCGCGCCCGCTTTGCCTGCGCCGGCGGGATGCGTGAGACCACCACCGACAGGAAGATGACATTATCGATGCCGAGCACGATCTCCAGCGCGGTCAGGGTCAGCAACGCCGCCCAGGCTTCCGGGCTGGACCATAACGCGATCATGCGCTGAACGACCGCATTCGCCGGATCACCGCATCGCTGCCCACGACATAGGCGGCGATCGCACAGAGACCGATGGTCACGGCAGCGCCAACCTGAAAATCGCGCGTCAGCGTGAAGACGGCGAGCAGCGCCCAGACTCCGATCAGCGACAGCGTAAGCCCGCGCAGCCGCATCACGCGGAGAGGATGCAGCGTGTGAAACGGCGCGAACGTGAGGGCGATCAGCAGCGCGATGCCAAGGCTCGACAGCGCCGGCGGCCAATGCAGCAGAAAAAGGTAGAATGCAGCGGCGTTCCACAGTGCGGGAAATCCGCGAAAGCAATTGTCCGGCGCTTTCATGCGGCGATCGGCGAAATAAAGTGCGCCGGAGACGACGATGCCGATGCCGAGCAGTGGCGCAAAAAGCGGAAGCAACAGGCCGCTCGCGGTGATCGCGTAGGCCGGCACGAAGACATAGGTCACGAAGTCGACTACGAGGTCGAGCACCTCGCCCGACCAGTCCGGCAACGCGCGCTCGACATCGAACCGCCGCGCCAGCGGGCCGTCGATGGCGTCGATCACCAGCGCCACCCCGAGCCAGCCGAACATTGCCGTCCAATGCTCGCGCACCGCCTCCAGCAATGCGAGCAGCGCCACGCCCGCGCCAAGCGCGGTGAAGATGTGCACGGAAAATACGACCGCCCTGGCGCGCGGCGGTACCGACGATTCCTGCTGGTTTGCCTGATCCATTTGCCCGGCAGTGCTATCAGGAATCGCCCCGATTTGCACATTCGTGCTTGCGGCGTTCCGCCGCGCAAACCGACGACCTGTCGAGGCCGCGTTACGGCTTGAAAATGCCGCCGGGAACATCAATTGTCCTGAAATGAACGATAGATCCGGCATATACGATGTCGTGGTGGTCGGCGGCGGTCCGGCCGGGCTCGCAGCCGCTGTCGCAGTTGCGGAAACCGGCGCGAATACCGCCCTGATCGCGCGCCGCCTGCCCTATGCCGACAATCGCACCACGGCGCTGCTCGGTGGTTCCGTCGATCTCCTGCGGCGCCTTGACGTCTGGTCGCGCTGCGCCGGCGAGGCGGCTGCATTGCGGACTATGCGGCTGGTCGACGATACCGGCCGGCTGATCCGCGCGCCGGAGGTCCGATTTTCTTCCGATGAGATCGGTCTCGACCAGTTTGGCTACAACGTCGAAAACCGCGCGCTGATGTCGGCGCTGGAACAGCGCGCGGCCGGATTTTCGAACCTGACGCGGATCGACGATGAGGCCGAAGCGATCAAGCCGGAACAGGCCGATGTTGCCGCTCGCACCCGGCAGGGCAAATTGCTGTACGGCCGCCTTGTGGTCGGCGCCGACGGGCGGCAGTCGCTCTGTCGCGCGGCAGCCGGCATCGAGATCAGGCATCGCGAACTCGGCCAGGCGGCGCTGACCTTCAACGTCGGCCACTCACGGCCGCATCGAGATGTCTCCACCGAGTTTCATACGCCGCAGGGACCGTGCGTGTTCGTGCCGCTGCCGGGCGACCGCAGCAGCGTGGTGTGGGTTGCAACCCGGGCGGAGGCCGAGCGCCTCGGCGCGCTGACCGACCCGCAATTGTCGGAAGCTGCGGAAATGCAATCGCACTCCATTCTCGGCCGCCTCCACGTGGAACCGGGACGCCATTTGTTTCCGCTTGCGATCGAGCGGCCCCGACGGTTTGCGCAGCATCGCATCGCGCTGGTCGGCGAAGCCGCTCATGTGCTGCCGCCGATCGGCGCGCAGGGCCTGAACATGGGATTGCGCGACGCCGGCGACATCGCTGACGCGGTGCGGGACGCGATCCTTGCGGGTGAGGATCCGGGTGCGCCGTCACTTCTGGACCGTTACAATTCGACCCGGCGCGCCGATGTCGCCAGCCGCATGTTTGCGATCGATATTGCGAACCGTTCCCTGCTGAGCGATTTCCTGCCCATGCAAACCCTGCGCGCGGCCGGACTTCACCTGGTTGGGTCGTTTGGACCGCTACGACGCATCGCCATGCGCGAGGGCCTGGCGCCGTCCTGGCGCGTGGCGCGGCGGGTGCACTGATCGAAACCGATGAAGATCGGCCGGAAATACGGCAATGCCGGATTGAGAACGTCGACCGTGGGGGTCTTTTTATCTTGCCGGCCCCGGTCGGATCGCCGCATGGGCGCCACAGCAGGTTAATTCGACGGTTTGCCCCTAGCATCGGCCACAATCATGGTCTATTCGACGAGCTATGATGAAAACGCGGACCGCCAAATTCCAGATCGGACAAATCGTCCGCCACCGGATCTATTCGTTCCGGGGCGTGGTGTTCGATATCGATCCGGAATTCAACAATACCGAGGAATGGTGGCTGTCGATCCCCGAAGAGGCCCGGCCACACAAGGATCAGCCGTTCTATCATCTGCTTGCCGAGAACTCGGAATCGGAATATGTCGCCTACGTATCCGAGCAAAATCTGTTGCCCGACGATTCCGGCGAGCCGATCCGGCACTCGCAGGTCGCCGAGATTTTTGTCAGAGACAAATCGGGCGGTTATCGACCCCGGAACCCGTCGCTGAACTGAACTCGCAGCTCCGTAGCCCGGATGAAGCGCAGCGCAATCCGGGAATCGCGATGCGGATGGGATGGCCCCGGATTTCGCTGCGCTTCATCCGGGCTACCGTCACTGCGAGCGAAGCGAAGCAATCCAACCCCCGGAATGACGGCGCTGAGACGTAGTGCCGTAGCCCGGATGCAGCCCTCGGGTCACGCCTTCGGCGTGCCCAAGGATAAACTCCGCGCAATCCGGGAATTGCGATGCGGATGGGATGGCCCCGGATTTCGCTGCGCTTCATCCGGGCTACCGTCATTGCGAGCGAAGCGAAGCAATCCAGTGCGCGGCAAGCGGAGGCATGGATTGCTTCGTCGCGGAGTTTATCATCGGGCGCGCCGAGGGCGGGACCCGTTGGCTCCTCGCAATGACGGCTAAAGCAATCTATTTCGCCGCCGCGTTGGGCGCTGCGCCGGCGCCGGACTGGGTAGCCTCAAGCTTCTTGCGGGTTTCCTCGGCGCGCTTCTGCAGCTCTTCCTGCAGCTTCTTCTGGGTCTCTTCAAACACCTTCGGGTCGGTTGGCGGGCCGTCATAGGCCTTGGCGAACTCGGCAAGCGGCAGCGGCAAGGTCAGCGGCGCGCCGTTGGAGTTGATCGCCTGAACCACCAAATTCTGCCCCTTCTTCATGTTCGCGAGCAGATCCGGCGTCACCTCATAGTCCGACATGCAACCGTTGGCAAAGCAGATCACATAGGGGCTCTGCATCGGGGGATTGTTGTCGACGATCACGCGGGTGCCGTGCATCAGCTGCATACCGAGCGGAAGCGTGACGCGCAGGATCTTCTTCGGTTCGCCTTCGGGCTCGATGATAACGGCCGCGATCACGGGCTGGCCGGACTCGATGCGTCCATCCTTGCCGGTGAAGCAAACCTGCTTGGCGTTGGCGTCCTGGCCTTTCAGGCAGAATTTGGTCCAGGGAGCGTAGATCAGCTGCACCTGCTCCGGGGGCTGAGCGCCTGCGGCGGGTGCGCCCACTGCCGGCGCTCCTGCCGCCGGCGGCGCTGGCTGGGCCGCGGGTGCAGGTGCTGCTTTGGGGGCCGCCTTGGGCTTGGCATGCGGTGCGGCTGCCGGCGGCTGCTGGGCCTGTGCATCGAGAACAAAAAACGAAGCGGCCAGTGCGGTCGCCGCGAACAGCGCGAAAACCCGCACACGCGGCCTCACCGGCGCGGCCAAGATACGGAAATTCATCGCGGAAAACCCTTTCTGAACGGGAGCGCCCGAACCGCTTCAGGCACCGACAGCCGGCCACTCGGGCGGCTGTGTCCTTGCCAAATGAGGCGGATACGTGACAGGCCCGGCGGTCTCGGTCAATTGCAAGCCTTCATACAGCGGCGGGCGAAAAGATCAATGGCGACAGGCCTCTTTGGCATAGACCTTTGGGGCACCGAGGCTCCGGAAACCGGCGGCTATGATAAAGCTCGCCAAGTGAGCATCATCGAATCACATCGGCGTGTGTCATTGCGCGTTTCGGAACATGTTGGCTTCCGTACCGTGTTCCGTGGCGTGCTTGCTTTCGGGCTGTTTTTGACTGCGACAACCGCTCGGGCGCAGGCGGTGGAAAGCTACGCCATCGCGATGCACGGTGCGCCAGCGCTGCCGGCCGATTTTACCCATATGCCTTACGCCAATCCCGACGCGCCGAAAGGCGGCCGGCTGGTGCAGGGCCTGCTCGGCAGCTTCGACAGTCTCAACCCCCTGATTCTCAATGGCGTTGCCGTGCAGCAGGTCAGGGGGTACGGGTTCGAACGGGGCTATGTGCTGGAAAGCCTGATGACGCGGGGCAATGACGAGCCCTTCACGTTGTACGGCCTGTTGGCCAGCAGCGTCGAGACCGACAGCGCCAGGAGCTACGTCACCTTTCGTCTCAACCCGCTGGCGCGTTTCTCCGACGGGCAACCGGTGCTCGCCGACGACGTGCTGTTTTCCTTCGCGTTGCTGCGCGACCATGGCCGCCCCAACCATCGCCAGTACTATTCCAAGGTGGTGAAGGCCGAGGCGCTCGACCCACGCACGGTGCGGTTCGATTTTGGCGGCGTCGGCGACCGTGAACTGCCGCTGATCCTCGGTCTGATGCCGATCCTGCCCCGGCACGCCACCGACGTCGCGCGTTTCGAGGAAACCTCGATGACGCCGCCGATCGGTTCCGGTCCCTATCGCGTCACCGCCGTCAGACCCGGTGCGAGCGTCACATTCACACGCAATCCCGACTATTGGGGCCGCGACCTGCCAATCAACCGCGGATTCTGGAATTTCGACGAGATCAGGCTCGACTACTATCGCGAGGCGAACGGCCTGTTCGAAGCCTTCAGGCGCGGCCTGTACGATTTTCGCGTCGAGACCGAACCGCTGCGCTGGCACGATGGATATGATTTTCCGGCCGCCCGCGATGGCGAGGTGATCCGCGACACCGTCAGGCCCGGGATGCCGCAGCCGTCGGAATTCCTCGTGTTCAACACCAGACGGCCGGTGTTTTCCGATATCCGCGTGCGGCAGGCGTTGACGCTGCTGTTCGATTTTGAATGGGTCAACCGCAATTACTTTTTCGGATACTATGCACGCTCGCCAAGCTTCTTCGCCGGGTCCGAATTATCGGCCTATGGCCGCCCGGCGGACCCGCGCGAGCAGGAGCTTCTGAAACCGTTCGCCGCGCATCTGGCGCCGGATATTCTCGACGGCAGCTACCGCCTGCCGGTCAGCGACGGTTCGGGCCGCGATCGCACGACGCTGCGCCGTGCGCTGACGCTGTTGTCCGCCGCCGGTTACGATCTCGATGACACCGTGTTGCGGCAGCGCGCGACCAGGACGCCCCTCAGCTTCGAAATCCTGGTGACGACGCGCGACCAGGAGCGGATCGCGCTGGCCTATTTGCGCGATCTGAAGCGCGCGGGCATCGAGGCGACGGTGCGTTCGGTCGACCCCGTCCAGTTCGATCAACGGCGACTCGGCTATGATTTCGACATGATCCCGAACCGCTGGGACCAGTCATTGTCGCCCGGAAACGAGCAGTGGTTCTACTGGGGAAGTGCTGCGGCCGACGATCAGGGCACGCGGAACTACATGGGGGCAAAGGATCCCGCGATCGATGCCACGATCGGGGCCGTGCTGGCGGCGCGCGAGCGTCCCGCCTTCGTCTCGGCGGTCCGCGCGCTGGACCGCGCCCTGATGTCGGGCTGCTACGCTATCCCCCTGTTTAACGTCAGGGAGCAATGGATCGCGCGCTGGAATCGGATAGAACGGCCAACGGCCACGGCGTTGACGGGGTATCTCCCGGAAACCTGGTGGCAAAAAAAGCCGGCCCCGCAACCAAAGTGATCCCGTGATCCAGACCAACCCATCACCGACGCTCGACGGATTGTTTCGACGGGTCCTGGCGCGGCAGCCGGACGCGCTGGCGTTGCTCGATCCGCTGAACAAGTCGCGCCTGACCGGGCAGGCTCCGAAGCGTCTGACCTTCGCCCAGGCCGACCGGGCGATTTCGGCGCTGGCGGCGCATTTCATCGAAGCCGGGCTGCCGGCGAATTCCGTCGTCGCGGTGCAATTGCCCAACACCGTGGATTTCATGCTGACGGTGCTCGCGGCGCATCGCGCGGGATTGATTGTCGCGCTGGTGCCGCTGCTCTGGCGGCAGGCGGAATTGACGGTGGCACTGAGCCGCACCGGCGCCCGGGCCATCGTGACCGCGAGCAAAATCGACGGCGTCGATCACGCCGACCTCGCCATGAACGCGGCGGTCGAGGCCTTTTCGGTTCGTCATGTCTGCGGCTTCGGCAGCGACCTGCCCGACGGCATGGCCTCGCTCGACCAGGCGATCGCCAGCCCATCCACGACCACGCGGGCCGTGACCCAGGATGGCCGCAGGGCGGCGATGATATCCTTCGACGTCACTGCCGAGGGTTTTCGTGCGGTGCCGCGCAGCCATCTGAGCCTGGTCGCCGGCGGGCTTGCGGTTTTTCTCGAAAGCGCCTTGCCGCTCGGCACCACCATCCTGTCGGCGTTTGGGCCCTCCTCGTTCGCTGGCCTTGCCTCATCCCTGGTAGTCTGGCTGCTGGCGGGCGGAACGCTGGCGCTGCATCATCCGTTCGACAGCGAAGTACTCGAGCAGCAGATCAACGACGATGGCTGCGATACGCTGGTGGCACCGGCACCGCTGGCGATGCGGCTGGCCGAGATCGAGATGGCGGCGCGCCTGCCGACGCTGCGCCGGGTAATCGGCCTCTGGCGTGCCCCGGAACAGATCGCATCCAGTGCGCCCTGGACCGTCCCGCAGACCACGCTCACCGACGTCTACCTGTTCGGCGAAGCCGGGCTGTTCGGTGCCCGCCGCACGGCGGACGGCACGCCGGCGGCCATCCTGCCGGGACCGCATGGGGCCCCCCGTGACGTCGCGGGATCGTCGATCGCAGGGGAAACCCTGATTACCCCGCGCGGCACGCTGGCCTTGCGCGGACCGATGGTGACCGTTGCGGCCTATGCGCCGGCGCCGCTGGCCGGCGATCCGCTGGGGGCGCTGCCGCCGCGCGATTACGTCGACACCGACTACGCGGCGCGGCTCGACCGTTCGACCGGCGCGATCTGCATCACCGCCCCACCCCCCGGTATCATGGCCGTCGGCGGATACCGGTTTCTGTCGCAGGACCTGCAGCAATGGACCCAGCGATTGGGACAGGGCGCGCTGTTGACGGCGTTGCCGGACCGGCTGAGCGGGCACCGCCTCGCAGGCCGCGCCCAGGACAACGCCCGCGCCCGCGGCGCGCTCGCCGAACTGGGGCTTAACCCATTGATGGTCGAAGCGTTTCGCGATCGGACCAACGCCAATTAGGGCGACTAAATGATTGCGTTGACGCCGCATTAAGGCACCCAAACTAGGATCCGGCGATTCAATCGATCGCGTTGGTCCCTTCCCAGATGTCCCAGCAAGGCCCGATCATCGTCGTATCGACCGCCGGGCGGCCGCCGTTTGCGGCGGCGCTCGAGGATGCGAAGTTCTTTCCGATCATCGACACCGCCTGGCACGACGCGGCGCGCGCGGTGGCGCGGTTGCAGCCTGGCGCGGTCCTGGTCGAGATGTCCGGGGCCGTCGAACCTGCGTTCGCGGCGCTGGCCGAACAGGTTGCGGCCCGCCAGCCCTATCTGCCGCTGATCGCCGTCGACCCGACGACAATGCTGCCCGAAAACGCCATGCCATTTTCCTCAAGCGGCGGCCGGTTCGACCGCCTGGCGGCACGCTTGAGCGCGGCGCTGCGGGTCAGGAGCCTGCATGCCACCGTGATGCGACGGCTTGAAGATCAGCCGGGGGCGCGATCGGATACCAACCCGCTTCGCGACGCCACCGTGCTGCTGATCGGCCGCGGCGCGGCCTACCCCGCGCTTTCGGTATCGCTCGGCGAGCGAATGGGGATCGTCGGGGCGCTCAGCATCGAGGCTGCGGCAAAACATCTCAATGTTCGCGACCTCAACGGTATCGTGCTTGGCGAAGGTTTCAGCCCGCGGGTGATGGATGCCTTCCTCACGGTGCTCGCCGAAGATGCCCGATTTCGCAATCTGCCGGTGGTGGTGACGTCGGATGAATTGGCTCCGGATTACGGGCTGCCCAACCTTGAAATCATATCGGGGTCTCCCTCGCATATCGCCGCCAACGCCTCGCCGCTGATCCGTCAGCACGCATTCGAGATCCAGTTGAGCCGCACGCTCCGTTCGATCGATGCCGGCGGACTGCTCGATCCCGGCACCGGCCTGCTCACGCCGGCGGCATTCGATCGGGATTTCGCCACCGCGATCTACCAGACCCAGTCGCGAGGCTGTGGATTGTCGGTCGCCCGCTTTGCCTTCGACCCGGATCATCCGCGCGCGCAGCTCGACGGCGGACGAATTCTGAGCCGCCTGATGCGGCGGATGGATTTCGGGGTGGTCCGCGACGATGGATCCGTGGTCGTGGTATTTGCCGATGCCGATCTGCGTACCGCCCACATGATCGCGCGGCGGCTCTCCAGCGTGATGCGTCACACCAGCCACGGCCAAGGCGACCTGCGCACGGAGCCCGTCGTGACGGTTGCGTCGATGCAGCCGTCGGACTCGGCAAAATCCCTGCTCGCGCGGCTGTACGAGCAAATCCGCCGCGCCGCGTCCTGAACCCGCCATTGCATTAACGCTTGTTATTGTCGTTGCGAGGAGCGCTTGCGACGGAGCAATCCGGCCTTCGTCATTCCGGGGCGACGCGCAAGCGTCGAGCCCGGAATCCATAACCACCATCGGGAGTATGGATTCCGGGCTCGCGCCAAGAGGCGCGCCCCGGAATGACAGGCCTGGATTGGATTGGCTACGCCGCCTTGCGGTCTTCGGCGAGATTGGCGAGCTGGCGCAGGATTTCGGTGGTGCCGGTCAGACGCTGCTCCGGCGTCTCCCACTCCCGGAAGAACACCACCTTCATATCCGGCCGCACCCTCGCCGCCTGGCCGTGCTGGCGGATGAAATAGACCAGCCGGTCCGGCTGCGCGAACTTGTTGTCGCGGAAGACGATGACGGCGCCTTTCGGCCCGGCGTCGACCTTCTCGATATTGGCGCGGCGGCAATAGCCCTTGATCGCGGCGATCTTGAACAGATACCGCACCTCGTCCGGCAATACGCCGAAGCGGTCGCGCAGCTCGGCGGCGAAATTGTCGATTTCCTCGTCGGTGTCGAGATCGGCGAGCCGCCGGTACAGCGACAGCCGCACCGCGAGGTCGGCGACGTAGTCCTCCGGGATCAGCACGGGCATGCCGACCGTGATCTGCGGCGACCAGCGATCCGCGGCGGGTTCGACCACCCCGGCCTTGAGATTGAGGATCGCCTCCTCGAGCATCGATTGGTACAGCTCGAACCCGACTTCCTTGATATGCCCCGACTGCTCCTCGCCAAGCAGATTGCCGGCGCCGCGGATATCGAGATCGTGCGAGGCGAGCTGGAATCCGGCGCCGAGCGTTTCCAGCGATTGCAGCACCTTCAGCCGGCGCTCGGCCTGAGCCGTGATCTTCAGCTGCGCCGGCAGCGTGAACAGCGCATAGGCGCGCAGCTTCGAACGGCCGACCCGGCCGCGCAACTGGTAGAGTTGGGCCAGCCCGAACATGTCGGCGCGATGCACGATCAGCGTGTTGGCGGTGGGAATGTCGAGGCCCGACTCGATGATCGTGGTGGAGAGCAGGATATCGTATTTGCCGTCATAGAATGCCGACATGATGTCCTCGATCATCGTCGGCGGCATTTGTCCATGCGCGATCGCAACCTTCGTCTCCGGCACGCTCTTGTCGAGAAAGTCCTTCACGCCCGCGAGATCCTCGATCCGCGGCACCACGTAGAACGCCTGTCCGCCGCGATAGCGTTCGCGCAACAGCGCCTCGCGGATCATCAGCGGATCGTGTGGCGCGACGAAGGTGCGGACCGCCAGCCGATCGACCGGGGGTGAGGCGATGATGGAGAGGTCGCGCACTCCGGTCAGTGCCAGCTGCAGGGTGCGCGGGATCGGCGTCGCGCTCAGCGTCAGCACGTGCACCTGCGCGCGCAGCTGCTTCAGCCGTTCCTTGTGGCTGACGCCGAAATGCTGCTCCTCGTCGACGATCAGGAGCCCGAGATCCCTGAACTTGATCGATTTGCCGAGCAACGCGTGGGTGCCGACCACGATGTCGACATTGCCGTCGGCGAGGTCCTTTTTCACCTGCGTCAGCTGTTTCGGCGCGATCAGACGCGAGGCCTGCGCGACATTGACCGGAAAGCCGCGAAACCGTTCGGCGAAATTCCTGCTGTGCTGACGCGCGAGCAGCGTCGTCGGCACCACGACGGCGACCTGCCTGCCGTCAAGCGCGGTCGCGAACGCCGCCCGCAGCGCCACCTCGGTCTTGCCGAACCCGACGTCGCCGCAGATCAGCCGGTCCATCGGCCGGCCGCTTTCGAGGTCCTTCAGCGTGGCATTGATCGCGCCGAGCTGGTCCTCGGTTTCCTCATAGGGGAAACGCGCGCAGAACTCGTCATAGGCATGGGGCTGCACCGGCATTTTCGGCGCCTCATGCAGATGCCGTTCGGCGGCGATCTTGATCAGCTCGCCGGCGATTTCACGGATCCGGTTCTTCAGCCTGGCCTTGCGGGCCTGCCAGCCGCCGCCGCCAAGCCGGTCGAGCTCGACATGGGCGTGATCGGAGCCATAGCGCGACAGCAGCTCGATATTCTCGACCGGCAGGAACAGCTTGGTTTCGGCGGCGTAATGCAGCTCGAGACAGTCGTGCGGCGCACCGGCGACGTCGAGCGTCTGCAAACCGACAAAGCGGCCGATGCCGTGCTCGACATGGACCACGAGATCGCCGGCGGCAAGGCTCGTGACCTCCGAGATGAAATTGTCGAGCTTGCGGCTCGGCCGGCGCGGCCGCACCAGCCGGTCGCCGAGAATGTCCTGCTCGCTGATGACGGCGACCTGGTCGGTCTCGAAGCCGGACTCCATGCCGACCACGGCCAGCATGGTCTCGTTGCGTGGCGTCGCCTGCACGGTGCGCCAGGTGTTGACGCTGGCCAGGTTGAGCAGCCTGTGATCCCGCAGCATGCTGCCCATGCGGTCGCGCGAGCCTTCGCTCCATAGCGCGATCACCACCTTCTTGCGCTGGGCCTGCAACACACCGACATGCGCGACCACCGCTTCGAACACGTTGACGGAGCCATCGGCCCGCTCCGGCGTGAAGTTGCGTCCCTGCCGCGCGCCGGCATCGACCACGCCGTCGCTGCCCTCGGGAACCGCAAACGGCGTCAGCCGAGCCAGCGCGGCCTGATCCAGCCGTTCCGTCCATTCGTCCTCGGTCAGATAGAGCCGATCCGGTGGCAATGGCTTGTAGACCGCGCCGCCGCCCGGATGCTCCATCGCCTCGCGCCGCGCCTCGTAATAATCCGAGATCTGCTTGAAGCGCTCGCGCGCGGCGTCCTCGCTCTGCGGCTCGATCGCAATCGGCGCGTTGCCGAGATAATCGAACAGCGTATCCATCCTTTCCCAGAACAGCGGCAGCCAATGCTCCATGCCGGGATGGCGGCGGCCCTCGCTGACGGCCTCGTAGAGCGGATCGTCCCGCTCGGGCGCGCCGAACGCCGCGACATAGCCCATCCGGAAGCGGCGGATGGTCTCGGTGACGAGTTGAAATTCCGAGATCGGAACGAGGTCGAGCGCGCGCATGTCGAGCAGCGTGCGCTGGGTCTCGGCGTCGAAACTGCGGATCGATTCGAGCGAGTCGCCGAAAAAATCGAACCGCACGGGCTGCTCGAGCCCCGCCGGAAACAGATCGAGAATGCCGCCGCGAACCGCGTATTCGCCGGGCTCGCGCACCGTGGAGGAGCGGCTGTAGCCGTTATGCTCGAGCCACGACACGATGGAATCCATCGGCACGACATGGCCGGGCGCCACCGACAGCGCCTGCGCGGCGATGATCTCTCGCGCCGGCACCCGCTGCACGATGGCGTTGACCGTGGTCAGCACGATCAGGGGCTTGTCGCTGCCCGCCAGTCGCGCCAGCCGTGCCAGCGTGGTCAGCCGTTGCGCCAGGATGCCGCCATGCGGCGACACCCGGTCGTATGGCTGACAGTCCCAGGCCGGGAACTGCATCACCGGCAGATCGGGTGCGAAGAATTCCAGCGCCCGTGCCAGTTGCTGCATGCGCGGGCCATCGCGGCAAACCACGGCGAGGCTGACCGCCGACGGCTTCGGTCGCGCCGCGACCGCGCGCGCGAGGTCCGAGACCACGAGCCCCTCGGCACCCTCGGCCACATTGGCAAAGGTCAGCGGGCGACCGGCACCGAGGCGCTGTGCGGGCGATTGGGCCGGCGCCTTCATGCGCCGTGATCCACGGCTCGTGTGGCCTTGACGCGCTGGAAAACGGAGTTGGCATATTCGGGCGCCAGCGGCCTTCCGCCGGTCAAGGCGGCATAGAGGTCGGGGTCCGGCACCTCGATCAGGCGTTCGAGCTGAACCAGTTCCTGTTCGGTGAGGCTTGCGATCTCGGCGTCCGCGAACCGGCCGAGGATGAGGTCCATCTCGCGGGTGCCGCGATGCCAGCAGCGAAACAAGAGCCGCTTGCGGCGGTCATCCAGACCCTCGCTCGATCGTGTCGATCCTGTCATTGCAATTCCAATCCGAACGCCAAATGCCCGGACGTGCCGGGCGAGGCTGATATAGCGTCGGCACCGACGAATGTCAGCACCTGATCCCGACGCAATGCAGAACAAACCCGAGCCATCCGAAAAAAGACGTGGATGCCGCGCCTAAAGCCGGGCATGACGGATGGAAACGGTCCCAGGTATCCCGATGCGCCCGGCTTTGCTCAACCCGCTCTTTGCACCGGTCACGAGCCTTGCCGGCGTCGGGCCGAAGCAGGACAAATTGTTCCGCTATCTGCTCGGCCGCGATGAGACGCCGCGGCTGGTCGATCTCTTGCTGCATCTGCCGACGAGCGTGATCGACCGCCGCGCACGGCCCAAGATCCGCAATGCCGTGCCGGGAACGGTGGTGACGCTGGAAGTGACGGTGGACCGGCATCGCCCGGCACCAGGCGGACGTTCGCGCGCGCCATACCTGGTCTACGCCAGCGACAATAGCGGCGACGTCGTGCTGACCTATTTTCGCGTCCAGCCCGGCTATGTCGAAAAGCTGCTGCCGGTCGGCTCAAAACGCTACGTGTCCGGCACCCTGCAGATGTTCGATGGCATACCGCAGATGGTGCATCCCGACCGCGTCGTCGACCAGGCGAATTTTGCCAAACTGTCGGGCATCGACCCGATCTATCCTTTGACCGAGGGACTGGCGCTCGGCAGCCTGCGCCGCGCGGTGGCGCAGGCGCTGCAGAAGCTGCCAAACCTGCCCGAGTGGATCAGCCCGCAGATCCTGCGCCGCTGCCATTTTCCACCGATCGCACAGGCGCTGAACCGCCTGCATGCACCGGTCGAGTTGACCGACATCCTGCCCGATGGTCCGTACTGGTCGCGACTTGCCTTTGACGAACTGCTGGCCGGCCAACTGGCGCTGGCCCTGGTGCGCGCGCAGTTGCGACGTCCCGCGGGCGACCGTCATGCCGGCGACGGTCATCTACGCAACAAGATCATCGACGCCCTGCCCTATGCGCTGACATCTTCGCAGCGCGAGGCTTCCGCCGCCATAGCGGAGGACCTGCGCCAGCCGGTACGCATGCTGCGGCTGCTGCAGGGCGATGTCGGCTCGGGCAAGACCGTGGTGGCGCTGCTCGCGGCTGCTGCCGTTGCCGAGGTGGGTCGGCAGGCGGCACTGATGGCGCCGACTGAAATCCTGGCGCGCCAGCACATCAAGACCATCACGCCGCTGGCCGAACGCGCCGGCCTGCGGGTCGCGATCCTGACCGGCCGCGAGAAAGGCAGGGAGCGCCGCGATCTCCTCGCCCGGCTTGCCGCCGGCGAGATCGATTTCCTGGTCGGCACCCACGCGCTGATCCAGGACGACGTCGTATTCCCGGCACTGGCACTGGCTGTCGTCGACGAGCAGCATCGCTTCGGGGTGCGCGAACGCCTGGCGCTCACCGCCAAGGGTGAGGCGGTCGACGTGCTGGTGCTGAGTGCTACACCGATCCCGCGCACGCTGGTGCTGACCTATTTCGGCGACATGGACGTCTCCGAATTGCGCGAAAAGCCGGCGGGACGACAGCCGATCGATACCCGCACGGTACCGAACAGCCGCCTCAACGAGGTGATGGACGCCGTCGGCCGGGCACTGGCGGCCGGCAAACTGGTCTACTGGATCTGCCCGCTGGTAGAGGAATCCGAAGCCGAGGGCATCGATCATTTGACCAACGCCACCGAGCGGTTCGAAAGCCTGCAACAGCGCTTCGGGACCCGCGTTGGCCTGGTGCATGGCCAGATGAAAGGCGTCGAGAAAGACCGGGTGATGGCGCAGTTCGCTGCCCACGAGATCGGCCTGCTGGTGGCCACGACCGTGGTCGAGGTCGGCGTCGACGTTCCCGCGGCAACCATCATGGTGATCGAAAATGCCGAACGCTTCGGGCTCGCGCAATTGCATCAGTTGCGGGGACGGATCGGTCGCGGCTCCGAAGCCTCGACCTGTCTGCTGCTCTACCGCGAACCGCTGAGCGAGATGTCCATGGCGCGGCTCAAGGTGATCCGGGAAACCACCGACGGCTTCCGTATCGCCGAAGAAGACTTGCGGCTGCGCGGCGAAGGCGACGTGCTCGGCATCCGGCAGAGCGGCCTGCCCGGCTATCGCATCGCCCGCTCCGAGGTCCACGGCCAGCTCATCACCCAGGCGCGCGACGAGGCGCAGCGCATCATGAAGGAAAATCCCAAGCTCAAGGGCGATCATGGCGAGGCGCTGCGCTGCCTGCTCTATCTGTTCGAACGCGACGAGGCGCTGCCGCTGATCGGTGCGGGATAGCGGGCCACTCGAAGACCTCGCGGAGCAGCCACATAAAACTCATCGATCCCAGCCGGCCGGACGACGGCGCGACGTATGCCGGAAGTGGGTAATGTGAATCTCGTCTGCCGTGACCGTGTAGAAAATAAGATAACGCAGACGAGGAGCGACGATGACGCGCGCGTTCGGTTCGTCCGTTTCTCGCCCTTCGAAAGGGTTGTCGGCCAATTTTCTCGAACGTTCAATAAGACGCGCGACAAGCCGCGATGCGATATCCGGACTGTCCTGACTGATATAAGCGTGGATTTGCGAAAGGTCGCGCTGCGCCAGGCGGGTAAAGCGAACCCTCATGCACGCGAGTGCAAGCGATAAAACTCGTTCATTTCCTCTTCGGACGCAAAATCATCACGGCGCGCGGCATCCATTCCCGCTCGCACCGCCGTTCGCTCCTGGTCCGATAGAAGGTAAACGCCACTACGCCGTGATTCAATTTCACGTGCGACCTCGGCAAGTTCTTCCTGATCCTCTTCCGGCCAGGACTTCACCCGCTCCAGCAATTTTTCTGTTCCAGGGCTCATGCTGCCAAATCTAGCATATCGAGGGCGTGTCCGTCATTTCCAAACGTGTAGGCCAGCGATCACTCCGCTTTCGCCGGCGCCGGCTGCAGCGTGGCGGAATTCGCGACCCGGGCGGCATTCGCCATCCCGGCCAGCGCGGCGACCTTCTTCTGGGGATCGGAGCCGGGCTGTACCACGCCCGCGGACATGATCAGGGTTGCGGCGTCTTCGGCGCTCATGTCGACTTCGATGATCTTGCTCCTCGGCACGTAAAAGAAAAAACCTGTGGTCGGGTTCGGCGCGCAAGGCAGGAACACTGATATGTGCTCCTCCTGTCCGGGCAGGCTGTTGGCGATCTCGACGCTCGGCGCCTGCGAGATCAGCACGATCGACCACATGCCCGGCGAAGGAAATTCGACCAGGCCGACGCGGCGAAAGCTCGATCCCTGCCCCGAGAACAGGGTTTCGAAAACCTGCTTCAAGCCGCGATAGATCGCCCGCACCACCGGCATGCGCCCCAGCAGTCTCTCGCCGAGATCGACCAGGGTCCGACCGATCAAATTGGCGGTCAGGAAGCCCAGCAGCGTCAGCGCGATCACGGCAACGATGAGCCCGGAGCCCGGCAGTCCGAACGGCAGATAGGTCTCCGGCCGATAGGCGATCGGCACAAACGGACGCACCAGGCCGTCGACCCAGGTCACGAACCACCAGGTCAGATAGAAGGTGATCGCGATCGGCCCGGCGACGATCAGGCCGGTCAGAAAATAATTGCGGAATCGGGCCATAAAGCCGCGCGGAGGGTCCGGCGGGGGCTCGGCGGGGGGCACGGTCGGCGGCAGATCGTCGCGATTCATTGCGGTTCCAGGTCGGTCCAAGCCGCCATCATACAATGTCAGCTAAGTGTCATAGAAGAATTTTGAAGGCCCCGTGGCGCATCGACGGGCAGCCGGGCCTATTCCACCGTCACAGATTTCGCGAGATTGCGGGGCTGGTCGACGTCGGTGCCCATCACGACGGCGGTATGATAGGCCAGCAACTGGACCGGAATGGCATAGACCATCGGTGTGAAGGTCGCCGCCATATCCGGCAGCACGATCGTCACCAGCGAGTCGATCGTAGCTTCCGCCGCCCCTTTGGCATCGGTCATCAGGATGATGTTGCCGCCGCGGGCCGCGACTTCCTGCATGTTGGAGACGGTCTTCTCGAATACCCGGTCGAACGGCGCGATCACCACGACCGGCATTTTCTCGTCGATCAGCGCGATCGGCCCGTGCTTGAGTTCGCCGGCGGCATAGCCCTCGGCGTGGATGTAGGAGATCTCCTTGAGCTTGAGCGCGCCTTCCAGCGCCAGCGGATAGCTGGTGCCGCGGCCGAGATAAAGCACATCGCGGCTCTTTGCGATGTCGCGCGCGAGTTTCTCGATCTGCGGTTCGGTGGCGAGCGCCGCCGCCATCAGCCGCGGAATTTCAACCAAGCCATGCACGAGCCTCGCCTCGTCGACCTCGGATAGTTCGCCGCGTGCCCTGCCCGCCGCGATCGCGATCACGGCCAACACCATCAGCTGGCAGGTGAAGGCCTTGGTCGAGGCGACGCCGATTTCGGGACCGGCCAGCGTCGGCAGCAAGGTCTCGCTCTCGCGCGCAATGGTCGAGGTCGGGACGTTGACCACCGACAGTGTGTGCACGCCGTTCGATTTCGCATAACGCAGCGCGGCCAGCGTATCGGCGGTTTCGCCGGATTGCGAAATGAAGATCGCCAGGTCGCCCTTGCGCAACGGCGCCTCGCGGTAGCGAAACTCCGAGGCGACGTCGATTTCGACCGGCAGCCTGCTCAGGCGCTCAAACCAGTATTTGGCGACGTAACCCGCATAGCTCGCGGTGCCGCAGGCGACAATCGAGATGCGCTGAATGTCCTTGAAGTCGAACGGCAGCTGCAGCGGCAGCGCCACGCGTTCGGTCGCCATGTCGATATAGCGGGCCAGCGTGTGGCCGACCACTTCGGGCTGCTCGTGAATCTCCTTGGCCATGAAGTGGCGGTAATTCGCCTTGTCGACCAGCGCGGTCGCGGCGCTGTGCTTGAGCGCGTCGCGATGAACGATCTGGTTGTTCCTGTCGTAGATGGTCGCGCTGTTGCGCGTCAGCACGACCCAGTCGCCGTCCTCGAGATAGCTGATCGTGTCCGTGAACGGGCCGAGCGCGATGGCATCCGAACCCAGATACATTTCGCCATCGCCATGGCCGATGGCGAGCGGCGGTCCATTGCGGGCGCCGATCATCAGGTCATCGTCACCTGCGAAGATGAACCCGAGCGCGAAGGCGCCGCGAAGCTGCGCCAGCGACGCCTTCACCGCCTCGACGGGGTTGATGCCGTTGGCCAGATATCCGTCGACCAGGTGCACGACGATTTCGGTGTCGGTTTCGGTCTTGAAGACCGCACCGTTCTTTTCCAGCTGCTGGCGCAATTCGCGGAAATTCTCGATGATGCCGTTGTGGACCACGGCGACCCGGGCGGTTGCATGCGGATGCGCGTTGTTCTCGTTCGGCTTGCCGTGCGTTGCCCAGCGCGTGTGACCGATGCCGGTGTGGCCCGACAACGGCGAGGCCGCTAGTTTGGCCTCCAGGTTTTTGAGCTTGCCTTCGGCGCGGCGGCGATCGAGATGGTCGCCTTCCAGGGTGGCAACGCCTGCGGAATCATAGCCGCGATACTCAAGGCGCTTGAGCGAATCCACCAATTGCTCCGCGACCGGCGCGCGCCCGAGAATGCCGACAATGCCGCACATGCGGGGTCCATACCTCCAGATCGAACGAAAATTGCCATTCCGTCGCCGGGTTCTCTTAACGAGAATCGCCGCGGTCCAGATACTCAATAATTATTGCCGATTGAAACAGCGTTAAGCCGAAGGCTTAACAATCGACCGTTAGCCGTCCTTTGGCGTCTTGCCGCGGGTTTTCATCTCGCGGTATCGCGTGGCCCCGCCCTCGCGCGTGGTCTGCTGGCTGCGCTCCAGCGCCATGGCATTGGCAGGCACGTCGCGGGTGATCACCGAGCCCGAACCGATATAGGCGCCGCTGCCGATATTCACCGGCGCCACCAGCGAGGAATTGGTGCCGACGAAGGCGCCGGCGCCGATCGTGGTCTTGTGCTTGCCGAAGCCGTCGTAATTGCAGGTGATGGTGCCGGCGCCGATATTGGCTGCCGCGCCGATATGGGCATCGCCGATATAGCTGAGATGATTGACCTTGACACCCGCTTCCAGCTTCGCAGCCTTGGTCTCGACGAAATTGCCGATCCGCACGCCCTCGCCGAGGATGGTACCCGGCCGCAGCCGGGCATAGGGACCGACCGACGCATTCCTGCCGATCGAGGCCTGCACGATGTGGCAAAACGAATGGATCACCGCGCCGTCGCCGATCGAAACGCCGGGACCGATCACCACAAACGGTTCGATGGTCACGTCGTTGCCGAAGGTGGTATCGGCGGCGAGGTAGACCGTATCGGGCGCGATCATGGTGACGCCGGCGTCGAGCGCCGCCTTGCGCAGTCGCGCCTGCATCACCTGTTCGGCCTCGGCGAGTTGGGCCTTGGTGTTGATGCCGCGCACTTCATCCTCGCTGGTTTCAATCACGACGGCCTCCCATCCCAAATCCCGAACGATACCGACGGCGTCGGTCAGATAATACTCGCGCTTGCTGTTGGCGTTGCCGATCTTGTCGATGATCGAAAGCGCCCTGCGGCCGTCGAACGCCATCACGCCGGCGTTGCAGAGCGCAATTGCCCGTTCCGCCGCACTGACGTCGGCCTGTTCGCGGATCGCCACCAGATGCCCGTCCTCGACCAGCAGGCGGCCATAGCCGGTGGGATCGGCGGCGCGAAATCCAAGCACGGCGAGCGCGGCGCCATTCTTCAGCGGCGCCCGCAGCCGCGCCAGGGTGTCGGCGGAGATCAGCGGCGTGTCGCCGAACGCCACAACCAGGTCGTCCGCGCCACGGGCAATGGCGTCCCGGGCTGCCAGTACCGCGTCCGCGGTGCCGCGGCGCTCGCGCTGCACAAAAGCCGTGGCGTCCGGCCGCAGCCGTTTTGTCTCTAGTGCGACGGCCTCGTGATCCGGACCGATCACCACCGCCAGCGCGTCGCCGGCTCCCTTCGGCGCGGCCCCGAGCACGTGCGCCAGCAGCGATCGGCTAGCGACCGGGTGCAGCACCTTGGGCAACGCGGACCGCATCCGCGTGCCCTCGCCGGCCGCGAGTACGATCGTGAGGCTGGTTCTGCCGGTCATCCCTCATCTCTCCATGACGGCCATGGCTTGCGCCGCCGTCTTAGAAGCTTTGAGCCGCAGTGGAAACCCGATTCGCCACCCCGCCAATGGACGGATTCCAGCGGCGGGTGCATTTCCTGTTAATGTTCGCGGCATGATTCGGCGGGCCTTGGGGGGCCGAAGAATTCCTATGGCGAAAGATCCCATCCATCGGGCTGGCAGCTTCGAGGCCGAGAACTCGGCTGGCGGGCTGGCCGGACTTTTTGCCGATGAGGATGATTTCGACCGGCGCTCGCTGCTCAGGCTGGCATCCTGGGGCGTTGTCGCGGTGAGCGCGGTGGCGGTCGCGCTCTACGCCAACCAGTCTTCGACCGGGTTGCGGCACGAGCAGGTCGCGGTAGCCGATCTGGCGCGGCAGGAGCAGCAGATCCGGTCGATTACGAAAGAAGGCCAGAACGAGGCGCGGCAGCTCGCATCGGCGATCGATACGCTCAACGGCGACCGCGACAGGCTGTATTCGCGCGTCACCGTGCTGGAACAGGGGCTCGAGTCAGTCACCGGCTCGATCGCGCGGCAGAAAGCAGCCGTCGCCGCGGCTCCGCCGCTGCCGGCCGTGGCGACAAGTGCACCGGCCGCGCCACCAAATCCGGCATCCCCCTCGGTTGCGACCGTGGCCACCGTGACGGCGTCGGCGGAAAAACCTGCTGAAAAGCCCGTTGCGGATGCCAGCCCGCCGCGGCCGAACCCCACCGCGCCGGTGTCCGCCGAACAGGGAACTCCGAACAAGCCCGCCACGCCTGCGGCAGCACCGGCAATGCCCTTGATGGCCTCGAAATCGATCACGGCTCCGCCGGATGCCGCGGCCGGGAAACCGACCGCGCCGGATCCGGCCGCCAAAGCCGTTGCCACCCCGACGCCAGCGCCGGCGCCGGCGGTGGTTGCCGCGGTTCTGGCCGGCGAAAAGCCCGACACGGCGAAAGCGAATGCCGCGCCGTCGATGCCACCCAAGGCGGCGGTGCAGAAAACCGAATTTGCGGTCGATGTGGGGGGCGCGAATTCGGTCGGTGGCTTGCGCGCGCTGTGGCGGGGCCTGCTCAAATCGCGATCGAATGCGCCATTGGCGGCGTTGCATCCAATTATCATCGTCAAGGAAAGCAGCACCGGCGCCGGGATGCAATTGAGGCTCGGCGCAGGCCCGCTCAGCGACGCCGCCGCAGCCGCCAAGATCTGCGCGGTCATGGTCGAGAACCGCCGGTCATGCGAGACGACGGTGTATGACGGCCAGCGCCTTGCGATGACCGCCGAAGATGCATCCTCCGCGACCACGGCGGCCCAGCCCGGTTCAGCCCGACCTGCGGGGCACCGGCGAAGCTATGCCAAGCGGGTGACGGTCGAGGAGCCCCCGCCGCCACCGCCTGAACCCACGACCCTTTCGACGATTTTCGGCCGACGGTAGTTTCGGAGTAAAAGCCACGTGATTACAATCGTTTAAGGCGGTTCCTGACGTTCTTCCAAAATGTCGGCCGCGCCGGGTTGTCGCGCATCGTGTTCCCCGCCATATTCGCCCGATGAAAAAAATGCCGTTCAGGCTGACGCCCTATCAGGTGCAATGGTTGCTGATCGTCGGTTTCCTCAGCGTCGGTTACGCGCTCTATCTGCGCTATCTCGCGATCGAGTTCTCGACCGTGGCGCTGGCCTGCGATGCCGGCCTGCAGACCATGCTGTGCAAGACCCGCAGCCTCGCGACCTACCTGTTTCGCAATTCGGTGTTCGGCAGCGTCGCGCTGGTCATTGCGACACTGCATCTGATCCGCCCCTCGATCGTGCTGCTCACCGGCGGGATGATCGCAGCCGGATTCGGGATCGTGCTCTACAATATCGGCTTGTCGGGTCTCGCGGTCGGACTGCTTATTTTGGGCTTTGCACGCCCCGCGCCTGCCACAGCGTAAGCGCCAGCAGCAAATACACCGCACAGGTCCAGAGCGACTGCCAATTGTCCGCGCCTTCGTTGAACCCGGTATAGAGCGTCGCCGCCGTCAGCAGCCCGGCAAACACCGCCTCGGCGATTGGACGCGAACCCTGTTGCGGCCGGTTGAGCAGCGTCAGGGTCGAAAACGGCACCACGGCCATGGTCAGCGCCGCAAACGGAAAATCGCGATACCGGGGATCGAACGCGAAACCGAGCGCGGTCTCGGCAGCCACCAGCGTGGTCACCGCCAGCACAATGCCGAGCAGGATCGTCAGAACGGACCGCGTTCTCGTCTCGCGGGGCCCAAGCAGTTCAAGGAATGTCGGCAGCGCCCGCCCGGACATCAGGGCGTGGCTGCTCAGCAACGGCGAGGCGATGCCGGCGGCGAGCAGCAAGCCCCAGCAAAGCCAGCCGCCGAAGCCATAGCTTTCATAGTACATCTTGTCGGAAGCAATCCCGAGCAGGATTCCGGCCGTGGTCGCAGAGCAGCCAACCGCAATCCAGGAAGCGAGCCGCGGTGTCCATGGCCGACGGCGCAGGGTGAGCCAGGCGGCGCCGAACACGAGAATGCTCAACCCCATGCCGCACCCCATCTGCAGCTTCCAGAGCGGGAAATTGCTGATGGCTTGGCCGGGCGGATATTTCAGCGTCCGCTGCACCGAATCGAACAAACCCCAATAGCCGCCGACCGTGCCTTCGAGCTGGCGCTTCCAGGGCTGGTCGTAGGCTTCGATCAGATTGACGCGAAAGTTCTCCTGCTTGGCCAGATTGAGGATTTCGGAGACCACCCGCGCCTGATTGGAACGTGACGGCAGCGCGCCCGCACGCATCCGTCCCTCGCTCGGCCAGCCGGTCTCACCGATCAGGATTTCCTTGCCCGGGAATGCCACCGCCATCTGCTTGCGAATGGCGTCGACATGGGCCGCCGCATATTTGGCGCGGATCGGAAAGTCCTCCCAATAGGGCAGGATATGAATGGTGACAAAATCGACCGCGTCGTAGATTTCCCGATTGCGCAGCCAATACTCCCACACATCGGCGTAGGTGACGGGAACGGTGACCTGCGATTTGACCGAGCGGATGATGGCGGCGAGGTCCGATGTCGTCATCTCGCCGCGCAATAGCACCTCGTTGCCGACCACGACGGCGGTAATGACATCGGGATATTGTTTGGTGAGGCCGACCACGGTGGAAATCTGGGCGAGATTCTTGAAGCGGTTGCTCCCGAGCCAGATTCCCTGGATGACTTTCAATCCTGCCTTGGCGGCGAGTGCCGGAACCTGGTCGAGGCCGTTTTCGATCGAATAGGTGCGTACGCAATCGGAGATTTTGGCGAGCTGCGCCAGATCCTGGGCGATCTGCTCCGGAGGAACGCGGGTGGTCGGCAATAGCGGCGTCTGCGCCCCGCGGAACGGCGCATAGGACACGCACAGCAGCTTGGCATTGGGATCGATCGGCGCGCGCGCCAGCTTGATCGGCGTGGCGAGCCACCACCACACCGCGGCAATCATTGCCAGGGAAATCAGGAGAAGCGCCAACGGCGTGCGAAGAGAAATCAGTTCCATCCTCCGGGCGGGGATCGTCGATTAGCCGGTCGCCGGCGCTCTGCCAAGAGTAGCCCGGCCGAAATTGCGCCGGGGCTTTACCACGACTCGATAAAGTTGTGAGTTTGCTGGACAAAATCGGAAATGTCCGTCATGGGAATCCGGCAGCGTCTCCGCCGCATTGGAGACCCATTTGAACGGCATCAAACCGGCCAGAGCAGGCCGGAGCCAGGCAACAAGCAGGCAGCAAATCGGGGAATCCATGCGTCGACGGGTGCTTGAGCTTCAAAATGCGGTTTTGCGCCACCTCGCCGTCGCCGGGCTTGCCCTCCTGATCGGTGCCGGAACTGCCGCCGCCCAGAGCGGCGAGGCGCACCCCCAGGAACAGCCCGGCAAAGCAGCGGCGAATCCGGCCCAGCCGGCCGACGCCGCCGCCAAGGAAGCCAACCAGCACAAGACCGACGAGTTCGTCGAAGCCGCCCAGGTCATCAATGGCCCCGCGGGAAACCCCGAATGCGTCTGGCTCGGTCGCCGGGTCGTGCGCCTGATGTGGCTCGACGATCTCGACACCGCCTTTCGTCACCTCGATTTGTACGACCGTTTCGGCTGTCCCGGCGGGCATATCCAGGCGGCGTTCCGCTGCCTGACCCGGTTTGGCGGGCAGATCGATTCCAAGGTCCCGGACTCGCTTAACAGCCGCGTCCATGGCTGCTGGATCAATCCGGACGCGCAACCGCAGGCGGCCGCCGCGGCGACACCGGCCGCGCCCACGACCGCAGGGAGCGCCGGCCCGGCCGCCCCTGCTCCAGCCGCCGCACCATCGCCTGCGGCCGCCCCTGCTCCCGCGCCGAAAAAATGAAAAAATAAAACCCGTTCATTCTGGCCGCGCCCGGAACGACCTGGAATATTGGCGGTTTGGATCGCATGCGCCCTGAAAACGCCACGGCGTCATAAGAGTTGTTAATTCGCGTGGCAGAGATATGCTCGATTTGCCGCTGACTTGGTCGGATCTTGGGGACGGATCTGTAGCCCTGCCAAATTGGCCCCACATGGTTTAGTCGCGATGCGCGCCGTCGTCGCCGTTCTGTTGTTTGTGACTGCTGTTCACGCCGCGCTGTGGGGCGCTTTCCGGGACAAGCAGCAGGCCCCCGACTTCACCGGCATCCTGCCGAGCGTCTCTTATGCCCCGTTCGAGGGAACGGCGCATCCTGACGTCGACAACATCCCCAACGCCGACAAAATCCGCGCCGACATGAAGAAGCTGGCGCCGCTGACGCGGGCGATCCGGCTCTATTCGTCTACCGGCGGCGTCGAACTGGTGCCGCCGATCGCGGCCGAATTCGGCATCAAGGTCATGGTCGGCGCGTGGATCGACAAGAATGCCGATCGCAACGCGCGCGAAATCGAATCCGCCATCAATCTTGCCAGGCACAACAGCAACGTCATCGGCATCGTCGTCGGCAACGAGACCGTCTATCGCGGCGAACAAAAGGTCGACGACCTGATCGAACTGATCAAGAAGGTGAAGAAATCCGTGAACGTGCCGGTTACGACCGGCGAAATCTGGAACATCTGGCGCGACAATCCGCAGCTCGCTTCCTCGGTCGACTTCATCGCCGCGCACGTGCTGCCCTATTGGGAAAACTTCTCCGCCAATCAGGCCGTCGACCAGGCCGTCTATATCTACCAGATGCTGCGCGACAAATTTCCCGGCAAGCGGATCATGATCGCGGAGTTCGGCTGGCCGAGCGCGGGCTATAATCTGCGCAATGCCGATCCCGGGCCGCTCGAGCAGGCGGTGGTGTTACGCAACTTCGTGGTCCGCGCCGAAGCGATCGGCATGGAATACAACATCGTCGAAGCGATCGACCAGCCCTGGAAATTCTTCGAGGGGGGCGTCGGGCCCTATTGGGGCATTCTGAACGCCGACCGCGAGCCGAAATTTTCGTGGACCGGCCCGGTGGTGAACCAGAACTACTGGAAACTCGCGACCATCGCGCTGCTCGTCGGCATCCTGGTGTCGCTGCCGATCGTTCGCCTCGAGCGTCCCTCGGTGATGCAGTCGCTGTTGCTGTCGGCGGCGGCGAACGGGGTCGGAGCCTGGGTCGCGACCGTGTTCGCCTACTGGACCGACCACTACTTCGTGTTCGGCTCGGCCTTTGCCCTGACGCTCGGATTGATCCTGCTGGTGCCGCTGGTCCTGATCGCGATGGCGCGGATCGAGGAAATCGCCGCGATCGCCTTTGGCCGCCATCCGCGGCGATTGCTGGTCAAGCCACAACCGACCGCGCCGGGTGCGGCGGCTGCGGCCGGCGACGGTCCGTTCCCCAAGGTCTCGATCCATGTGCCGGCCTATTTCGAGCCGCCCGAGATGCTGAAGCAGACGCTCGATGCGGTCGCGCGGCTGGAGTATCCGAATTTCGAATGCGTCGTGATCATCAACAACACGCCCGATCCGGAATTCTGGCAGCCGATCCAGGATCATTGCCGCGCGCTCGGCGAACGCTTCAAGTTCATCAACGCCGAGAAGGTCGAGGGCTTCAAGGCCGGCGCCTTGCGCATCGCCATGGCGCGCACCGCGGCCGACGCCGAGATCATCGGCATCATCGATGCCGACTATGTCGTCGAGCCGGATTGGCTGAAGGATCTGGTGCCGGTGTTCGCCGATCCGCACGTCGGGCTCGTGCAGGCGCCGCAGGACCATCGCGACGGCGACCGTTCGCTGATGCACTACATCATGAACGGCGAATATGCCGGCTTCTTCGATATCGGCATGGTCCAGCGCAACGAGGCCAATGCCATCATCGTTCACGGCACCATGTGCCTGATCCGGCGCGCGGCGATGGACATGGCGGGCGGCTGGGCCGGCGACACCATTTGCGAAGACACCGATCTCGGCCTTGCGATCATCGAGCACGGCTGGCTCACCCACTACACCAACAATCGCTACGGCCACGGCCTGCTGCCGGACACCTTCGAGGCCTTCAAGAAGCAGCGCCACCGCTGGGCCTATGGCGGGTTCCAGATCGTCAAGAAACACTGGCGGCGCTTCCTGCCGGGCGCCAGCCGGCTGTCGCCGGATCAGCGGCGCGAATTTGCGCTGGGCTGGCTGAACTGGCTCGGCGCGGAAAGCCTCGGCGTTCTGGTCGCCATCCTCAATCTGATCTGGGTCCCGATCGTCGCCTTTGCCGACATCGCGATTCCCGACAAGATCCTGACCTTGCCGATCATCGCGGCATTCGTGGTGTCATTGGTACATTTCGTGGTGGCGTACCGTCTTCGTGTCCCGGTCAAGACCGGGCAGATGCTGGGCGCCATGATTGCCGCGATGTCGGTGCAATGGACGGTGTCGCGCGCGGTCGCCAACGGCCTCATCACCGAGCATTTGCCGTTTGCCCGCACCTCCAAGGGCGGATTGTCGCGGATGTCGATCGAATTTCAGGCGTTCTGGGAAGCCGTCATCGGCGTGCTGCTTCTGGTCGGCGCGGTGGTGCTGGTCGTGATGAACAATTCCAAGCAGGTGCGCGAAATCTACGTGTTCGCCGCGGTGCTGGTGCTGGAGAGCCTGCCATTCCTGTCCGCGGTCGCGATCGCCATCCTGGAGACGTCGCGGGTCAACGCGTTTTCGTTCTGGCGCAACAGCGCGGTGCGGACGGCGGAACTGATCGGCCTGCGCCCGGTGGCGATCCCGACCGTGGTCAGCGCCTCCCCGCCGGTGGCCTCCGACATTCCCCGGAAAGCTGGTTGATGGTGGCCCGATTTTTCTAACGGCAACGCACCAGGAGGGGCCGCTAACCGCCTGCAGTCGCACCGAAATTCATCCAGCCCGGCTGCCAAATGGACGAGCCCTTGCGCTATTGACCCCCACCCATCGGGCCCCTACACAGCGCGGCAAGTGAGCGCGTAGCTCAGGCGGTAGAGCACGTGACTTTTAATCATGGGGTCGAGGGTTCGAGTCCCTCCGCGCTCACCAGCAAAATCAATAACTTAATCCAAAACGTATATCTTCGCATAAGCGCCGTGTGGTCACTGTGTTGGCAAGTCAATTGCAGCGCTCGCTCACCTGTGCGCCGAGTAACGTTAAAAGTCGAAGTCGATTGCGATCGGCGGCGTCGCCACTATCGTCGCCCCATGAACACAAGCGTCAAAATCAGGTGCGACGTTTACAGCCAAAAGGCTGACCCGACACTGCGCATCGCCGTTGCGCCCGGAGCCGGCCTTCCCGCGACGTTTAAGGCCAA
>Ga0208849_1000271_pt1 | contig 50323 bp, 51 predicted proteins | sample NGESurdeep072012_10_FD_184470 | JGI IMG/M metagenome (GOLD analysis project Ga0208849, IMG submission 184470) | Arctic peat soil microbial communities from Barrow, Alaska - NGEE Surface sample 53-3 deep-072012 (SPAdes) | ecosystem: Environmental > Terrestrial > Soil > Wetlands > Peat ... | reverse complement strand
CACCCTCATTACATCCCTCATTTTTCCAAAACGCGGTAAGACGTTATAAACGTTTGCACCACCAACTTCATTGAAAACAAAAGGCTTTGCTGTGTGCGTATTCCGGAGTTTTCGAACACCCAATCCGGAGTTTCCGTACACGTCTCGGTGGGATCGAAGGCCGCGTAGCGGCCGACGCTGTTGTGAGATCAGGTCCTCTTAGCTCACCTCCTTCGCGTTCATCGTAGAGCAGGGCAATAATGCGTCCGTGCAGCGACGATCTCGATTCACTTTGATCGTTTGGCGCTGCGCGTAGTTGATGCTGTGGCGCGCTGGCGACGCGATTCTCCGACGAGCTCGAAGCGGTGCGACCGCTCGAGGAGCCGATCGAGTGTGGCGTCGGCGACGGTCTCGTCGCCGAGCCCTTCATGCCAAAGATTGACTGGTAACTGTGAGGTGACGATCGTTGACTTGGCCGAGCGATCCTCCACCACCTCGAGCAGGTCGGCGGTCTGATCGTTGGTGAACGGTCGCAACAAAAAGTCGTCCAGGATCAAGATGTCGAAGCGTGCGAGCGAAGCCATCATTCGCGCGATCCGTCCGTCGCCTCGCGCAACGGCGAGGTCATTCAACAATCTCGGGGTTCGCACGTAGAGCGCGCTGCGGCCACCTTGAATCGCGTTGTGAGCCAGCGCGCAGGCGAGATAGGTCTTGCCCACGCCCGTGGGCCCGACGATGATCACGTTGTGGTGATGCTCCACCCAGTCGGAGTTCACCAGCGACACGAACGTCGCCTTGTCGAGACCACGCGCACTGGCGAAGTCGACGTCCTCGCTCGACGCGCCGGCCGCGAGTTTGGCCGCTTTGAATACTCGCTCGAGACGGCGATTCTGTCGCTGGAGCAACTCGGCGTCCACCAACAATCCGAGTCGCTCTTCGAAGCTGAGCGAGGAGTAGTCGGGTTGTTCTCGTTGGGTGAGCAGTCCGCTCGCCATGGCGGGCAGTCGCAAGGACCTGAGACCCTCGAGTGTGTTGTGGTTCAGCATGTTTCCTCTTTCATTGGTAGTAGTTCGGACCGCGGATATTGGAGTGTGTCGAGACCACGCGCGACGGCACCGGGGTGAGGGGGCGTTGGTCTAGGCCGTGTTGCAGGATCGAGGACACGGACTTGTAAGAGAGCGAATGGATCGCGAGTGATCGCGCGCACGCGAGCTCCAGTCGCTCGGGGCCGTAACGCTTCTCGAGTCGCAGCACGCCCAAGGCGGAGCGGAACCCTTGTTCGGGGTGGGGTCGACTCGCCATCAGCGCCTCGATGAACGCAGCCGTGGACGGTCCGGTCTTCTCGGCCCAGTGCACAATGCGACTCGGCGTCCACTGCGCGTGGCGGCGGTGCGAACTCGGCATGTGAGCCGACTCCGTGACGGCAACACCCTTGGCGTAACTGCGTTTGTGACTGGCCACGCGACGGTTCTTAAAGAAGACCTCCACCACGTTGGCGCTCGTGCGCACGTCCAGCACGCTGCCGACCAAACCGTAGGGGACGCTGTAGAAATTGCGATCGATCTGCAGGTGATAATCGAGGCTCACCTTGGCCTTGGTCCAGGTGGCGAAGTCGTAACGCGTGGTGGGCAGCGGGCGAAGCGCCGGTTGGTCGATCTCTTTGAAGACGCTGGCGCGCGAACCTTCCATCTTCTTGAAGGGCCGATTGTTGATGACCTCAACGAGTTCATCAATTCGCTCGTTGAGTGCACCGAGCGACGTGAAGCGCTCCTTGCGCAGGCGCATGATGATCCAACGTTCGGCGATCTGCACCGCGACTTCGACCTTGGCCTTGTCGCGCGGTTTGTAGGGACGCGCCGGGATGATCACGACGCCGTAGTGCTGGGCCATCTCTTGGTAGGTGACGTTGGGGTCCGCCTCGTAGCGGTGTGGTGTCGTGACGCCCGAGCGCAAGTTGTCGGGCACCGCAATAGCGGGGCATCCTCCAAAGAACTCGAAGGCGTTCTCGTGCGCGTGACACCAGTGCACGAGCTCCTGGCTGCGCAGCGCCTCAGCGTAGAGGTAGCTGCTGGCGCCCAAGACCGCGACGAACAGTTCGGCCTTGAAGCTCAACGTGAGATCACGCGCGTCGTAGATCGGGATCGTAAGTCCCGGAAAGTCGACGAACATCTTCTCGCCAGCTTTGTGATCCTGGCGCATCGTCACGTCGAGCTTCTTGCGCCACGTCCGATAAAGCTGACAGAACTGGCTGTATTCGTAACCGTTGGGGTGGAGCTCTTTGTGCTCGACCCAGAGCAACATGAGCGTCATGCCCTTTTTGGGGAGCTCCTTCTTCATCATCGCGAAGTCGGGTTCGGGGCGAACTCTTGGGGCACTCGCGAGCGAGCCGAACAGTCGGGACTCGAGCGCGTCGTCGTTGCTCAGCTCCTCGGGCAGCGGCCACGACTCAATCCCCGCCGCACGAGCGCGACGGACGTAGTCGGCCACCGTCGTGTGGGGAATCGCCAGGGATAGCGATACCTGGCGAAGGCTCAAATGGTCGGCCAGTCGCAGTCGTAGAACGTCACGAATCTTTCGCATGGTTGTATGGGGACGGGGCACCGGCAACTCCTCTGATCTTTGAACGGATCAAAGAAGTGTTGTCGGTGCCTTCACCTCACAACAGCGTCAGACGCGAGCTCCTCGCGGATGTACGAAAACTCCGGAATCGGTGTACGGATTCAATCGGAACGGGTGTACGAAAACCCTCGGAATCCGCAGTCCCGCCAGTCCACCTGCGGAAAAGAACCTTTGACTTCATCGGAAATGAGATTGGCGGCTTCGCCGATTATTTCTAGCAATCGTTCCACAGCACGTTGGGAAACTGAATTGGTTAAGAATGAATCTTTTCCGTCAGCGACAATCGCCGCTACCTCACTCGCTGCGTCGAGGACGTCCAGAATGCGAAGGTTGTCACCTCGACTCAAATTGACATTGCCTCGCGTCGAATATGGTCGTCCCGTTCCTTGAGTCCTCCCACCGAAACAACGTCAACACTCCTGCCAAGAAGGGTCTCGAGGTCTTCCTGAAGGTGCAGGAGGTCAAACAGCGAACTTCCAGTCTCGAAGAGAACCAAAAAATCAATGTCGCTGACTTCGGTGTCATCGCCTCGTGCCGCCGAACCGAAAACAGAAACGGATACGCCACGGTGCTTGCTCACTAAGGCTTGGATGCCTTCGCGATTTTCGTGAAGGATTTCTTGAATACGACTCACAGTCGCCAGAATACATGAAGGGTGTAACAAGCTTCGTTCCAATATCATCTGCGTCAACCAGTGGCGCGCGAGGGTTCGAATTCGCGGCCGAGGGATTATGAGGCGCTCATAGATCGCCTTCAAATTTCTCTTCAATCCATGGCTCGCCTTCGCGTCTCATCGAGATTCCACCTCGTACGCAAATGTCCGCCGCGTCCAGACATTGGAGTAGCAAAGGAGTAGCAAAAGAAGCCAATTGAACAGCCACGCACTCTCATCAAACCCAGAAATCGTAGGTAGTAGGGCCGGTGGGGATCGAACCCACGACCGAGGGATTATGAGGGGGTAGCAATCTGTTCGTCAGGTCTTTTACGTCCACCCAGTGTGCTCCGGTCCTCAAGAAAGTCCACAAAATAGCGTGGGCGTCCATTGCGTCTAAGTATTGGAGTAGCAAAGGAGTAGCAAAGGAATAGCAACGCGATTTTCGAAAAGTGCTTCATCTCAATATCGCAGTCGTGAGAATTGAAGCTCTTCCACCAAGAGATGGCCCGAAATTGTTGGCGTCAATGAGCCGACGTCAACAATCTAATGGGATGGATTCTCTCCTGGACGGGCGGTCTGGAAGTGAAAGTCAGAGCGTGCGCGGAAAAACATGTCCACGAACTGCATGAGTGACCAGAATCATGAAAGGAGATGTGGTCCGTTCGCACTTGGTGAGCGATTCAATCGTCACATGATCTTGCTGGCTAGAACCACTTCACCGATTGACTCCGCACCCTTTCGAGCAACGTAATACGCAGCCCAGAGGCCAAACTGACTCTCCGCTGAATACTTGCTTCCTCGGCCCTCCATCGACCCAAGAATGACCATCGCAGTCCAGTAATGCCCTTCACTACATCCGGATTTAGCAACCCCGCTGCCATTTTCCATTTCTCCGATTGTCCAGCCAGCACACAAATAAAAAGAGAGGGAATCGTCGATCTCGTTAGTCGAGTCTTTTCGCTCAGTACTGAACGACGCAACCAATTCGTCCCTTAAACGTTTTAGGACGGGATATTGTCTTTGAAGATCTTCTGAGCCGAATTTCATAAGTTTGTCTTTCGCAAACTCAACGAGTGTCTTGACGGTTTCTTTGTCTGGCCCACTAGAAATCGCTTTGAGGTCAGCCATTGGGACTCCCGTCATGCTTGGAACCGCGAGCACCGAGTAGGTTGCCGGATTCCTCCGAGTCATTGCGTCAGCATTTCTGAGGATGCCCTGTGTTTTCCTCAAGAAACCCATTGCGTTACCCTCCGATTCGAACTGAAACTAGGTCGTTCCATTTCGCTGGTGCACTCAGAGTACTCATCCGAGTCGCACGACGTTCATCCCGACGAAGCGTGGACGGATGAGACGTCGCAAAAAACCGGCTAAGGACGACCCGTTTCGCAGCAATTCGGAGTTGTCGTCGGCAATTCACGCGAAATCAGTCCTGCAAGCTAGGCGATCGTCCAGCCGCGATCAAGTCGTTTCAAACCGACGTCCGTCGCACGTCGTTGCGCACGTAACTGGTTGGCGAGCGCCGTCGCTCCTTCTGCCGTGAGTCGATACGGGCGTCGTCGATCGTCACTCTCCACGGGTTCTATGAGTTTTTGTTTTTCTAGTCGCGCAATTGCCTCATAGAGCGTCCCTGGAGCGATATGTACGCCTGCGAACTCCTCAACGTCCTTCACGAGCGAGTAGCCGTGCTTCTCGCCGCCAGCAAGACTCGAAAGAATCAAAGTAACCGTCCCAGCGTTGTGGCCGAAACTTGTGGACCGTTTTCCCACCGTCATAGTGACCTCAGAGTTTCGTATTTCCTCGGACGACCGGAGTCGAGGGGCCGTTGATCGAACTGAGCCTGCGTCCGACCCAACCAAACTTGTAGGCGAAAAGTATGAGGTCTAGCGAAAGGACCACGTAGAGCAAGAGCGTTGTGTGCCCGATTTCGTTATGGAAAATAATTGGCAACGTACTGATAAGGATCACTGCGACCGGGATAAGTCGATCCTTTGAGAATCTCTTAGCCGGACCGTAGGTCCGTATTCGGTGAGAGTCGTGGATCACACCAAAAACGACGAAGGCGAAGAGTACCCCGATGAGAACTTCCGCGGGCCATGCCTTGTGTCCATTGATTGGCCATCCCGAAAACGAAGTGACCGCAATACCGACAATCACCGCGATGGGGATGAGCACTCCTGCTTGGAACTTCCCATCACCTGGCTGCATAAAGATGACGCGCCAGGTAAAGTTCTTTGCCCGCGTGTAAAGCCCCTTCATCATGACGTTCAACGTGCGAGACGGTGATTTCGGGGTGTCTTCAATCTCTTGTTCCATGTGAGCTGCGAACTCATCGCCGTAGCGCTCGCGCCACGACATCGGATAGAAACGAATAAGTCTATGCGCGCGTTTCGCCGAATCGCCTTTCTCCCTTTTCGTTGCCATGGCATCATTATATCGGTAGCCGATATAGTGCGTAATTACCGCCCTAGGAATCGACGAAATCGCAATTTTGATACGTAACGGCCTTATAGATTACGAGGGATGTAGGAATTCAATCGACCGGCAATTCGTCGGGTCAATCACGTAGGTGCGTGAGAAGGTGAAGTAGTGACGCGCGTTCGAAACCGAAAAGTTCGCGAGATCTTTGCCATCTTTTTGTCGTTGGCGGTACCGTTCTCGTACATAGTGGCGAACCCGGCCTCTGCCTCGTCGACCAGCCCGTCGCCCGCTCAGATGACTCCGGTGACGTTGGCACGAGTTCCCGGTACGGTAATCGTTTACTTGATGGGTTACGTCAAATGCGGTTCAAAACTTTGTCTACGCCTCGCGCGAACGACTGATAATGGTGCCACGTTCACGGCCGTGACGCCACCTCCTGTTGCGGGTGGAACGCAAGTGCAATACGTGAACAGTTACGAACTTGTTTTCGCGAATCCCGAAGTCGGCTTTGCGGAGGTGGGACTGGTCTCGCCCTCAACGTTCTACGTCACATTCAACGGCGCGAAAACGTGGCAGAAAGAGAAGATGCCCATTGGTAATCGAATCGAGGGTTTCGCCACAACATCGAAGAACGTCTATGCGGTGACGGTGAACTTCGAAAAGAAACTAAATGAGGGCGACGGTGGCAACAAGGACTACCGGCTCGCGCAGTCATCGCTCACGTCACTTCATTGGACTAGTACACCGATACCTAACAGCAACTTCACGTGGGGTTTTCTCGGACCCATCGCGGCCTTTGGCACCAACGTCTGGATCTCCGAACAGCGCAGCCGCGATCTACTTGTGAGATCTCACAACTTTGGCAAGACACTGACGACCTTGGACCTTCCATATCCTGCTCTCGCGAGCGTAGCTGGATGCGCGTTGACAGCGACGTCTCTCGTGACACTTTGGGCGCAGTGTCCCACCGGAATGGATGTTCAGTTCTATTACTCGGATGACGGCGGTGCCCGATGGACCCTCATCGACCCGGTGACACAGATCTCCGGCACGGGAGGCGCATACTTTGATCCGGTTTCTAGCAACCTTGGATACCTCGATGTAGGTCTTCTACACGACGACCTATATCGCATCACGAACGACGCCCACTCCGCCAAGTTCGTGGGCACCCTCAAGTGCGATGACCCCTTCGTCTTCACTAGCGAAGCGGACGGCCTGGCTCTGTGCGGAGGAAACGACAATCCCTCGTCTCGATTCTTTCGTACAACGAACGGAGGAGCAACGTGGACCCGCGTGACCATCTTCTAGACAGGTTAGAAAAGCGCACCGTTTAATCTTGACGTCAGCAATCTGTAACCAGGGACTAGCGGCTCGCTTGAATTTTGCGGGCTGAGCTTCTGGGTGGCGACACCTTGTCCATCATGGGATATCGACGAAGCCCGGTAGCGGCGTCGATCTGAACCCGACACCCGTTACCCCTTCGATACGGACGGGCTTGTAGCCAGTGGCGACGGCGAAGAGCCTGTAACCGGTGCTCGGTCTTCCGATCCAGCACAAGCCGACCACCTGGTTTGTGCCAAGTCCTGGAAAGGCGTTAGGTGCGGGGTGGTCTCCTGGACCAAACGTGAACTGGCGTACTGCGCTCAGTTTCTCAGGCTCCGAGTTGAGGGCTCGTGCACCGAGGATGTCGTGGCACAAGGCTCGTGCCGTCGCCGTCGGACTAGGCGATCGGGTGCGCCCAGCGCTCTCGACAGCGGCGAGCGACGCGCCCAGAGCGGCCAGTGCGATAAGACCTGCCACTACGAATGCAGTGTTGGGGTACCTCACATTTCGAACTATACGGTGCCACTGGTGCCTTCATGCTACGTATAGACCTTTTCATTACACTCGATTTTCGAACCAGGAGTCGTAGGACCTTCTAGAGCCCGAGGACGGTGGGCGCGAAGCGCCAAGCCGTCCGTCCGGGCTCACTGACTGATAATCAAAATCGTTGAATTAACTGACATTCCAAAAATATTTGCATACATCGTTCAAGTTTTTGTTGGAAACGCCAATTTCGGTGTGGCTAGTTCTTATAGAGGGCGAAATCTTCGTTCCTCCGTAAGGAGCACCATGAGACTGCTCATTGACACCAGATCCGTGAAGTTCGCGGTGGTGGGTTATGCCAAACCAGTTCTTGATAGATGTAGAGAGAAGTTGAACGACGAGTGCCAAAATGATGGCTTCGTGACAAGTGGCAGTCAGTCGCGGTTGAGTCCGACGTCCGTAGTCGTCCGCCACAGTCCGGCGTTGACTGTCATCAAAACGTCACAAAATTCATGTCTCCTTTTGGCTTCTGGAATTGGCTTCTTAAGTAGGGAATCAATTTATTTTCCCTCAAAAGGAGCCACGATGAACAAGGAGAATCTAGAAGTCAGCGACGTCGGGACGGGGTCATGAATAGCCATCGTCACGAAGGTGAACTCGACTTCACAAATGTGCTCATAGCCAAACTTACGGAGGACTCTCGACTGGTCGTTACCGTTGGCGAAGCCGCCGTAATGCTCGGAGTATCGCGGTCGTTCGCGTACCAACTAGTGCGTCAAGGTAGGTTGCGCGTGATCCATTTGGGTCGCCGAAAGGTAGTTCCCAAAGTCGCTCTGTTCGAACTCGTCGGAATTTCGTTTTGCGACGGCGATCACGCTTCTAGGGAACAAGCGTGACCTCCCCAGAACAACGAGCTCGAGCGCTGCTAGCCGAGGTAAATGGGGCCGGAAACTGCGTGAATCCAATTCGCCTCTCTGGTGAGACGATCAATCTGGCAACCGGAGAAGTGCGACGTGCCAATTTGCTCGTCCCCTGCAAAGACCGCCGGGCATTGATCTGTCCTCCGTGCTCGTACTTGTACAAGGCTGACGCATTCATCATCGTCGCTACGGGTCTACGTGGTGGCAAGGGCGTAGCCGAATCGATAGAGAGTCATCCGAAGTTCTTCGTGACGTTAACCGCATCGAGCTTTGGACCTGTTCATTCGACGGGCTCTTCAAAGGGAGTGTGTAGGTTTCGACACCAGCGCGAATTCTGCCCGCACGGACTTCCGCTCTGGTGCCACCGACAGCACGCAGGCGATGACCTCGCAGGAACGCCACTCTGCGCACGCTGTTTCGACTATCGAGCAGCTGTCTTATGGAATGCTCAATTATCCACTCTGTGGCACCGAACGCTCGTGAACCTTCGCCGATCGCTCGCCGCGCACCACGACGTCATCGAACGTGAATTCAATGCTCAAGTTCAACTCAACTACTTAAAGATTGCCGAAGTGCAACGCCGCGGCCTCATTCACATCCATGCAGTCTTCCGTCTCGACGGCCCCGAAGGGCCCAAGTCGCCTCCCCCACATTGGATCAACACCGATCTAGTCAAACTGGCAATGGCGCGAGTAATCGGAGAAACGAAGATAATCGACGTCGATGGGACGAAACTCTCGTGGGGTTCGCAATACGACATTCAAGACCTTGTGACCACATCCGAGAACGGCCGTAAAGTAACCGCGTATCTCGCGAAGTACACGACGAAAACAACAGACGACTCCATCAACTTCGCTCGACGATTTCGCTCTCGCCAGCAAATTGAATACCTTCGCGGCAACGAACACCTACAACGCCTCGCACTTACCGCGTGGGATCTAGAAGCGGATTTAGAACTCAAGTCCCTCAAGCTCCGTGAACACGCAAACACGCTCGGCTTTAGAAGTCAACTCATTACCAAATCCAGGAATTACTCCACCACCTTCACCGAATTGCGTCGCGCTCGAACGGACTACCGATCTCGGCTATCTTCAATTGAACCGGTCAAAGCTTCGTTTCTCTACGACGGTCGCGGATACAACGACCCTTCTGCGAGTCGACTGGCGGAAGTCATGTTCAAAATGAGCAAAGAGCTACGTGAAGAGCTGGCGCACAAACAAAGGGCCGAAAGGAATAATCCTCCAACAACTGGTTGATTTCGACGGCTTTGGCAAAACGCCGTGAAACGCCGTGAAACGCCGATCTACTTATTTTTAGCGGATGAGATATTAACGACTCGACTCACATTGTCGTGTTTCATTGGGGAAATTGGCGTGATCAATAAACCTAGAGCATCCGCCGCCTCTCGGTCCGACACTTCAAGAAAGTGCGCGTAGACGCCCAGGGTCATCGACGCGCTTGCGTGGCCGAGCCGGCCACTCACGGTGCGTACCGAGACGCCCGCCGAAAGTAGACGGGTAGCGGCGAAGTGGCGAAGATCATGGAGTCGGACCGATTCGAGACCGGCACGATCGCGGAGGCGCATGAACTCCTTCGTAACATCATTGGGCACAGCGGGACGGCGACCATTCGCGTCAGGAGAAAAGATGAAAGCATCCTTCTTCAATTCCGCTCCGCACTTTTGCGCACGCAACTCGCATCGTACGGAGTGCGCATTAAGGGTCGCGACGGTCAACTCATCAATCGCAATCTTTCGCGAGCCGTGCGTCTTGGTATCTTTCTCGAAGAGTTGGTTCCCCACCCCTTCTACAACGGCTCCGGCGATCGTTAATGTCTCGTCGTCAAAGTTGACCGAACTCCAGCGAAGCGCGCAGAGTTCACCGCGCCGAGCTCCCGTGGTCGCCGCGACAATGAGAAAGCACGCGAAGCCGAGATCATCCTTGGCCGCAACCTCGATTAATTTCATTACCGCTGCTGGGTCCGGTGGCTCGACTTTGAATTGACGAACTTTCGGAGTGGTCGCCAGTGCCGCTGGATTTGACGAGATCCACTCCCACTTGACGCCTTGTTGAAGTGCCCGTCGAAGAATCGCGTGCACCTGACGGACCGATGCCGGCGAGAGGGGGCCTCCTCCAACCCCACCACGATCCCGAAGCATCGCGTAAAAATGGTCGATTTGCGCAGCCTTGAGCCGCGAGATCTTGGTTTTACCCAAGATTGGCAGAATGTGATTATTGATGATTCGCTCGTAACCCCGAATAGTTGACGGCGAGAGTTCTGGCTTAGCTAGTTCGAACCAGCGAAGCACCAAATCGGTCACGGTGGCATCTGAGGCGGCGTGAGCCCCGCCAGTGACTTCGACCAGCAGGTGCACTAGGGCCCGCTCAGCCTCCTTTCGAGAGCCCCGAACGGTCCGGGTCACGTACTTCTTTCGACCCGTCACTGGGTCGGTGCCGGAGTACGCACGCAACTCCCAAGCGCTGCCACGCTGTCGAATATGGTCCATCATGACGGCGCTCCCTCGCGAACAATCTCCTGACCCAAAGGTCTCGGAATTCAAAAGAGAGTAGCAAGGAGTAGCAGAAATTCAAGAATGAAAAGAAACTGATTCTGAAAACATACCTTTATCAGGTATTACGAAGTAGGGCCGGTGGGGATCGAACCCACGACCGAGGGATTATGAGTCCCCTGCTCTAACCACTGAGCTACGGCCCTTCAATACCAATGGAAATACGGCTACTCAAATCCATGTGGCGCTCTCAAAGTAGCAGGGCTCACAAATCAATAGTCTCGCGTCGCAGCGAGAACGGAAACGTGACTCTCTTAGAACGTCGCGAACGCAGCGATGTCCTGCGCGGTACTATGACTGATTTCTGGACAGAGAATAGGGATTATCTCAGTGCCGTGAGATGTTCCAAGCACCGTCCGACCTCGCGCCGCAACACCGGCTGAGAGCAGCAATCGGTAAAAGGCAATGCCTTCATCGCGAAGGGGATCGCACTCATTCACACTGATCACCGTCGGAGGGAAACCCACAACGTCATCCTGGACGGCAAACCCGGGCCACGCCAAGGGGTCGGCGGCGCCAAAGGCCTCGATGCCGTAACCCATCGCGCCGCGATTGTTGTGCAAGTTCAGAAGTATTCCGTTGTTCTCGACTGACGAGGGATATCGATCATCCGGCCAACTCCCGGCAATGTAGGGACACAGCGCGTAGAGACCCTTGACGATGCCAAGATCTCCCTCACGCTTTAGCTTGAGTCCCGTGGCCAGGGTCAGGTTCCCCCCGCCACTTTCACCAGCGACAACGATCCGCGCGGGGTCAATTCCCAACTGCGACGCGTGAGCCGCCGTCCACTTAAGTCCCGAAACACAGTCGTTCAGTCCCGCCGGGTACGGCGCCACTTCGGGCACCGCCGACGGCGTCACCGAATTACGGAACTCCACCATCACCACGGCCACGCCCTTTGACGCAATGATCCTCCCCCACGCCCGGTAGTTGCCATAAAAGCTCGACAACGACGCCATGCCCCCACCGTGAATGTAATAAACACACGCCAAGGTCTCGTTGTTGTCTGGCCGGATGATCTGCAGTTTGATGGTATTGCCATCGGGCGACGACACGACGTCCTCCGTCGAGAAACGCAGGCCCTCAGACGGCGCAACCTCTTCGCTGTCGCACATGTCAAAGAAGGCGACCATGGTCTCGAGGCCCGCCAGACTCTCGGGCGAATTCTCTTCAGCGATAATCTGCTCGCGACTTTCGGCGTCGAGGACCGTCTCCTCGGGAAACATACTCAACAACGCTTTGATTCGAGGGTCTAGTCGAGGATCGGATTGCAAGTCGTAGGACACGGAGTCTCCTCTAGGAACATTGTCGCCACAGTAGTCCGACCGGCCAGATCAATCGATTGGGAAGCCCGACACGAGGCGACGTTCACCCGCTTTTGAGCGAGAGTCGCCGAGTCCGATGTCACGGAGGTCCGACGTTCTCCTGTCCGGTAGCAACCGAGATAGAACAAAACTTTGGCTCCCAGAGCAGGACTCGAACCTGCAACCTAGCGATTAACAGTCGCTTGCTCTGCCAATTGAGCTATCTGGGAATGAATCGGAAAGCCTAGTTACGTTAGCACCCGACTGGGTGCTCACTGTTGGTCGAACCAACGTTGGAGGCGCTCGGACTCACGACTCTCCATTACCGCGCGTCGACATCGTTCAATTCGCTTCGCCACGCCCTGACGCGAAATACCGTGGACCTTGGCGATCTCTTCCATTGGCATTGTCTTGAACGTGTACTGCCAGAACGCGTCAAAGTCGTCGCCAGTGAGGCGACGCAGTTCGTCAATGACCCACGCCGGCGCGTCGTTGAGATCGCTGGACGAGGTCGGCGCCGCGAGGTCTTCAAGTTCCACCGAGGCGAATCGTCGCGACTGCAGTTCTCGACTGAGGTGCATAATTTCCTGCGCCTTGGCTTGGGAGATGGCGAGTTCTTGACCGACCTCGCGCTTAGTCAAGCGACGATCCTGATGGGCTCGCTCGTAGCGTTGGAACTTCACGATGAGACGCATCTCGGCGTCGCTCAGGCCAGCCTGTTGTTGCACGGTTTGATTGACGAGCTTCGTGATCCAGTAGTTGGCGTAGGTCGAAAAGCGATTGCCGAGCGCTGGATCAAATCGACGAAGCGCGTTGACGAGTCCCTCGACACCAGCGGCTTCGAGGTCTTCGTTGTAGAACCGATAGCCACGCTCGAGCACGCGAGCTCGAACGAGGCCAAACGTCGCGCGCAGCAACATCGACTCAGCCTCTTGACCTTCTTGGCGCGCGCGAAGCAACTGACCGCGAAGCTGAGGGTTGTTCGACTCGCTCGATCCCATGGCCGCGCTGGCCTCGCGCCCCTCTTGAATAAGTGGGTACAGCGAACGCTCTTCTTCGACACTGAGCGGCGCGAGCATCGCGAGTCCCCCAATGAAACCGCGGGCGCCCTTACTCACGATGAGGGCAGCGACGCACGTTCGAGCAACCACGCGCGAAGATCACGCTCGGCGACGTCGCCCCGGTTCGACTCGAGCAACTCAAGACGCTCTTTAACGTCGCGGCTCGTCGTCATGGCCACCTCGGGACTGAGTCGACCTTCTCGCATGTCACGGTCGAGTCGCTGAAGTTCGACGCGAACGGCGCTGCGCATGAGTTGCGCGACCACCGCCGAAAGATCGCTGGCGCTGTAGGGGTGAGCAAGTTCATCGACGGCCAGTTCGCTTAAGACCTGCGCGGCCTCATCTTGACCTCGACGCTCGAAGGCGTCGATCAACTCTGAGAGTGACTGCGCCGAGTTCAAGCCCTCAAAGATCTCTCGTTGCACGTCGTTGACGAAATAGGGCGCAATGAGGCGCTCTTTGATCATCTCGGGTCCGTGTACGTAGAGCCGCAGCGCTTCGAGACCCGGACGCGGCAGCGCCGTGCGTGGCTGCGCTGCGCTCGGCGCTGGCTCATTAGGCACTTCACGGTTCGTCCGAGTTCGGGGATTCTTCGCCAAATCGGCCACCCGAGCGCGCAAGGTGTTGACGTCGAGTCGTAGACGATCGGCCACTTCCATGATGTACTGATCTCGCACGAGTTCACTCGGGTGTTCAGCCAGGACGTCCATCGCAACCTCAGCGGCGCGGGCTCGTCCCTCGGCCGTGGCGACGTTGGCGCCTTCGAGTACGCGTTCGAGGCGAAACTTCAAAAAGGGCAACGCGTCGGCGATGGCGGTTCGAAGCGCTTCGGGGTCACGTTGGGCGAGCTCGGCGGGGTCCATGCCCTTGGGTAGTTTCGCGACCGCGACGTCGACTTCGTGTTGACGCTCCCACTGATAGACCGACGCCGCCGCGCTCTGACCCGCGGCGTCAGCGTCGTAGGCGAGAACGATTCGCTTGGCGAAGTTGCGCATGATACGAAAGTGTTCTTCGCCGAGCGCGGTGCCACAGGTGGCGACGGCGCGAGGAAGTCCGGCCCCGAAGAACGCAATGACGTCGGTGTAGCCCTCGCACACGATGATTTCACCGGATCTGATGATGTCGTCCTTCGCAAAATTGAGCGCGTAGAGCGTTCGGCGCTTGGAGTAAATTGGCGTTTCGGGACTGTTCTTGTACTTGGGCTCGAAACGCCCGTCACTTCGCGGCTCCGCGTCGCTCGAGGATGGAAGAATTCGACCGCCGACGGCGATCGCTTTTCCCGCGGGATCGAAGATCGGAAAGATTACCCGGGCGCGCAGCGAGTCCTGACGGCGATCTCGCTTGTTGACAAAGCCCAGACCCGTTCCCTCCAGCACCTTTTCATTGAGTTTGAGCGCGTTGGTGAGGGCGTCCCACTCATCGGGCGCCCAACCGAGTTTGAACTGGCGCGCGGTCTCGCCACTGATGCCACGTGAACGTAGGTAGTCGCGCGCGACGCGCGCGTCGGGTGAGTCGAGGAGTCGCTCGTGATACCACGTCACCGCACGGTCCATGGCGGCCATGGCGTCCTGACGTTCCTTGCGTGCCGGTCCCGCGTTCGCGTCTTCGTGGAGCACGATGTTGGCTCGATCGGCGAGGAGTCTGAGTGCGTCGATGAAGTCGAGGTGCTGCATTTCGCGCACCCAGGTGATCTGGTCGCCCGAAACACGACAGCCAAAGCAGTAGTAACGACCCTCTTCCGCGTTCACCGAAAACGATGGTGTCTTTTCTCCATGGAAGGGACACAGACCGGTCCAGCGCTGCCCGCTGCGTTTAAGGGCCACTGTCTCGCCAATGAGCGCCACGAGGTCGGTCGCCGCGCGAACCTGCGCGATCTCGTCGTCGGAAATGGCCATAGAAAGAAGGTACCGGTTCTCCGTCGTCGTCGCGCTGAGTGGCCAGCGTTTCCCTAAACTGCTCGCAATGTCCGAATACGCCGTTGAGGCCTTCAATATTGTTCGCACCTTCAGCGACGGCGACGTTCGAGCACTCGACGGCGTGTCGCTCCAGGTTCCCACCGGCCAAGTCTTTGGACTGCTCGGTCCCAACGGTTCGGGCAAGACCACCATGGTTCGAATTCTCGCGACGATTCTTTCTCCCACGAGTGGTTCGGCCACCGTGGCGGGTTTTGACGTCGTGAAACAGTCCAATCAGGTGCGCCGCCACATCGGCCTCGCCGGCCAGGCCGACACGGTGGACGAAAACCTCACGGGTTTTGAGAATCTACGGATGATCGGTCTTCTCAACCACCTCAACAAGGCCTACGTCGTCGCAAAGTCACGCCAACTGCTCGACGACTTTGGTCTCAGTGACGCGGCCAATCGAATCACGAAGACCTACTCGGGTGGCATGCGCCGGCGCCTGGACTTAGCCGCCGCCCTCGTGGCGAGTCCCCCCATCCTCTTTCTCGACGAGCCGACGACCGGTCTCGACCCCCAGAGTCGCCAGGATCTCTGGGGCATCATCGAGCGACTCGTCGAGAGTGGCACCACGGTCTTATTGACGACGCAGTACCTCGACGAGGCCGATCGACTGGCGAAACAGCTCGTCGTGCTCGATCACGGAAAGATCATCGCCGAAGGAACGTCCGCCGAGTTGAAGATGCGGATGGGCACGACCGTTCTCGTGCTGAACTTCAACACCACCAACGACGCACTTCGCGCCCAACCTCTGCTGGCCGACCTCTCATCGAAGCCGGCGAACATCGAGGGAACGGTCGTCGAGATGACCGTTGACAACGGGCCCGCCACGACCGCCGACGCTCTTCGACGCATAGACGCCGCGGGCATCACGCTCGCCGGGCTGGCCCTTCGAGAGCCCAGTCTCGACGACGTGTTCCTCAATCTCACTGGTCACAAAGCGGAAGACGCTCCGAGCGACGAACCCGTCGCGAAGGGTCGTCGACACAGTCGAAAGGTCCACTCGTGAGCACGCTCCCCTCGTCGGTATCGTCGCATTCGTCGTTGCGCTGGGCCGTGAGCGACGTACTCACGATTGCCCGACGGAACCTCCTGGCGGTGGTGAGAATTCCCACCGCACTCGTCTTCATGATTATCCAGCCCATCATGTTCGTGATTCTCTTTCGCTACGTCTTTGGCGCCGTCATCAAAGTGCCCGGCGGTTCGTACGTCAACTTTTTGATTCCCGGCATCCTCGTCCAAACCATGGTCTTCGGTTCAGTGGGGACGGCGATCGGTCTCGCCGAAGACCTCCAAAAGGGCCTCATCGAGCGATTCCGAGCGCTCCCGATGGCGCGACTGGCGGTCCTGGCCGGTCGGACGATTTCCGACATGTTCCGCAACGTCCTAGTGCTCGTCATCATCACGGGCGTCGGCTTTGCCGTCGGCTTTCGTCCCCACGGAGGATTCGTTGCGTATATCCAGGCGAGTCTCTTAATGCTGGTCTTTGCCTACTGTCTTTCGTGGGGCTTCGCCTTCATCGGGCTCGCTGCACCGAACTCCGAGGCCGCTCAAGCAATCACCTTTCCCATAATCTTTCCTCTCACCTTCGCGTCCGCGATTTTTATTCCGGTCCTCAAAATGCCCGGTTGGCTTCGACCCTTCGCCATTAACCAGCCCATCAGCCAAACGGCTGACGCCGTTCGTGGACTCATGCTCGGCACCCCTCACGGCGCGTCGACGTGGATCGCCCTCGCGTGGGCCTTGGGGGCCATCCTCGTGCTGGCGCCACTGGCCGTCAATCGCTACCGCAAGGCCGCTTAGCCCGTGCCCGTTCTGTCGATTGAAGAACTACAGAAAATCGTCACCGACGCCTTCCCGGACTACGACGTTCTGCGAATCGAAGAGCTCCGCGAGAACTCCCTTCTGATGTCCCAGCCAGTCAGCACAAAAAACTCTCGACCCGGGGGCACACTGTCGGGTCCGACCATGATGGCCCTCGCGGACAACTCGGCGTGGCTAGTGATCCTCGCGCATATCGGACCGGTGCTGCTCGCCGTGACGACGAGTCTGCACATTGACTTTCTCCGCAAACCCGAGATCACCGATCTCATGGCGCGAGCCAAACTCATCAAGCTTGGCCGCCGCCTCGCCGTGGTGGACGTCGAACTATTTTCAAGGGGAACAAGTGAACTTGTAGCAAAAGCGCAAGTCACGTATTCCATTCCACCTCGCGAAGGTTCGTAGTGACTGAGGCAATTCCAATGAAAGGTGCACCAGCGTCGCGACGCGGCTTTTAAAGTAGGCGGGTGAATACCCCAACGAAGAAACCTCTCACGAACACGTTGATCACCTTGATGGCGGTGGCCATCGGGATCATCGTTGCCAATCTCTACTATCTTCAGCCACTGCTGCATCAGATTTCGAAGGACTTTCACGTAGGAACGGCGCGCGCGTCATTGCTCATGACCCTCATCCAGGTTGGTTACGCACTCGGTCTCGCCTTCGTCGTACCCCTCGGCGACGTCTGGCCCCGACGACGCCTCGCCGTCACGATCTTTACGCTCGCGGCGCTCATGATGGCGATCGCCGCGATGTTGACCTCATTTACTCTTCTCGTGATTATTACTTTGTTCATCGGACTCTCGTCCGTGGGCGGCCAGGTCATGGTCCCTCTCGCAGCCGACCTCGCCGAACCCGCCGAACGCGGTCGCGTTATCGCGCGCGTGATGACCGGTCTACTGCTCGGCATTCTTCTTTCACGCACCGCGTCAGGTCTCGTCGCGCAGGTCGCGGGCTGGCGCACGGTCTACTGGTCGGCGGCGGCGCTACTGGGAATAATGTCCGTGGTGTTGTACAAGGTACTACCGAATGAGGCACCGCGTCCCCACGTGCCGTATCGAAAACTGGTCAGTGGCGTCTTCTCTCTCTTTCTCACCCAAAGTGTCCTGCGCCGTCGCGCGTACTTCGGTTTTCTCATCTTCGCCTGCAACAGCGCTCTGTGGACCACGCTGTCGTTCCTCCTCGCGGGCTCGCCCTTTCACTACTCCAACGCGGTGATTGGACTCTTCGGTCTCTTTGGCGTCGCGGGCGTCTTGGCCGCCAATACCGCGGGTCGACTCGCCGATCGTCAACGCACGCGACTCAGCACGATTCTCGCCGCGATCTTGCTCTTAACGTCCTTCTTCATCTTGGCGCTGGGTCGCAACACCTTCTTGATCCTGGCGCTCGGCATCATGGTGCTCGACACCGGCATGCAAGGCATGCAGATCACGAACCAGTCGGTCATCTACGGACTACTGCCCGATGGACGAAGTCGCGTCAACAGCGCCTACATGGTGAGCGCCTTCGCTGGTGCGTCCTTTGGTTCGTATTTAGCTGGTCAGCTCTACGCGCACTACGGCTGGATTGGTGACTGCTGGCTCGGCGGCATTCTCAGCGTCGCAATTCTGATACCGGCAATCGTCTGGCGCCCAGCGGTAAAGGTGCCGCTCGTCAGCGCGATCGACGTCGCGCGCTAGTCCCGCGTAGCGACATCGGAACGTCAACGAAGGCGTCGCCGCCGGCTGTTGGGTCACCAAGGAAATCTCGAAGAAGTCGGCGAACGCGACCGTCGAGCTCGGCCTTGTTCTCATCACTTTGAATGATGGCGCCGGAGTACGTGCCAAAGAGACCCACGATTTGGTCGATCGTTCGCGGCCAGTTCCAACCCAGCGCGAAGTCCCTCACGTCAATGAACTCGCCGTCCGCATCAAAGGACGCGTGCCAGCCCCGAGGTTTCCTGTTCACGTCGTCGGGCCGTTCGCGAATCTTGGTGAGACCCTCGGTCCACGAGACGTCGCGACTGAAACCGTTCCACATCACGAAGAGTGAACCGTTATCGCGCAACACGCGCGCCATCTCATTGGTCGCTGCGGGCTGGGTGAACCAGTGCCAGGCCGAGGACGAAAAGACGGCGTCAAACGAAGCGTCGGCGGCGGGTACGTGCTCGGCACTGCCCAGCAACTCAGCTACCTCGGGGCTTCGCCGCGTCAACACGCTGCGCATCGCGTCGTCGGGTTCGACGACGCTGACCTTCGCGCCACGTGCGAGCAAGAATCTCGTCAGTTTGCCGGTACCGGCACCGACGTCCAGGACCTCTAGACCCTTGATATCGCCAATCAACGCAACCGCTTCTTCGGGCGTGTCCGCTCGGTAGAGGTCGTAACGTTCGGCGACGGTGCCGAACTTGAGTCCGCGCCCGTCGTCGCGCACCCTTAGATCTGGCCCGTGACGTTTCGTAGGTGCGCGAGCAGACCGTCGATGGGCACGCGCACTTGCTCGGTCGTGTCGCGGTCGCGCACGGTGACGGCAGCATCGTTCAGCGTCTCAAAGTCGACGGTGACGCAGTACGGCGTGCCGACCTCGTCTTGGCGACGGTAGCGCCGTCCAATGGACTGGGTGACGTCGTAGTCGCACATGAAGTGCGGTTGGAGTTGAGCGAGCACCTCGGTGGAGACGCCTTCGAGTTCGGGCTTCTTTGAGAGCGGCAGGACCGCGACTTGGTAGGGCGCGAGTCGCCAGTCGAGACGCAGGACGCTGCGCGTCTCTCCCTCGACGACGTCCTCGTGATAGGCGGCCAATAAGAACGCCATCATCGCGCGCGTGGCGCCGGCCGCGGGCTCGATGACGTAGGGCGTGTAGCGCTCGTTGGTGGCCTGATCGAAGTAGTCGAGCGCGACGCCCGAGTGCTTGGCGTGTTGGGTGAGGTCGTAGTCACCACGATTGGCGATGCCTTCGAGTTCGTCGAAGCCCCACGGAAAGAGGAACTCGACGTCGGTCGTGCCCTTGGAGTAGTGCGAGAGGTCGGCCTGGGCGTGTTCGTGCAACTGCAGCATTTCGGGCGGAATGCCGAGGTCGACGTACCACGCGAGGCGCGTCGCGATCCAGTAGCGATACCACTCGTCGGCGTCAGCCGGTGGCACGAAGTACTCCATCTCCATCTGTTCGAACTCGCGCGTTCGAAAGACGAAGTTCTGGGGCGTGATCTCGTTACGAAAGGACTTGCCGACCTGGGCTACGCCAAAGGGTGGCTTCTTGCGCACGGTGGAGAGCACGTTGGCGAAGTTAGTGAAGATGCCCTGGGCGGTTTCGGGACGTAGATACGCCGTCGAACCTTCCCCCTCGACGGGACCGGCCTGAGTCTTGAACATCATGTTGAAGGCCCGTGGCTCAGTGAACTGGGTAGAACCACAGTTCGGACAGACCCCGTCGATCTTGTCCTCGCGCCAGCGCTCTTTGCACGTAAGACAGTCCACCAGTGGATCGGTAAAGGTTTCGAGGTGACCCGACGCGGCCCAGATTGCGGGCGGGCCAAGAATGGCGGCGTCGATGCCCACGATGTCGACCCGAGTTTGGACCATGGCGTACCACCAAGCCTGCTTGACGTTACGCAGCAGGTTGACGCCCAAGGGACCGTAGTCGTAGGTGGAGCGAAATCCCCCGTAGATCTCGGCCGACTGGAAGATGAAGCCGCGCCGCTTGGCGAGATTGATGACTTTTTCGAGCAGGTCGGGGTCGAGTTCGGGCGTTGCTTTCATCGCCCAAGGATACTGGACTACGCACTACTCCTAAGCCGGACGATCACCTGGTTGGCGACGAGACGGGCCTTGGGCGTCAAAGTCACTTGACCTTCGCTCACGTGCACGAGGTGCGCGATCTCATCGAGTGAGTCAAAGGCCTCCACCGGTACGCCGCGCGACGTGCGTAGCGCCAACGACTCAGCTTCGAAACGTTGCGTTCCTTCGTCCAAGAACTCTTCGCCGCCGAGGGGTGACTCGCCCTTGCGAATCAGTTCAACGTAACGATCCGGCGTGCGCACGTTCCAAAAGCGCCGCCCGTGACGGTGTGAGTGCGCCGCCGAGCCAAAACCCACGTAGTCCTCGTGGTCCCAGTACACGTGATTGTGTCGACACTCGTGTCCGGGCTTCGCCCAGTTCGAAATCTCTTCCCACACGTACCCGTGTTCCTCTAGGACCTCGCCGACCAAGTCGTACGCGTCGGCCGTGGCGTCCTCGTCGGGGTGACGTGCGGGATCTCTCCCAAGGGGCGTCGCCGGTTCCGGGGTCAGCGCGTAACAGCTGATGTGCGGCGGCGGGTGCTCTAACGTGAGCAGGTCCGCCAGCGTGTGGCGCACGTCGTCAAGGTTTTCCGCCCGCGATCCAACAATGAGGTCCATGTTCCAGGTCGTAAAGCCCGCCTCGTGCACGGCCGCGGAGACTTCGCGGTGGGCCATCGTGCCGTGGCGTCGTCCGAGGTCCGCGAGCACGGCCGGTTGCGTTGACTGCACGCCAAAGCTCATGCGCGTCACCCCGCCCGCTCGGTACGCGCGCAGCCGATCAACGTCAGCGTCTTCGGGGTTGCACTCAACGGTCACCTCCGCGTCGTCGCTGCGTTCAATGGCGCCCAGTATTCGCAGTAACTGCTCGGCACTGAGACGCGACGGCGTACCGCCGCCAAAAAACACTGAGGTCGCCAAGGGAAGGCCCTTCTCCTTGGCCAGGGCGATCTCTTGGACCACCGCGTCCACGTAGTCACCCATGAGATGGTCACGGTCCGAGTACGTCGCAAAGGCGCAGTAGTCACAGCGATGCGCGCAGAACGGCACGTGCACGTAGACGCCAAACGTTGTTGCCGAGGAACTCAAGAACCCACGCTAACGGTCGGTCGGTGTGCGCAGTGGCGCGCTGGCCTGGGGGGCACGAAGACGCCTACCAAAGTGCACTTCAATGGCCTCTTGGGCTATCGCCGCCACGTCGCCCGCGCCGGGCGGGTTCTCTTCGCGCAACACGTTCGCGAGGTCACCGCCGACGACGCGGCGAATGAGCACCAACGCGTCGTTCGAGAGCGTGACGCCTTGTCGACACTCGTCACAGAGCGTGCCGCCGATCTGGGCGTCAAAGGCCACCAAGGGACCGGGACGGCCACAGTTCACGCAGACGTCAACCACGGGCTCGGATCCGTCTAAGGCGAGCAAGCGAAAGTAGAACGACGAGGGCACGAGGGTCGGGTCGAAAGATTCGTCGTCGAGGGTCACCAACACGCGGATAAGAAGGTCGAAGATCTCTTCGTCGGGCACCCCGTCTGAAGGGATCGCGTCGACGGCCTCAACCACGGCGTAGCCGGCAGAAATGCGAGGGTACGACGAGCGCAGCGTCGCCAAGCGTTCCTTGTGTTGCACGTGACGCGCGATATAAAACTCGCCGCGCGTCTTCACGAGATCGACCGTGACGTAGGCGAGGGTCTCGAGCGAGGCGCCCATGCGACTCGAGGTCTTGCGAACGCCTTTCGCCAGGACCCGCAATTTGCCGTGCTGGCGCGTCCAGAGGACCACCACTCGATCGGACTCACCGGACTTATAGGTCCGAAGAACGACCGCGTCGTCGCTGATCTCTCTCACGACGGCGATTCGTCCTCACGATCGTTGAAGTGCTGCTTTCTGGGCGTTATGCCCATGTAACGATTGAGCGCCACCCCGAGCGCCACGATCGCGGCCAAGGCCAGGGGCACAATGAGTGGGGCCACGAGTGACGTCGCGCCGCTGAGGGCGATGACCCAGAGGAACACGTAGAAGAGTCCGACGACAACGAGCGTCGTGCGCAGCACGATCACTTGTCAACTCCCCCAAATCGTCGGTCACGACTTTGGTAGATCTCGATAGCGTCGTAGAGATCTTCGCGGCGAAAGTCGGGCCACAGCACGTCGGTAAAGACCAACTCCGCGTAGGCCATCTCCCACAGCAGAAAGTTCGAGATGCGATACTCCCCTGACGTACGAACCACCAGATCGGGATCGGGCAGTTCGGGGTGGTAGAGGCGTTCGCGAATCTTTTTCTCGTCGATCTTCTTCGCCGGCACTTTTTCGTTGACGAGTTCGCGCACCGCGTCCACGATCTCCGCCCGTCCGCCGTAGTTAAAGGCGATATTCAAGGTGAAGGCGGTATTTTTCTTCGTCAGTTCCGCGGCTTCGTCGATGCGCGCCAAGACACCCCTTGGTACGCGCCAGTCACGGCGACCCGAAAACACAATGCGCACGCCGTCGGCGTGCAGTTCGTCTTGTCGACGCTCTAAGAGGCCACGGTTGAAGTTCATTAAGTATCGAACTTCGTCCATGGGCCGGCGCCAGTTCTCGGTGGAAAAGGCGAAAACGGTGAGTGCCTTGACGCCCACGGCCATCGCGCCGTAGGTCGTATCGACGAGAGACACTTCGCCCGCGCCGTGACCTTCGGTACGGGGAAGTCCTTGGCGCTGGGCCCAGCGCCCGCTGCCGTCCATGACAATGGCCACGTGACGCGGCACGCCCGAACGCTCAATCGACGCGGGAAGTGGCGTGGGACGCGGATCAGGCACGAATAAAACCTACTTCGTCGCTCTACTTAGACGATCTCGCTACCCCTAAGGTCAACGGGTGCAGAGTTTCGATCCCGACGACGAAACACCGTTCATTGAACTCGATTCCTCAGACGGCATTCAGCTCGACGACGACGTCATCGCCGTCGACGCCGAGCGCGCTTTGGCCCTGCTCGATTCGATCACGAAGGACCTTCCCGGGGGCGGCGAAAGCCGCGAGGGTCAGCGCGACATGGTGCGCGCCGTCGCCTCAGCGATCTCTCGACGTCGCCACCGCGTCATCGAGGCCGGCACCGGCGTGGGCAAGTCCCTCGCCTACCTCGTGCCGACCGTCATGTCGGGCGAACGAGTCGTCATCGCCACCGCTACGAAGAACCTTCAGGATCAGCTCGCGAAAAAAGACGCGCCCCTGGTCGCGGGCCACGTCAAGGGCGTTCGCGTCGCGGTCCTCAAGGGAAAACAGAACTACCTCTGTCTCAATCGCGCGAACAGCGTGGGCGCCGGTGCCCAACTAAGTCTCGACGACGGCACCGAAGTCCCCAAGGGCGTCGCCGATCAGATGCGACGGATTCTGCAGTGGTCCAACGAAACCACGAGTGGCGACCTCGACGAGTTGACCTTTGAAGTTGATTCGCGCGCCCGTCGAGCCCTGACGGTGACGCCCCAGGAGTGTTTGACCCGAGCGAAGTGCCCCCAGGGTCAGAACTGCTTCGCGGAACTAGCGAAGGACCGCGCGAACGAGAGTTCCATCCTCATCGTCAACGCCCACCTCTACGCCTCGCACCTGGCGTCGGGTTCGATGTTGTTGCCACCGCACGAGTTCGTGGTCTTTGACGAAGCCCACGAAATCCTCGACATCTTCGCGACGTTGCTCGGCACCTCACTGAACGCCTCGCGCTTACGAGCGCTCGCCATGGGAGCGCGCTCACTGCTCGGCGACGCCGACCGAACTCGAGCGGACCAACTGCTCTCGAGCGCCGATCGCTTCGCCGCGCTGCTCCTCGCTCAGTACGAACGGGGCGAACTGAAGGGACTCGACGAAGCGTGTCAACTCGAACTCTCTCGATCCAATGAACTCGTGTCGGCGCTGGTCGAAGCTCTTCGCTCACTCGAGACCACATCGTCAGATGGTGAGTTCCGCAAGGTTCGAGCGCTCGGTCCAGCCATCCACTTGGCGAACGACCTCGATCGAGTGAACAAGATAAAGGAAGGCGAACTGCTCTTCCTCTCCAGGCGTGACCGCGAAGTCGACGTCGAAATTTCACTCGTCGACGTGGGGCCGCGCTTGCGCGACGATCTCTGGGGCAACGTGACAGCGGTTCTGACGAGCGCCACGATTCCCGACACCTTGCCCAAGAACCTCGGCATCGATGACTGCGTCGTCGATCACTTCGACAGTCCCTTTGACTACGCGGACCACGCGCTGCTCTACGTACCCGAGAACTTTCCTGAACGCAACGCGCCCGGCGCCGAAGCGGCGATCATCGAGGAACTCGTCGAGTTAATTGCCGCCGCCGGTGGCCGCACGCTCGCGCTCTTTACCAACCGCTCGGTGATGCAGCGCGTCGCCGAAGTCGTGGCGCCGCGCCTCGACACCGAAGTACTGGTGCAGGGGACGCTTTCGCGTCAACGCCTCATCAATCAGTTTCGCCACAGTCACGAGGCCAGTCTCTTCGCCGTCACCAGCTTCTGGCAGGGCATCGACGTGCCGGGCCACTCGCTCAGTCTCGTCACCATCGACCGACTGCCCTTTAGCGTGCCGGGTGATCCACTCGCCGAAGCCCGTCGCGAGAAATCCGCTAGTCCCTTCATGGAGGTCGACCTCCCGCGCGCGACGATGCTCCTCGCCCAGGGCGTCGGTCGGCTCATTCGCACCAAGGATGACCGCGGGGTCGTGGCCGTGCTCGACACCCGACTCGCCACGGCGCGCTATCGCTCGGTCATGTTCAAGAAGCTGCCGCCGATGCGCCGGACCCGCGACAAAGTCCAGGTACACACGTTCTTGCGCGATCTTCGCCAATAACGCATGGGACTTCTGCGAAATCGACCACTCGGTGGGGTCAATAGACTAGTATTTCACTAGTATTTATCGAATTCCTTGGAGCCCCGTTGCATATTGATCCCTACCTCGTGCTCGGCAGCGCCGTGGTGGGTCTACTCGTCGGGCTGACCGGTGTCGGTGGTGGCGCGCTCATGACGCCGATGTTGGTACTGGTCTTTGGCGTGACGCCAACGGCCGCCATCACGTCGGACCTCGTGGCGGCACTCTTCATGAAACCGGCGGGCGTGCTCATTCACTGGCGGCGAAAGACCGTGCACACCGGACTCGTGAAGCACCTCTGTTACGGATCTCTACCCGCGGCGTTTCTCGGTACGTTCGTCTTGCACCTCTTAGGTCAAAGCGCCGTGGCCGAGCATCGTCTCCAAATCTTGCTCGGCACCGCACTCATCATCGGCGCCGTGGCGATGCTCGGGCGCACCTTGCTCGCCCCGATTGCGAACGATCAGGGCATCGTCGTTCGTCGAGGCGCGACCATCGCCATTGGTGCCGTGGGTGGCTTCATGGTCGGTCTCACGTCGGTCGGCGCGGGATCGCTCATCTTGGTCTTGTTGCTGTTCCTCTACCCGAGCCTTCGTAGCAGTCAACTCGTTGGCACCGACCTTGCCCAGTCGGTCCCCCTTACGCTGTCGGCGACGGTCGGCACGCTGATCTTTAGCCACGTCAGCTTCTCCTTGACGACGTCGATCATCATTGGCTCGGTGCCGATGGTGATCGTCGGTTCACTGCTCTCGTCGCGGGCCAATGGGGTGCTGCTTCGCCGCATCATTATGGCCACCGTGTTGTTGAGTGGCCTTAAGTACGTCGGCCTTCCGCCGGACGCGTTGGGCGTGGTTGCGGTTTTGCTCGCCGCGGCAATTCTGGTCGTGGGACTCAAACACGTGCGGGCGCGCCGTTGGTTGTTAGAGAGTGACTCAGTACCCGAAGCGGTCGAGGACGTCGTCGCGCTTCTGCCAACCCGGCTCGACTCGGACGCGTAACTCTAAGTACATGCCCTCGGGCAGTTGACGCCGCGCCGCGATGCCGACGTCTTTCAAAAGTTGACCACCCTTGCCGATGACCATGCCCTTTTGGGACTCTCGCTCGACGAGAATCTCTACGGTGACGTGGGGCCACTCGAACTCACTCACCCGACAGTGAATCGAGTGCGGTAACTCTTGTTTGGTCTTTCGAACGAGCTGTTCGCGCACTAGTTCCGCGATCCACATCGCTTCGGGAACGTCCGAGACCTCCTCGTCGGGAAAGAGGAAGGGCGACTCGGGCATCGCCTCGCTGAGGAGTACGAGTAGTGCGTCAGTGCCTTCGCCCGTCTTGGCCGACACCGGCAAATACTCGACCAATTCCGCGGCTTGTTGGAGATTGGCCTCGGCGGCGATCTCGTCCACGGCCTCGCTCGCCGCGAGCAACTGCGCGGCGACGGCTTCTCTGCCGGGTCGGTCCATTTTGTTGACGACCACGTAGAGCCGGGGACCACTTCGTCCCCGCCCGTGTCGCAGCATGGTCTCGATGACGTGGCGGTCCCCAGGACCAATCGGCGCACTCGCTTCGACGACCGCGAGGATAACGTCGACGCCGTCGGCGGCCGAGCGGGCCGTCTCGTTGAGGCGTCCACCGAGGGTCGTCTTTGGTCGGTGCAGTCCCGGCGTGTCGACGAGGATGATCTGCGTGTCGCCCTCAGTGAGGATGCCGCGTATCGCGTGACGCGTGGTGTTCGGCGAAGCGGCCGTGATGGAGACCTTCGCCCCGACGAGTTGGTTCACGAGCGTCGACTTACCGACGTTGGGTCGCCCGAGAACGGCGACGAAGCCAGCTCTGGTCACGACGTGGCCAGCGGCTCGACGAGTACTTCTTCAATTCGCCGCCCGTCCATTCGCACGACCGTCAGTCGGTAGTACTCAGTCGTTAGGACGTCGCCAACAGTGGGCACGCCGCCCGCGAGGTCGAGCACCAGTCCCCCGACGGTGTCCCACCCGTCCTTGGGCAAGTCCAAGTCGTACTCTTCGTTCGCGTCGTCGATGTTGAGGCGCCCACTGAGCTCAATGCCACCTTCGATGGACTGGTCGTTGTCTTCGTCTTCGAGCGCGGGGTCGGATTCGTCAGTGATCTCACCCACGAGCTCCTCGAGGACGTCTTCGAGAGTCACGAGTCCGGCCGTGCCGCCGTACTCATCAACGACAATAAAGAGGTGGCTCTTGGCGTTGCGAATCTCCGTCAACAACGACGCGACCTTTTTGGTCTCGGGTACGAACTGCGCCTCGCCCATGTGACCTCGAAGCAACTCGCCGCCCTGGCCATTCGCCACGAGACTCGCGAGGTGACGCAGGTTGACGATACCCACGACGTCATCGACCCCTTCGCCGAGTACGGGAATACGCGAGCGACCGGACTCGATCGCGAGGTCCAAGGCCTCGCGTGCGGTCGCGGTGTCACTAATGCCGACCATGTCGATGCGCGGCACCATAACCTCACGGACAATGGTGTCGCCGAACTCGATGACCGAGTGGATGAAGTTTCGCTCTTCGGTCTCAATGACGTCGTCTTCGTGAGCGACGTCGGCCATCGCCAAGACCTCGGACTCGGTCATGCGAGTGCTGGCGCCCTTCGAACCGAAGATGCCAATCACGCTGTCGGCGATCGCCAAGAGAAGGACCGATATCCATCGAATGGGCCAGAAACGAAGCACACTGCTCACGACCGGCGCACTCGTTAGGGCCGCTTGGTCGGGGTGTTGGATCGCGAAGTTCTTCGGTATCGCTTCAAAGGCCACGAAGATGACGATGACTTCGCCGGCCGTAGCGACAAAGACGCCCGCGGCGCCAAACAGGTGGCCCGCGAGCACGCCGACCATCGTCGCTGAGACCAACTGACAGACCAGTACCAAGAGCAAGAGCGGGTTCAAGAACTTCTCCGGCGCTTCGGTGAGTTGGGCCAATGCCTTCGCACCGCGACGGTGGGACTCACGCAGCGAGCGAGCCCGCGACTTACTCATGCGAGTTAAGGACGTCTCGGCCATAGCGAAGAATCCCGAGAGCAGTAAGAGCACGAAGACGGTCACCGCGAGGTAGGTGTCACCGGCGGACCAGACGGAGGCGATCACGACGTACTCGCCCGGTAGTGGCGCGCCAATAACTCGCGTTCGCGCGCCTCCATTCGCTCGGCCTCGTCGTCGATCACGTGGTCCCAACCGAGCAAGTGCAAGACGCCGTGCACGACGAGGAGTGCGATCTCGTCGTCGAAGGAGACGTCGTGTTCGACTGCGTTGCGCGCGGCGACGGCCGGACAGATCACGACGTCGCCAATCAGTTGGGGGATCTCGGGAAGGGGTGGCTCGCCCGGTCCGCTGCCGCCCGCGTCGGGAACGCGCCCCGAGGGGTCGGGTTCACCGTCGATGGGGAAACTCAAGACGTCGGTCGGCCCCTCCTTGCCCATGAACTGTTGATTGAGATCAGCGATTGTTGGCTCGTCGGCAAAGATGAGCGACACTTCGGCGAGACCGCGAACGCCTTCGTCAGTCAAAGCGCCTTGCGCGAGTCCCACCCAGCGACCGAGATCGATCTCGTGATCGTGCTGCTCGTCAGCCGCGTAGATATCAACACTCATGAAAGTTTGTCGTACGCCGCCACGATGTCACTCACGATCCGACTTCGCACCACGTCCTTCGCGCCTAGGTAGATGAAACTGATCCCTTCGACGTCGTGCAGGATCTCTTCGATCTTTACGAGTCCGCTGCGCTTGCCGTTGAGGTCGATCTGGGTGACGTCGCCGGTGACGACGGCCTTGGAGTTAAAACCAATGCGCGTCAAGAACATCTTCATCTGCTCCGGCGACGTGTTCTGTGCTTCGTCCAAGATGATGAAGGAGTCGTTCAGTGTTCGCCCGCGCATGAAGGCGAGCGGCGCGACTTCGATGGTGCCGTTCGCGATAAGGCGCTGTGCGCCGTCGGCGCCCACCATGTCGTGCAACGCGTCATAGAGCGGGCGCAGGTACGGATCGACCTTGGCCATCAGGTCCCCGGGTAGGAAACCGAGATTTTCGCCGGCTTCGACCGCCGGGCGTGTCAACACAATGCGTTGCACTTGGCGACGGTGCAACGCTTGGACGGCCTGCGCCACGGCGAGGTAGCTCTTACCGGTACCAGCGGGGCCAATGCCGAAGGTGATGGTGGAGTTATCGATCGCGTCGGTGTAGCGCTTCTGTCCCGCCGTCGAAGGTCGAACGGCCTTGCCTTTAGCGCCGCGTACGACTTCGTGACGCAGTACTTCGCTCGGGCGAAGGTCGTCGGCGACCATGTCGACCGTGCGCGCGATTTTGGTGGTGTCGAGTGACTGACCGCTCTCGAGCACCAAGACCAGTTCGTCGAAGAGCCGCAGCACGATCGCGGCGTCGGGCCCCGTCACCGAGATCTGATTGCCCTGGACGCGAATCTTCGAGTTGGGAAACGACCGCTCGACGACTCGTAAGTGTTCGTCGCGTGGACCGAGCAGACCCGCCATGAGGTGGGTATTGGGAACGTGCGTCGTTGCCGTGAGGGCCTCGTCGGCCTTCGCTTCTGAGGTCATCCGGGAGGCCAGGTCATTCGACGTCCCCCGAGCACGTGCATGTGAAGGTGCGCCACGGTCTGTTGACCGTCCTCGCCCACGTTAAAGACGAGGCGATAGCCGCTCTCGCGCACGCCCTCGTTGACGACGACCTGTTCCATGAGACGAAAGAGATCGTCAAAGACGCCGGCGTCGGCGGCGGCGACGTCGTTCACACTCGTGAAGTGGCGCTTGGGAATGACCAAGACGTGCACGGGTGCCTGGGGCGCGATGTCATGAAAGGCCAGCGAGGTGTCGCTCTCGGCGACGACCTTCGCGGGAATCTCTCCCGCGACAATTTTGCAAAAAAGGCAGTCACTCATCTAGTGCTCTCATCATTACTCACTTTGTGGCCCATCGAGCGTAAATCCCCAGCCACCAGCCTGAAAGGTCAGCAGTGTCGACGCGACGACGCCGGCCGTCTCGGCGCGAAGAACCGTCGGGCCGAGTCCGACGCGGCGTCGATTGGCGCTCCACTCGTCACTCGTCCATCCGCCCTCGGGACCAACCGCGACGCCGCACAGTCCTCCCCAGTTGCCCGAGCCACCAAAGTCGGCGACGCCAACGGATGCGGGCACGTCGGCGACCTTCATGGGTTCCTCGATAACCACGTCGTAGGTGCGTCGAGACTGACCGGACGCTTCGGCGGCGATGCGCCGCCAACGAGAGAGTATTTTCTCGCGCGCGTCTCCCTTGAACTTGACGACCATTCGCTCCGCCAGCAGGGGCACGATACGACTGACTCCTACTTCGGTCGCCTTCGCGACGGCCCACTCGCTGCGGTCACCCTTTAGTGGGGTGAGGTAAATCGTGGTTTCGCTGGGGGCGGGATCGAGGTGGACGTCGTTCGCGATTTCAAGTCCATTTTGCGTCACTCGCGCGAGGGCCCACGAACCGTGACCATTGGTCACGACGATCTCTTCGCCCTCAGAAGCGCGCAGCACCTTTCGAAGATGGTGGTCGTCCTCTTTGTGCAGTGTGGGTTCTTCGACGTGCTCGACGTGAAACTGTCCCAGCGCGGCCACGCGACGCGGCCACTCGAGGTAGGTCACTTCTTCGCCTTACGACGCCGAAAGAGTCCGCCGCTTGATTCGTTCACGGCCTCGTTGCGGTGTTCGGCCCACTGACGGAGCAGGTTTTCGGACGTCTCGTCGAGTTCATTGGGCACGTCGACCGTGAGATGCACGTAGAGATCGCCGCGACCACGACCGTGTAAGTGCTCGATGCCCTCGTGGCGCACACGGTGCACGGTGGCGTTCTGACTACCGGGTTCGACGTCGATCTCGATGGCGCCGCGAATAGTCGGGACCGTAATGGCGGCACCGAGCACGGCTTGGCTGAAGGAGACGTGTGCTTCGTGGTGGAGATCGTCGCCGTGACGCTCGAAGCGCTCGTCCGCCAACACGCGCAGGTGCACGAAAAGTCGTCCATTCGCGCCGCCGCGTAGTCCGGCTGGTCCACGGTCGGCGAGGCGCATGGTCGAGCCGTCTTCGACGCCCGCGGGAATCTGTGCGGTCATCGTGGTGCTCTGTTGGCGACGACCGTCGCCGCGACAGTCCGGACACGGCGACTCGATGCGCGTGCCAAAACCCTGACACCTCGAGCACACTTGAGACGTCACCATCTGTCCGAGGATCGAGTTGCGCACTCGTTGCACCGCGCCCGCGCCCTTGCACTCTTCGCAGGTCACCGGCGTCGTCCCGGGCGCACAGCCCGAACCCGCGCAGGTACCACAGCGCTGGGGCAAGGTCACGGTGACCTCGCGCGTCGCGCCAAAGGCGGCCTCTTCGAGCGTGATGTCGAGGGCAACTTCGGCGTCGGGGCCGGGTTGGGGACCCCGGCGTCCTTGATTGTTCATCCCCATGCCGCCAAAGAACATGTCAAAGATGTCTTGGACCGAGCCTGCGCCAAAGGGATTGGCGCCGGCCCCGACGTCCGAGCCGAAGCGGTCATAGTTCGCTCGGCGCTCGGGGTCCGAAAGTATCTCGTAGGCCTGGCTGACCTCTTTGAAGTGCGCCTCGGCGCTCGGGTCCTCGGTGTTCGAGTCGGGGTGGTACTGACGCGCGAGACGGCGATAGGCCTGCTTTAGCTCGTCGGGCGAACAGCGCTGATCGACTTCGAGGATGGCGTAGAGGTTGGCGTTAGCCACGTTCGTTCTCTCCACCAAAGTGTGAGGTCAGTTGCTGAGAGACCGCTTCGGCGGCGGCCATGACCTCGCGGTACTTCATGCGCGTCGGCCCGAGTAACCCCACCGCGCCAATGGTCTCGCCCTCGAGTGACACCGGCGCCACAATGACCGCGCAGGCCGAGAGCGGTTCGAAGCCGTGCTCGGAGCCAATGGCGACCGAGAGACCTTTGTCCAAGATGTCCTCGACGAGCGAGACGACGAGGAGCTCTTGCTCCAAGATGCCGAGCACCTTGCGCACTGTGTCGACGCCCTCAAAGACCTCGGCCACCTTGGACGACCCGCCGATGTAGACCTGCTCGCCTTCCATCGTGGGCGCCTCCGCGTGCAAGACCGAGGCCCCTTCGCGCACGAGTTTCGCGATCGTGTCACCCCTCGAGGGCACTTGCACCGTTGCGTCAAGGGTCGTGCCGATCAGCAGCGCGTGCAGTTGTCGCGACGCTTCGGTCACTTCGACGTGACTGGCTTCGAAGTTAGCGAGCACGCTGTGCTTGGTAACGGTGCCGTCAGAGAACACGGTGACGAGTAAATGGTGACGCGCGTCCAAGTTCACCAACTGCACGCTCAAGACCGTCGCGTGACTGTGGCCCGAACCAACAACGACCGAGGTGTAGCTCGTGAGATGGCTCAAGAGTGAGGAGGTCTGTTCCAAGACATCTTCAACCTCGCCGCGCACGTGAGCGAAGAACTCCTTGATCTGTTGTTGCTGGGCCGGGCCGAGTACGCCCGCCTCTAAGTGATCGACGAAGTAGCGATACCCCTTGTCGGTGGGTACGCGACCGGCCGAAGTGTGAGGTTGGGCGAGGTAACCCTCGCGCTCGAGCGCCACCATCTCGGTGCGAACGGTCGCGGGCGAGACCGCCAGGTCGGCACTCTGGGCAACGGAAGAGGAGCCCACGGGCTGGGCGGTATTGACGTGTTCGGTCACGACCGCTTCGAGGATGGTGGCCTTGCGCGCGTCGAGGTTGCTCTTGGGTTGTGGTGCTGTCTTAACGCGCCGGGCCATACGTCTCCTTGTTAGCACTCGATTTTACCGAGTGCTAACCACCCCTAAATCACGTCGGTACCATGGGCCCGTGGACACCTACCGGGCCCCCGATCGCTTCGAAGAGCACATTAGAGGCGACGAGCGCGCTCAGCTCGGCGCGTGGCTCGATTTCTATCGTTCGACGCTGCTCATCAAGTGCGACGGACTGAACGTCGAGCACCTGAGCGCGCGGCCCGTCGCGACCTCACGGCTCTCGTTGCTCGGTCTCGTGCAACATATGGCCCTCGTGGAGCTCTACTGGTTCGCCATTGTCTTCAAGGGTGAGGACCTGGAGAACTTCTTTGGTGACAACGACGACCCCGACGCGGACTTCAACGATCTTGAAAGTCACTCCCCCGAAGAGATCTTCGACCTCTTCGCGACCGCGACCGCGTCGGCACGCGTCATCGGGCGCGCGGGCGACCTCGACGCGCTCGCTACGCGACTCCGTCACGGACGCGAGGTGGACCTGCGCTGGATCTACGTGCACATGATCGAGGAGTACGCACGACACTGCGGCCACGCCGACATACTTAGAGAGATAATCGACGGTACGACGGGCTACTAAGAGTCATCGTGTTCGTCGATCAAGTGAGAAAGGACTAACCAATGGAGGGACCTGGCTTCGACGCGTTCCGTGCCGCGGCAACGTACTTCGTTGACGTCGTGGCGTCGGTGTCCTCGTCCTCGTGGGACGCACCGGGACTTGGTGTGTGGACAGTCCTAGAGACCGTTGGCCACGCCAGTCGCGCGAACGTCATCATCATTGACTACCTCGAACACCCCCAGCCGCCCGAGGCGCCCGATTCGACGTACTGGAGCGAGGCGAATATCGCCGAACGCGGCCGAAAGGCCGTCGCCACGCTCGGCGACGATCCCCACGCCACCGTGGCCGCGGCCGCGGACTTCGCCGTTGCGTTCATTGGACGTACGCCCGCTGACGCCACGGTGGGCAGTCCAATAGGCACGATGACCTTGAGCGACTACTTGCCCTCACGCACGGCAGAGCTCACGATTCACGGTCTCGATATTGCTCGCGCGCTAAATCTCGATCTCGCGCCACCGACCGAGGCGCTGTTAGAAAGTCTCGCCTTCGTCGCGACGATCAGCAGTACGAGAAAGCATCAGGGCGTCGCGGTGCTGCTGGCCCTCACGGGACGAGCGGATCTACCACCGGGCTTTTCGGCCTACTAAGGAACAGCGAACGACCAAGCCGTCGTCACTCCTCGAGTTTCAGCGCCGCGACGAAGGCCTCCTGGGGCACTTCGACGCGCCCTAAGTTCTTCATTCGCTTCTTGCCCTCTTTTTGCTTCTCCAGGAGCTTGCGCTTACGAGTGATGTCCCCGCCGTAACACTTGGCCAAGACGTCCTTTCGACGAGCCTTGACGGTTTGGCGCGCGATCACGCGCCCGCCGATCGCCGCTTGAATCGGCACGTCGAACATCTGACGAGGGATGAGTTCCTTCAGCCGCTCGGCCATCCGCTTGCCGTAGAACTCGGCGTTCGTTCGATGGACAATCGTCGAGAAGGCGTCCACGGGTTCGTGGTTGATGAGCAGGTCCACGCGCACGACCTGGGAGGTCACGTAGCCACTCGGCTCGTAGTCGAGGGACGCGTAGCCCTTGGTGCGACTCTTGAGGGCGTCGAAGAAGTCGATGATGACTTCGGCCAAGGGAATGCGGTAGCGCAACTCCACGCGCTCGGTCGAAAGGTACTCCATCTTGGTCATCTCGCCACGGCGCGTCTGTCCAAGGTCCATCACGGCGCCCAGGAACTCCGCGGGCGTCAGTATCGTCACGTCCAACATTGGTTCGTCCACGTGATCGAGTCGACTGGGGTCGGGGAGTTCCGTTGGATTATCGATGAGGATCTCGCTGCCGTCGGTCAAAAAGGCGCGGTACACCACCGACGGCGCGGTGGCGATGATGCCGAGATTGAACTCGCGCTCGAGACGTTCGCGGACAATCTCCATGTGCAAGAGACCGAGGAAACCGCAACGGAACCCAAAACCGAGGGCGTGGGACTTCTCTGGTTCGAAGGTAATGGAGGCGTCGTTGAGTTTGAGTTTGTCGAGAGCGTCGCGCAGGTCGGCCAGATCGTCGCCGTCGATTGGGTAGATCCCGCAAAAGACCATGGGCTTGGGATCTAAGTAGCCGTCGAGTGGTTGTGCCGCCGGATTGGACGCCTCGGTGATGGTCTCGCCCGAGCGCGCGCCCGCCACGTCACGAATACCCGCGACGACGTAGCCCACTTCACCGGGGCCGAGTTGGGTGACCTTGATCATGTCGGGGGTGCGCATGCCGATCTCTTCGAGCTCGTGATTGGTGCCCGCGCGCATCATGCGAATCTTCGTCTCGTCGTGCAACGTACCCTCGAGGACGCGAATCGACGAGATCACGCCACGGAACTGGTCGTAGTAGGAGTCGAAGATGAGCGCCCTAAGGGGCACGTTCGGATCGCCGACGGGCGCGGGAATGCGCGCGAGAATCGCGTCCAACAACTCGGGTACACCCTCGCCGGTCTTCGCCGAAATTGAAAGAATCTCGTCGGCCGGCAGACCGAGCACGCGCTCGAGTTCCTCCTTGCAACGCTCGGGGTCGGCGGCGGGTAGGTCGATCTTGTTGAGCACTGCGACGATTTCTAAGTTGTGCTCGATCGCCTGGTAACAGTTCGCCAGCGTCTGGGCCTGAATGCCCTGACTGGCGTCGACCAATAACACGGCACCCTCGCAGGCCGCCAGTGAGCGAGAGACCTCGTAACCAAAGTCCACGTGACCGGGCGTGTCGATGAGTTGGATGAGGTGGCCCTTGTAACCCACGCGTACGTTCTGGGCCTTGATGGTGATCCCGCGTTCGCGCTCGATGTCCATCGAGTCGAGGTACTGCGCGCGCATGAGGCGGGGATCAACGGCGCCGGTAATCTCAAGGATCCGGTCCGACAGCGTCGACTTGCCGTGGTCGATGTGCGCAATGATGCTGAGATTGCGGATTTTGCTGGAATCGACAGATGAAGAGGAAGTTGCCACGGTCAACCAAGGTTACCGGTCAGCCACGAATTTCTTCTAAGTCGGGGACACTTTGGCCCTCTGCTAGAATTTCTAGGCCCGCGCCGAGAGTTGACGCGCACTTACGAACGAGGATGTAGCCGTGGCCAATATCAAAAGCCAAATCAAGCGCAATAAGCAGAACGTGATAGCTCGCGAGCGCAACAAGGCCGTCAAGTCAGAACTGCGTACCCGCGCCAAGAACGCCGTCGCCGCGCTCGACACCGAGAACGAAGAGAGCGCGTTGCGCCTGGCCGTGAAGCGCATCGACAAGGCCGCCTCGAAGGGCGTCATTCACAAGAATCAGGCCGCCAACAAGAAGAGCGGCCTCATGAAGCGTCTCAACGCGCTGCGCGCTGAAGCCTAGAAAACCTTTGTTTTCTAGCGCCTGTCGGCGCCGTGGCATATGTCACTACGCTTCTACCTATGACAAACAAGTTCGATAACGCCGCAAAATTAGTAGGTAGCACCATCGGCACCATCGAGGCCGCCGTGTCTGCCGCTGGTTTGAGGGTAGAGCAAGGTTTCACCGAAGCGACTGCAGTGGTCAGCAGTTCAAGTACCGCCGAACGCATCGAAGAAAAGACGGCGGCCACGAGGAAGGCGCTCGCGAAGAGGGTGACCAAAGCGAAGAAGGTCGTGAAGAAGCAAGTAGCGTCGGGCACCAAAAAAGCCACGACGGCGAAGAAGGCGGCGAAGAAAAAAGTAGCCACCGCCTCCAAAAAAGCCGCGACGGCGAAGAAGGCGGCGGCGAAGGGCGTGTCGTCCGCGACGAGCAAGGCTAAGGCAACGAAAACCGTCGCCAAGAAGCGCGTAGCGTCAGCGACGAAAAAGGCATCGAAGGCCCGAAAGGTTGCGAAGAAGCGTGCCACGTCGTTGACCGCCAGGGCCAACGCGACGAAGAAGACCGCAAAGAAGCGTGCCTCGTCAGCTGCTTCCAAAACCAAGGCAACGAAAAAAGTCGCCAAGAAGCGCGCTTCGACGTCAACGAAGAAGTAGCGCCGGGCGAAGTGGCCCTTCTTCTTTAGCGCGCGCGGGCGCCGCGCGAGAGTCGCGCGAGTCTCGCCACGAGAATCTCAATCACCGTCAATTCGGTGACGTCCAGATCACTGTCGAGGTCTTTGCCGCCGTAACTCACCCCACCCTTAAGGTCGAGGTCGGCGTCGGCGATCCAGTGCACGGCCGTCGTCAGTCGAGGTGCTCCCATGCGTTGGGCGAGTTGCAATGCCTTGCTCGCCGGATACGCGTTAATGCCGAGCAGCGTCGCAGCTTCGTCCTTCGTGCGCACGTCGCTGCCTTCCAGACGGGCCATGTTGAGGTAGTGGCGTTGCAACATCGAGACAATCTGAAGGCCCGCCCGTCCCCTGGATTCGAGCATTCGTCGAGCAACGACAATGGCTTTGGTCGCGTCGCCGCCATCGATCGCGTCCGTGAGGTCCCACACCGGCACGTCACCGGCGTCGCCGAGGTAGGGCTCAAGACGGGCGAACACCAAGGGCGCCGTGCCGTAGATGGACTGCAAGGTGCGGGCCAGCGCGTCGACGCGCGCGACGTCGTCACCAACTTGATCCGCCACTCGTTGGGCCGTTGAAGTATCGATTACCACGTCGTACTCGTCCATTTTGGACTTCACGAACGCCACGCGGTCCGCGACCCGCGAGCCCACGTTCACTTCCACGACGTCGGTGGCGGCCTTGACGAGTTTGTTGGCCTTGGAGCCAACAACCGCGACAATCAAGACCGTCCCGGGGGCCGGTGAGCTCATCCAATCGGTCAGTTGCGCCACTTCCTCGGCAATAAGTAGTTGCGCGTCGCGAACCACAACGACTCTGCGTTCGACGAGAAAGGGCGGCGTGTTGAGCGCTTCCATTACTCGCGGCAGCGCCGACTCCCCCGCGCCCAGGGTGACGTCCTTTGCCGTGAAGTCTTGTAACGCGAACGAGGGATCGAGGTCGCCCAGTGCCTCGGCGACCACGTTGTGCACCGCGTCATAGACCATCGTCGCGTCGGTGCCGACCACGCAGACGCTCGGGCTACTCAACGGTCCACCTCAGAAAGACGCGCGAGCGCGTCGCGCACTCGAACGGTTCCCTCAACGTCATGAACACGAACGATACGACAACCCAGTGAGATGCCAATCGCCGTCGCGGCGAGAGACGCTTCACGACGTTCGGTGACGTCTAGATCGAACAGCGCCCCAAGAAACGTCTTATTCGACGCCGACAGGAGAAGTGGCGAACCGAGCTCGGCGAGCTCGTTCGAGTCGCGCAGCAGTTGCAGCGACTGTTCCGAGGTCTTGCCGAGGTCCAGGCCGGCGTCGAGAATAATCTGCTCGTCGCTCAGCCCCGCCTCGCTCGCCCAGCGACGGCGCTCGACGAGAAACTCCTTCACCGTCTGGGTTACGTCGTCGTAGTGGGGCGTGGGATCGGCCACGCGGGGACGAAGTCGAATATGGACCGCGACGACGGTCGCCTTGGCCGTGGCCGCGACGGCGAGGTAGTCGGGGTCCCCAAAACCACTGATGTCGTTGCCGACACACGCCCCGGCCTCAAAGCCAGCTTTCGCGACGGACGCCCGCCACGTGTCAACGCTCAAGGGCACGCCGAAGCGTTTCTTCAGTTCAACAATGACCGGCACGACCCGTTGCAGCTCTTCGTCTTCACTCACCTCGTCGCCCGGACCTGCCTTCACACCCCCGACGTCGAGCAGATCGGCGCCGTCGTCCACGAGTTGCTCAGCGCGTGAGAAAAACGCGTCAAGGTCGTACGTGGCCGCGGGTCCAAAGAAAGAGTCCTTCGTCCGGTTCAAGATGCCCATGACGAGCGCGCGCGTCGTCACGTCCACGCGTTGTGGTCCAAGGGCGACCACTAACGGCCGCTCGGGCCGGTAAATCCGCACTAGTAGAGACGACTCGCGAGCCGGCGCCGGTACGACACGTAACGCGCGTCGCCTGGACCGAGCGCGTCAAGAATCTCCAATAGTTGAGCCTTGGACTCCTCACTCAGCGAACTCTGCTCGAGCAGGTGCTCGAGCGTCAGATCCAGGTCGCCTTCCAGGCTTAGGCCACTTCGTTGCAGGCGAATCCGCGCCAGTACCGTCTTGGCGTCGAGGACGCCGGCGAAGGGCGTCAACAGGGCCTCCGCCTCGTCGAGTCGATCGTCTTGGCGTAGAAAGTCACCGAGAGCGACGGCGGCTTCGACGTTCGCGGCGTCGCGTTCGAGCGCTTCGCGAAGCGACGCTTCGTCACCGGCCTCGACGAGTTGATCGACGATGGAGGCGCCCGGCGCGAGGCGCTCTATGAACTCGCGCACCGCGGCTTCGGGCAGCGCACCAACGAACGTGTCGACAATCTGTCCGTCCTTAAGGGCGAAGACCGCGGGGATTGACTGTACTTGGAAAGCCTGGGAGATTTCGGGATTCGCGTCGACATCCACCTTGGCGAGTTCCACCGCACCACCAGTCTCCTCAATGATCTTTTCCAATAAGGGACCGAGTGTCTTACAGGGACCGCACCACTCCGCCCACAGATCGACCACGACCGGGACGCTCTTGGAGCGTTCAATCACGGCCGTTGCAAAAGTGGCGTCAGTGACATCATTCACGCGCATCAGCCTAACGGTCGTCGCGACGCGAAAAGAGGGGTCACGCGGCACTGTTAGCGTCAATGGCATGGAGACGGTGACGGGAATCGACCAAGCCAACGTCACCCGGTGGATGGTCGAGCACGTTGGTGCGCTCGCACCGCTCACCTTTGAGCTCATCGCCGGAGGCCGTTCGAACCTAACGTTTCGTGTCACCGACGCTGGTGGCACCACCTACGCACTTCGACGACCACCCACCAGTCACGTGCTGCCAACGGCGCACGACATGGTGCGCGAACACACGATCATCAAAGCTCTCTACCCTCAGGGAGTCCCGGTCGCCAAGCCGTTGGGCCTCTGTGTCGATGAGAGTGTCAATGAGCGACCGTTCTACGTCATGGAGTTCGTCGAGGGCGCCATCTTGCGCGACCGCCATCAGGCGGCGGCCGCCTTTCCCGTCGAGATTCGCGCCCGGATCGGTGACAATCTCGCCGAAACGCTGGCCCAACTGCACGACGTCGACGTTGACACCGCGGGACTCGGTGAACTCGCGCGCCACGACGGCTACATCGAGCGTCAACTACGCCGGTGGCGTGGGCAGTTCGACCAGATGCGCGTCGAGGGCGTCGATCACGAGAACCTCGTCGAAGAGGTCGGCGACCAGTTGGCTCGGTCCATTCCTACCCAACAGCGCGTCGCGGTCGTTCACGGCGACTACCGACTCGACAACACCGTGCTCGATGAGACCGGCCACGTGAAGGCAATCCTCGACTGGGAGATCTGCACGCTCGGCGATCCCATGGCCGATCTCGGTGTGCTCCTTTGCTACTGGTCCGAACCTCAGGACCCCACGTCGGTGTTGCTCGGCGCGGCACCCACGACGGCCGAGGGCTTCGCCACCAGAGCGCAAGTACTCGCGGCCTACGCCCGTCACTCGACCCTCGACGTCAGCCACGTCGCCTACTACCAGGCCTTTGGTTACTGGAAGTTGGCCTGCATCTTGCAGGGCGTCTTCGCTCGCTACCGCGCCGGCGCCACCGCCGGCGACCAGGGCAGCGTCGATGAGTTCCCGGCCCATATTGCGACGCTCGCCGAAACGGCTAAAAAGACCTTGGAGGGATGATGGACGACGAAATCTACGACCGGATCATCTTTCTCGCCGACCCTGACCTGAACGAGCCGGTCCTCGTCGTCGGACTCGAGGGATGGATCGACGCGGGACTCGGCGCGAGCACGGCCATCTCGACGCTCCTCGAGACGATTCCCACCGAAGTGCTCGCGACCTTTGACACCGAGTACTTCATCGATCAACGGGCCCGTCGCCCGTTAGCGCGCATCGTGGACGGCATCACGACCGAACTGACGTGGCCGGAGATTCAACTTCGTTACGGCCGCGACGGCGACGGGGCGGACGTCATCTTCCTCGTAGGTCCCGAGCCCGACTTTCACTGGAGCGACTTCGTCGACGTGGTGACCGACGCCGCGGGCCGCTTTGACGTTCGACTCGTCGTAGGGCTTGGTTCGTTCCCCGCACCAACACCACACACCCGACCAGTGCGCGTCATCGGCACCGCACCGGCCACCAGTGCGCACCTGCTCGCGCTCGTTGGTTCCGTAACCGGCGAACTCGAAGTTCCCGCGGGCATTGGCACCGCCCTCGAGTTGGGCTTCGCCGAAGTAGATATGGACGTCGTGACCCTGTGGGCCCGAGTGCCGCACTACGTGGCCGCGATGCCCTACCCCCAAGCGTCCGCGGCGCTCATCGACGGACTCGCGCGCATCTCAGGGCTAACGCTGGACGCCGGACTGCTTCGCGCGTCGGCCGACGAGGCGCGCCAGCGCGTCGATGAGTTAGTAACCAATAATCCAGAACACTCGTCGATGATTGAACGACTCGAAACGGCGGCCGACCAAAGTGAAGGCACGTCACTGGGCGAAGAGTTGCCGAGCGGTGATGAACTCGCGGCCGAACTCGAAAAGTTCCTTCGCGGCGAGGCGAATTAGCCGCGTTCGTTTAAGGACTCGTCGACGTCGCCCGCCTCAATACGTAGGCCGAGTCCCAACGCGTAACCATCGAGGAATAAGGCGCTGTCGTCTTGACGAGGGTGGCGGCTGGCAATTTCGTAGAACCTGGCGGAGTGGTCGGCCTCTTGAAGGTGGGCCAGTTCGTGCACCAGGACCGCGTCAATCAACCATTCGGGACACTGGCGCAGCCGACTCGAGACCCTGATCTCACGCGACGCCGGCGAGCACGAAGCCCAGCGCGCTTGTTGGTTGCTGACCCAACGAACGGACGCGGGCATGACCGAATCGTTATAGAGCTCCGCCAAGACTCGGGCGCGCTCCTCGAGCGCCGCGTCACCCGCGGCGTTCTGTGGGCGCTGCGCCAACAGTCGCTCGACGAGTTCGTCGACGAATGCTCTTCGCTCACGACCTCGGATGCGCGCGGGAATCTGGACGACGATGCGACTCCCCGACCAGTGGGCGTTGCCGGTCTTCTTACGCCTCGAGGAGGCGCGAATCTCGACTTCGGGACGATTGAACTGCGGCGGTTCGATCGTGATCTGCGTCTCAGGTGTCGACGCTGAAGAAGCCATCAGTGAATGATGTTCACGAGTCGCGGCGGTCGAGAGACCACGCGCGTGGGCGACGCCCCCTCGAGCGCTTCGACGATGTGGGCGTCGTGCAAGGCCGCGGCGGTCGCGTCACTTTCGCTGATCGAGGGCGAGACTTCCAGTCGAGCTTTAACTTTGCCGTTGATCTGGACCACCATCGTCACGGTCTTTTCCGCGACCAGCGCCGGATCGGCGACGGGCCACTTCGTGAGGTGCACACTGGGCCGGTCGGGGTAGCGCTCTTCCCATAGTTCGGCCGTGATGTGCGGCGTCATGGGTGAGAGCAGTTTCGCGAGCACGTCGAGCGCTTCGTCCAGTGTCCCCTTTTCGATGCCCTCGTCGCTTCGCGCGGCCTTCGACACCGTGTTCAAGAGTTCCATGATGGCGGCCACCGCGGTGTTGAAGCTCCAACGGTCGAAGTCCTTCGTGACGCGATCGATGGTCCGATGAACGCCACGGCGAACGTCGAGGTCGGCGTCGGTGACGCCGTCGTGGAAGTTCACGTCGTACAAGTGCCAGAGGCGATAGAACCGGTCGATGAAACGAGCGGCCCCCTCGAGCATGTCGTGGGTCTGGTCGGTCCAGTCAACGTCGTCGGTGGGTGGGCCCACGAAGAGGTGAAAGAGCCGTTGGCCGTCGGCGCCCACTGAGGGAAAGTACTCCTCGGGCGTAACGATATTGCCCTTGGATTTCGACATCTTGGTGCCGCCGAGTCGAATCATTCCCTGGGTAAAGAGACGGCGGAAGGGTTCGCGCGGCAGCCCCGGGGCGAGTCCGACGTCGTCGAGGGCCTTTAAGTAGAAACGCGCGTACATCAGGTGAAGAATTGCGTGTTCAATCCCGCCGATGTACTGGTCAACGGGCATCCACTTCGCCGCCTCCACGGGGTCGAAGGCCTTAGTGGGCGTGAAGGGATCGGCGTATCGTAGGTAGTACCACGACGAGTCGGTAAAGGTGTCCATCGTGTCGGTCTCGCGACGAGCGGGCTCTCCACAGATCGGACAGGTCGTGTTGAGAAAACCGGCGTTCGTGGCGAGTGGCGACTGGCCACTCTTGTTCATGACCACGTCATCAGGGGCGAGCACCGGGAGTTGGTCGTCGGGTACCGGAACGGCGCCGTGTTCGTCGCAGTAGATAATCGGAATTGGACAGCCCCAGAAGCGTTGACGCGAGATGAGCCAGTCACGCAGGCGAAAATTCACCTTCGCTTCGCCGCCCGCGTGTTCAACCAAGAACTCGGTGGCTTTGGTCTTGGCGCCCGCAATGTCGAGTCCGTTTAAGAAGCCGGAATTAATGTGCGCGCCGTCACCGCGGTACGCGCCGCCCTCGAATCCCTCGCTCGGCTGGACCGTGCGCACGACGGGCAGTCCGTGCACCGAGGCGAACTCGAAGTCACGCTCGTCTTCTCCGGGTACGGCCATGATGGCACCCGTGCCGTAGTTGCCCAGCACGTAGTCGGCCACGTAGACGGGCACCTTCTCCTTGTTGAAGGGATTGATCACGAAACTTCCCGTGAAGGCACCGCGCTTTTCTAGACCGACTCCTTCGCTCGAGGAGGTCGTTCGATCAACTTCGCTCGTCGCGCTCGCCCGAGTGACGATCTCGTCGACGCGCAGACGTTCGTCATCGGTCGTCAGGAGCGACAACATGGGATGTTCGGGCGCGATAACGGCGTAGGTGACGCCAAAGCCAGTGTCGGGTCGCGTGGTGAAGACGCGCAGCGCCTTGGTCTCGTCGTAGGCCAACACCAGATCGAACTCGACACCTTCGCTACGACCTATCCAGTTGCGTTGCATGGTCTTTACGCGTTCTGGCCACTCCAACTCATCGAGACCGCTCAAGAGCTCGTCGGCGTAGTCGGTGATCTTAAAAAACCACTGCTCGAGGAATCGACGCACGACGAGGTCGCCCGAGCGTTCACAGGTGCCGTCGGCTAGTACCTGCTCGTTCGCGAGCACGGTCATGCAACCGGGGCACCAGTTGACCTGCGCCTCGGCGCGGTACGCGAGACCTTTCTTTAGGAAGGTGAGAAAAATAAACTGCGACCATTTGATGTACTCGGGGTCGTGGCTGTAGACCTCGCGGCGCCAGTCGTAGACGGCGCCCAGACGGCGCACCGACGACTTCAGTTCGGCCATGCGCGCTTCGGTGTAGGGACGAGGGTGGCTGCCGTCTTTGATGGCCGCGTTCTCGGCCGGCAGGCCAAAAGAGTCGAAGCCGTAGGGCGAAAGGACGGCCTTGCCGAGCATGGTCTGGTAGCGAACGACGAGGTCGCCAAATATGTAGTTTCGAACGTGACCCTGGTGGGCGGCGCCCGAGGGGTAGGGATACATGTTGAGGGCATAAAACCGCTCGCGCGGGTCGTCATTATCGACCTCGTAGGTGCCCTCGTCGAGCCAGCGCGCCTGCCACTTCTCCTCAACGGCGACGACGTCAAATGGGCGGTTCATTGTGACATTCTAGAGAACAATCCGCGTAGCCTCGCTCCAAGAGAGAACGGAAATGATGAACGACACGACGTACATACTTGTCCACGGTGCTTGGGGGGGCGCGTGGTGTTGGCGCGACGTAGGACTCGAACTCACGAGTCGCGGCGTCCAGTGGACCGCGCTCGACCTACCGAGTTCGACCCACGGCGCTCATCCCAACACCTACTTAGCTGACGACGCCCACGACGTCATTGAGGTCGCCTCCCTCGAAGGACCGGTCGTACTCGTCGGCCACAGTTACGGCGGTGCTGTCATCACTGAAGCCGCGGATCGAGTCGCCAACTTGGAGCGCTTGGTCTATGTCGCCGCTCTCGTTCCGACCCTTGGTCAAAGTGCGTCCGAAGCCAATCAGGAAATAGCAAATCGAACATTCCTCGAAGAAGCGATTGAAGTTGATGGTGATTTTTTGAGGCTCAATCTCGACCTCGCGGTCAAAGCGCTCTATCAGGACTGCACGGACGAGACCGCCGAATGGGCGGTGTCACAACTCACCGCGCAAACGATCGCCAGTTTTCGTAGTCCGCGAGACTCATTCGACGTTGATGTTCACTCGCACTACATCCTCTGCACCAAAGACAACGCAGTTGATCCACGAATTCAAACACTCATGTCGCAACGTTGCAGCGAAGTCGCAATGCTCGAGAGTGGCCATACGCCATTGCTTTCACAACCAGGTGTGCTCTGTGACCTTATTCTCTCGAACAATTGAGATTGAGAGGCACCGAAGCGTCTTTCGTGCTCCGACCAACCTTCCTTTCTTTGAAAGGTGAGCGATGAAAGTCGACAAAGTTGCGTCGTTCTTGCTGTCGTTTCCTGAGACCAGCGAAGAACAGCCCTTTGGCCCACACGTCGACGTCTACAAGGTCGCGGGAAAGATGTTCGCGATTCTCTCGCCAGACCAAACTCCCCCTGCTCTGTCGCTGAAGTGTGAGCCCATACTCGCTCTCGAATTGAGAGAGGAGTTCGAAGCCATCACGCCCGGTTATCACCTCAATAAGACACACTGGAACACCGTGATCCTCAATGGGAGCGTCCCCGACGGCGAGATCAAGGCGATGATTTCGCACTCGTACGAGCAGGTCGTGACTGGAATGCCAAAATCAGTTCGCCAACGACTATTGCCAAGTGGCTAAGTAATGCGAATGTCACTCCATTTGCCAAGGAGTCGCAGCTAGGGCAACTGCTAACATTGAAAATTCGGCGGGGGTATAGCTCAGCTGGTAGAGCACTTGCATGGCATGCAAGGGGTCAGGGGTTCGAATCCCCTTACCTCCACCAATGAAGTACCTGATAAACATGCATTTATTTCGGGCATCGTATGTTCAAGTATCCTCTTTTTTGGGAATGTCAGCAACGACTTCAGCAACGCATTCCTAGGGGGGCCAAATGGCCGGACAGCGTGCAAATGGAGAAGGTTCCGTCTACCAACGTGCTTCGGATAAACGATGGCTTGGTGCGGCCACGATTGGATTCGACGTCAACGGGAGACCAAAGAGAAAATTCGTAAGCGCCAAGACCCGGACCGAAGTGGTTCAGAAGATGCGCAAGTTGCAACGACAACTTGACGATGGACTCCCCGCCCCCGACACATCACTGACGGTCTCGCAGCTCGTAGATCGCTGGCTCGATGACGCGAACCGACACCAAGTCACTCCCAGTACGGCGAGTAACTATCGCGCTATGGCAGAGCATCACATCAAGCCCGCCCTTGGCAAGAAGAAAGTCGCCAGCCTCACGACTTCAGACGTCGACAGATTGGTCTCAAAGAAGATTGACGACGGTCTCTCGGTTTCGACCGTTCGTCGGATACGCAACGTTCTTTCCCAAGCGCTCGACCAGGGGATCCGATGGGACCTCGTTGTTCGCAACGTCGCGACGCTCTCCAGATCACCGAAAGGCGTTCGCCCAGAGGGAAGGTCTCTCACGCCCGATCAAGCGCGACTGCTCCTCAACACACTTCGCGGGCACCACAATGAGGTCCTCTATGCATTGATGCTCTCGACTGGTCTACGGCGCGGCGAAGCACTCGGTCTTCAGTGGCGCGACTTCAATGAAGAAACAGGCACACTATTGGTGCAGCGTTCACTAATCCGAGAAGACGGGGTTCTCATTACGAAGGACACAAAGACGCACAAGAGTCGAAGGGCCGTGAACCTCCCAGAGCCCTTGATAGCCCAACTGAAATCTCATCGAGCCAATCAAAGCGCATTGAAATTGAGTCTTGGAAAGTCGTGGACAAACTCCGGTCATATTTTCACTAGCTCGGTAGGCACGCCAATAGATCCTCGAAACCTTTATCGCGAATTTCAAGAGATTTGTCGTGAAGCCGAAATCGGAAAATGGCACCCTCACGAATTACGGCACTCGGCGGCGAGTCTCATGCTTGCTCAAGGTGTCAAGCTCCAGGTTGTAAGCGAGATACTCGGTCACTCATCGATTCGAATGACTGCTGACGTTTATGGTCATGTACTTGCACCTGACCGACAGGCGGCGGCCGATGCGATGGGCTCCTTGCTTTGGGATCAACAGGGTTAAGTTTCCGATGCCAAGTAACTTCGATTCACTTATTAATCCACTAAGTTGTCAATCTTCTAGGGCCAATTTCGAGAATGAATTTTCAGAGTGCTTTGACGTAGGGGACGCACCTAGAGCCCAAAACTTCCTTCCAAATAGTCGCGGCGCCAATTGCCTATCATCTATGGATTAGCAAAAGAAAGCGGCTAGACAATGGCGACTGCACAGCAAGACCTAAAGGCTTTCTGTACGGAATATGCGCAGAAGTATCAACGCGCCAAAGATGATCTTCAGTCGGGCCTCGAATACTTCGCGGTCCACGTGTTTGCCCAAGAGGACGCGTTCGTTGACAGCCTGCTTGGCGGAGAAAAAACCCAGAATGTAGACCTCTCCGATTATCACACCGGCGGGCAAAACGATCTATCGATTGACGGCCTACTTTTCAATTCAACTTTCGACACTCTTCATTTCGTCCAAACCAAATATGTGAAAGCAGCGCCAATTAATGCTGACGATCTAGAAGAAGCCAGAGCGTTCTTTGGATGTCTTGACTCCTGGATGAACGACGCTTACGTGGATGAAAACGCGAATCCCAAATTGCTTGACATATTGCAACAAGTCAACCTCAGTCCTCAAGACCAGTCCATTGTGTTGTCGTTCGTAACTTCCAAGGTGCTCGGCGACGACCAGCGAATGCATGATCTCGCGAACTCAGTGACACAGGCTTTTGCCGAGCGTGGTCTCAACGTTGACTGCCGGGTTTACGGATCAACAGAACTAGTTCAACATCATCAAGTTCTACAGAATGCCCTGGGCCGTTCTTCAATTCCCACCATTGGCTTCAAAGTTTCTACCGATTTTATGTTTGAGTTTTCAGGTTCCCAACGAGTACTGGTAACGGCAATTAAGGGCAACGCTATCGCGGACATTTATCACCAAACGGGTGTGAAATCGCTACTTTTCAATAGCAACATTCGACTTGCTCTCAGTTCTGGAAAAATAAATCCGCGGATCGTCGAAACGGCGAAATCAGATGACGAAGCTGGCAACTTCTTCTATTACAACAACGGCATAACCGCCACATGTTCGAGCTACGTCTTGGATGAAGACGGCACGATTACTGCCGAACATTTTCAGGTTGTTAATGGAGCGCAAACAGTCAATGCACTTCAGCGGGCATTGTTCAAGTCAAAAAATCCCGACGTATATGTTCTGCTTCGACTCATCGAGACTGACGAATCTGGAAAGCGAAAAGACGACTTCGCTGAAAAAATTACACGTTATCAAAACACACAAAATCCCGTAAAGGAATCCGACTTCTATTCGAATGACGACTTCCAAATATATTTGCGAGACAATCTCTCAAAAACACTTAGCGGGAAAGCAGCTTGTTCGACGTTCTGGTACTGCCATAAGCGCGGTTTTGTTCCTAGCGCAAAAGCAGGAGTCAGAGTCGGGCTGGAGGAGTTGGGCATGTTGCGTCATGCAGCCCTCTTCAAACCCATGGTCTCGTATGGTTCGCCAAAGCAGCTTTGGGATGGTTCTGATGGAGATCGTGGCTATTGGGAAGCATTTGGCCGCGACGGTGATCCGTGCACTAGTTGGGACGACGAAGAACTCTGGCAAATTGCCTGGTTGATCACTGTATGGTTGGGCCTTAAAAATGATCACAAAGAACTCCTCAAGCAAAAGCGCGCGGGGCTGACGACGTCGGAAGAAACGGGCCACCTCGCCTATCTCGCAAGGTACATAACCTCGCTTGCATTCGCGGGTTTACAAGAAGCCACGCGACTTGGCGATGCCCCGCCGTTCTCCACAATCATGGCTTCCAAGACCACATTTGATGCATTCTCAGCGGAAACCGTCAAAATTGCAAGACGTGTCATCAGAAACAGAATCGAAGATCTGCGGTCTGAAAAGGCCGCTGCAAGACCAACACTCAACTTCGCTCGTGATGATTCAGAATGGGACCGCGCCTATAAAAAAATGTTAGGTGACATGACCGCAGAAGGGATATTTACCGCAATGAGATCCCGAATGATCTGAGTCGTTCGATGAGAGATAAGAGATCAGATTTTCGAAATGTAGGGCGAATCGTAAAACCAACTCGATGCCAGTGAACGTAGAGGAAGGTTTGGAAGGACCCCGGCGATTTTTACCGAGACTCGCTAATTGAAATCGCCCAAGTATAAATTCTTCAGTGGGAGCCCGTCGACGAAGGAACTTGACCGAATAGACGAGGCGCGCGACGAAATAAATCGGAATCGGCGCGCACCTCGCATAATTCAATGAGTTCATTCAATTCCAATCCTCGCTTTGATTCTCCGCGACTTGCTTCACGTAGAACTCAACGTCTTCGCGTCGGATCAATCGACGACTTCCGACCTTTAGGCTCCTGATCTTGCCGCTTCGCACAATTTCATATGTCTTAGTGCGACCAAGATTCAAAAGCCCAGCAACTTGATTGATCGTTAGTAGTAGCGGATCACCGAAGTACTTTGGATCGATCTCTCGGGACTCGTTATTCATATTTCACCTCCTTTCTAATTTCCAGGGGAACGAAAGACCCACACAGGTG
>Ga0208849_1000270_pt1 | contig 50422 bp, 41 predicted proteins | sample NGESurdeep072012_10_FD_184470 | JGI IMG/M metagenome (GOLD analysis project Ga0208849, IMG submission 184470) | Arctic peat soil microbial communities from Barrow, Alaska - NGEE Surface sample 53-3 deep-072012 (SPAdes) | ecosystem: Environmental > Terrestrial > Soil > Wetlands > Peat ... | reverse complement strand
CGAGATCTCGTCGGTCTTGTGCCGTCGGCCACCGGATCGCTGCGTTCGCAACCGGTCTCCCAAAGTGTCGGACAACTCGCTGCAGAGGGCTTTGACGAGCGCGTGGACGTCGGCACTGTTCGATCGAAGCGCCGCCGCCGCCAAACTCAGGTCGTACGAATCATTGAGGGGGCTCATCAGTGGTCACCTTACAAGGCGACAAACGGGGTCCACCAAGGAGAGCCATTCTTGCTCATCCGGCACCAACGCGCACCGTTATCCGATCGAAAGCGCTGCCTTCAAGAATGAGTCCACGGCCGCAACGGTCAACCACAAAGATCTCACCGACGGATCGATCGCGCACGGTCACGAATTGAACGAGCGAGCCTTTCGTAGTGCGCCAACGCCCATCGCGTTTTGACGGTCTGGCGTGTCGAGGACGAAGAGCCTGAACTTCTCAATCGTCGACGAACGACCGACCGACCGCCCTTTCGCCGGCTTCAGGTCCCCGCCACTCTTCGTCGGTGGACACGAGACGTGGAGGCACGACCGAAGATAGTCCCTCTGATGAGGATCTTTGCTTTTCCAAAGTTTCCCCATATTCGTCGTCACGGTTGATGTCGTCCGTCGTAAAGTAGTTGCGTGATGAAAACAACTTCTTCGAAAGGCTCTGGCGCGCCCTCGAACGAAGAGCTTGACCTTGTCGCCGCCAGTCTCCAGGTCTTGGCGAGGGCTTTTAACCAAGCCCGTACGCACGAGCAGCTCCTCCAAGATGCTGGCGTCCGACTCGATCGCGCCGGTTCGGCGCTCCTCTACAAGCTCTACGTCCACACCGACGGTTCGTTCCGTGTCTCAGAGCTAGCGGAGCGTCTCGGCATTGACGCGCCCGCGGTGACGCGCAAGGTTCAACAGCTCGAACGACTGGGATTCGTCGCACGCGACGCCGACCCCGAAGACAAGCGAGCCACGCGCATCCGTCTGACGAGTTCGGGTGAAGAGACGTTGCAACTCGTCCTTGCGGCACACAAGAGGCGACTGGCCCGACTATTCGCGGATTGGACCGCCGAAGAACTCCGAAGTTTTGCATCATCGATGAGCAGATTTGCCGAGGTACTGACTAGGGATATGGAGAACGACCGTGACTGATGATCTAAAGAGTGCCGTCCAGGCACCCGAGGAGCACGAGTTCTCGAAGGACGAGCATCGAAAGATCCTCGTCATCCTCTTCGCGCTCATGTTGGGCATGTTCTTGGCCGCCCTCGACCAGACCATTGTCGCGACGGCGCTCCCTACGATCGCCGGAGACCTCAAAGGGCTCAATCACCTGTCGTGGGTGGTCACCGCGTACTTGATCACTTCCACAATCTCTCTTCCCCTGTGGGGCAAGTTCGGCGACCTTTACGGACGCAAGAACTTCTACCAAATCGCGATCATCATCTTCTTAGTCGGCTCGATGCTGTCGGGGCTGTCGCAGAACATGATCGAGCTCATCGCGTGTCGTGCCATTCAGGGCGCGGGCGCGGGTGGTTTGATGGTCGGTTCGCAAGCGATCATCGGTGACGTCATCCCGCCTCGTCAACGTGGTCGCTACATGGGTTACTTCGGCGCCGTCTTTGGCCTTTCGAGCATCCTCGGTCCCCTCGCGGGTGGTTGGTTCACCCAGCACGCGTCGTGGCGTTGGATCTTCTATATCAACGTGCCGATCGGCGTCATCGCGATGGTCGCGATTGCTTTGGTCCTTCACATCCCGAGCAATCGGGTCCATCACAAGGTCGACTGGTGGGGTACGGCCCTCCTCTCAACGGGCGTCGTGGGATTGATCCTCTTGACTACCTGGGGCGGCCAACAGTACGCGTGGGGCTCCTCGACGATCATTGGACTCGGCGTGCTCAGCGCGATCCTGCTCGTCGCCTTCTGTTTCATCGAAGCAAGAGTCTCCGAACCCATCATTCCGTTGAACCTGTTTCGGAATCGAACGTTTAACGCCGCTTCCGCCGTCAGCTTCGTCATCGGTTTCACGATGTTCGGTTCGATCGTGTACTTGCCCCTCTACCTCCAAATAGTGCACGGCGCCTCGCCCACCCTGTCCGGTCTCGAACTCCTGCCCATGGTCGGCGGCATGCTCATCACGTTCATCTTGAGTGGGCAACTCGTCTCACGCACCGGTCGCTACAAGATCTTCCCGATCCTCGGCTCGGCGGTGTTGACCATTGGACTGGTGTTCTTGACTCGTTTGGGTTCGCACACGTCGTTCTCGTACGCCGCGATCGACATGTTCGTGGTGGGCCTTGGTTTAGGACTCGTCATGCAGATACTCGTCGTCGCCGTGCAGAACGCGGTTCCCCACTCCCAACTCGGCACCGCCACCGCGACCGCGACGTTCTTTCGAACCATCGGCGGCGCCTTTGGTGTTGCCGTACTAGGGGCAGTCTTCAACACTCGTCTCCTCGATCAACTTCGTTCAACTGGCTCACCGGCGTTACTGAAGTTGCTGAAGGGCGGGAACATCGCGGAGAATCCGGCTCAGATTCACAAGCTGCCACTTGTCGAACGCACGATCGTGGTCAACGCCTTCAGTCACACACTGCAAACCGTCTTCGTCGTCGCCGTGCCGTTTGCCGTCGTGGCGTTCGTCGTGAGTTGGTTCTTGAAGGAGATCCCGCTGCGCCAAAAGGCCCACGTGTCCCCCACTGACGGCGACTCGGTGTTGGCCTTTGACGCGCCGGGAGAGTTCCCCGGTATTTAACTAGCCATCGACGAGACGAGTGTCGAAGGTCAGTCTGTCTTTGAAACTCGTTTCTCGACGAGTGGGCAACACGGCGAGTGCGCTCTCCACACGACGAAGGGCCTCACGCGTTCGAGCTCCCCACCAGAAGAGTTCTTTGCCGTCAATGAACACGGTCGGCGCCACCGTTTCGAGTTCACGTAGTTGTCGCTTCGAGAACGGGTACGGTTCGCTCGGTGCGAGCACCACGTCCGCGCCCATCGTGGCAACGTCCTCCAGTTCCACTTCGGGGTACGTGTCGCCGACCGCGAAGACGTTGGCGACGCCGAGGTGCGCCAAGAACGACGTCCCGTACGTGGGTGCTCCGAGAGCGATGTAGGGACGGCGCCAAATGGGGATGAAGGCTCGTGCGCGTACGGTTCGCGCGTCGCCGAACTCGATTGGCGCCCAGCGCGCGTCCACTCGTTGCGCTAGCTCGGCCATTGACGGATTCACGTCGGCTAACGATCGCACGTGCAACGCAACGACCTCGACATCACTCGAGAGAAGGTCGTCGTAGTCCTCACGCCGGTTCTCTTCAGCGTCGACGACTACGAGGTCGGGCCTCAGTTCGACGATCCGCGCGATATCGGGATCTTTGGTGCCCCCGACGTGTTCTAGGTCTGGTCGTTCGCAAAACCTGGTGCAGGCGATCGGTGTGCGATCCCATCTCGAGAGCGTTTCCGTGACCGAAGGTACCAAGCTGACAATGCGCACGACCACATCTTTGACGCTGCCCGGAGCCGAGGGCGACGCCGCGTGGCGAGGCGCGGTAACTAGAGGTTCTGCTCGAACTCTTCCAGCACCGCGATCCGGTCTTCTTTCGCGGGCCTATCGAAGTACGGGTTGTGCTTCGACCAGTAGTAGAACATCGGAATCAAGCCAAGCGCCATGGCCCCGAGCCCTATCCAGACCTGCGCCGGATTCGACGAGTACAGCGCCGGGATCGACTTGATGAAGAGGTACGCCATGAAGACGGCTCCCACGAAAGGCCACAGCCCCATGAAGATGAAGTTCGATAACGAAAGTAAGAGCTGCCCTCGATAGAGCACCACGACGGCGAGCCCCGCCAAGCAGTAGTAAATGCAGATCTGGAGTCCGATGGCGTTGACGCCGTCACTCATGATCGAGTTGATCGAATGAAAAGCCTGCGATCCTACGAAGAGCGCCAGGGAGAGCACCATCACGACGAGGGTCGCCACGAGGGGCGTCTTTCTCTTGTGGTGCACCGTACCGAGACACTTGGGCAACGTATTGTCGCGTCCCATCGCGAAGAGGGTCCGAGTCACCTGGATGAGTGTGGTCTCCAAAGTCGCGACGGTCGACAGTACGACCGCGAGCACGATGATCTTGCCTGGATTGCCGTTCCACACCTGTTGACCCAGGGTGCTGAGGACGTCCGCCGAGTTGCTGTTGATCTGACCCGCGGTCAAGACCATGTTCGTCGCGATCGTGAACACTTCGAAGAGAAGGAAGACGAAAATAATCCCAATCATGGCACCGAGTCCCGGCGTCCTCTTCGCCGCCTTCGTCTCTTCGTTCAAGTTCGCCGTGACGTCCCAGCCCCAGTAGTAGAAGGCGGCGACGAGCGCACCCTTGACGAACCCGGCTTGGCCATGAAAGACGCTCGGGGAGAGCCAGTGCCATGAGAATTGGTGAACGTGGTGTCCGTGGAATATTGCCAATCCAGCGAAGATCAGGAGGATCGCGATCTCGATGCACGACATGACGATCTGCACGTTCACGGTGATGGTCACGCCCGCAGCGACAGCGAAGACCATGAGGAGGAAGAAGACGGCACCGACGAGCGTTACTTCGACTTTGTTGTTCGCGGCTCCGTTTGAAAACAGACCGAGAATGTTGGCACCGGCCGGAACGGTGGCGATGACCATGAAAATGAGAGCCGACACGACCAAGGCCCATCCCGACATGAATCCCAACACCGGGTGCAGAGCCCGGCGGACCCACGAGTAGCTAGCACCGGCGTTGGACTCGACGCGGCCGAGGTAACTGAAGGCGAAGACGATGCCGAACATTGCGACGCCGCAGTACAAGAGCGCCGCCGCGCCGCCGAGAAGGACGGCACCAAAGAGGATTGCCGTGGTCGCGGCTATCGAGTAGCCGGGCGCTACGCCGGCGACACCCATGATCACGGAGTCGAAGAGCCCAAGGACGCCGGGACGAAGGCTGTGTCCGGATGTGTCGTCGGCGGGTACCTCCAGGGTCTCCGTCATGGCAGCATCTCTCCTCTTCCTCTGGCCAGCGTGAAAAAAACAGGTGCCGAAATGTAGCACCTACTCGACTCCAGCTCGGGCTTCTTCGAAACTCCGATGAAAGCGGGCTTTCGTTCACCGGACCGCGCGGTGCGTGACCACCCGTTACGTGTGACTTCGAGAGGTACGAATGGTCTCGAAAACCCCGTTTCGAGGTCAATCGAACGCCAGATCACGGACGTGCGTTCGACCACCACTAAAATTCTCAAAACGCCGCCAAGTCATCCCGGCTTCGCGTAACGAGAGAGACAAGAACTTGGCACTCCTGCAACGATTCGACGACGAATCCACGCCGCCGATCACCGCCGAAGACATCAGGCGACGCTGGGTCGCGTTTCACAAACAGATCCGATTGATGTCAGGGACGAGATTCCAACGAACCGCTGGAAGAATGCTCGGCGAAGATACGAGGCGCTACCACGTCGCGCGATTCATTTTTCGGCCTCTGTTGAAGGTCCTGCGTCTACGCCGAAGGAAGAACGTCGCCAAAGTCACGCGCGTCGTGGCCGCGAAGGCGGCAACGATCTTTCCGATCAACTATCGGCCCCTCACGATCGACTACAACTTTGAACTGGCGACCATCACGTTCGACGAAAGCGACGTGACCATCGTCGAAGTCGACGAAAGTCTGGAGAGCTCCAGCGAGCTCATCAACAAGCTGAACGACCTGCTCAACGAAACGACGTCGGAGTGGCTCTTCCTCGCTGACGCGTCGTTAAGCGACGAGAGTCGGCGCTACAGCGTGGCGAAGTTATTGGCTCACGTCACGAAGGATCACGACGTCGTCTTTGGCGACGAGCCGGGACCGAATGAGTTCGCGCCTATCCTGAAAAGTCCAGCCGTTGCGCCGCATACTTTGCTCAGCTACAACGTCGTGGGCCGACCTGCGCTCCTGCGCGTCGAAACGCTCTTTCGCGCAGGAGGGTTCTCGCCCGACGCTGGCTGGGCCTTCGAGCACGAGGCCTACCTCCGGCTAAGCGAAGCCAGGGCCCGTTTTCATCACGTGGCTATCGTGTTGCCCGCGGGGCGCGCGCCAGATTCATTTGACGCGGCGCACCTCGACGCCGACTCGTGTCGCGTGGTCCAAGCCGCTCTCGACCGACGCGGCTGGCAGGGCACGGTGTCGCCCGGTGCGTTGCCCGGTCTCGTTCACTGGAAGCTCGACGCACCGACGCCGTCACCGAGTATCGACATCATCATCCCGACGCGCGACCGAATCGATCTCGTCGCACAGTGCATCTCGTCCATTGAAGAGAACACCACGTACACGAACTACGACATCATCATTCTCGACAACGACTCGGTGAAGCCGGAGTCCCTTGAGTACTTCGACTCGACGAAGTACAGCGTTATCCCTTGTCCCGGGCCATTTAACTACGCCAAGATCGTCAATCGGGGCGTCAATCACTCGAGCGCCGACTACGTGCTGACGCTCAATAACGACACGATCGTGGTGACGCCCGACTGGCTCGAGCAACTCATCGCACTCGCGTCGTTACCAGACGTCGGAATTGTCGGTGCGTGTCTGCTCGATCGCGACGGCCGGCGCGAACACGAGGGCATCATCATCGCGCCCTACCCGCAACACCTACGCACCGACTCCAACTACGCCCACACCGATTACTACTCGTCCTCTACCCGTGACGTCGCGGCCGTGACCGGCGCGGTGCAGATGGTGCAACGTGAGTTCTGGCAACAACTGGGTGGGATGGACGAACAACTGAAGGTCGTCATGAACGACGTCGATATCTGTCTGCGCTCCCAGATGGAAGATCGCTACGTGGTCTACACGCCGGACGTCCAGCTCTATCACCACGTGGGCTCCTCGCGCGGCGACCTCGATCCCATCGTCGATCGGGACCGCTTCGTTAAGCGCTGGGACATCTTTGGCTCATTCCGTGACCCCTACTTCCCCGAGTCACTGCTGCTCTTGGGAGAGAAGATGTTCTACCTTTTGCGTTAAAACTTGGTCCCCGAGTGACGTGGCGCCCCTTGTAACCTAAGGAAGTGAATTCGACGAGGGAACGGGTGACCGACTTCTACCGTCGACTTCCCTCTTGGACAGTTCCCGTAGTACTCATCGTCCTCACGGTCCTCGCGGGCAACGCGATCTACGTCCTCGGCCTGGGCAACAACGACCCCATCTCGTGGACCGCTGGCATCTCGCAGCACCTCTGTCGTCTGGTGTGCAGCCGCCAGGCCATCGACCCGAACGTCGGCTTCATCACGCAGTCCCTCGGTCACCAGGCCGCGATGGACCTGCTGCACGGTCACATCCCGTGGTGGAACTACTTCGAAGGTCTCGGTCAACCGCTCGCGGGTGAGATGCAGTCAGCGGCGCTCTTTCCCCTCACGTTGCTCTTTGGTCTCTCGTCGGGTCTCGTCTGGTTCCACGTCAGTCTCGAAGTAATCGCTGGGATCTCGACCTACTTCATCGCTCGCCGACTTTCGATGCCGATCTTCATGGCCACGGTCGCGGGCATGCTCTTCGCCCTCAACGGGACGTACGCCTGGCTCGGTAACGCGGTCCTTAATCCCGTGGCGTTCCTGCCGATGTTGCTCCTCGGCATCGAGATGATCGTCGACAGCGCTCCGAGCCCGTCCAAACGGGGCTGGTACATCGCCGCGCTCGCACTCGCGCTCTCCATGTACGCCGGCTTCCCGGAGGTCGCCTACTTCGACGGGCTCTTCGCCGCCGCCTGGGCCGTCGTTCGCCTCTTCTCCGTGCCGAGCGAGCAGCGCCTGCGCGTTCTGCGCCGCCTTGGTCTTGGTGGCTTCGTCGGGATCGTGCTTTCGCTGCCCATACTCGTGCCGTTCTACGACTTCATGAAGGTCGCCTTCGTCGGTAGCCACACCGCTGCCGTCCTGGGCGTCGTCCGTCTGCCTACGGAAGCGATCTCGGCCTTCTTCGACCCCTACGTGTACGGCACCATCTTCAACAGCACGAACGTGCCCTCGGTGTGGGGTGAGATCGGTGGCTACTTCGGGGCCAGCATCTGCGCGGTAGCGATCGTCGGACTCTTTGGTTCGCGCCATCGAGCGTTGCGCGTCTTTCTCGCGGTGTGGACCCTGGCGGGACTCGCCGGCGCCCTCAACTTCCTTCACTTTCGTGTCTTGTGGAACCTCATCCCCCTCGTGAGTACGGCGTCGTTCCCGCGGTACATCATGCCCAGTTGCGAAATGGCGGTCGTCATCTTGGCGGGGTTTGGCCTCGCGGACTTCACGCAGAGCACGCGCGCGAAGCGACTCTTCACGTCGTCGACGGTGCTGATGGTGTTCGTGTTGTTGTGGTGTGTCAACGAAGCGCGTCCGTATAACAAGGGCGTCATCCTCTCGCACAAGGCCCGGATCATCTTGATCGGTCTCGACCTCATCCCCTTCATCGCGCTGGCGGCCCTTCTCATCGTGGGCCGGTTCTACAAGGCTCGGATCACGCCACTGCTCATCGCGCTCGTGGTCGTCGGCGAGGCGCTCCTCTTGTTCATCGTGCCGACCGTCGGCTCCCCCAAAGAGATCAATATTGACTACGCGCCGATCCAATATCTCCAGCAGCACGAGGGCCAATACCGATTCCTCGACTTCGCGGTCCTGTACCCCAACTGGGGCACAGAGTTCGGGCTGAACGAGCTCTCCTCGATCGACCTTCCGTACCCGAAGAGCTTCAAGAACTTCGTTGAACAGAGTCTCTACCCCGGGCTCACCCCCGGCAACCAGTTCGTCATCCACGGTGGACTGCAGGGCGTCGAGAACCAGGAGGCCGAACTCGCGGCGCACTTCCAGGCGTACGAAAACGCGTCGGTCAAGTACCTGCTCATCCCGATCCAAGTGGTCTTGTCGCCCGCTCTCACGAAACTAGGTGTGAAGAAGGTCTTCTCCGGGACACTCGCCAGTGTGTACGAGCTTCCGCATCCGCGCGGACTCTTCTCCACGTCGTCGTCCTCGTGCACGGTATCGAGCAGCAACGACAACGTGGCGTCCGTGAATTGCTCTACCTCGGGCTCGACGCTGCTGCGCACCGAACTGTCGATGAACGGCTGGACGGCGACGGTGAACGGCAAACCCGCCACGATCACGACGGTCGACGGTGTCTACCAGCAGGTCGACGTGCCGAGCGGCACGTCAGTGGTTAAGTACAGCTTCTTCCCACCCCACGAGCGCTACGCCGCGCTCGCGGCGCTACTCGCGGGTCTCTTCTTGATTGGTTCTTTCGTCGACGAGCGATTCCCTTTTATCACACGTCGCGGGCGTCATCGGACCTAGCTTCATGCGTCGTCTCGCCACGATCGCGCTGCTCCCGGTGTTAGCCCTCGCGTTCATCGCGCCAGCTGAGGCGGCGTCACCGGGTCGACTTCCTCAGACCAACCGCGAACCGTCCTTTGGCGTCTCGCTGACCAACCAGATGCGGATCCTCGTCCGCACCGATGGCCGATCGGAGACGCCACGGCGACCGTTCAGGTCCCTCGATTCGTGCCGCCCTACCACGGCTGGGCTTCGCCGGGTCTACGTGACACGTAGACGGCAAAGAAGTCCTTCTTACTGACGGAGAGGAAGCGCGACGCGAACTGGTTGGGATTGGCGACGAAGAGCGAGGGGTTCTGCGCTCCGGCCCCGCCGTAGGTAACGAAGATGGGCCACGCGGGATTGATGTCGAGCTGCATTGCGCGCACGGCGTGCAAGCGTACCAACAAGGCAGCCAACGACGCTGACGTCTGGTACGGCGCGGCGACGTAGATCAGGTTGCCGTTGGCGTCGATGCCGAGTGCCGATCGCCACACCGCCGGGACGCGGCCCAGCGTCGCTCCCCACGCGGAGTTGTTGGCCGAGAGTGGCGTCGCGGCACCGACGTTGACGAGGAGTGGCAGGTTCTGACGTGCCATGACGATGTTGCCCGCCGGTCGCGGACCGCCGGTCCATCGAACGACGTCGACGCGGCCGTTGGTGAAGCGCTCAACCGTCGCGAGGCCGTTCACCATTGGGTAGTAGAGGGTGTGATTCGTGTAGAAACCGCCGGCGAGGTCCTTCTCGTAAAAGCCGGAATTGAACGTCGCGAGGAGTCGATTGGTGACCGTCGGAGGGACTTCTTCGGGTCCGCGTGGCAACGTCGTCGTCGTGCCCGGTCCCTCGTAGCCGAGATAGAGCGCGAGGTCCGTCGTCGACGTGCGAATCCACGACGCGTACGCGATGACGCTCGGTTGGGTAACGGCAGGTCGAAACTCCGTCGTGTAGATCGACGGGATCGACCCCGACCACTTGTCCTTTGCCTGCCAGGGTTTACAGACCTCAATCGGTATGGGCGCGTGACCAACGCCGGCGGACTTCGTGTGGCTGAAGCACACGGGTTGGGGCATCGCGATCGGTGGCGTGGTGGTCGAGGACGATGTGGTGGTAGTGGTCGACACAGTAGAACGGGCGAGCGACACGCGCGCGCCCGTCGCGTCCTTCGCCGACGGCGTAGCGGAGCCCAATCGACTCAACGACAGTGTCGCCGCGACGAGCAACGCTGCCGCGCAGACCAAGAGCCCTAACTTTCGCATTTCCGTCTCTCGTTCCGTGACCTTTCACATCTTAAAGAGTGCTCACCGTTGAGCCCGTTCACCGACCGAGAAGGCGTGGAGTACGTTAATTAGAAAAAGGAGCCCCGTGCACACACTTCAAGCAGTCGTCGACGCGTGACTCGCGTCGACGACCTCGACCTGACGCAAAGACTCACTAAGGACGCGTCAGACAAACGCGTACGTCGTGCCCAACGGCGATTGACCCAGTTGCGGCTCTTGACCGCCGGTCTCTTGCGTCCTGACGTCACCGGTCCGGGACTGGTCGTGGTCTTCGAAGGCTTCGACTCCGCCGGTAAGGGAGGCGCCATTCGTCGACTCACGGCGAGCCTCGACCCTCGCCAGGTCCGAGTCGTGCCGATAGGGGCGCCGACAGAGGAAGAGTTGCGTCACCACTTCCTCTGGCGATTCCAAGAGGTACTCCCGGGCGTAAGCGAGATGACGGTCTTCGACCGGTCCTGGTACGGGCGGTTGTTGGTGGAACGAGCCGAGGCGCTCATTGACGAAGAGACGGTGAAACGTTCGGCACTCGAGATCGTCGAATTCGAGAACATGCTCCTCAACGCCGACGTCACTATCGTCAAGTTCTGGCTCCACATATCGGACGAGGAACAACTCCGCCGATTCAACGACCGCATGAACAACCCCTTGAAGCACTGGAAGTTGACGCCCGATGACTGGCGTAACCGCGAAAAACGAGACGAGTACTTAAAAGCGCTCGACTTCATGGTGGACTCGACCGACCATCGCCACGCGCACTGGGACCTCATCGCGGCCGAGGACAAGCACTTCGCCCGCGTCGCCATACTCGAGACGTTGATCGACCGATGGGTGCACGACCTCGAGCGTCGTGGTCTCGAAGTGCCTACGGCGAACGACAGGGACTATTTAGGTTAGAGACCGCGCGGGGCCGTTCAGTCTGGAACACTAAAAGCATGACCTCTCGTTACGGCATCACGATCCCGTTTGACGGTGTTACGTTGCTCGAACACCGTGACTGGTTCCATCGCTTGGCTGACCTCGGCTACACCGACGTCTGGTCGGCCGAGGTCGACGGCGCCGACGGCTTCACGCCGCTCACGATCGCGGCGATCGTCGAGACGCGACTCAACCTCGGCGTCGCTGTCACGCCCGTCTTCACACGCGGCGCGGGACTGTTGGCCATGAGCATCGCCGCCATGGCCGAAGTTAGCGGCGGTCGGTTCACGATGGGACTCGGCGCGTCGAGTGAACCCGTCGTCCAACGCTGGAACGGCATTGCGTACGAGAATCCCTACGCGAGGACCCGTGACGTCCTTCGCTTCGTGAAGCGAGCCCTCGACGGCGAGAAGATCGACGAGGTCTTCGAGACGTTCGAGGTACACGGCTTCAAGTTGTCGCGACCAGTGGTGAACCGACCGTCCATACTGCTCGGGGCACTGCGCCCCGGAATGCTCCGACTCGCTGGACGAGAGGCCGACGGCGCGATCCTCAACTGGCTCGCCGCCACCGACGTGGCGCAGTGTCGCGCCGAGGTCGGCCCGGACAAGACCATCGCCGCGCGGCTCTTCGTGATCCCGAACGAGGACGCTGACACCGCACGGTTCATCGCGCGACGGATGATCTCGTCGTACCTGACGGTGAACGCCTACGCCGAGTTCCACCGGTGGCTCGGACGCGGCGACGCGCTCACGCCGATGTGGGGCGCGTGGGCCGCGGGTGATCGTAAGTTAGCGAACGAGGTCATCCCCGATTCGGTGGTCGACGAGCTCGTGATTCACGGTTCCTACGATGCCTGTCGCGAACACGTGCTTCGCTACGTCGAGGCCGGTATCGGGGTGCCGACGATCGCCATCGTCCCCTTCGGCATCAATCTCGAGGAGGCCGTCAAGGGCCTCGCGCCGCGCTAGACGGAGTCGGCCTCGAGGAACTCCAACACGTCGGCGAACTTCTCGCGTGCGGCCGCGGCGCGCGTGGGGATGTGGTCGGTGGGCACCTCTGACGGTTCATAGTTCTTCAGCGCGTGGCGAGCCACGGTCTGACGATGGACCTCGTCTGGTCCGTCGTAGATCCTCGCCGCGCGCGCCGCGCGGTACATCGCCTCGAGCGGCATGTCACTCGAGTAGCCGAGCGACCCGTAGGTCTGTATCGCCCGGTCGATCACGTTGTGCAGTACGTTGGCGCCGAAGTACTTGATCATGGCGATCTCGTCGCGCGACGCCGACGCGCCGACCTGGTCCATCTTCCACGCCGCGTGCAACGTCATGAGTCGTGCCGCGTGCATCTCGGCCTTGGAGTCGGCGATCCAGTTCTGGATGGTCTGCTTCTCCGCGAGGAACGAACCGTGCGTGTAGCGACTGAGCGCTCGCTCGCACATCATGTCGAAGGCTCGCTGGGACTGGCCGAGCCAACGCATGCAGTGATGGATGCGACCCGGTCCTAAACGCGTCTGGGCGAGCAGGAAGCCTGAACCTTCGGGGCCTATCAGGTGGTCGGCCGGCACGCGCACGTCCACGTAGAGGATCTCGGCGTGATTGCCGAATCGTCCGTAGACGACGTCAGGGTCGTCCATGGATCCCACGTCGCGCAGGATGGTGAGACCGGGTGTGTCGACCGGTACGACGAACATTGACGAACCTTGATACGGGTGGACCTCGGGGTTCGAGACGGCCATCACGATCAAGATGTCGGCGACCGAGCCGTTGGTCGTGTACCACTTTCGCCCGTTGATGACCCACTCCTCACCGTCTCTTACGGCGCGCGTCTTCAAGAGTCTCGGGTCGCTGCCCGCGGTGTTGGGCTCGGTCATGGAGAAGCCCGATCGAATCGCACCACTGAGGAGCGGTGTCAACCAACGTTCCTGGATGTCATCTCGCCCGGTCATCTCCATGCCCGCGGCGAGCAGCTCTGCGTTGCCACTGTCCGGCGCGTTGTTGCCAAAGACGACGGGTCCGTACATGGATTGACCGAGGATCTCGTGCATCAGGCCGAGCTTCACTTGGCCAAAGCCCATGCCACCGAGTTCGCTCGGCAGGTGCGCGGCCCAGAGCCCTCTCGCCTTCACCTGTTCTTGCAGCGGCCTGATGAACCTGACGACCTGATCGTGGTTGAGCGACAGCGTCTCGATGGGCATGATCTCTTCTCGGATGAAGCCGCGCATCCAGACGAGCTGCTCTTCAAAGGCTTCGTCCGTTGAAAAGTCCCACGCCATGGCCCACCCCTTTGTCGAGCCAACTCTAGGACATTCACAAATGCTCACCGAAGGGTCGCGAGGGGCGACTCCCTACACTGGAGTGAGATTGGAGCCTCGTGTCAAAGCAGAAGAAAAAGACCAAGAACGCGTCGAAGGACGTCGTCACGATTGGCGTCGTTGACACCATGTTCGCTCGTTACGACATGGGCGGCGCCGCACGAAAGGAACTCGAAAACTGTCCCGGGTACGGAACCAAGTTCCAGGTCGTCGCGCTAACCGTGCCGGGCTTCAAGGACCTCGCCGTCGCCGCGAAGGCCATGATCGAGCGAGACGGTGCGTCCATCGTGGTGGCGCTCGGCATGCCGGGTTCAGCGCCCATCGACAAACAGTGCGCCCACGAAGCGTCTCAGGGCATCATGCAGGCGCAGCTCATGACGTCGACGCCAATTCTCGAGGTCTTCGTCCACGAGGACGAGTCCGACGACCCCGAGGTGCTGGCGACCGTGTTCGAAAATCGCTCACGTGATCACGCGCGCAACGCCTACTGGATGCTCTTCGACCCCGATCAGCTCGCGCGTCGCGCGGGTCACGGCGTGCGTCAGGGCTTCGCCAACGCCGGTCCGCTCGAAGAGAAGTAGTCGAACGTAACTCCGGCGAGTCACTAGGCTCGCCAGCATTGTCTTGGAGTCACTCGAGGAGGAATCCATGCCCGAAGCCGTCATCGTCGCCACTGCCCGCACCCCCATTGGGCGCGCGTTCAAAGGCTCGCTCGTGGACATGCGTCCCGACGACTTGACCGCACTCATCGTCGCAGCACTCCTCGAGAAGGTGCCCGAACTCGACCCCCACAGTGTCGAGGACTTGATGGTCGGTTGCGGGCAGCCAGCCGGTGAGTCGGGTTTTAACCTCGCGCGCGTGGTCGCGATCCTCGCGGGCCTCGACGACGTGCCGGGCGTTACCGTCAATCGCTACTGCTCTTCGTCCCTACAGACCATTCGCATGGCGGCGCACGCCATTCGCGCTGGCGAAGGTGACATCTTCATCTCGGCCGGTGTCGAGACGGTCTCTCGATTCGGCCACGGCGCGAGCGACAGTGGCAGCGCCATGAACCCGCTCTTTCGTGACGCCATCGAGCGCACCAAGTCGCGCTCGGAGAACGTCACGGATCCCTGGACGCCCCAACCGGGGCTCCCCGACGTGTACATCGCGATGGGTCAGACCGCGGAGAACGTCGCCGAGTTCGAGAACGTCTCGCGCCAAGAGATGGACGAGTTCGCGCTACGCAGCCAAGAACTCGCCGTCGCACACCAGGAGAACGGCTTCTTCGAGCGCGAGATCACGCCCGTCACCTTGCCCGATGGCACCGTTGTCACCAAAGACGATGGCCCTCGCGCCGGCACCACGCTAGAGAAGCTCGCGAGTTTGCAGCCCGTCTTTCGTCAAGGTGGCACCATCACGGCCGGCAACGCCTGTCCTCTGAACGACGGCGCGGCCGGCGTCATCGTCATGAGCGACACCAGGGCCCAAGAACTGGGCATCAAGCCTCTCGCTCGCATCATCGCGAGCGGGGTCAGCGGCATCAACCCTGAAATTATGGGACTCGGGCCAATCGAGGCGTGCCGTCAAGCGCTGCGCCGTGCGGACATGACCATCGACGAGATCGATCTCGTGGAGATCAATGAAGCATTTGCGGCACAGGTCCTGCCGAGCGCGAAGCATCTCGGCATCAAACTCGACAAGCTGAACATCCGAGGCGGTGCCATCGCACTCGGACATCCTTTTGGCATGACCGGTGCGCGCATCATGACGACGTTGTTGAACTCGCTCGAAGACGCTGACCAGCGTTTTGGAATGGAGTCGATGTGCGTTGGCGGAGGTCAAGGTATGGCCATGATCGTAGAACGCCTCTAAGTCACCAAGCGGTCTGAATCCGTTTGAAGAATTGAGTGCGTCGGCCGCGGTCGTCGATCGATCTCGAGGACACTGGCAAAACCGCTTCGTCGAGCTTCTGGGAAGTCAGAATTATCGCGACGGGCACGCCCCGCTACGCGGGGTCAGCGAATCTCTCGCGCTACTCGGATCTCGAAACGGGCCAGTCTGTGGGATATCGCGACGCAACGTGCTCATGTTGCGAATGAAGATACGTGCGAAGTCGTCGGGGTAGACGGTCTTCAAATACAAGACCATGCACGTGGTCAGTCTCGTGCTGAAGGCAGCGAGCAAGTGTGCCGGTGCCGACTATTTCGATCGCATGACCATACTGATCTTGTCCCCGACAAACTGCATAGTCGGGACGTGTGGTGGGAGCGTACGCACCGGGAAGCGAGAGACAGCCTTCGTCTAAATCGACGAAGCGACGCAGTTTCGGATCAGCGAACGTCAACTCTGGGTTGCAGACGAGACCGACGTGCCTTTCATATTCGGAGTCAAAACAATCGAAAATGAACACCGCCAGGTCAACCCCTACTTGTGGAGCGGCAAGGCCAGCACCGTCGGCCGCGAGATTCGTGGCGAAGAGGTCAGCAATCAATGCCTGCAGCGATGGCCCAAAGTCAGTGATCGTCCGAGTTGACGCGTGCATGATCGGCGCGCCCCATCGCACGATAGGACGCACGCTCCCGGAGCGAAGTAACTCTTCAATTGGCATTCTTTATCCAGCCAACCCAACTCGGGAAAGTACTTTCATCTCGTTCTCGACGAGTTAACGAAGTCCGGTGAGGCGTGTGTCCGGGTCGTCGTTGAACGTACGTTCTTCGTCTTCATCGACTTGACGCGCTTCGTCGGGCAACATCACCGGTATTGAATCTCGAACTTCGTAGGCGAGGTGAAGCCGCGGATTGAACAATAAGTCCTTCGAAGGAACGTAGAGCAACGCGCCGTGGTCGACCGGATCTTCGAGCAGGTCGAGCAGGAATGAATCGAGGGGCATCAGGAAGTCTCCTTGATCAGAGTCAACACTTCATCGACGTGAACTTGGCACGATTGATCGTCGGCTGCTTCGACGTTGAGGCGCAGCAGCGGTTCGGTGTTCGAGGGTCGAAGGTTGAACCACCAAGTCCCGTAGTCCGCAGTCAACCCGTCGAGTAGGTCGACGTTAGCGCCATCAGCCTGCAGTCGCTCGATCAGACGCTCGACGCTCGACGCAGGGTCCGACACCTCGGTGTTGATCTCGCCCGAGGCCGCGTAGCGCTGATACGGCTTCGCGAGCTCGGAGAGCGCGACGTCTGCGCGGCTCATCAATTCCAACACGACGAACGCCGTGATGATCCCTGAATCAGCGCGAAAGTTGTCGCGGTAGTAGTAGTGGCCGGAATGCTCGCCACCAAAGACGGCGCCCGTCTCGGCCATGACCTGCTTGATGTAACTGTGTCCAACGCGCGTTCGCACCCCGACACCGCCCTCCTCGGCGATGACCTCAGGCACGGACTTGGAGCAGATCAAGTTGTAGAGCACCGTGGAGCCGGGGTGACGGTCCAACATGACGGCGGCCACCATCGCCGTCGTCGTCGAACCGGAGACGGGCTGGGCCTTTTCGTCAATGAGAAAGACCCGGTCGGCGTCGCCGTCGAAGGCAAGTCCCACGTCCGCGCCCGTTTCGAGGACGCGGCGTTGGAGGTCCTTCAGGTTGTCTGGATTGAGAGGGTCGGCGGGGTGATTAGGAAAGGAGCCATCGAGCTCGGGGAACAGGATCTCCACGTCGAAGGGCAGACCAGCGAAGACGAGTGGCGTCACGAAGCCACCCATGCCGTTCGCAGTGTCGGCGACGATCTTGAGCGGGCGAAAGGAGTCGACGTCGGCGAAGGAGTGGACGTGCGCGACCCATTCGGCCGTGAGGTCGAGTGTCGAGTAGTCCGCGAGGTCTCCCTTGGCGGGTGCTTCATAGAAGTCGTTGGTGAGGGCTTCGATCTCGACGAGACCGGTCTCCACGCCTACGGGCTTAGCCCCGGCGAGACAGAGTTTGATGCCGTTGTACTTGGCGGGGTTGTGTGACGCGGTGAACATCGTGCCCGGGACGTCGAGGTGGCCCGACGCGAAATAGAGGAAGTCCGTCGAGCCAAGGCCGAGGTCCACGACCTCGACGCCAACGGCACGTACCCCTCGCGCGAAGGCCTCGGAGAGCGTGACGCCGGAGGTACGCATGTCGCGGGCGATGACGACCCGGGGAGACTTTGCGAAGGTGGCGAAGGCGGAGCCGACAGCTTCGGCGACGCGTTCGTCGATCTGATCAGGGTAGGTGCCCCTGACGTCGTACGCCTTGAAGATTGTTGAGGTGTCCACGACCCCTCATTCTACTGACGCGCGATTCGCCGTCTCCGAAGGACCAGGAAGAGGACGGCGAAGCCAGCCACGGTCGTGATATCGCTCAATACGTTGCCCAGTGTCAACGCGGACGTACTCGTGTAGTCAAGTGAGACGCGCCTCGAGGTCGGCACGACCACCATTAAATTCGGACTCACCCGATACGGTCCACTCGCACCGGTCACGTGCCAGCGCGGGTAGTAGGAGATCTTCACGAGCATCGGCACACCCACGCGACTGACGTCAAAGGACAGCGACTGCAGACCGACCTTCGTGTGCGAGACGACCACCTTTGGTAACGGAGATGAGGATGTCATGGTCGTGACGCTCGACGCTCGGGACCACGACGCCGGTCCACTGCTCGCGGCGTAGACGTTCTGAAGTCGAAGATTCAACCACCAGGTCTGGTTGGCCGTCAGCCACTGCGACTGGCTTGAAATGTTGGCGACGACGTTCGGCGTACTCGTCAACGCTTCGACCATCGGGCTGTTCTTTATCAAATAGATCCGCCACTTTACGCCCGGCGCCGGCCACTTCTTCGTGGTGGCGATGAGCTTCAACTGGGGGTCGGCCTTCGCCTCGGCGATGACGGACGGTGAAAACGCCATGTAGTACTTCACGCCGAGCATCTGAAGGTGGCGCACGCCTTCGGCAATGTTCAATGATCCGTAGTTGAGGCCGACCTGGGGATTGCTCGGCCCGGTGCTGAGCTCTGCTTGATCGAGGTAGTGGTAAGGCGTCGTCGCCGAGGACTCCATGAGGAGACCCTCCATCGAGTCGACGCAGTTGTTCGTCCAGTAGGGCAAGAGCATGAGCGCCTCGGGTGTGCCGAAGCGGTTCTCCGACGAGTTGTACTCCCACATCGCGCGACCACAGCCGTAGCGCTTGGCGACCGTACTCATGGTCGTCATGAGACCGTGGTACTCGGGCCAGGCCGGCTGCGCCTGGTAGCCCGAATAGTTGTACTGCGCCCAACTGGTGACCTGGTTGCCCCCGGTCGCCAAATGAAGATCGGTCGCGACTGGCGTGATGAGGCCGGGCACCGTGGAGAGAACCCCGAGTAACGCCACGGCGCACGTGGCACCGATGACGCGACGAGATCGCTGCGTCGAATCGTCCGGGACCACGAAGGCGACCGACTCGTTCTCGAGTGCGTCGCGCTCGAGGGGCTCGCCCACGTCGTCGTCGACGTGTTCGATGTTGTCGCCCTCGACGAAGAACGACGCGAGGCGCGCACGAAGTGGCACCCGCGAAGCCCAACGCCACGCGACGTAGCCCGCCAGCCACCCGACACTCAAGTGGATCGAGATGAACCAGAAGGGAATCAGACGCTGGTTCCAGATGGCGCTCTGGGGATCGAGGACGAAGGCGAGAAAGGAGAGCAGGGTCAACGTGGCGAGCACCATGCCGAGACGGTCACGCACGACGAAGGCGAGCACGACCGCTATCAGGCAGAGGACGATGACCCAGCGATCGCCGGCCGCTCCCCCCGTGGCGTTGAACCAACCGAGCGTCGAGAAGATCTCGTGAAGATTGGAAACGGGCACGTTCGTGTAGCCGAGCGAGTCCGAGAGCGACTGCGTCGTCGCGAAAGGTAGGAGCCACCACGCAGAGAGACCGAAGGAGATGACACCGGCCCCGAAGGCGAAACGCACGGGGCGCGCGTAGTCGCCGCGTACCTGCTCGTCAACGTTCGATAGCTCCCGGGGATCGCCGAAACCTCGGCGATGAAAGAGTTCGAAGACGACGAGGACACCAATCGCGCCGAGACTGAAGAGCCAAGGAAGTACGTGCGACGCCAACGTCGCGCTGAGGGCCATGCCCGCCAGCCAGTAACCGCGACCGGTTCTCACGCCCCGAGCGAAGAGTCCGATCGTGAGGAGCGCGAGCGCTAAGGAGAGCGAGAAGGCGTACTCGCCGGCCATCGTGGAAAAGAGGTTCCCCCCGTCGATGGTGAACGTCGCGTCGAAGAGGAAGGGCAGGGTCGTCAGAGCGAGCGCGATCGGGATTGGCCGCGGCGCTCGAAAGAGTCGGCCCATGGCGTACGCGGTGACGGGCATCAACACCGAACCGACGATCGTCGCGAGTTTGATAGCGACGGCGAAACCAATGACGTAGCTCGCGAACGTCGCGAGCACGTCGGGTAGCACGAAGTAGTAGGTGTACGCGGGTAGGCCCCCGAGCCAACCGGGATACCACGGTGTGAAGTTGAAGACGTTGCCCGTCGTCTTCAGATACGCCGGCAGCGCGACGTGCGAGCCGGTGTCGCCGCCAGTGATGAGCGTCGAGGAGACGAGCAACCGAGGGTGCAGCGACAAGATCGTGACGAAGATGACGATGAAGACGAGCAACGCGTCCAACGCGCCAAGGGGCGTGACGCGATCTCGAAGGCGCCGCATCAGTGTCCCGCGCGCTGAGCGATGATCGCGACCAACGCCACCGCGTTGAACGACGCGTGCGTGATGAAACTCGGCACCAAGCGCTTCGTGCGGTACACGATCAGCGCGAGCACGACGCCGAACGCCGTGAGGCCCGCGAACTGCAACAGCTCGCCGTGGGCCAGACCGAACAGGCACGCGCTCACCGAAACGCCCACGGTGACGGCCACCCTTGTCGACACGCCCCTCACGCCTTCGGCGATCGCGCGAAAGACGACGCCACGAAAGAGCCACTCTTCGAAGAAGGGCGCGATCAGCGTCGTCATGATCGCGATGAGGACGAATCCCGGACCGTGCGCCGCCTTGAAGAGGTGGTTCACTGGATGGTTCAGGCTCTTGAGGTGGAAGGGCGCGTAGACGGCGTCGATGATGAACTGGCACCCGACGCCCACGACCACGTAGGAAAGGTCACTCCATCGGGGTCGCCACTGGTCGGGCAGAGCGCGCAGATGGCCCTCGCGGTGCGCGTAGTAGATGGCCGCCGCGAAGCCTGTCCACAGTCCAAGGAGGCTGAGCGCGTTCGACCACCACGGTGGGTTGGCCGCCTTCGAGAGCGCGTTCATTCCACCCGGGTAGTGCGTGACGGCGACGCCCAACGTGTTCAAGAGCAACGCGACGACTTGGCCGGCTAAGAATCCGATAAAGCTCGCGACCAGAATCGGCGCGACGCGAGGTCGATCCGCCTGTATTTCCACGGTCGGAGAAGTCAAGGCTGTTCCGCTTTCATTTTGAGGTTACGCACAGGGCGAGACCACTTGTCGCTGGTGACCTCTAGATTAGATAAGTGGCTGACGCACCAAACGATTCGACGAACCCAAACGGTTTCAAGAAATTTCTACCAGGCGGTGAGAAGCCCATGGCGCCTCAGGTGCGTCGCCGCATCGTCACCATCGCCATCGTCGCGTTCGTCCTGGGTGTCCTGGTCATTCCCAACCTCTTCTCCAACAAACAAGTCAAAACCGTCGCGTACTCGGCGTTGATCCAAGACGCCAAGTCGCACAAGGTGCTCTCGGCCGTCATCTCGACGTCAACCGGTGTCATCAGCGGCCAAATGAGCAACGGAACCAACTACACGTCCAACGGACCGGTACCCGCGCTCTCGAACGAGGTATCGACGCTCAGCAGCAACAACGTGATGGTCACCTTCGCCACGCCCTCGAGCCTCGCGAGCCTGCTTCTCCCCTACCTCATCTGGATTCTCATCTTCGGCGCGTTCATGTTCTACGTGAGTCGTCAGGCGCGCGGACAGATGAACGGCATGATGTCGGTCGGGCGTTCGAAAGCGAAGCAGTTCAACGAGGACCGCCCGAAGACCACCTTCGATGACGTGGCTGGCTACCTCGGCGTGAAACAAGAGATCAGCGAAGTCGTCGAGTTCTTGAAGAACCCCCTGCGCTACCAGAACATTGGGGCACGCATACCCAAGGGCATCTTGCTCGTCGGTCCCCCAGGGACCGGCAAGACCATGCTCGCGCGCGCCGTCGCCGGTGAGGCGGGCGTGCCCTTCTTCTCGGTCTCGGGCTCGGACTTCATGGAGATGTTCGTCGGCGTCGGCGCGAGTCGCGTACGCGACCTCTTCGCGACCGCACGCAAGCAGTCGCCCGCCATCGTCTTCGTGGACGAGATCGACTCCATCGGTCGCAAGCGCGGCGCGGGACTTGGCGGCGGTCACGACGAGCGCGAACAGACCCTGAATCAGATGCTCAGCGAGATGGACGGCTTCGAGCCCACCGAGGGCATCGTCGTCATCGCCGCGACGAACCGCCCGGACGTCCTGGACCCGGCGTTGCTCCGCCCCGGTCGCTTCGACCGTCAGATCGTCGTGCCCTTGCCCGACCTCGAAGAGCGTCTGCCCATTCTCGAAGTGCATGCCAAGGGCAAACCTTTGGACCCGTCAGTCGATATGAACATCGTCGCGCGCGGCACGCCCGGCATGAGCGGCGCGGACTTGGCGAACCTCGTGAACGAAGCGGCGCTGCACGCCGTGCGACGAAACTCAGTGACCATTGGCATGGAGGACTTCGAGTCCTCACGTGACCGCGTCCTGATGGGTCAAGAGCGCGACACCATGGTCCTTCTGGACGACGAGCGCGAGCGCATCGCCTTTCACGAGAGTGGGCACGCGCTCCTCGCCTACGTGCTCGACAAGACCGATCCCCTGCACAAGATCACGATCATCCCGCGCGGCATGGCGCTCGGCGTGACGATGACGTTGCCCGAAGAGGATCGCCACATCATGTCGCGCCAACACCTCGAAGACTCGCTCTGCATGCGAATGGGTGGTCGCGTCGCGGAACTCTTGGTCTACGGCGATCTCTCCACCGGTGCCGCGGACGACCTCCAGCGCAACACCGAGCTCGCTCGGCGCATGGTGCGCGAGTGGGGCATGTCCAAGGAGATCGGTCCCATGGCCTGGGGCTCGAACAATCAAGTGTTCCTAGGTGAAGACCTCATGCACACTCGTGACTACTCCGACCACACTTCGAAGGTCATCGATGACGAGATAGAGCGCATCCTGCGCGAGCAGGAGTCGAGGGCGATTGAAGTACTCACCCTGCACCGCCGTGGGCTCGAGTCGTTGACGAGAGCACTCCTCGAGCACGAGACCATCGACGGCGCCGACGCCGCGCGACTGATCGACGAGGCGAACGGCGAGCCCGTGCACCCCGAAGGAACGAAGACGGTCAGCGCTCTGAGTGGCGTTGGCAAGTCGGCAAAGAAGGAAGCGACGCCCGTCGCTCCGGCCGCCGCCACACCAGCGACGCCCCCCGTGCCCGCGACCGCCAACTGGCAGCCGCCGACACTACCTGCCGTCTAGCGGCGTCACCACGTTCACGCCCCTGGGGCGACTCGGCAACGTCATCGACGCGATCAACGAGGGCTTCGACGCCGAGATGAGGAACACGTCGTTCGTGGTGGCGATATTTGGTATCAACGACGAGAGCGGCTCCGTGGCACCCGCGGCGAGCTTGTTGCCTCCCGTGACGGTGATGACGTCCGGTTTGGCCGCGTTGAACGACGAGGTCGTCAAGGTGATCGACCGCGTCGACGTGTTGGTCAGCGTCGCGGCGTCAAAGCCCAAGCCCGTGAAGTCGCGAACCAGTAACGCGTCGCTCGGCACCTGCGGCGAAGAGAGGGCGATCGAGAGACCAGAACCCGTCGCGAGTGCGGTGACGACGGGGACGTTCGAGTGGACGGTCAAATTCGCGTAACCGGCCGCCGGAATGGCGGGGTTCGGCGTGATCACGATGAGCCCGGTGCTGAAGGGCGACACGCTGAGGGTCTGGGGTGAGACGGTGTAGGGACTCAAGGCAACGTCGACCGTGACCTCGGCCGCGACGTCGGTGGGATTGGCCACGCGGATCTGCGCGACGGCGGATTGGACCGTCGTGACGTTCGGATACCAAGTCTCGTTCACCGCGTCGGTGACGCCCTGCTCAAACGAGACGGTGCCCGCGGAGCTCTCGACGCCGACGATCTCGAGCGAACCGCGAAGGACGCGCACGCCGACGCCGACGTTCGTCGTGTTGACGACTTGTTTGTCCAGGTTGATCTCGGTCTGGGTGTGCGCGGGGACGCTGATGCCCTGAAAGGACGCCGGCGCGTAGAAGCCCGCCGCCGTGAAAATGGACGCGTTGAGTACGGCCGCCGTCGCCGTCGGGTTATAGACGCTCAGGTACGCGCTCGAGCCGACCAGTGTGTTGAAGCCCGTCGCGTACCAGCGCGTGACGCCCGACGCACTGCACGGGACCTCGGTGCGACCGGTCTCCGCGATCTCTTCAGCGACGACGCCACCGCCGCTGATCTGCACTGCGACGGCGTACGTCGCGCTCGTGGCGCTCTTGTCTACGACGCCGGGTTCGATCGACTGCGCCGCGTGTGCGGCCAGTTCAATCGAACCGTGGTACAGATTTCCCTTGTCGGAGACGACGCTGACGCTGAGATTTCGACTCGCCGAGGACGTGTTGAAGAACGTCACGCGTCCCGGCGTGCCCCTCGCGTTCGAGATCCCGGTGCAGTACAGCGCGGTCGATTCCGCGTCCAACGACACCGAGAGACCGTTCGGCAGTTCGGAGGGATTGACGGGCCGATGGAGCGACGTCACGACCCCGGTCGCCACGAGGAGAACGAGAACCACGAGCAGGACCGGGACGCGGCGGAGCTTAAACATCGTCGTCCTTCGGTACGCGAGCCGTCACGACACGACGACGTCCGGTGAAGAGCCACTCGAGTCGGTGCACCCACCCGAAGCCGAGCCAGACGATTCCCCACATCCCCAAGGTGAAGAGCGCGAGGAGACCGTTCAAGGGGAACTGGTGCAAGACAATGGTGCCCACGGGGCTCGTCGGGGCCGGCGCGACGTTGTAGAAGGGCGTCCAACTTCCCTGCGTCGTTCGTGGCGCCGCCACGCCGTTGACGTCGAGGGCGAACGCTCCCGCGGGCGCGAGTCCCGCGACGACGGTCGATCCCGCGGTGAGGGGTCCCGAGAAGGAGTTCGTACTGAAAATGGGCGAGAGAGACGTCGAGCCGGGATTGGTCGCGGCGACGATGCCGTGAAAGAGCGAATTCGAGAACACCTCGACCGACGAGGTCTGCAGGTCCAAGGAGAGGTCACTCTGGTTGTTGAGCGCGGTGAGGAGCTCGCCCGGTGGACGGTGCAGGGGAACGTTTTGCACGCCCGAGAGTTCGGGCGCCGACGAGTTCATCACGACGATGGTGGAGATGCCCGCGGGCGCGAGGAGTTCGCCTAGGCGAACGGTGTGACCGGCGAGCGCGCTCTGTACGGCCTGCATGATGACGTCACTCGTTCCCGAGTCGGGTGGGTTGAAGAGGTTCGCTCCCCCCGGAAGTCCGTTCATGGACGTCGCGGCTTCGAGTCCCGGCGCCACCGACCAACCCGGGAGGGGCACGACGGAGGGATCGCCGAGCCAGAGAACGCGAAACCCGCCGGCCGTCGAGGGCGTGAGGGCGGACAGCGACTCCGCGACGCTCGTCGTCGGAAGGTCGAAGCGACCACTGCCGAAGTTAGCGAGGAACGGCAACGTCGCCACGAGCAACGTGGCGACGGAGAGTCCCGCGACGATCTGGCGCCAGCCGAAGCCCGCGTCGCGGAGATCGTGTTCGAGGGCCGCGATGCCGAGTCCGATCAACGTTGCGAGCATCACCGCGTAGAGGGCCAATAAGACGTCGAGGTCGGGCGAGAACGACCCCAACCAGTGCCGTGAGACGACCGCCGCGAGCACGAGGGTCAGGGCGGCGATCACCAGCACTTTCGAGGCCACGCGACGTCGATCGCCCTTGCAGAGGACGAGAGCGAAGACCGCCGCCAGCGGCAGGAGCCAACCCCACCACGACGTGCCGAACGTGCCGTCGACGTCTCGCAGGAGGTAACTGAAGGTCGGCACCGACCACGGCCCGCGCGCGAGTCCGAAGATCTCCAGCGCGCGCCGTCCGGCGAAGGCGACGTTGATGGTCATCGGAATCAGGAAGATCGCGACGTTCACGAGGAGCGAACCGAGGAACCGGAACGATCCGTGAAACGACGTGTGGGGATCGGGCTCGAAGAGTCGCGCCACCGCCGCGCCCACGACCACGAGCGCGACGACCACGAGCGTGGCGGGCGCCATCGCCGACACGATCGCGATCAACATGATGAGGACCATTCGCTGGCCGGACTCGGTCGTTCGCCACCCTCGGTGCCCGAATGGCAAGGGATCGCTGTAGGGAACCGGTCGAAAACCGGACACGTCCATCAACGCGAAGATCCGTCGCACGATGTAGGGCAGGCCCGCCACGACCACCAAGACGTCGACGCGTCCTTGGCTGATCATGTTGACACCAAGGGGCATGGCGGCGTAGGCCACGGCGCCAAAGATGCGCGCTCGATTCGACGCGCGATCCTTCAAGATCTGGCCAACGCCCACGGCGCCAACGGGCACGGCCAGGATCAGCGCCAGGCGCGGTAAGACGCCCATGCGGCCGAACACGAGCGTCCCCGCGAAAGCGAGGACCCCGTAGCCGGGCATACCCGGCGAGCCCGATCCGACGCCGTTGGACGACCACGACGCGAAGAAGTGACGCCACGTCGACCACCACGAGTCGAGGGGCGCCAGACGACCCACCAGTGGAAGGTGGATCGCGACGAGGTTCCTCGATCCGATGAGCCACAACACGGCGATGATCGAGACGACGGTTGCCTGTGAGCGAAACGACGTCATGAAACGTGAAGGGCGCGTGCGAAGCTCCGACAGACCACTTTCAGCGATCTCGTCGAACTCCTCGTCCTCGGAGAAGGCGGCGGCGAAACCGACGCCGGCCGCTTCGCTCTCCTCCTCGAGCTCGAGCGTGTCTTCGGGGGGCAGGATGCCTCGCGCCTTGTCGTACCCCTCACGGAGCAGCGTGACGAAGAAGTGCTTCAGTCGACTGGCACCGCCGACCTGGAGGCGGTGCAGTTCCGAGTCGGAGAGAACGCGAAGTCGGTGTAGTTGGCGACGACGTTGGCGAACCCGACGTCGCTGTTTGATCAGCCAACGCCACGATCCGATGATGGCGCCGGCGCGGTCGAGGTCTCCACTGGCGAGCGAGAGACCGACCTCGAAGACGTCGATGACGAAGAGGGTCAACAACGTCCAGACCACCTGTCGTCGTCCCCAGCCGGTGGCGACGACGAGGAGCTGGTGTCGGCGTTGGAGGTCTTGGCGACTGGCCCCACGCGTGCCGACCGCCGTCACCAGGCGCTCGCCGGTTGCGATGGTCTCTCGGTGGGCCACTTTGGCCAGTGGGGCGACCACTATACGTGCGCCCGCCACCTGTGCGCGCCAGCAGAGGTCGAGGTCCTCACCGAGCAGCGTGATGAGGGGATCGAATCCTCGCAACGTCGTAAAGAGGTCCGCACGAACCAGGGTGACCCCGCCCGGCGCCACGAAGACGTCGCGTTCGAGGTCCTGTTGGCCGTGGTCGATCTCTCCGAGCTCCACGCGCTCGCGCACGACGCCGAATCGGTCGCACGTCTGACCGGCGTGCAGCAAGACGAGAGGGTCTTCGTAGGCGACGACCTTTGGCGTGACGACGCCCGCGTTCGTGCGGTACGCCGCTTCGACCATGAGCTGCACCGCGTCCGGTTCGAGGCGCACGTCGTCGTGACAGAAGAGGAAGAAGGCAGAGCCCTCGATCATGAGAGCCGCTTCGTTGCACGCCGGCCCGAAGCCCCGATTCTCCTCGAGGATTCGTACGAAAGCGTTCGGCGCGACAGCGGCGACGCGCGCGGGCACGTGCTGAGCATCCCCGTTCGCCACGACGAGCAGGCTCAGTTCCTCGTAGTTCTGGGCCGCCAGGGAAGCCAAGGTGGCTTCGAGGCCCGGCCCGGAACCGGTGGTAACGATGACGGCAACAACGGCCGGGGCACGAGAGTCCATCAGTCCTTCAAGGCTAGTTGGCCCTCACGAGCGATTTTGACGCCGAACGCGCCGAAATCCCTTGCGTTGCCCGAATTTCCTAACGCGGGTCACGCCGCGTGACGAGATCGTCGACGACGTCGTGCAGCGACACCGACAAGGGAATTCGCGGCGACCAACCCGTTGCCTCGTTGAGCTTGTCGAAGCTCCCGCGAAAGACGGGCACCTCGTTCGGGCGAAGGAGCGCGGGGTCGACGACGAGCCTCGTCTCGGGCGAGACGAGGCGCACGAGATCGTTCGCAATGTCGAGCAACGACACGTCGTGTCCGGACGCGACGTTGTACGTTTCGCCCGCGACGCCGAGAAGCGCGAGGAGTCGGTACGCACGGACCACGTCGCGTACGTCGCTGAAGTCACGTCGCGTGGTGAGGTCTCCTACTGGGATCTCAGCGTCACCGCGATCGCGCGCGTCCAAGAGTCGGCTCGCGAGCGCGGGCACCACGAAGTTGGGCGCCTGACCGGGCCCGAGATGATTGAACGGGCGCACCACGATCACGTGCTGCGCTCGACAGCGAACGACGTCGTGCGCGACCCGTTCGGCTTCGACCTTGCTCGAGGAGTAAGGGTTGGCCGGCGCGACGCGATAGTTCTCTCGAATCGGAAGGTCCTCTTCTCGCACGACGCCGTAGACCTCGGACGAACTGACGACCAGGGTCCTCGCTTTTGGAACCGAGGCGTACGCCGCGTCCAGCACGCGCTGCGTGCCCACGACGTTGACGCGTGTGAACTCACTCGCTTGATCCCACGAGTCACCCACGTGGGTGAGGGCCGCGAGGTGGTACGTGGCGTCGGGGCGAAACGCGTCGAAGATCTCACGCATGCTGTCCGCGTCCGTGACGTCGCGCTCACGGTCGATGCCCTCGACTTCATCGCCGCTGACCCGCAGGTGCGCAATGAGGTGCTTACCAACGAAGCCCTGCGATCCGGTGACGAGAGCACGCATCAGCGCACCGTCGCCTTTTCGTACCCCACGAGGTGCTGCGCGACGCAGTGCTCCCACGTGAAGTGCTCGGCGCGCTCGCGAGCTCGATGGGCCCACGTTCGCCGCTCGTCCTCACTCGATTCGAGGACGTCGTCGATTGACGTCGCGAGCGCCTGCGCGTCACCGACCGGCACGAGCCGTGCGCCGTCGCCGGCGATTTCCGCCATCACCGTGTCGCGCGTCGTCACGACCGACGCGCCACAGGCCATCGCCTCCAAGACCGGAAGGCCAAAGCCTTCGCCGCGTGAGGGATAGGTCACGGCGCGTGCGCGTCGATAGAGGGCGGGCAGTAACGCGTCGTCAACGAAGCCCAGCCGCTGGATTCGAGCGGAAGAGGGGTGAGCCTTTATCTTCGCTTCGATCGGGCCTTCGCCCCATCCCGCTTGACCCGCCAGCCACAGCTCGACGTCCGCGTGGTCACGGGCGATCAGTTCAAAGGCGTCGAGCAACACGTCAAGTCCCTTTCGCGGTTCAACGGTACCTACGAAGAATATAAAGGGCACGTCCGACCGAAGGCCATGGTCGCGTAGGAGAGCTTCGTCGCCACGGTCCAGGGGTTGAAAGGTCGTGAGTTCAACGCCAAGGGGCGCGACGACGACGGGCGCGTGGTCGGGGATCAACGACGCGAGGAGGCGAGCACTGAAATCGCTCACGCTGATGAGCACGCGCGCGTGGTGCGCCGAGTGCGTGATGGCCCGGCGAAAGAAGGCGACCTTCGAGCGCTCGTGCCACTCGGGATTGGTGAAGAACGTGAGGTCGTGGATGGTCACGACGGTGGGTGTCAGTCCTCGACGCGGCATTGTGTAGTGCGGCGCGTGCCACAGATCCACGTCACGTGCCGTGGCGCTCGTCCCCAACCGCCACGCTTCGTAGGCGAGGCGAGGCGCACGTCCATTCGGGACGAGTCCCTTCACGTGCGCCCGCGGCGAGAGGTCGTGCCAACGCGTCGTGTCGCCGCGACGGGTCACCAGCGTCGTCGCGACGTCGACGTCAGGGAGACGACGAGCGAGTTCCGCGACGTAACGTCCGGCGCCCGCGATCTTCGTGGGGACGGCGGACACGTCGAGAGCGACCCTCACTGCCACGCCGCCAAGTGGTCGAGCGCGGCGTTTCGCCACGTGAGTGACGACACCGACGCGCGTCGCCGTTGGCGACTGGTCTCGTCGTCACCTTGTGCCAACGCTCGCACCAACCCTTCGGCGATGGCGTCGACGTCGAGGGGATCGACGCGCACCGCCTCGTCGTTATTCAGAACGCTCGGGGTCGTGGTGCTCGCGACGACACGAGCTCCCGCGTGCAGCGCTTCGACGGGGGGAAGTCCCCACCCTTCGGCTCGCGGAACGTACGCGAAGACGGTGGCGTCGCGGTAGAGGCCCTGCAACAAGGATCGCGAGACGAGCCCGAGCGACACGGCGTCGCCACTGTCGACGTCACCCCAGCCTGGCGGGCCTACCAGGACCAGTGGTCCGAGTTCACGATTCGTTGACTGGGCGATCGCGTGTGCCCGAGCGAGGCGCTCTAAGTTCTTCCTCGGTTCGCGCGTCCCGACGTACAGGGTAAAAGGTCCCTCGACGCCGCGCTGCGCCAACGCTGCGCGCACCTGATCCTCACTGTCGGGCACGGTGCGCGCGTCGTCGACCCCGAGTCGCGACTCGTGGAGGCGCTCGGGCGCGAAGCCGTCGTCGATCAATCGCTGCGCCAAGCCGGGCGCCGTCGTCACGACGCGTACGTCGCCACGGCGTTTCAGCATCTGGAGCCGTCGTTCGTGAAATCGGATACCGCGCGGGGTGCTCGCGCTCGGCTCGTCTCGCCACAGCAGATCGTGCAACCCCGCCGTATGCACGGCGTCGCGCTTGCCCCCTGCGAAGGGCCCAGCGACGGACGTGGCGTGCACGACGTCACTGAACGACGGCACGCCGAGGGGCCAGCGCGACCACAGTTGTGTCAGCACGCTCACCGGCGCGTGCGCGCGAACACGTTCGAGCGCGAGGTCCGAGACGTCCTGCGTGGGTTCACCGCGCGGCACGATGCCGAGAAGTCGCAGCGACTCGTCCTCCACTGACGTGAGACCTTGGATGAGTCCGCGGACGTACGTCGCGATGCCTCCGGGCTGAGGTCGGTAAAACTGGTCGAGCGAAATGCTCACGGCGCGCGTCACGGATTCCAGCCTCGCACGACTTCTCGATAGAGCGCGACGTAGGCGCGCGCGGCGGTGGCGGGCGCGAAGTCTTCCGCTCTCGAGCGACCGGCCGCCACCATGATCGCTCGACGAGTCGGACTCTCCCAGAGTTCACTCAGCATGGGCAGCACCTCCTCTTCGCTCTCGGTCAAGGCGGCCGCGCCACTCAAAAGCTCGCGGTTGATCGTGGTCGCGCGCGCGATGGTGGGCACGCCAGCGGCGAGTGCCGCGATCGCGAACGAGGGAAACCGCGCGCCGTCCGAAATATGCAAGACGACCTTCGCCTCCGCGAGCGCGCTTCGCGCGTCGCTTCTAGAACGCAAGTGCACGCCGAGACCCCGTGATCGGATCCGTTGGGTCATGGTCGTGCTGGTGAGCGCTTCGACGTGGGTACCGTGACTCTTCGCGAACTCGATGAGCGCGGGCGCCAGGTTGAGAAACGGCTCCAAGACGCCCGTCAGATTCACGACGATCGCCGTGCCCTTCAGGGTTGGTTGGACGAGCGGCACGGCCGGGGGTACCACGACGACCCGGGCGCGCTCGACCCCGAGCACGCTTTGTACTTCGTGACTCGCGCTCCTCGTCGAAGCGACGAGCGTCGCTCCGTGGCGAACGGCGCGACGAAGCTGGGCAATTCGTTGGTGCTCGCGTGACTCGCCGCGAAGGGGTCGTAGGTCGTCGACCGAGATGATGAGAGGTGTCGACGTCGTCGGCGGCGTCGTGCGGCCAGCGACGTGCACGACGTCGACGGGATCGAGGAATCGATCGATCGACGGGCCGAGACTTCGTCGCCACAGCGGCGTCCACAGCGAACGAAGCGCGAGACGCGCCTCGTTGGGTGAGGAAGGTGCGGAGTGCGAGCGAAAACGAATGAGTTCACACTCGCCCGTCGCGTCGAGGGCGTCCGCGAGGTCGATCATGGAGTTTCCGAGTGACTCGAGTGAGCCGTCGAGGTCGAGGCCAACTCGTGGACGATCAGAACTCACGACGTAAGAGCGATCTTTCTCATCGCGCTCGTCCACTCGGGCCATAGGTCTACGGCCCATCGCCCGAACGGTTCCGTGCTCGTCGCGACGACGCCGACGCCTTCGTCGGCGTTCAAGAGCATCAACGATCCGCTTTGGCCGAAGTGACCGAAGCTCTCTGGTGGCCAGTCACCCATCCAGTGGTGCTTGTCGCCGCGTACTTCAGGTCCGATGCCCCACGGACAGGGCGTGAATCGCCCGAAGCCCGGCACGATGCCCGCGAGGTCGGGTAGGTAGGGCCGGATCAACCGGTCCCTCGTCTCCCTCGCGATGCCGTCCGGCCGCAGCCACGACACGGCCAATCTCGCCATGTCGTTCGTCGAACCGCGCACACCCGACGAGGGTCGATCCACGAGTGACGTCGTCGCCATGCCCAGTGACGAAAAGACCCGGTCGTCTAGCCACTCGGCCGGGGGCCTCTCGCCCACGACGGCGTGCACCGCGTGGTCGACGCCGTAGTTGGAGTAGACCCGTTTCGTCGCAATTGGCACCAGTGGATCGTCCTCTTCGAGTCCGAGTCCACTGGAGTGCGACAAGAGATTGGCGAAGTTGGCGCCTCGAGGGCCGACGGTCTCGCTGTAGGAATGAAAACCCCAGTCGATCTCGACACCGAAGGCGAGCGCGACGGCCATCTTCGACACGGACGCCCACGGACGAACCTCGTCGAGGTCACCCCCTTCGTGGATCCGCGCGACGGCCCCGCCGCTCACGCGAAGGACAAGGAACGCGGGCGAGCCGGGCCAGTCGTCGTCGAGGGGGCTCTTCACAACACTCGATGATACCCAGCCCCCCTAAAGTCTCAGAGGTGATAACCGTACTGAGTGGTGGCGTCGGGGCAGCTCGACTACTTCGAGCGCTGCAAGACGTGATCGATCCCTCGCAGCTCACGGCCGTCGTGAACGTCGGCGACGACCTCGTCCTCAACGGTCTCACAATCTGCCCTGACCTCGACACGATCACCTACACGCTCGCCGGGCTAAACAACGACGAACTCGGCTGGGGGTTGCGAGGCGAGACGTGGCGCGTCATGGAAGAACTCGCCGAACTCGGCGGCGAATCGTGGTTTCGACTCGGTGACCGCGACCTCGCGACCCACCTCTACCGGAGTCAACGTCTGAGCGAAGGTGCCACAAAGACTGAGGTCGCGGCCGAGCTCGCCCAGCGCCTCGGCGTGACCGTTCGACTGCTGCCGGTATCCAACGACCCGATCGCCACGGAGTTCGTCACCGAGGCCGGACGTCTCACGTTCCAGGAGTACTTCGTTCGTCACCACCACGACGTCGTCGTCTCGTCCGTGGACGTGGTGGGCGCCGATCGCGCGCGCCTGAGCGATGAAGCGAAGGAGGCGTTGGAGAGCGCCATTCGCGTCGTGATCGCGCCGTCCAATCCCTTGATCTCGATCGACCCGATGCTGCGCGTACCCGGCGTGCGCGAGATCCTGCGGGCGCGACGTGCCGACGTCGTCGCGGTGTCGCCCATCATTCGAGGCGCCGCGCTGAAGGGACCCGCGGACCGCCTCTTACGCGAACTCGGCCACGAGGTCTCGACCCTCGGCGTCGTTGACTTCTACGAAGGTCTCGTGGGCACGTGGATCATCGACGAAGCCGACGAAGCGCTCGCGGCACCAATTCGAGAACGGGGCGTCCGCGTCGCGGTGACGACCACGATCATGGCCGACCCACTGGACGCCCAACGTCTCGCGAAAGTCGTCCTCTCGTGAGTGAACTACGACTCGTCGCCCTCGCCACGAAGGTGAAGGTCCAACGTGAAGACGACCTCGTCACCCTGCTATTGGACGCGGTCGCGCAAGCCAACGAAGAGGTTCGACACCACGATCTCTTCATCGTGACGAGCAAGGTCGTCTCGAAGTCCGAGGGTCAAGTGGTCCCCTTTGACGGTTCCGACGAGGACAAGGTCGCCATCGTCGAGCGAGAGTCCGTCAGGGTTCTGCGGCGTCGCGGGACGCTGCGCATCACGGAAACCCGTCACGGCTTCATCAACGCCAACGCGGGCGTGGATCTCTCCAACACCGACGAGGGCACCGCGGTGCTACTGCCGGTGGACTCCGACCGATCGGCGCGTCGACTGCGAGGCGAGATCGGACGACGGACCGGCGTCGAGGTCGCGGTCCTCATCACCGACACCTTCGGACGGGCCTGGCGCCAAGGCGTCACCGACGTCGCCCTCGGTTCAGCGGGACTCAAGCCCTTACTCGATCTTCGAGGGACGCTTGACGCGAACGGCCGTCTCTTAGAAGCGACCGAGGTCGCCGTCGCCGACGAGATCGCCGGCGCCGCCAACCTCGTGTTGCACAAAGCCGCGGGCACGCCGTTCGCGTTAGTGCGCGGTCTCGACGAGTCGTTTTTCGGTCCGGGCTCGATTCAAGAGAGCATCGTTCGAAAGAAGAACGACGACCTCTTTCGCTAGTTAGACGCCACCGAGTCGGACGTCACCCGAAAGGCGCGAGTCCAACGCCACGTGCTCCTTCGCCCCCACCACGCAGGTGGGACCGAGTATCGAGCTGGTGCCGATGACCGCCTCGGGTCCGATGATGGAAGAACGAATCTCGCAGCCACTTTGTACGATGGCGCCCGGTAAGAGGACGGTGTCCTCGAGAATGACGTCGGCGCCGACGACACAGTCTCGGTCCACGACCGAGTGGCGCAACGTCGCGGTCGCGTCCACGGTCGCTGAAGGGCTCCGCCACGAACCAGCGACGACGCCGCTGTAGTCGTGTTGATGGTTACGACCCTTGAGGACGTCGACGTTGGCCTGCAAGTAGAGCTGCGGCGTGCCGGTGTCGAGCCAGTACGCGTCGTCGGAGAGGGCGTAGAGCGTATTCGCCGCGGCGAGCGCGGGAAAGGTCACCCGCTCGACGCTCACCGGTCCCGTCGTGGCGATGCGATCGAGTGCGCGCGGCTCAAAGACGTAGGTTCCGGCGTTGATCTGGTTCGTCGGGGCTTCGCCGGGCGGCGGCTTCTCGACGAAGGCGAGTACGCGGCCGTCGTCGTCGGTTGGCACGACGCCGAAATGCGAGGGATCCGCGACGGGGTGCAGCGCGATCGACACTTCGGCGTCGCGCTCGTGGTGAAAGTTCAACAGTCTCGTCACGTCGAGGTCGGTGACGACGTCACCGTTCACGACGAGGAACGTCTCGTCGATGCCCGCGTACGCGGCCGCGAATCGAATGGCGCCGGCGGTGTCCAAGGGCTCCTTTTCGACGGCGTAGGAGACGCGAACGCCCGCGATGAGTCCTGAGGGATAGGCCTCGGTGAACCGGTCGGGCAAGTAACCCAGTGAGAGCACCACGTCGGTGACACCGTGACGCGCGAGTGACTCGAGGACGCACTCGATCATGGGCACGCCGACGAGCGGCAACATCTGCTTGGGAGTCTCGTACGTGAGCGGCCGAAGCCGCGTCCCCTTACCCCCGACCAGGATGATGGCCTGCAACTATCAGCCCTTTGATGTCGTGGTGGTCGTGCTCTTCGTGGTCGTGGTGGTGGTTGGCGCGATACCTGCCGTCGTCGTGGTCGTGGGCGTGATCGCCGAGGCGAACATCGCGTCCACGGTGGTCGCTGACGGGGGTGTCGGCGTGACGCCCGTCGGCTCAAAGGCCATCGTCACGCGGAGGTCCTTGACGAACTTGATCGTGGCCGGATTGGTCGTAAGCGTCGGTGTCTTTTGAGCCAACGTCGTCCAGTAGGCGTAGACGACCTTGCCCTTTTGGCCCGAGTACTTCGAGGTCGCTGGGCAAACGTCGCCGTTCTTGTAAGTGGTCTTCGGGTTCGCGCTTCCGGTAGCCGTGGGCACGGCGAGCTCCGTGGACGTCGCGATGAGGCCGGGGAACTCGGCTGCGAACTGCTTCAGGGTTGCGTTGTTGCCCGCGTCGGCGGCAGTGGCGGGCGTGAGCTTGATGACGTTATCGAGCGCCACGGTGAAGCCGCCCTTGTAGGTCGGGTCGGAGTTCAGGTAGCCGAGTTTCTTGCCACAGGACTCGATGGAAAGGGCGGCGTACCGGGTCGATCCGATGACCGGCGCGACTGCCGTGGAGTGCTTCTTTACAGGATTTTGGTACTCGTAGCGCGAGTACACCGTAACCGCGAGGCCGAGCACGACGATGACCGCGAGGATGCCGTAGTAGTTCCCAGGACGAGATTTTCGGTAGGCCTTGCCGCCACCCGCGGCGCCAACCCTACTTACCCATTTACCTGATGTGCTTTTAGCCACCCTACAACGCTACTAAATATCGGAAGGGCCTTGAGGTGCGTAGGGGCGAAGGGACTCGAACCCTCACTGGAGGCGGTTTAAGCGCCCTGCCTCTGCCAATTGGGCTACGCCCCCACGCACTCGGGTCGCGCCGTAACGCTAACGCATTGTTACGATTTAACGGAACGCCCGAATTTCTTACGCGCGCTAACTAGGCTAGTTCTATGTTTCGCGTGCGTCGTCGGGGCACGACTCGAACAACTCCCCTGGTATTTTTGGCGGCGCTCATGGCGTCGGGACTCCTGGTACCGACGTGGGCGGGGGCGTCGTCTATCGCCATCACCCAGAAGCAGATCGCCGACCTCTCGGCCGCCCTCTCGCGCCAGCAGATGAGGAGCGAAACGACGGCCAACCAGTACGACGCGGAGAAGGTCACGCTGGCGACGATCAACGTCAATATCGGCAAACTTCAGGGCATGGAGTCCCAGAAGCGCTCCGCCGCCGCCGTGACCTCGAAGAAGCTGGCCGTCGCGGTCGTTCGCGCGTACGTCCTCGGCGCCGCCGACGCGCAGAGCCTCTCGCTGTTCAACCAGAACGTCACGAAGAGTGACGCCACCAAGATCTTCCAGGACCAGGTCATTGGCAACCTCGACAAATTAGAAGCGACGTACGAGCGCGAAAGGAAGTCACTCCAGAACACCGTCGCGAAGGTCGCCGGGCAGCGCGCGAAGGCGCAACACGCGACGTACGAACTCAAGGGTCTCCTCGAACAGAACATCCAACTCCAAAACGCCACGCAGGCGACACTCGCCACGGTGACCGCGCGACTACGCAGTCAGATCGTCTCGTACGAGATCCAAGCGGGCGTCTCGGCGGCCAAGTCGAAGAACACCGCCGGCGAGGAGCAGGCCATCGCCGCGGCGTCGGCCGTTGGGGGCCAGAGTGCCGCCAATCAAGTTATCGACGCCATCCAGGCCGCGATCGCGACGCCCACGATCGCTCAGGTCGGCAGTTCCGCCCAGGGCAACGCGGCCGTGGCGTACGCGAAGAAGGAGATCGGTGTTCCTTACTCTTGGGGCGGCGAGACGGCGGGCGTCGGCTTCGACTGCTCCGGACTCGTGCAGTGGGCGTGGGCGAAGGCCGGGATCTCCATTCCTCGCACCACCGAGTCCCAGTACCCGGCCATGATCCACGTGACGTTGACCCAACTCCAGCCCGGTGACCTGTTGTTCTACTACAACCTTGACGGTGACCACCTGGTCGACCACGTCGTGATGTACGTGGGCAGTGGCCCGTGGGGCGTCGACACCACCATCGCCGCCGCGCACTCGGGCACCACCGTCGCCCTCGCTCCCCTCTTCACCGCCGGGCTTATCGGCGCCGCGCGCCCCTAGAGCAGTCGTGACCCTCTCTCTCTCGGTCGTGATCCCGGCCTACAACGAAGCTGAACGTCTCGCCGTTGGCTACGAGCGGCTCTCGCCAACACTGACGGCAATGGATCCCTCGAGCGTCGAAGTCATCGTCATCGACGACGGCTCGAGTGACGACACCTTGAAGCGCGCCCACGACGTCTACGGTCACCTGGAGCACGCGCGCTTCGTCCAACAACCCTCCAACCTCGGCAAGGGCGCGGCGCTGCGTCTCGGCATCGCACTCGCGCACGGCAGCAACGTCATCACCGCCGACGCGGACATGGCCATCGATCCGCGCCAGTTCCCCGACTTCGTCGCGGCCCTCGTCGACAACGCGCTCGTACCGGGATCGCGAGCGCTCACGGGCGACATCGTCTACGACGCGCGACTTCGCACCGTCGCGGGCGCCGCCTTCAATCGAATGGTTCGCCACTACACGGGCACGACGTTGCGTGACACCCAGTGTGGCTGCAAGGGTTTCCAACTCGGACCGGCGCGGCTCTTGGCACTCCTCGCGATGATCGACGGTTTCGCCTTCGACGTAGAGATGCTCTATCTCGCGCAGCGCCTCGGCCTCAGCGTGCGACCGCTGCTCGTGACGTGGCAGGACGTGGGCGACTCGTCAGTTCGACCAGGTCACGACGCGTGGTCGATGCTCCAAGACATCCGCGGACTCCAGAAGACGCACTACGAGAACCCCGTGGTCGAACTTCCGGCCACGGTCTCGGTGAGCGACGTCGCCCCACTCGCGAATGAGGCCCGACTCCACGGTCTCGTGATCGCGCGAAACGACCACAACGCCTTGCTGGTCCTGGGCCGTGACGGCGCGCTCGGCGGACTCTCTCTCGCGAGCTCGCTCGGTGGAAACCTACGAACCGCGCGACTCGATGAACTGAATCAACGAAGCTACGAGGCTGTCTAGTCGCGACGAGGGAGCAGCCAGTTCGTGACGAGCTCGGGCGCGCGATCGCTCCACTCTTCTGCGGTGATGGCGTAGCGCGCGTGGTCTTCCCAGGCGCCGTCGATCTCGAGGTAGCGCTCGGAGACGCCTTCGAATCGCAGTCCGAGTTTCTCCACGACGCGCCGCGAAGGCGTGTTGCGCGGAATGATGTTGATCTCGACGCGGTGCAGTCGAAGCGACTCGAAGGCGTACTGCAGCATCGTGACGACGGCTTCGGGCATCAGTCCCTGTCCCGCGACGGCTTCGTCGATCCAGTACCCGATGTAGGCCGACTGCAGTGGTCCTCGCTGGATCGACGAGAGCGTGATCTCACCAACGAATCGTCCCTCGACGAAGATCCCAAAACCAAAGCCCGTGCCAATCTGTCGCTCACGTTCACGAATGGCGCAGCGACTGACGAAGCTGCGGTGGTCTTCTGGCAAGTGCGTGGCGTGCGCCGAACGGGGCTCCCACTTCAAGAGCCAGTCACGACATCGGGTGCGAACCTCGAACCACTGCTCGTAGTCCTGCTCGTTCATTGTGCGCAGCACTATCCGTCGTCCGTGCAGGGTGACGGGCGAATAGACCGCGCTTCGTGTGGTTACCATGAGCGAGTTCTCACTCTCCCAACGGTACAGCCCCCACCGGTGATCGAATCACGAGCTCACGAGCGAACTCGTTATCCCGTCCAAAATGTCATTTTCCGAACTCAAGAACTCCGTCACATGGAAGCGTTCCATGATCGCGTCGAGGACGTAGAGGCCAGCCGGCAAGACGTCTTCCCTGCCGACCACCATCCCAGGATGTTTCAGTCGTTGCGCGGGAGGCTCGACCGCGAGCAGGTCGCGCCAGTGCAGCACGCTCGCGCGCGAGATCACGCGATGGTGGACCACGTCACGGTCGTACAGCGTGATTTCGGCTTCCAGTTGCGCAAGGGTCGCGACCGTTCCGGCGAGACCCACGAGTCGAACGTTGGCGACGACGTCGTGCAACGCGGGTGCCACCTCGAACGCCCGGTCGAGCTCTTCCTTGATCATCGACCTCGTCGCGAGATCTCTCGACGAGGTCACGACGCCTCGACCAAGCGCACGTTCGGTCACCCGGACACAGCCAAGTTGCATCGAGTGACTCACGAGGATCCCGTCGAGCTCGACCGCGAGCTCGGTAGACCCTCCTCCGATGTCAACGATCATGGTGGGCGAAGCGACGGGATCGAGATCGGCGGTCGCACCCGCGAAGGAGAGTGCAGCCTCTTCGTCACCGCGAAGTACTCTTGCGTCGAAACCCACGATGTCGTGCGCGGCGTCGAGGAACACCGAACTGTTGCTCGCGTCACGAACCGCCGACGTCGCCACGAGCAGACCTCGCGTCACACCAGCGGCGTCACAGGCTTCACGGTAGTGACGCAGCACGACGAACGTTCGCTCCATCGCTTCGGGTAAGAGTGACCGCGACGCGTCGACGCCTTGGCTCAGTCGCGTGATATTCATCTCACGAACGAGCGCCTGACCGTGCGCGCCGAGGATCAACGTTCTCGTCGAGTTGCTCCCGCAGTCGATCGCCGCGACGACGTCACCCACGGACGTCCTCCACGACGAGACCCGACACGTCGAGCGCGCTCGCCACGACCGCGCCCACCGGATCGTCCGCGCCCACGAGGTAGTTCGCGAGATGCGCGTGCAGGCACTTGACGCCGACGCGCGTGCCCCCGACGCCGCCCACGGGTTGGACGAGGTCGGTGCGAACGGTCGCGGCACGTCGTCGACGCGCGTACTCGTCGTGCGTGCGCTGAAGTTCGTCCGCGTTCACCAGCACCTCGAAGCGGTGCACCCCGCCGTCTCCTTCGACGCGACTGACCGCGCCGTGCAGTTCCGGATCGACCAGCCAGTAGAGGGTGGGCATGGGCGTACCGTCGCGCAGGTGAGGTTCGTTCTCGATGACGACGGGTCGTCCGTCAACGCGACGAACGACCACGGCGAATCGGCCAGCGAGAGGACGTCCAAGTAACGATTCGACGAGCGCGAGGTCGCCGGGTAACGCGTCGTGAAAGGTCAACGCCAGAACTCGAGGGTGTGCACCAGTCGAGAGACGTACGCGTTCGAACTGGTGCTTCGCGTTTGGGTTTTCGCAATCGAACCGGTCGACAGTCCCGCGTTCGCGGGCGAGACCAACGGCTGCAGACCGGGGTCGGCCGAACTCGGCGACACCTCACCCGCGGCGTTGCCGGGCAACACCTGAATGAGAGCCTGTCCCGGCGAGACCAACTGGTACTGCGCGCGCGCGAGCTGCGTTGCTGCGGCCTTCGTGTCGACGGCCTTGGCCTGGTTGGTCAAGGAGAGTTGTTGACGTTGCAAGGCTTTGATCTGGGCTGCCGTCGAGTTGATCTGTGACTGCTGGTGCCACAGCGCGGACGCGGGGAACCAACCGACCAACATGACGGCGGCAGTCAAGACGCCAAGGGGCAACATCCAGCGGTTACGGCTGCGCACGTCGTCGTTACGTTCTACTGGCACTTGGCGCCCCCGACAGAGACTCTGAAACTAATGACCGATCTTTACCGACCAACGTTTTCGTCGTTAAAGCATCCATGCTACCTCGCGCCATTCTGAGAAGTCGACAACGCGAACGTTTCGCTGCGTGCGTTGCACGTCCTAGCGCTGACGTTTCACGCGAACGCGTTACTGGACGTCATCGTTAGGCACCGCTTGGACTTTTGGCCCCTGACAGTGAGGCGGAGCCGAGGAAACGAGCTTGGTCACCGAGTTGTTCCTCGATTCTCAACAATTGATTGTATTTCGCAACACGATCGGAGCGCGCCGGCGCGCCGGTCTTTATCTGACCGGCGTTCGTCGCCACCGCGACGTCAGCGATCGTCACGTCTTCGGTCTCCCCCGATCGGTGAGAGATGACGACGCTGTACTTATTGAGGTTGGCCATTCGCACCGTGTCGAGCGTCTCGGTCAACGTGCCGATCTGGTTCAACTTCACCAAAACAGCGTTCGCCACGCCGCGATCGATTCCCTTCTGCAACAACGACGTGTTCGTGACGAACACGTCGTCACCGACGAGTTGGACCTTCGAGCCGAGCTTCTCCGTAAGCGAGCGCCAGCCCTCCCAGTCCTCTTCGGCCATGCCGTCTTCGAGCGAGACGATCGGGTACCGACTGCAGAGGTCGACCCAGTAGTCAACGAGTTCGCCACTCGTAAGGACGCGACCTTCGCCTTCCAGGTGATACGAGCCGTCGCGGTAGAACTCACTCGCCGCGGGGTCCATGGCGATCGCCATGTCGGTGCCGGGCGTGCGACCGGTCGCCTCGATCGCCTCGATGAGCACCTTGACGGCCGACTCGTTGTCGGGCAGGTCCGGCGCGAAGCCACCCTCGTCACCGACGGCCGTGTGAAGTCCACGCTTCTCGAAGACGGCCTTCAGAGCGTGGTACGTCTCGGTGCCCCAGCGCAGCGCCTCACTAAAGGACGCGGCCCCGATGGGCATCACCATGAACTCTTGAAAGTCGATGGAGTTCCGCGCGTGCGCTCCTCCGTTGACGACGTTCATCATCGGCACCGGCAGGACGTGCGCGTTCACGCCGCCCAAGTACTGGTAGAGGGGAAGGTCGCTCTCGATAGCGGCAGCCTTGGCGTTGGCGAGCGACACGGCGAGGATAGCGTTAGCGCCGAGACGAGCCTTGTTGGGCGTGGCGTCCAGGTCGATCATGGCGAAGTCGATGGCACGCTGGTCCTCGGCTTCGTAGCCTTCGAGCGCGTCGTTGATCTCACCGTTCACGAAGTTGACGGCCGTCTGGACGCCCTTGCCGCCCCAGGGGTCTCCCCCGTCGCGAAGTTCGACGGCCTCGTGGATGCCCGTCGACGCGCCCGAAGGTGACGTCGCGCGACCGATCGCTCCCGACTCCAGATGTACTTCCGCTTCGACCGTGGGATTGCCCCTCGAGTCAAGAATCTGGCGGCCCAGGACCACTTCAATCGCGCTCATCACGTCTCCTCAGTTCGCCACAACGCTACTCGGCGACCTTCAGTTCTTCGAGCGCTCGGCCTCTCGAATCACGTCGCGCAGTCTCGCCGCACGGTCGCGCAACACGCCCTCGAGGTCGACGCCGGCGAACTGCGCGGCAGCGACCAGCGCACTCAGCGCGTCACCCCACGCGTCGTCAACGTTGGACGACGACTCGGCGTCGCGGGCCGACACGCCGTCGAGATCTAACGAGTTCAGTGCTTGGAGCGCGCGATCGCGCGAGGCGACGCCTGACTCGCCACCCACGTCGACGGCAACGGCCTTACGAAGGAGCTTCGTGTAGAGCGTCAGTGCGGGAAGTTGCCACGCGATGCCGTCGGTGACACTCTCACGACCCTTCTCCTTTTGCTTGAGGACTTCCCAGCGCACCGCGACGTCATTGGAGTCGGTCACGGTGACGTCACCAAAAACGTGGGGATGGCGACCAATGAGCTTGTCGCGAAGCGAGTCCGCGATAGAGGCGAAGTTGAAGTTGCCCTCCTCGTCACCCAACTCGGCGTGAAAGACGACTTGAAAAAGTAGGTCGCCGAGCTCTTCTTCGACGTCGAGAATCGCGCGATCGTCGTCGAGCCCCCCGGCGTCGACGCGCACGAACGTCTCGAGGGCGTCGATGGTCTCGTACGCCTCTTCGAGGAGGTGTCGCGTCAACGAGGCGTGGGTCTGTTCTTGATCCCACGGACACTCCGCTCGCAGGCGCTTCATGAAGTCGATCAGGTCACCCATCGCCTCGCCGGCGTCGCGAAACTCATCGACCCACAGCGACGTCAAATGATCGGCACCCTTGAACGACGCCAGCGCCATCGCGCGAACGGTGACGACCTCCTCGTCGTCGAGACCGAGATGGTGCAACACGACGACCTCACTCGTGGGCGGCAGTCGATCAGCCACGCTGGCGAGGACTTCCGGCGAGTAGGTCTGCAGGATCAAGAGTGGACCGGGACCGCGGAACGCGTGCGTGGAATCAAGTGCGTCCACGACGCGAAGTCCCACGCTCATGGGGTCGCGCCCGAGTACGGCACACGCTACGTCGATCACCGAGACCGCGAGCTCGGTGACGGTCGTCACCTCGTCGCGTTCGCGCAAGAGCTCAACGGTTCGCTCGGCCACCGTCGGAGAACCCGGCACGGCGTAGACGACTTCGTTGGTCGGCGATTCGAGGGCCAGGGCCACGAGGTCGTCGACGATGGCGAGGTAGAGCTCGTCGAACGACGACGCGCCCTCGTAGAACTCGTCGTAACTCTCGAGATCGCCAAAGTGAGCAGCGCTCGGGTGCTCACGCGTGCGAAGCCGCACGACCGCGGACGTCGTCAGGAGTGTGCGCGTGCGCAGCGTGACGTGATCAAGAGTTCCGGGTCCGAGTCCTACGACGCGTACGACGGGCTTCACTTATACGTGGCGGTGGTGGTGTTGAGTTTCTTCGATCCCGTGACGTCACCCGTCGCGGGCTTGGCCGACGCGAAGACCGTCGGACCCGTCGTGTTGAGCCCCCATCGACCAAAGGCCGGGTCGACGTGCACCGCGGCTTGGTCGAGAAGCGTGTTCTTGATGTTGTTGGCGGACGACGCGTTGAGGCTCTGCAGGTCGGCGAGAACGGTCGCGGCCGCGGCGCTGAACGGCGTCGGGGTCCGCTTGGTCACCGCGACGTAGAGCGCGTACGTCTGGCCGTTGTTCGAAATGTAGTTGGGCGTCGTGGCGAACGTGTTGAGTGGCAACGACGCCACGTCGGCGCGCACGTTGGTGTACGACGTCGAGGTCGGTGAGAAGCAGCCGACGGCACCACCCTTGGCGGCAGACACCGAATCTTGCGAGAACTGCTTGACGAGCGCGGTGACGCCGAGTCCTGAGGACTCACCTTGCGCGAACGCCGTGACCGACGCCGGAAGGACGAGCGCGACGGAGACGCACAGCTTGTCGTAGCTCGAGGTGTGTTTCGCGTAGTAGTTCTTCGCCGACGCCGTCGTCAGAGGGATCGTGGTCTTGATCTTCTGGACCAGGTACAACGAGTCAGCCTGGGCCAGTAACTCCGCCGCGCGCATCTCGCTCGGCATGGCTTCTACGGCCTGCGTGGACGTGCCGGGACAGGTAATCGAGTTCGCGGTGGCCTGCGCGGTCATCTCACCTTCCAGTGACGATTCCGCGAGGGCGAGATCTTGGCTACTCGGGTGATACTTCAGCGATTTCGTCACGTACTGGTCAATCGCGAGACCTTCGACACGCAGATTGGTCCAAGCCGCCGCTCCCGACGCCTTGATGGAGTAGCCCCCGCCGCCTGGCGCGTAGCTCGTGGGGCTCAGTGCGGTGATGAAACACTGCAACGTGTTGTTGTGCGAAATGGCGCTTAATTCACCGTCCAGGGTGTTCGCCGACAGCGTTTGACTGTTCACGACGATGCCCGAGGATGAACTACTGACGCCGTAGAGCGCGGCCCCGAGTAGAGCGATAACGAACAGGGCAACGAGGCGACGCACCTATTCATGCTACCGAATCGCCCTCTGGCGCTCGACGGCAGCCTCCACTGGAGATCCCTTGATGATGAGGCATTTCTTCGGCAACTTTCGGCGTTGCAGGAACGCAGACGGATCTTTACAGCGCGTCCGTCGGAGCGTGCAGCTCTTCGAGGAGTGCCAGTATCGCGCTCGGTGACGTCGCGCTCGGCGCGAGCTCAACTCGGAGTTCCTTCGTCGACTCGTTGTACGCACTCGAGCCAAGCTTTCGACGAAGTCGAAGTTGCTGCGAGAGTGCCAACGTCAGAGGTCCCATCTTCAGAACGGGCTTGGAGCGCACGCCCACGCGCGCAGGAAGGACGACGACCGAGGTGACGAGGAAATCGAGACACGCAAGGCGCAGTCGCGCTAGTTCCAAGAGACCGATCGTCGCCGCGGGTAGTGCACCGTAGCGGTCGATCCATTCGTTTCGAAGGTCCTCGAGTTCGTCGGTGGACGTGACGCCGGCGAGACGCCGGTAGGCCTCGAGACGCGCATCGTCGGCTTCGACGTACTCCTTGGGCAAGTGCGCCTCGCCGGGGACGTCGAGGTTGATGGGGGTGACGTCGGGCACGTGAAAGCCCTTCGCGTCGGCGACGGCCTCGGCGACGAGTTGCACGTAGAGGTCGTAGCCCACTGCGGCAACCGGACCGGACTGGTCGTGTCCGAGGAGGTTGCCCGCGCCTCGGATCTCGAGGTCGCGCATCGCGATCTTGAAGCCGCTGCCGAGCGCGGTGTTGTCGCCGATGGTGCGCAGTCGCTCGTAGGCGGTCTCGGAGAGCACTTGGTCCGCCGGATGAAAGAGGTACGCGTACGCTCGCTGTCCGCTGCGCCCAACTCGTCCGCGTAACTGGTGCAGTTGGCCGAGGCCGAGCCGCTCAGCCCGGTCCACGATCAAGGTGTTGACCGACGGCAGGTCGATGCCCGATTCGACGATCGTCGTGCAGACCAACACGTCGTAGCGTCGCTCCCAGAAGTCCACCATCGCGCGCTCGAGCGTGCCTTCGTCCATCTGGCCGTGCGCGACGGCGATCCTCGCGTCGGGGACCAGTTGACCGAGACGTCGAGCCGTCTGGTCGATGTCGCTCACGCGATTATGCACGAAGAAGACCTGACCTTCACGAAGGAGTTCACGGCGAATGGCTTCGACGACGGCGGGCTCGTTGAACTCGCCGACGTGCGTGAGGATGGGTCGGCGGTCGGCCGGCGGCGTCGTGATCATCGAAAGATCGCGAATGCCGGCGAAGGCCATCTCGAGCGTGCGGGGAATCGGGCTCGCGCTCAGCGTCAACACGTCCACGCCCACCGAGCGCGTCTTGATCGACTCCTTGTGCTGGACCCCGAAGCGCTGTTCCTCGTCGACGACCAGGAGTCCCAGCTGCTTGAACGAAACGGTGTCGCTGAGGAGTCGGTGCGTCCCGATGACGACGTCGATCGTCCCTTCGCGCAGTCCCGCCAACGTCGCCTTCGTCTCGCGCTCGTCGACGAAACGACTGAGCAGCGCAACCTTCACGGGGAAACCGGCGAAGCGTTCACTGAACGTGGCGAAGTGTTGGCTCGCGAGCAGCGTCGTCGGCACGAGTATCGCCGCCTGCTTGTTGTCTTGGACGGCTTTGAAGACCGCGCGCAACGCGACCTCGGTCTTGCCGAAGCCGACGTCCGCACAGACCAGCCGGTCCATCGGACGCTCCGACTCCATGTCGGCCTTGACGTCCACGATCGCTTGGGCCTGGTCGGCGGTGAGGGTGAAAGAGAAGAGCTCTTCCATCTCGCGCTGCCACGCCGTATCGGCGGAGAAGGCGTGGCCCTGGGCGACGCTTCGTAGTCGGTAAAGGTCGACGAGTTCCTGTGCGACGAGGAACGCCGCGGCGCGCGCTTTCGCCCGCGTCTTTTGCCACTCAGCGCCGCCCATGCGCGAGAGCGAAGGACTATCGCCCCCCGTGTAGGGAGTGAGTGCGTCGATCTGTTCGGTCGGCCAGTAACTACGGCCGTCCTTGAACTCGAGGATCAGGTAGTCGCGCGTGACCCCGTTGATCGCGCGGGTCGTGGTACCCGAGAAGCGCGCGACGCCGTGTTGGCGATGGACCACGTAACTGCCCACCGAGAGATCGTCGAAGAAACCGTCAACGTTTCGCGCTCTCGTCCTTGCGACGCGGCGCTGGCTTCGCCGCCCCGTGAGATCGCTCTCGCTCCAGACGACCACCTCGGGCACGTCGAGTGAGAATCCCGAAGGGAGTGAACTCTCCAACACGCTGAGGCGCGCCTCGAGCACGTGATTCGGATCGGTCGTGACCTCGAGACCCTCGCCGCGTAGCTGATCGGCCATGCGTTCGATCGCGGCAGGCGTCGACGTCAACACGACACCACGGCGGTCCTTCGACCACCCGCGCACGTGCGCGGCGATGCGCGTGGCGTCACCCTGCACGACGGGTGGTGACGTGAGCTGCCCCGTCGCGCCGAGCGACGACGCGCTCGTCTCCAACGCGACGTCGACTCGGCCCTGGAGGACGTGGTCGTAGTCGAGGTGCAAGAGGGGTACGGTTCCGCTCGCGCGCCAGGTGGCGGCGACGACGTCGGTCAGTTCGCGCTCTTCACCCAAGAGTTCGACGAGTCGCGCGTGGACACGATCCGGTTCAACGACGAGGACGCGCGCGTCACCGACCTCGTCGAGCAGCGTACGCGCGTCGGAGACGAAGAGTCCCATCCAGCCTTCCATGCCGTCGAACAGTTGTCCGGTGGCGAGACGGTCGAACGTCGCGCTCGCCCAGGGCTCACTCGTCGAGAGTTCCTCGGCGCGACGGCGCGTCACGTCGCCCGGCATCCACTCACGAGCGGGAGCGATAATCGCTTCTTCGAGGTCGTAGATCGATCGCTGGGTGGCGATGTCAAAGACCGTCAGTCGTTCGATCTCGTCACCGAAGAAGTCGAGTCGCAACGGTTCGTCGTTCTGCGCGGGCCAAACGTCGACGATGCCACCGCGCACGGCGATCTCCGCTCGGTGTTCAACGAGGTGTTCGCGTCGGTACCCCATGGCGACGAGTCCGGCCACGAACTCGTCGCGGTTGATCTCGCTCCCACGGGTGAAGACGTAGGGCGGACGCAGCGGTTCGGGCGAGAGGACCTGGGCGATGGACCTCGCGGACGCGACGACGACGCGCGGCCCCCTCTTTTCCTGGATCCGCCAGCGCAGCAGGGCCCGTAGGGCCATGACCTGACTATCGGGACTGACCCGTTCAAGGGGGTGCGTGTCCCATCCCGGCCACAGGGCGACGTCGTTCTCGCCGAGCCACGCGACGAGGGCGTCGCGCACGTGTTCGGCGTCGCTCGACGTCGCGGTGACGGCCACCACGAAGGGAACGTCGAGTGAGAGCGCCGCGATCGCTAGCGGCGTCGCGTACGTCGAGGGTACGAACGAACCGGAGGAAACCGAGGTGCGAATCGTCGGTCCGACGAGTTCGAGAACCTGCCGTAGTCCGCTCAGTTCACTCACGATCCGTTGACGCGTCGTTGGGCCTCGTCGAAGTCATAGTCCAAGAGCGTCTCGATGGCGTCCGCCGCGCGCGCGACGTCGGCCAGCGCCGCCTCGCGGCTCTTTCCCGTTGGACGACGAAGGACGTAGTCGGCGCCCTGCTCCTTGGTCGGCGGCTTGCCGATGCCCACGCGAAGTCGGGCGAAGTCTTGCGTAGAAAGCGTTTGAGCGATCGAGCGAAGTCCGTTGTGTCCCGCGAGGCCGCCGCCGAACTTCAACTGCAGTCGACCGGGTTCGAGGTCGAGCTCGTCGTGCACGACGACCAACTTCGTGAGGTCATCGATCGATGTTCGTCGTAGCAGCGGTGGGAGTGCCGCCCCTGATTCGTTCATGAACGTCGTGGGCACGGCCAAGGTGACGGGTCCACGGGGCGTCGTGAGGGTGACACTTAGTGCGCGCTGGCGACGTTCGAGCGTTAGTTTCCCGCCCCGGCGTTGCACCGCGAGACGAAGCGCGTCGCCGCCGACGTTGTGACGCGACCCTTCGTACTCGGAACCGGGATTGGCGAGGCCCACGATGAGCAACGTGCTCGCTTGGCCCCTTCGATCGTTCTCACGAGCGCGTCGCAGCGCCACGAATTACTCCGCAGGTGCTTCGTCGGTTGACGTGACGCCTTTGGCGGCCCGTCCGGCGTGGGTCGCCACGACTGACACCGTCAAGTCGCCGGCGGCCTCGACTCCCGAAGGCAACACGAGGTCTCCTACGCGAATCGCGGATCCGACGGTGAGACCCGAGATGTCCACTTCGATGAAGTTGGGGATCTGGTCGGGTCGGGTACGTACTTCGATACTGAACATCTGCTGGTCGACTTCCCAGTCGGCGTGGCGGACTTCGACCGCGTCACCGATGAGGTGCAACGGCACTTCAGCGACGACGGCCTGCTTGAGGTCGACGACCTGGAAGTCGATGTGCGCGACGGTGCCCTTCACCGGGTGGCGCTGGATCTCTCGAGCCATGACGGTGTAGGTGGTGCCGTCGGCGTCGAGCGTGATCACCGAGTTGAGACCCTGCTCGCCCGAGACGGCGGTACGGAAGTCCTTGGCGTTGACCGAGACCGGCAGGGCCTCGACGCCCTCGCCATAGAGGACGCCCGGAATGGAACCAGCGTGGCGCAGGCGGCGCGAGTTCGCCGAACCGTGGGCGCGACTCGTCGACGCGTGCAACGTGACCTGTGACATGAGTACTCCCTTTGAGAAATGACTGGCGGCCCAGGGGCTACGCACAGGAAAACAAGTCTAGCCGTTGCAACTGAGTGAGATCTAATGAGTCCACTCATCGTGCACTCCTCACGGAGTTGTTCGGCCCGACTAGCGCCGGGCTTCCCTTTCTTGAAACGGGGGAAACCCACGCGGCGACCTTTGATCGTTTCCGCGCGCGACTTTTGCCAGCGCCAGTAAGCGTCGGTATCCCCGCGCACTCCGTCGGCGAAGACCTCCTTCGACACCTCAGGCCACCAGACTTCGCCGGTTCCAGTGACGCAGACGGTGCTCTTCTCAGCGTTCCAACGTTTGCGTAAGGAGTAGAAAGTCGGGGGCGTCCCCGACTCACCGGTTTCGCGATGGCGCACGAGGTCGGCCTTTAACTGATCGAGCGTCCAATTGGACGCCTTGCGGCGAGCCCCGAAGAATCGGGCGATCTGGGTCGCCTGCTCTGGCGTGGGATCGAGCGCGAAGGTGAAGGCCTGAATGATGTGGCCATCGGGT
>Ga0208849_1000269_pt1 | contig 50430 bp, 44 predicted proteins | sample NGESurdeep072012_10_FD_184470 | JGI IMG/M metagenome (GOLD analysis project Ga0208849, IMG submission 184470) | Arctic peat soil microbial communities from Barrow, Alaska - NGEE Surface sample 53-3 deep-072012 (SPAdes) | ecosystem: Environmental > Terrestrial > Soil > Wetlands > Peat ... | reverse complement strand
GCAAATAAATAACCGTGCTCTTGCCCAAACCGCGAAGGCCGCTTAACATTATTCACGGCAGCCCGTTTCGCCAAGTTCAACAAAGCACGGGGCAATTCCCGGATAATCTGTTATTGTCTTTAGCCGAAATATCTATCTAGCCCGTGCTTCTTATTGCGACGTCTCACATCCTCAGGATCTGCTACTTCCGTGAACAACGGTAGGCCGCCGGTGGTCGAATCAGTCTTTGTGTAAATCCATGTGCGCTCGTATGGGACCTTCTTATTGTTGAACCAGCAGTAGATGTGGATAGCCGTAAAACTCATCACCATTCCAGTCTACCTGCTCTATGTTCTCGTAAGGAATGTTGCTTATCAGTAGCGCTTTAAGCTCAGGTTTTTCACCCGCCTTATAGTCAGGGGACCGCCACCCGTCGCCATCTTTTATCAAACCACCCCACGTGTGGGCGACCATAATGCCGCGATGACAGGTCTCGACTAGTCCGAGCCGGAACCAGGGCGAAATCCCTTTTTCATTTTCGTCTACGTCTGGATAAGCATCGAGGCGCTTCATGTCGCGGATGATTACGTCGGCGTGATATCCCTGCTGGTGACCGGTCCAGATGAATTTCTCGAACTGCGCCTTCCGCTTGCTCCGCAACTCCATCAAGCCGGCAAACCCCGCCTATCACCCCTCTGAGGCGCTTGGCCGTTTCCCGCATCCCTGCCGCCTCGTATTTCTTGAGGATGACGAGGATTTCGGCCGGTGTGATGTTTGCGATAGGACGCTGATTAAGCGGCTTGCACAGCTCCGTCAGGAGCCAGCGGTTCTTGCTCAACGTGGCCTCGGCAGCGCCGCTTGCTTCGAGCCGTTTCAAGTACTCTTCAGCTACGGCACTGAACGTGTTGCGGCCGGCAACTTCCGTGACGAGCTTATCCTGCCGCTTTTGATCGGATGGATTTACGCCGCTCGCCAGGAGCTTGTGTGCTTCGTCCCGTTTCGCGCGGGCATCGGCCAGAGACACCTCCGGAAACGAACCCAGGGACAGCATTTTCTCCTTGCCGCCGAAACTGTAGCGGATGGGCCAGAGCTTTCCGCCTGTCGGCTCGACGAGGATGTACAGGCCATTCCCGTCAGAGACCTTGTAGGATTTCTCTCTCGGTTTGAGCTTTTCGATTCCAAGCGCTGTGAGCATGGGTAGGCGCCTTTCTGTGAAAGAACCTACCCAGAATCCTACCCAGAAAAGGTGGGTATGTCACAGGGCGCCATGGCGCACGGCGGTGAATGGAAATTACAGAAGTGTCCGAGGCACGGCCACAAGTGAGCATGAAGAACAACGGTGGTGCATAATCTTGGTGCCCGTGGAGGGAGTCGAACCCCCATGCCTTGCGGCGATCGATTTTGAGTCGATTGCGTCTGCCATTCCGCCACACGGGCTAGGCGCAAATATATAGGCAGAGGCGAGCCGCCTCGCCAAGGGAAATTCGGTCACCCAGAACCAGGCAATTCTTGTTCGCGTGCCCTTGTGGACGGGCCTTGCTTCTACCCCAATGATCGGCCATTGGGCGGCTGCGAATTCGTGCGGAGCCGGCAAGACAGGAGCCTGACGGCCATGGACCAGACCACGGCGATCAACCACAGCGTGCTGCACGGGCAACGCGGCGGCCCGGTCGCGCAGGCCGCGCTCGCCATCTTCGCGATCAGCCTCGCCACGCTGCTCGACGCTTGGTTTTTCCAATTCGTGCTCGGCTATCCGCCCTGCCCGCTCTGCCTGCAGCAGCGCATCCCCTATTACATCGTCATTCCACTGGCGCTGGTTCTCGCATTGGCGGCACGCGGCGGCGTATCGTCCCGGCTTGTCGCTGCGGGCCTCGCGGTGATCCTTATCGCGGTGCTCTGCGGCGCGGCGCTCGGTACCTACCATGCGGGCGTCGAGTGGCATTTCTGGGCCGGTCCGACCGACTGCTCCGGCCCGCTCGGCGACCTCAGCAGCGGCGGATCGCTGCTCGACCAGCTCAAGTCGGTCCACGTGGTGCGCTGCGACCAGGCGGCCTGGCGTTTTCTCGGCATTTCGCTCGCCGGCTATAACGTGCTGATTTCGCTCGGCATGGCGGCCATCGCGGCTTACGGCTTGGTGGCGGCGCGCAAGCAGCCGGCCTGAGCGGAGCGGCGCCGCGACAACCTGACGTGCCGCTTGCCGGTATCCGCGTTGCATGAGCGCTTTCGATCAATTACCGTCGTCATAACGTAGCCCACAGATGGGCGCGGTAGCCAGCAATCAACAACACGCCCGCCGCATCAACAATGGCGGCACGAACATAGGGAGGACGGCATGCGTTCCAGAGCATGCGCCATCGCGGCGCGCACCGCGGTCGCCGCGGCGACCTGCATTGTTTCAACCGCGTTCGCACTTGGCGGGGCGCAGGCGCAAACCACGCCTTACGTGATGAAGATTACGACGCCGACCATTCACGCGGCGCCCGACATGTACGCACGCAACCTCGCCGCCGCCGTCGAGAAGGACTCCGGCGGCCGCATCAAGGCGCAGGTCTATCCGGCAAGCCAGCTCGGCTCCATCCCGCGCCAGATCGAGGGCACCCAGTTCGGCTCGATCCAGTGCGCCGTCATTCCGCCCGAGTTTTTCGTCGGCGTCGACCAGCGCTTCGAAGTGCTGGCTGCGCCGGGCCTCGTCAGCACGGTCGCGCAGGGTCAGGGCGTCGCCGCCAATCCGGTAGTGCTCAAGGCGATGCTGGCGCTCGGCGGCGATAAAGGTCTGCTCGGCGCAGGGTTGTTTTACGCCGAACCGGCGGAGGTGGTCTCCAAGACGCCGATCCGTCATCTGGCCGATTTCAAGGGCAAGAAGCTGCGAATTTTCGCCTCCGAGTTTCAGTCCGAGGCGTTCAAGCGACTTGGCGCCACGCCTGTCGCCATGTCGCCGGGTGATGTTCTGCCGGCGATCCAGCAGGGCACGCTCGACGGCGCGGCATTTGGCGTTCAGCTCCTGTCGGGGCTGCATTTCTATGACAGCGCCAAATACGTCGCCATGACAAGCCACTCCGCCATTTTCATCATCGTCGAGATCAGCAAAAAGTGGCACGACTCGCTGCCCAAGGATTTGCAGGCGATCGTCGACCGTGATGCCGCCAAGGAAGCTACGGCCATCAATCCGCAGGCCCTCGACATCCTCAACGGCGCGCGAAAAGCCTGGACCGACCACGGCGGCGAACTGATCGCTTTGCCGGCTGACGAACAGACAAAAATGCTGCAGACGCTGGTCAGCGTCGGCGACGACGTGGCTGCCAAGAAGCCACTGGTCAAGACCGACTATGAAATCGTCAAGGAGGCCGCACAGAAACTGAAATGACCATGTGACCGCAATTCCGCGCCGCATGGATGCCGGGCTTGGGGAAGCTCGGCTGGGAGGATGTCATGCGCATCATGGAATGCGAATTGCGCACGGCGGCGCTGGTCGCCGCCGGCGCTCTGGTTCTATCGCTGGCCCTGCCGCCCGGCGCGGCGCGGGCGCAGCAGCCCTACGTGATGAAAATCTCCACGCCGACGGTCCACGACATTCCAGATACATGGGCGGCAAGGCTCGCCGCGGCGCTGGAGAAAGACTCCGGAGGCCGGATCAAGGCGCAGGTTTATCCGGCGAGCCAGCTCGGCTCCATACCGCGCCAGATCGAAGGCACCCAATTCGGCTCCATCCAGATGGAAGTCGTGCCGCCCGAGTTCATGGTCGGGCTCGATCCTCGTTTCGAGGTTATGGCCGCACCCGGACTGGTGGATTCACAATCTCACGGTCAACGCGTGTCATTCGAACGGCTCGGCATCACGCCGGTGGCCATGACGCTCGGCGACGTGTTGCCTGCGATCCAGCAAGGTACCATCGACGGCGCCGTGACCGGTATCGGACCGGTCGCCAACTTTCACATGGTCCACGCCGCAAAATTCGCCCCGCAGACCGGCCAGCCGGCAATATTTCTGATCGCCGAGGTCAATCGGAAATGGTTCGACGCCTTGCCCAAGGATTTGCAGCAGACCATCGAGCGGGATGCGAAGGCGCAGTCCGTGGCGATCGACCCGCTCGCCGTCGAGCAGGTGAAACAGTCCGAGGCAAGCTTTACGTCGGGCGGCGGTGAGTTGATCACACTGCCCCCGGGCGAGCACGCCGCGATGATGAAAACAATCGACAGCGTCGCTCCGGACGTTTCAAGCAAAAGCCCGCAATTGGCCGCCGCCTACAGCATCGTTGCAGATGCGGCGGCGCGCACGCGACAGACGCCGGGCCAGTAAACCTGAAGCCGCTTGATACGGCGACAGATGAAGGAGCAAGCTCGACTGCTGGGCCGATCGACCGGGAGGTAGGACAATGGTGCCGACTGCACGCAGCAGTGCCGCCCGCGCGTTGGCGGTCGCCGCCCTGTTGCTCGCCGCGACGCTCGGCGCACGCGCCGCGGACAACAAGCCCTACGTCATGAAGATTTCGACCGCGACCGTCGGCGAAGCGCAGCATCAGTTCGCCAAGGACTACGCCGCCGCGATCGAAAAGGATTCGGGCGGCCGTATCAAGACTGAAATCTATCCGGCGAGCCAACTTGGCCCCGTCCAGCAGCAGGCCGAAGGTGTCCAGTTCGGTGCGATCCAGTGTCAGATCGTTCCGCCGGAATTCCTCGCCGGCATCGACGAACGCTTTGAACTTTTGACCGCCCCTGCTCTCGTCACTTCGATCGAGGGCGGTCAGCGCCTCGCAGCCAACCCCGCGGTCAGCAAGCTGATGCTCAGTCTCGGCGCCGACAAGGGATTGCATGGTGTCGCGCTTTTCATGGTTGCTCCGTCCGTGATCGTATCGCGCAAGCCGCTCGGCCATCTGACCGATTTCACGGGCATGAAGATCCGAATCTTCGCCTCGCAATTTCAGCGCGTGGCAATGCAACGGCTAGGCGCCGTGCCCAAACCGATGACGCTCGGCGAGGTGCTGCCGGCATTGCAGGATAACGCGCTCGACGGCGCGGTTTCGGCGATGACGGTCTTGAACTCGATGCAATTTGTGCGCGTATCAAAATATGTAACCGAAATCGACCAGCCCGCGATCTTCGGCATCGCCGAGATTAGCAAGAAATGGTACGATACTTTGCCCCCGGACCTGCAACAGATCGTCGACCGGGACGCGACCGCTGCGGCCGCGGCGCTCAATCCCCGCGCGATCGATTTCAACGCCAAGGCGCGTCAAGCCTGGACTGCCTCGGGCGGACAATTGATCAGCCTGCCGCCCGACGAACAGACCGCAATGCTGCGGACATTGGCCAGCGTCGGCGCCGATGTCTCGAAAACAAAGCCGCAGCTCGCAGCCGCCTACAAAATCATCATCGATGCGGCGAAGTGAGCGCACCCTGCGGCGGAAAATATCATTGTCCGCCGGTCAGCGATCCTCTAACGTTCCCAGAGAAAAATCGCGTGGCCGCGACCGTACGGTGCGGCCATTTGCCAACAAGAACGCCTTCGCCGGGAATTTTGCTCGCCGCTGGCTGTGGGGCCGGCGGCGCCTGACAGGGAGGAATTCATATGCGCGCCGAGAAGCTGACTGTCCTGACACGGGCGGCGTTCGCCGCCGGCGTGTTGGGTTTATCGCTTGCGTCTACATTCACTGCGGCAAGAGCTCAGGGCAGCCCTTACGTGATGAAGATCACGCTGCCGACGCTCAACGAAACCATCCATCAAGTCGCCAAAAATTACGCCGCCGCGCTGGAAAAAGATTCGGGTGGGCGCATCAAGGTGCAGGTTTATCCCGCGAGCCAATTGGGTTCGATACCGCGGCAGATCGAGGGCGTGCAGTTCGGCGCTATTCAATGCGCGATGATCCCACCGGAATTCTTTGTCGGCGTCGATGATCGCTTTCAGCTGATGGCGGCGCCGGGGCTGATCAGCTCGATGCAGCACGGTCAACGCCTCGCGCGCGATCCCGCGGTGCTGAAGCTGATGCTTGGTTTAGGGGCCGACAAAGGCTTGCATGGCGCGGGACTGTTCATGGCAACGCCGTCATCTGTCATCTCGAAAACGCCGATCCGCCATCTCGCCGATTTCAAGGGCAAAAAGATCCGAATCTTCGCGTCAAAATTCCAGAGCGTGGCATTCGAGCGGCTTGGCGTGACGCCGGTGGCGATGACGCTCGGCGACGTATTGCCCGCGCTGCAGCAGGGCGCGATTGACGGCGCCGATGCCGCTCTCAACGTTTACGTGCCGTTTCATTATGTCGACGCTGCCAAGTACGTAACCGAGACAAATCAGCCCGCGATTTTCACCGTCATCGAGATCAGCCAGAAATGGTACGATTCGTTGCCGAAGGATTTGCAGCAACTCATTGACCGCGACGCGGCCGCGGAAGCAGTGAAGATCAATCCGTGGGGGCTCGATTTCCGGCATAAGATGCAGAAGGATTGGGTCGCTCAAGGGGGTGAACTGATCAAACTGCCGCAGGCCGAACAGACGCAGATGATGAACACACTCGCCAGCGTCGGCGCGGACGTGTCGAAAAGCAGCCCGACCCTGCAAGAGGCCTACGAGACCGTGATTGCCGCGGCCAAGCGCACTGCGCCGGGACCGGGCGAGTAACCGGACGACGCGGCGTTATGGCGAACGAGAGGGCGGCCGTCGGTGACGGTAGCGGCCGTCCGGCCGGTTGTCGCACACCACCGGTACGGTCGGCGCCAAGCCTTGCCCCCGGAACGAGACAGCGGAACGGACGATGATCGCAACGGTACATAAGGGCGTTGAATGGCTGCTGACGCTGACCCGGACGGTGTCGGCAGTCTGCCTGCTGTCCAGCGTCGTGATCAACTTCATCAATATCATCGGCCGTTACGTGTTCAGCGTGTCGATCCCCTGGGCCGAAGAGATCATGCTCTTTCTCATGGTCGGCTGCGTATTCACTGGCTGCTGCGCCGTCGCCTGGCAGGGCCGGTATATCCGCATGGACGTGATGATTTCGATGTTACCTCGCAAACTGCACGACTTCTTCAATCTGCTCTCCGAACTGGTGCTCATCGCGGCCGCTATCGCGGTGACTGACTTTGCCTATCCGGTCATCACGCAGCTCGCGGCCTTCGACGAGCGCAGCGAAGCGGCGGACTTTCCGCTCGTCATTCCGCAAGCGATGGTTCCGATCGGCTACACCCTGATGGGCGTGCTCGTCGCCATCCGGCTGCTGACGGCGCGGCGAACACCTGACAGTCCTCCAAGCGACGCACACGGCTGAACGGACCGCGGCGATGGCATATCTCATCTATTTCGCGCTGCCGGTGGTGTTGCTGCTGATCGGATTCCCGATCTTCCTCATTTTGCTGGTCACGTCGATTGTCGCGGTCCTCACCGTCGCCGGCGTTCCGACCGACGCCGTGCAGACCTACATGTTCGGCAGCCTCGACAATTTTCCCCTGCTTGCCGTGCCGTTTTTCGTACTGGCCGGCGAATTCATGGCGCAGGGCGGCATCGCGCGGCGCGTCATCGCAATGGTCATGGCGATGGTCGGAGGCGTGCGCGGCTCGCTTGCGGTGACGACCGTGGCGGCGTCGGAGCTGTTCGGCGCCATGTCGCACACTGCGGTGGGCACCGTCATCGCCATGGGGCGCATGATCTATCCGTCGCTCAAGGACGGCGGCTACAACGACCGCTTCGCCGTCGGCCTGATCGCGTCGTCCGGCGCCATCGCGGTCGTCATCCCGCCCTCGATCGCGATGATCTTGTATGCGGTATCGGCTGAGCAGTCGGCGGTGCAGCTATTCACCGCCGGAATTCTGCCGAGCATTCTCATCGGCCTCATCGATGCCGGCTTCGTCATGGTCTACGCGCGGATAAAAGGCGTGCCGCTCGGTAACCGGGCGAGTTGGGACAACATCTGGAAGACCACGAAGGACGCGAGCTGGTCGATCGGCACGCTGGCGGTGATCTTCGGCGGCATCTACGGCGGCGTGTTCACGCCGACCGAAGCCGCCGGTGTGGCGGTGGTCTATTCGGTATTCGTCACGATGGTCATCTACAAAGAGGTCGACATCGCCCGGTTCTGGAAGATCCTGGTCGACTCCGCCTTCCTCATCTCGCAGATCCTGCTGATCGTGACGTCAGCCGGCATCTATTCTTGGCTGCTCACGACCAGCGGCATCCCGCAGCAGATCGTCGCCTCGATCGACGCCCTGCACATGGCGAAATGGGAGCTGTTGCTCATCCTCAACATCGGCCTTTTGATCGCCGGAAGTTTTCTCGAGCCGCCCGCCGCCATCCTCATTCTCACGCCGCTGTTGCTTCCGATCGTCGTGGGCGTCGGCGTCAACCCGATTCACTTCGGCATCATCGTCGCCGTCAATCTCAGTCTCGGCATGTACACGCCGCCATTCGGGTTGAACCTGTTTTCCTCGCAGGCGATTTTCAACGCGCCTTTGAGCCGCATCTATTTGGGGGTCCTACCGTTCCTGCTGTTGAATTTTGTGGCACTCCTGATCATTACCTACATACCCGAGATTTCCATGGTGCTGGTGCATCACTAAGCGCAGGCTGTCGCGCGGCCCAAGTCGAAAACGCGAAAAATAACAGCTAAATCGGCAGGGGCGACCCGGTTTCGTCGCGCGCCGAGCGCGGGCGTGCCTCTGGCGCTGTCCGCCGGGTTCCCCTAAGCTTGCCGTCGTTGTTCTGACACGCGTGCGGCGTAGCGTTGTTTTGTCAAATTATGGAGGACCATCATGGGCTTACTGGACGAACTCAACCTCGGCGGCGCGCTCAAGGGCGCCTTGGGGCCAGATCGAAGCGTCGGCCGGCCCGACAGTGATCAATGCGTTGCTGGCCAAAACCCAATTCGGCGATCTCAGCGGGCTTGTAACGCAACTGCAGCAGAGCGGCCTCGGACCGCAGGTCCAGTCATGGCTCAGCAACGGCGCCAATACGCCGATCACCGCCGATCAGTTGAAGGCGGTGTTGAGTAATGCCCAAGTTCAGGAGATGGCGAAGCACCTCGGCTTGCCTGTGGATGCAGTGCTCAATATGCTTGCCCAGCATCTGCCTAATGTCGTGGATCAGGCGAGCAAAAACGGGCAGTTGGCCGCTCAATGACCAGGCGGCTTTGTCGGCAGGCCTAATGAGGAGGAAGACATGAAAGTGATTGCAATCGTGATCGCGTCATTTTGGCTGGGATCGGCCGCGATGGCCCAGGGTATGATGGCGCCGGCCGCTGACACACCAAGCGTCGCGGCTGGAAAGAAATGCCAGGATGCCAAGCTTCATGGCGCGGCTTTGACCAGCCACTTGAAGAGCTGCTGCGAGAAGGCGGCAGCGAAGCTGAAAGGTGCATCGAAAACGTCCTTCGAAGGCAGTTGCGAGAAAACCGGGATGGGCACCTGATTAATACACCAAGCCGGGTCAACGACTGGCTAGGGTTTGCAGAGGAGGATAGTCATGAAAATTCGTGTCTGGTTGGTATCCGGAATTGTGTTCGGGGCGCTCGGCATGGCGTTTGCGTCGGTCCCGGCACAGGCGAAGAACAAGACCGTGAAGGAATGTACGGCCGAGTGGAAGTCCGCTGAAGCCGCAAAGACGACGGGCGGCAAGAAACGCGCGGATTTCATCGCGGCCTGCCGGCAGGAGGAAGCGGCTGCGCCGGCCGCTGCTGCACCGGCAGAGCCGGCTCCGGCTCCCAAACCCATGGCCAAGAAGCCGCCAATGGCGGCTCCGGCCATGACCGGCAACGCCGTATTTCCGTCCGCCGTTTCGCCGAAATACACCAGCGAAAAGCCCGGCAAGGCGCGCATGGAAACGTGTCTTGACCAGTACAAGGCGAACAAGGCCAATAATGCCAATGGCGGCATGAAGTGGATTCAGAAGGGCGGCGGCTACTACAGCGAATGCAATAAGCACCTTAAGGGTGCGTGACGACGCAATCCGCTGCCGCGCCGACAACGGCGCGGCGGCTCTTATTGTTGTAGCTTTGGGACGGTCAGCCTCAGCCCGCCTTTGCTGGGCTTCGGCGCGGCAGCCTTCGCATCGCTTCGCGAGCGAAGGCTGGTGGGCGGTAGAGGGATCGAACCTCTGACCCCTTCCATGTCAAGGAAGTGCTCTTCCGCTGAGCTAACCGCCCGGAATCGATCAGCATGTAGCGTTCCGTCGCCCGCCTGGTCAAGGCCAAGCCGGGCGCTCAGTACACCGCCCGGCCGCCCGAAATATCGAACACCGCGCCGGTCGAAAACGAGCACTCGCTCGATGCCAGCCACGCCGCCATGGCGGCGATTTCCTCGACCGCGACGAAGCGATTCATCGGGATTTTCGACAGCATATAGTCGATATGCTCCTGCTTCATCTGTGCGAACATTTCGGTCTTGGCGGCCGCCGGCGTGATGCAATTGACCAGCACGCCCGTGGTAGCCAGCTCCTTGCCCAGCGACTTGGTCAAGGCGATCAGCCCAGCCTTCGAGGCCGAATAGTGCGAAGCGTTCGGATTGCCCTCCTTGCCGGCAATCGACGCGATATTGACGATGCGGCCGTAACCGGCGGCGATCATGTGCGGCACGATCGCCCGGCAGGTCAGATATGGGCCGATCAGGTTGACGTCGATGACGCGCCGCCAGACCTCGGGCTCCAGTTCCCATAACGGAGCATTGCCACCGGTAATGCCGGCGTTGTTCACCAGGATATCGACCTTTTCCAGGGTCTGCATGTGCGAAGCGGCCGCCGCGGTGACCGACGACTCATCTGTCAAGTCGACGGTTTTGACGTAAACCACGCCGCTGTGCTGCAGCGGTTGCGCGGCTTGGTTCATCGCGGCCGCGTCAATGTCCCAGAGGACGACGCGGGCGCCGGATCGCAGCATCCGCTGCGCGATAGCAAAGCCAATGCCCCGCGCCCCGCCGGTCACGATGGCAAGGCGGCCTTTCAGATCGATGGCGTTCATGGGAGCCCAAAGCCCGTCGGTGAGCGCTGGAACAACTTACCCGTCATGCCCGCGCTTGTCGCGGGCATCCACGCCTTAAGCGCAGAAGCCGGTAACGAAGACGTGGATGGCCGGAACAAGTCAGAACAAGTCCGGCCATGACGGCTACCTAAAATTTCACGCGGTCGCCGCCCTTGAGGCCGAGCATCTGCCGCGCCTCCGTGGGCGTCGCGATCTCGAAGCCGAGGTCCTCGACGATGCGGCGAATTTTCGTCACCTGCTCGGCGTTGCTCTTGGCGAGCTTGCCGGGACCGATATAGAGCGAGTCTTCCAACCCGACGCGGACGTTGCCGCCGATCATCGCCGCAGCGGTGCAAAAATTCATCTGATGGCGTCCGCCCGCCAGCACCGACCACAGATAATCCTTGCCGAACAGCTTGTCGGCGGTGCGCTTCATGAAGAACAGATTGTCGAGATCGGGACCGATGCCGCCCAGAATGCCGAAGATCAACTGCAGGAAGATCGGCGGCTTGAACATTCCCCGATCGACCAGATGCGCCAGATTATAGAGGTGGCCGGTGTCATAGCATTCGTGCTCGAACTTGACGCCGTGACCTTCGCCCAGGGTCTTGTAGACCTTCTCAATGTCGCGGAACGTGTTGGGAAAGATATAGGCGTCCGAATTGGTGAGATAGCTCTCCTCCCAATCGTATTTCCAGGTCTTGAAGCGCTTCGCCATCGGGTAGAGCGCGAAGTTCATCGAGCCCATGTTCATCGAGCACATTTCAGGCGACAGCGTATTCGCCGCCGAAATGCGCTGGTCGACCGTCATGGTCACGGCGCCGCCCGTGGTGATGTTTACGACCGCGTCGGTCGCCTGCTTGATGCGCGGCAGGAATTGCATGAACACGGAGGCTTCGGACGACGGTCGGCCATCCTTCGGATCGCGAGCGTGCAGATGCAGGATGGCGGCGCCGGCCTTGGCGGCATCGATCGCCTGCGTGGCGATCTGGTCGGGCGTGATCGGCAGTGCGTCCGACATGGTCGGCGTGTGGATCGAACCGGTAATCGCGCAGCTTATGATGATCTTGTTTGCCATGCATTCCTCCCTCACGGCGGTCCGTCCATCGCCGGTCCGCAGAACGCGCGGCGGCGGCCCGAGCCAATCGCTATCACTTGTCCGAAATCATTGCCATCGCGTGCTTGAGGCTTTCGCGCATGCGGTTGAACGAGACTGAAAGCGATGAAATCTCGTCCTTGCCAGGCTTGATGTAGGGCGCGACGGTTTCGTCGCCCAAGCTCACGGCATCGGCCATCGCGGTCACTCGCTTCACTGGTGCGATAACCAGATAGTGCAGCAAGAGATTCAAGATCAAACAGATGATCGAAAATACGACGACGAGAATGACCAGAAACGTGAGATAGGTCTTGCGGGCGATCGCGAGCGGCACCGCCATGGGGACCGATACGACTTGCGCGCCGATGATATCGTTCAGCTTCCAGCCGAAGCCGTTCGCCGATCCATACGTTTGGGTCAATACCGCAGGTGCGACAGCAGCAGTGCTGTGGCAGGTCAGACATGTTGGATCGCCCACCGCGATTGGGCGTGCCAGATTGAGCGTAGGACCAACTGCAGTCTGTCGCTCCAATACCAATTCAGTCTGCTTCGAGTTGTTGATGAAATTGTGAATGATGTCGGCTTCCCAGTCTTGGGCACGATCGGTCAGATTCGTCGGATTAAGCGTCGGCTCTCGGTAAGTGTAGCCGGGAAACGACGCTTCGACATCCTTGAAATTGGTCTGCGCCGCAAAGGCCGGAATGGTTTCGGCAACGAATTTGCCATTGTGTTCCATCGGCAGCAGAGGCACGAGATCGTCGGCAGTATAATTGCGCACAGCGTTCGCCGCGGTCATCATGATGCGGGCATTTTGCAGCACTTGGTCACGTGCAGTGTCGACAAAGACGCCGCGCAGCACTACGGCGGCAACGCCGAAGCCAATAAGGAAGGCTATCAGAATGGAAAGGTTGAATTTGAGCCTTAGTCCCATAATTCCAGACCCCAGTGCCGCCGCTACCCGTGCGTTACGCTATTATAGGGGACCCGATCGAGCAACGTACCGAAGCATAAGCCCTACCTTACCGACGGCACATATCGTGCTAGCGTATACGTGGCAAGCAGATTACATATTCAACCGTCTGTATCGTGATGCTCTATCCCGCCTGTCCCATTGACGCGCGCGAAAGGGCTGACGTTGAGGGAATTCTGACGGTGTCTGTTTCCCATCTTTTCGTGTGCTTCTCATCGAAGGATGAAACGGTTGCCCGTGAAGTCGTCGAGTCGCTCGAGGCCGACGAACTCAAGTGCTGGATTTCGCTCCGCGACGTTCTTCCGGGGCAGAATTACCAGGAAGCCATCGTTCAGGCCCTCGAGTCGGCGAGCGGCATTGTCTTTCTGTTCTCGGAACACTCGAACAAGTCGCAGGAGATCAGGAAGGAACTTTCGATCGGCGGCAGCATCAATGTGCCGGTTTTTCCGTTGCGGCTGTCGCCGATCGCCGCCAGCGGTGCGCTCCGATACGAACTGGCGATCCGGCAGTGGATCGACATTTTCCCGCATCGGCAGCACGCGCTGGCCAGGCTGGCGCAGACAATCAAGGATACCATCAACGGGTCGGCAACGAGTGAGAGCCAGGCGCCGCCCCATCGTTCGGCGGCGGCCGCCAGTTCGGCGCCCAAACGTCCGGCGGCCAAGAAGCCTGCGTCCGCACCTGCGCCGCGCGCCCCGATTATCGCGTCAGGCACTCCACAATTCGAGGCGATACGGGCATTGCTGGCGCGTCACATCGGCCCAATCGCCAAAGTGTTCATTGACCGGGCCGCCAACGACGCCCACAGCCCCGACGAGTTCTGCGAACAACTCGCGAACCACGTTCCCACGCCGGCGGACCGCGCCGCCTTTGTCCGCGCGGTCCGGGAGCAGCTCGGCAAGACTTAAAGTTCGACTCAAGCGCTTCGCGCTCGGGCCTCCCGGATCGCTTGCCACACCTTGTAGGGCGTCACCGGCATCGACAGGTCGCGTACGCCGACTTCACCGAGCGCGTCGAGTATCGCACTGAGCATCACAGCCGGCGCGGCCGTCGTGCCGCCCTCGCCGCCGGCCTTGATGCCGAGCGGATTGGTCGGCGACAGCACTTCGGCGATCTCGGTCCGAAACGATGGCAGCACATCCGCGCGCGGCATGCCGTAATCCATGAACGAGCCGGTGAGCGGCTGACCGCTGTCGGGATCGAGATAAATTTGTTCCCACAGCGCTTGGCCGACCCCCTGGGCGATCGCGCCGTGAGTCTGGCCGTGTACGATCAGCGGATTGATGCAGCGGCCGACATCGTCGATGCAGGAATAACGGGTGATAGTGATATCGCCGGTATCGGGGTCGATCTCGACTTCGCAAATCGCGGTACCGTTGGGAAACACCGGGTCGTGCATTTCATTGTCGGTGACGACTGCAACGCCGTCCTTGAGCGCCTCCGGCAGCTCATGACGCGCCGCCTCGTTGGCGAGTTCGAGGAAATCGAACGTAAGATTTGTATCGCGCGAGCTGAAACGGCCGTCGTCGTAGACGACATTGTCCGGCGTCGAGCCCATGACGATCGCGGCAATCTCCTTGCCCCTGGCGATCAGATCAACCGCGGCCTTGGAAAAGACGGTCGCCGCATGCCGCATCGAGCGGCCGGAATGCGAGCCGCCGCCGACTTTCACCACCGCGGTATCGCCGTAGATGATGTTCACCGCCTCGACTGGAACATGAAGCAGATCGGCGACCACCTGGGCGAAGCTCGTCTCGTGGCCCTGCCCGTTCGATTGCGTGCCGATCACCGCATCGACCCGGGCTGGTCCGGACGCATCTTGCGGACGCACCTTGAGCTGCGCCTGCTCTTTCGCCGCGCCGATCGACGACTCGACGTAATTGGCAAGGCCGCGGCCAAGCAGTTTGCCGCGGCGCTTGGCCTCGCGTCGTCGCGCCGGAAATCCCTTCCAGTCGGCGATCTCCATCGCCCAGTCCATGTTCTCTTCGTAATGCCCGCTGTCGTAGAGCATGCCGACCGAGTTGCGGTATGGCATAGCCTTCGGTGACACGAGATTCTTGCGTCGCAGCGCGATGCGATCGACGCCGAGCTGTTTGGCCGCCTCGTCGACCAGGCGCTCCATGGCGAAGGTGACTTCCGGACGGCCAGAGCTGCGGTACGCATTGGTCGGCATCGTGTTGGTGAATACGGCGACCGACCGCAGTGTCGTCGCCGGAATCGCGTAGGACCCCGGAATAAGGCCGGAGCCCTTGCTTAGCGGCGACAAGGACACGCAGCGCGCGCCGACATTGCTGATGTTGGTGGCGCGCATGCCGATGAAACGGTGTTTGTCGTCGAGTGCGAGCTCGACATCGGTCACCAGATCGCGGCCCTGGTAATCGCTGAGAAAGGCTTCGGAACGTGTCGCGGTATATTTGACCGGACGGCCGAGCTTCTTCGCCGCCCACAGCACCATGCCGAACTCGACAAAGGTGCGGTTGCGCGTGCCGAAATTGCCACCAACGTCGGGGGAAATGACGCGCAGCCGCTCCGGCGGCACGCCGACCACCTGGATCAGCTCGTTTTTCTGCCGCACCGCGCCACCAGAGCCGGCGTAGAGCAGATAGGAATCCGTCGCCGCATCGTAATGCCCAAGCGCGGAGCGCGGCTCCAGCGGCACGCCGGTGACGCGGCCGATGTGGAATTTTTTCTTCACGACATGCGCGGCATGCGCAAAAGCCCGGTCGGTCGCTTCGGGATCGCCGAAAAATGTCTCGACCGTCATGTTGTTCGGCACCTGATCCCAGATCGTGGGCGCGCCGGGCTGCAGCGCGTCTTCCGAATGCAGGACGAACGGCAATTCCTCGTATTGCACCTCAACGGCCTCGGCCGCATCCATCGCCTGCGCCTTGGTCTCGGCAACGACCATCACGACCGCTTCGCCGACATGCCGCACCTTGTCGGCTGGCAGCAGCATGTGCGGACCGGCGAACACCGCGCCGCCGCCGGGCCCATGAAGCTTCATGTCAAATTTGGTCTTCGGCACCGGATCGTGCGGGATCGGCCCGATCTTGTCGGCCGCACAATCGGCGCCGGTGAAGACGCCAAATACACCGGGCATCGTTTTGGCCCGCTCCGCATCGATTGCAACGATGCGCGCGTGCGGATGCGGCGACCGCACCATTGCGGCGTGGGCTTGGCCCTGGAGCACGAAATCGTCGGTGAACCGGCCATGGCCGGTAATGAGCCGCGCATCTTCCTTGCGCGGCAGCGGTTTGCCGATAAATCGGAAGCCGGTTTGATCCGGTCTTGTTGTCTCGTCCATCAGGGTTTGCCGGCCGCTCGGGCCGGTCCTCAATTTTTCGAACGCCCGCCCCGCCGCAGGCCTGCGGCCGCCGGCCTCCGGCGTCAGCCGAAGGTAAAGGCGTCGTGATAGGCGCCCTGCACGCTGCCGCCGGGGACTGGGCCGCCGCCCGGCACATGCACCATGTTGCCGATCACCGCGCAAGTCGCACCGTGCAGACCGTGGCGCGGCAGGGCCATCGGGGTCAGCGCCTCCCAGCTGTCGGTCTTCGGATCATAGGCTTCGTTGGTGCCGAACACGCGGCCCGTCGCCTCGCCGCCGAACACCACGATCTTGCCGCCGATATAAACGCAGGACGGCCCGCTCCGCGCCGTCGGCAGCGGCGCACGGAAGCTCCAGCTGTCGCTTTGCGGATCGTACACGGCGTTGAGCGACGTATTGAAATCGTAGGAATCCATGCGGCCGGCAATGGCATGGATTTTCCCATCAACGACTGCGACGCCCATATGGTCGCGCTGGCCGACGAATGGTTGCGTGGCGGTCGAGCCGCGCATGCTGGCGCGCTCGGAATATTTGTTGGTCGCGGGATCGTAAACCTCGTGCCACTCCACCGAGCGAACGTCGCGGCCGCCGAGCAGATGAATCTTGCCGTCAAGCTCGATCGCCGAGATGGCGCCGCGCGGACGCGACAGTCCGGCAATCGGCGTCCATTGGTCGGTCGCCGTGTCATAGACGAAGCAGCGCGAATGCGGGCAGCGGTTCTGCTCGATGAAGCCGCCGAAGGTGTAAATCTTCGCACCGATGGCAACGCCCGCAACGTGGTTGCCTGCCACCGGAAATGTCGCCTTCAGCGACCAGGTGCGCGCCTTCGAATCGTAGACCTGATGGAAATTGGCGTCGAAGCGATGCCGTGCATAGCCGGCAATGACGTGAATATTGCCCTGACACTCGATCACGGCGTGCTCGCCGGTTGGAATCGGCAACCGCGGCTGCTCGACCCAGCGGCCCGGATTAGCGGCCTTCGGCGCGACGCTGGTGAGGTAGCGTTGCTTGTCGACAGTCGCCGGGATCGCCGTAATCGAGCGATCGTTGAGACCGGCAAAGAGCGGATCGGTGGTCGGGGCGGCTGTATAGTTCATTGTCTGCCTCACATCGCGTAAGAAGGAACAGCATCTTTGAGCAGCTTACGCATCAGCTCAACGCCTTCGCGCGCGACGTCATAGGGCGAGCGCGCCCACATTTCCGGGTTCGGCGCCTCGTAGCTGAGGTAGCCGGTGTATTTCTTTTCCGCCAGCAGCCCGAGGATTTCGCGCCATTTGACGATGCCCTTGCCGGGCGGCAGACGATCGGTCGGGCGCGCCACGCCGGTGACTGGATTGGGCGACAGATCGCTGAACTGAAAGCAGAAAATTTGCTCCGGCGGCACGTTCTCGAAACCGCGTCCTCCGGCGCCGCTGCGGGTGAAATGATAGGTATCGATCAGATAACCGCAATTCGGCCTGTCGGCGCCGGTAATAAGTTCGGCCAGCACCGCGAGTTTATTGAGCACGGGATGTTGTGAATTGAATTCGATGCCGAGCTTCAATCCAAATTCGCCAGCGATATCGCCGGCGCGTTTGAGATACTCGATCGCATCGCGGATCGGGCCGACAAGCGGACCCGGCGCGCTCATCAGCGTCGTGCAGCGGAGCGCCACCGCGTTCTCGCACGATTCGCGAAACACCTTGAACAACCGCTTGCTCTCGTCGCCGGTGGCAAACAGCCAGCCGTATTCGACGCCGAGCACGCCAACCGGAATGCCGCTCGATTTAATGAGGTCGAGCACCTGCGTGTTGCTCATGCCGGCATCGAAGCAACGGGTAAAATCAGTGCGCCGCAGCTCGACCGCATCGAAACCGCCTTGGCGCGCAGCATCGAGCGCAGTTTTCAGCGGCGTGGTGTCGATCGTCCACATGTGCAGAGCCAGCCGTCCGAATTTTTCCGTCATGCGTCAGGTTCTCCGTTTGCGGGTCGGGGCGCCGCCGATGATTCGGCCGAGGCGCCCCGCCTCTCCTTGTTTCTAAGAGGCGTGATCGAGCCGCACCACCTGCCCGGTCGAGACCGCGCGTTCGATGGCGTAAGTGGTCTTCAAATTGAGCATAGCCTGCTCCGCCGTAGCGTGGATGCTGGGCCGGCCAGTAGAGAGAAAATCGAGCCAGGCGCGCGTCTCGTTGCCAAGCGGTCCCCAGAAATCGCCCATCGCCCAGTCGCCCGCCGTATTGCTGCCGAGGAACGCCATCTCGACCGTGTGGCCGGGGACGTAGGGATGCGGGATGCCTTTCTCGGAAAACAGCAGGTGCTCCATGTGGTCGTCGTCGATGATCATGGTGCCGTCGCTGCCCAGAAGCTCCACCCGGTCGGACTGGCCCTGCGTCGGATAGCGCGCCGGCAACGCATAGGCGATGCCGAAATTGACCACAGCGCCGTCGGCGAATGTGACCAGTGCCCAGGTCACGTCATGCGCGCTATAGCCGGCGTCGCGAAAAACACCGGACTGGCCGCGCGCCACCACTTCGACCGGCTTGTTGCCTTCCAAGAACCAGCAGATCAGATCGACATAGTAGGTCAGCACGTCGAGCACCGGCGTGGCATGTGGATCGCGCTTGAGGATGGCGAAGGTCTGGGCCCGCGAATTATAGACGCGCGCCAAGGCGCCGCTCACCTTGCCGAGCCGACCGTGAATCATCTGCTCCTTGGCGCGCAGAAAGCATTCTTTGAAGCGGCGGCTGTAACCCACCCGCAAGGTGCCGCCGGTCGTTTTGAGAGTCTGAAGGATCGCCTCGGCGTCGTTGAGCGACAAGGCCAACGGCTTTTCCACCATGACCGCTTTGCCGAGTTTGAGCGCCCGGCACACCGGCGCGGCGTGTTCGCCTTCGGGCGTCGAGACAAACACCGCATTGACGTCCGGATGCGCGATCACCGCGTCGTTGTCGGCGGAGTGGAAATCGGCGCCGGCGAGTTCGGCCAGCTTTTTGGCCTGCGCCGGGTCCCGATCGGACACGGCCAAAAAACGCACCGCCGGGTGCCTGGCCGCCAGCCGCGCCCTTAAGGTGCCGATCCGGCCCGAACCGACGACGGCAATACCGAGGTCCTTCGCCTTCACATTTTCCTCCCCCCAACTATGTTACGCTTCCCGGCAAAGGAAGGCAGCGGAGACTATACATGAGCGCGCGTGCTCTCGAATTCGTCGAGACCTGGGTTACTGAGAAAATCGCACAGGAGGGCTACCCCGTGGAGGGCGCGAATTCGCCGGCCAAGGAATGGGCGGCCGAATGTGTCGAAGCAGCCCAGCAAGATGGCATTCCGGCAAGCGAAATCGCCGAGGCATTCGACGATCTGGCCGAATTCATCGGCGGCGAACTCGAGGAGGCCAGAGAGCGGGACGAAGACGAACATGACGACGACGACGACGAAGAGGAAGCGGAGGAAAAATAGCCTACGCCACCATCCTCGTCGGCTGATCGCGCTGCAGCCGCTGCTCGTCAATCTCGATGCCGAGGCCGATACCCTCCGGCACGACGGCGTGACCGCCCTCGATCCGTAACGGCTCGCGCACGACATCTTCGGCAAGACCGCTACTCGTCAGCGTCAAGCCCCAGGCCAGCGCCGGCGCCGCTGCGGCGACATGCAGCGCCGCCGCCGAGGCGACACTGGATTCGCCGGTCTTGCAGGAAATATTGACCTTCATGCCGAGCCTGTCACAGAGCCGGCACGCCTCAAAAAGCGCACGCAGGCCGCCAAGCTTGATGGCCTTCAGGCTGACGCCCGCCGCAGCGCCGCGCGCATGATGGCGTTCGATATCTGCAACAGAATGAATGCCCTCGTCGGCGCCGATCGCAACATTGGTTGCCGCGGCAACGCGCGCCATGCCGTCGAGATTTTCCGCGCGCACCGGCTGTTCGAAGAAGTCGAGACCGCAATCGGCAAGCCCCGCGACGTAACACAGCGCTTCGTCGACGCCAAAGCCTTGATTGGCATCGGCGGAGACGAGGCAGGGCTCATTCTGAGTCTCTCCCTGCGTCTTGAGCAGCCGGCACACCGCCTGGGTGCGCGCCGCGTCCGCTTCGGGAGGCGCCAGTCCAACCTTGATCTTGAAAGCTCGATAACCGGCCGCCCAACGTTCGCGCGCTTCGCGCAGATCTGCGGCCTGATCGGTCGACCCGATCACGGCCAGCACCGCCATGCGGCTCCGCCGCTTGTCGCCGAACAGCGTGTAAAGCGGGCGCCCGGCCGCGCGTGCCGCGGCATCGTGCAACGCGATTTCGATCGCGGCCTTGGCTCCGCTGTTGCCGTACATGGCGTCGTCCATTGCGGCCGACACAGCCGGAAAATCGTCGGCCGCGCGCCCGATCAGCGTTGGCCGCATATGCACGATCGCCGCCATCATGCTGGCGGTGGTTTCGCCGGTCATGGTCGGCGCGGAGGCCGCCTCGCCCCAACCGACGATGCCGTTATCCGTCTCAAGGCGCACAAAGACGTTGTCGGCGCGCGTTACGGTTTCGCCCGCCATCGTCACAGGCTTTTTCATCGGCAAGCTTGCGGCGAACGGCTCGATTGATCTGAGTTTCATGCTGCCAGCGCTCCTCGCGTCATGGCGTCTCTTGGCTGATCTCTGCCATGGTGGACGAACGGGCGCCCGCGCGCCAGATCGTTGTTTGCCGTTAGTAGGCCTTATCGTGCTCGCGCGGCTTGCCCATCAGGATGGGCTGGAACAGCGCGGCCGCCATCATGGTCGTCAAGAGCGAAATCGCCAACAGCTTGCCCATGCTCGATGTGCCGGGGTGGCTGGAAAACCACAGGCTGCCGAACGCCGTCGCCGTAGTCAGCGCGCTGAACGTCACGGCGCGCGTCAGCACGGATTGCAGCAGGTTCGTCTGCCCTTCACGCCAGGCCATGATGTAATAGATCTTGAATGCCACGCCGACGCCGAGCAAAAGCGGCAGCGCGATGATGTTGGCGAAGTTCAGCGGCAGGCCAACAATGACGCAAAGCTCCAAGGTGACAACCATCGCCAGCAACAATGGCACCAGCGTCAGAAGCACATCGCCGAACCGCCGCAGCGTGATCCAAAGCAGGATGAAGATGGAGATCAGAGCACAGGCACCGGCTTCGCTGAACGCGACCAGCACGGTGCGGCGGGCTTCGAGGATCGAGATCGGCCCTTCGGACGCATCCGGCTCGGCGGCCTGGACCGCGTCGGCAAATCTTTCCAGCACCGCGTTGTTGTTGGTGTCGCCCTTGGGCGCAATATCGACGCGCGTCTGACCGTTCGGCGTCTGCCATTGATGCACGAGATCAGGCGGCAGACTTTCCGCGGACACGGCCTGCGCCCTGAACAGCCCGCGAAGCTGGTCGAGCGCGGTGTGCAGCGGCTGCACGAAAGCCAGTTCGGCCCGCTGCCGGACCGACGGGCCGGCCTTGGCGAGTGCCGTCATGTCGGCGGCAAGGCGGCGCGCCGCATCGGCTCCCGGGCCCTTGGCATCGCCGGCAAGCGTCTTGAGTGCGCCGATGGTGGAATTGATGATGCTGATGTCCTGCGCATCGGTCGGCGGGGCAGCCAAGCTCGGCGGATTGAGCACCGGATCGAGCGCCTTAGCGGCATCGGCGATAAGTTTCAGTTTTTCCGGCTGCTGATCGGGAACAAAGCTCGCCAATGTGGTGACGCGGGTAACCTCAGGCAGCGCACGCAGTGTGGCGGCGGCCTGTTCGGCCGCGGCGGGCGTGGCGGCCAGGAGCTGAATGTCGTTGGCGCCGCTGTTGGGATTGCTCTTCAGATCGAGGTAGGTCGCAACCGATTCGACCTTCGGGCTGCGCAGATTCATCGGATTGAAATCGAACCGCAGCCAATGCAATAGCGGCAAGCCGGCCACGACGACGAGCGCCGTAGCAACCAGGATCGGCGTGCGATGGCGTTCGAGAAAACCGTCGACAGGCGCAAGCACGGCGTAGCCCAACTGATGCGGCTCGCTCGGCGGATTGAAGCGGCTGAGCATCGCCGGCAGCAGCGTCACGCTGGTCGCAAATGCAATCAGCATGCCGACGCCGGCGATCAGCCCGAGCTCCGACACGCCCTTGTAGGCCGTCGGCAGGAACGACAGGAAACCGGCTGCGGTCGCAAGTGCGGCGAGCGTGAGCGGCGCCCCTGCGCGCCGGCCGGCATGGACGAGCGCTACGCGCAAATCGTCGACCTCGTGCCGCTCCGCGCGATAGCGCACGCTGAACTGGATACCGAAGTCGACACCCAAGCCAACGAACAGCACGGCGAAATAGACTGACATCAGATTGAGCGTGCCGACCATGAGCAGGCCGACGGCCGCGGTGATCGAAAGGCCCACAGCAAGATTGATGAAAACCGCGGCGATGATCCGCCACCAGCGCAGCGCCATCCACAAAATAAAGAGCACGACCGCAATCGTCACGGTGGCGTTGAGCCCGGCATTTTCCTTGATGGTGGCGAACTCTTCGTCTTCGAGCGGCACCGGCCCGGTCAGACGCAGCCGGGCCTGATACTTGCCGGCAAAGTCGAGGTCGCTTGCCGCCTGACGGATGGCGTTGCTGGCCCGCAGCCCCGGTTCGAGCGCGGAATAATCGAGCGCCGTCTGGATTGTAAGAAAGCGCAACAACTGGTCGGGCCGGGCCGCATTGCCTTGCACTAAATCCTTCCAGGAAAAACTCGCCGGCTTTCCGGCATTCACCTGCTCGAGAGTGTCGGCGGCAAGCGTCATCGGCCACGTCATGGCGTCGAGATTGATGCGCCCGCCCTGCACGCCGAGCAGGCCGAATTGCAACGCCTGGATGACGCCACGCAGGCTGGGATCGCCGGCCAACACTTGAATGAGACGCGATGCCTGCGTCAGCATCGAGGTGCGCGCGGCTAGGTCTTTTGTATTGAGAAATAACAGCCCGTTCTGACCAAAAAAGGCGCCGCCCGCCGGGTCCTCGATCGAAAGGAACATCGTCTTCTGCTGCGACAAACGCTGCGCAAGCGCAGCCGTTGCTTCATCGGCCAATTCCTGCGTCGGCGCATTGATCACCGCGACGGTCGTTTTAAAATGCGGAAACGCTTTCTCCAGTGCGGCCTCACGCTGCCGCCATGGAATGTCGTTGGAGATCAGATCCGCCATATCGGTCGTTATCTTGAAATGCGCGGCCGAGTACCACGACGACGCGACGGTGAGCAGCAGTCCCGCGGCGATGACCAGCCAAGCGTTTTGCGAGCAAAACGCAATCGTCCGGACAACGATAGCAGTGATGGTCTTCATGATCGGCGGGACAAACTGTCGGCGGGAGGGATGAACGGCTGATAAGGCCACGTTTGAGGCGTTACGAGAACGGCGAAACAGAGGCAGGCGTCGTCGGCCTTGCAAGGCCAAGTCCGTCCGAATCCCGGCTTGGTGCGCCTAAATGCCTGGAAATGACGGAAAAGCAAACCGCCAACATGTAAATTGCTCCCGGTGCGTCTACTTGCGTCAGATACGTAACGTTGCAGAGCCGTGTTTGACCAACTTGGCGATCTCGGCGTGGCAGCGCTGAACGGCACGAGGTCTGGAGCCAGACACCATCACCTTGGTCGTTGGGGCGCCGCATATCGTTCGAGCGGATTGGGTTCCAAATACAGATAAGCGAACCCGCGCCGCCGAAGCTCTCTGATTGAATGAGACGAAGCCGTGCCCAGCCGCATCGAGGGGTGTGCATCCTCGTCCGGAGCCGCCGTTGATGAGGGAATTTGGCGAGCCGCCACAATGAAATGGCCTCAAGAGCGAAATCCTGCTCATTTTATATGCAGTTAGTTTCCAAGCCTATGATTTAGGCGCGCGGCTTCCTCTTCGAGGCCAGCAAGGATAATTAGCGGACTTGATTGTCAGGGCCGCGTAGCCAAAGTATCTGAGGAACGTCAGCGGTCGGCTTGATTCCCCTCCCATCGGGGCGGGGCGTTTTCGCATGCCGCCCCGGAGGTATTTTGCCGATGAGAGTCATCCTCGCCCAGCCGCGCGGCTTCTGTGCCGGTGTGGTCCGCGCCATCGAAATCGTCGAGCGGGCCCTGCAGAAATTCGGACCGCCGGTCTATGTGCGGCACGAGATCGTGCATAACAAGCATGTGGTCGAGAGCCTCAAGGCCAAAGGCGCGCGCTTCGTCGAGGATCTGTCCGAGGTTCCGCCCAATGCGGTCACTATTTTCAGCGCCCACGGCGTCGCCAAGAGCGTGGAGGAGGCAGCCGCGGCGCGCCAGCTTCCGGTGCTTAACGCCACCTGCCCGCTGGTCACCAAGGTGCACAATCAGGGCAAGCGCTATGTCGGTCACGGCCGGCGCCTGATCCTCATCGGCCATGCGGGCCATCCCGAGGTCGAGGGAACCATGGGCCAGATCGCCCAGCCGGTGACCCTGGTGCAGACCGAGAACGACGTCGCCTCGCTCGATATTCCCCGCGATACGCCGGTTGCCTATGTGACGCAGACCACGCTGTCGGTGGATGACACCCGCGGCATTATCGCCGCCCTGCACGGCCGCTTCACCGACATCGTCGGGCCGGAGACGCGCGATATTTGCTACGCGACGCAAAATCGGCAGACCGCGGTCCGCGAACTCTCCAAGCTGGTGGACGTTATCCTCGTGGTTGGCGCCAAGAACAGTTCCAACTCGAACCGGCTGCGCGAAATCGGCGAGGAAGATGGCACCCCGAGCTACCTGATCGCCGACGGTAGCGAGGTCGAGCCGGACTGGTTTAGCGGCGCCGAAACGGTCGGCATTACCGCCGGCGCATCGGCGCCCGAAGTGCTGGTCGAGGACGTCATCGATGCGCTGCGCCGGCTCGGCCCTGTCGCGGTGAGTGAATTGAGCGGCCGCCAGGAGACAATCGAGTTTCGCTTGCCGCCCGAATTGAGCGACGCTCCCACCGCCAGCCGCGCGGCGGCGAAAGTTTGAGCGCCGCCAGCTATTCCGAAAGCGGAAAACAAAAAAGGATCGCGTTGTGACCGTATCATTGCGACAACAAGTGGCCGTCGGCTCCTACATCCTGCGCCAGCGCCTGACGGGGCGGAAGCGCTACCCGCTCGTGCTCATGCTGGAGCCGTTGTTCCGCTGCAATCTGGCCTGCTTCGGTTGCGGCAAGATCGATTATCCCGACGCCATCCTGAACAAGCGCCTTTCGGTTCAGGAGTGCCTCGACGCTGTCGATGAGTGCGGTGCGCCGATGGTCGCCATCCCGGGCGGCGAGCCGCTCATTCACAAGGAGATCGGCGAGATCGTCAAAGGCATCGTGGCGCGCAAGAAATTCGTCTCGCTGTGCACCAATGCGCTGCTGCTGGAAAAGAAGCTGAACGTTTTTGAACCGTCGCCTTATCTGTTCTTCTCCGTCCACCTCGACGGCTTGAAGCATCACCACGACAAATCCGTGTGCATGGAGGGCGGCTTCGAAAAAGCGGTCAACGCCATCAAGGCCGCCAAGGCCAAGGGTTTTGCAGTCAATGTCAATTGCACGGTGTTCGACGGCCACCCGGCCGAGGATATCGCGGCCTTCCTCGATCTGACGAAGGAACTCGGCGTCGGCGTTTCGATCTCGCCGGGCTACGCTTATGAGCGGGCGCCGGACCAGGAGCACTTCCTCAACCGCCTCAAGACCAAGGAGTTGTTCCGCAAGGTCTTCGCGCTCGGCAAGGGCAAGGGCTGGAACCTGACGCATTCGAGCATGTTCCTCGATTTTCTTGCCGGCAATCAGGAATTCCACTGCACCCCGTGGGGCATGCCGACGCGCAATATTTTCGGCTGGCAGAAGCCCTGCTATCTGCTCGGCGAAGGCTACGCCAAGACATTCACGGAATTAATGGAGACGACCGACTGGGATTCGTACGGCACCGGCCGTTACGAAAAATGCGCGAACTGCATGGCGCATTGCGGCTACGAGGCGACCGCCGCCAACGCCATGATGGAGCATCCGCTGCAGGCGGCCATGATCGCTTGGAACGGCGTCAAGACCGAAGGCGCCATGGCGCCGGAAATCGATATGTCGCAGCAGCGCCCGGCGAAATACGTGTTCGACAGCAATGTGCAGCTGACAGTGACCGAGATGCGCGCCAACGAAGCGCGCGAGAAAGCCGCGAAGGCGGCAAAGACATCGGCAACTGCGGCTTAGCCGGACGTCGGCCGTTCTCAGACAAGCAGCGTTTCGCAAAATAAAAAGGGCCCCGGCGAACCGGGGCCCTTTCTTATTTCGATTCAGTGGAGCAGTGGCGCTCAGCGCCCGTAGTTGAACTTCCACACCAGCGCTGTCGTGACCGTCTGCACGTACGGCCTGGTGTTGAGGAAATTGCCATCCGCCAGACCCGTCGCGGTGCTGAACTCGGCGAGAGATTTTCTCCCATACTGCGAGAACCGATACTCGGTCTGCAGGAACAGGCCGTGGAACGGAACCCAATCGTTCAGCGAATATTCGAAGCCGCTGCCGAGGAACCAGCCGCTGTCATTGTAGCTCGGGTAGGAGAACGCGACGGGCGTTCCGGTGAAGGTCTGGAATTCAGATGACGTCGTAAAGCGCGTCCTGGTATAACCACCGTCGAAATAGGTCATGAACGAGGGCGTCACGAGATAGCCCAGGCGCGCGCCGACGAACCAAGCGCTGCTTTCTTTTTCGTTCATCGCAAGCGGCTGGCTGGCGCCTGCCGGCGGGAAGAGTTCACTCGGGCTGATGGTACCCTTCAGGCTCATCGGATCCCAATCGCCGAAGACGCCGACAACGACCCTATGGTTGAACCACGGGGTCTGATAGTCGCATCCGCCGCCGACCTTACCCATCCAGCCGCGACCACCATCCGTGGTGGTTACCGTGGTGCCGGCGGGCGTGGTCGTATTGTGATCCTGATTCCAGAAGCCGTAGCCCCAGCCGCCGTCGACGTAGCACCCGGTCCAGCTCATCACGGGCGGCGGCGGCGGCGCCTTGAGATACGGCACACCCATATCGGCCGCGCTGGCCGCTAACGGCGCCGCGAGTAGAGCGGCAGAAACGCTGATCACTCCCAGCCAATTCTTTGTCATCGCACCCCTCCTTATGAAACCCGTCAGGCGTCCCCGCCTGTTGAAGCCATTATCGCAGGGCAATGTGTAACACCGCGATACAATATTGGTCCGCCGCGGTGCTTTTCTTCAAGGTGTTGTAGCCGAGACACAGCGGGCGCAACCGCAGTTTTTATCGTAATTTCAGTGGCTTGGAGGCATTACGGCGCACGGCACAACCTCTGCACGGCCTCGCGGCGCGGGGATATCCACATTCGCTCGGGCGTCACGGTTAACGAACAGCCGAATCGGGCGATGCCCAATTGCGGTATCGAATCGCTAAATCCCGTAACCGCGCCCTACATTCCGTAGGCGGCAGTCCGCATGTTGCTCCTGCGCAGATTGCGGTAGCGCGCCAGCGCCCAGAGCGGGAAGAACTTCGAATAGCCGTGGTAGCGCAGATAAAACACCCGCGGGAAACCGGTCGCCGTGTACCGCGGCTCATTCCAGAAGCCATCCGCACTTTGCGTCGCCGTCAGGTAGGCAATGCCACGCGCCACCGTGGGATGATCGCGTTCGCCGGCCGCCATGAGGCCCAGCAGCGCCCACGCGGTCTGTGAGGCGGTCGATGGCGCGCGCTCGTAGCCGCGATAGTCGAGCTTGTAGCTTGAGCCGTCCTCGCCCCAGCCGCCGTCCTCGTTCTGGATGCGGACGAGCCAGTCGCACGCTTTGCGCATTTCCGGCGCGCCATGATCGATGTCCGCGGCATTGAGCGCACATAGCACCGACCAGGTGCCGTAGATGTAATTCATGCCCCAGCGGCCGTACCAACTGCCTTCGGCAAGTTGCGTGCTGCGCAGATAATCGATGGCACGCGCGACCACCGGACTACCAGCCGCCGTCTCGCCGAATTGCGCCAGCATCGATAGGCAGCGGGCGCTTACGTCCTCGGTTGGCGGATCGAGCAACGCGCCGTGATCGGCGAACGGAATGTTGTTGAGATAAAAATATTCATTATCGGCATCGAACGCGCCCCAGGCGCCGTTCTCACTTTGCATACCGACAACCCATTCCTGCGCACGCGCCAGCGCCGCGGCGTAATCCTGCCGGCCGGCGGCGTTGTCAAAGCGATCCATCGCCATGGCGACGACGGCTGTATCATCGACGTCGGGGTAATGTGGATTGGCATACTGAAAGGCCCAGCCGCCCGGACGCAGGTCGGGCCGCCGCGCGATCCAGTCGCCGCGCACATCGAGCACCTGCATGGGCACGAGCCAGTCGAGCCCCCTGCGCACCGGCTCGGTCGTGCGTTCACTGCCGGCTTCTAACAGCGCGTGACAGACGAGGCCGGTATCCCAGATCGGCGAGACGCACGGCTGGCAATAGGCCTCACCGGGATGCACGACGAGGAGCTTTTCGATCGATTTGCGCGCGATGGCCCGGCGCGGATCGCTCTCGGGAACGCCGAGCGCATCGAACATCATCACGCTGTTGGCCATCGCCGGGAAAATCGCGCCGAGGCCATCCTCGCCGTTGAGCCGTTCGCTCACCCAGGCGACGACCCGGTCGATCGCGCGCTGCCGCACCTTGTTCGGAAAATGCGGCTCACAGGCGCGGAGCACATTATCGACGCCGCGAAAAAACCAGAACCATGACGATTTCTGCTGCGGCGCCTTCGGCACCGGGCCGAGCGTCTGCGGCGGTTCGCGAAACAGTTCGTCGATGCGTACGCGCTTGGGATTACGAGCCACCGGCTTTTTCGCCATCAGCACCAACAGCGGCACGACGACGGTCCGGCTCCAGTAAGAGATCTTGTCGAGGTGAAACGGAAACCATTTCGGCAGGAGCATGATCTCGACCGGCATCACCGGCACTGCGCGCCACGGCACAAAACCGAACAACGCCAGCATGATCCGCGTGAATACGTTGGCGCGTTCGGCGCCGCCGCGGGCGTGCAACGCATCGCGCGCGCGCCGCATGTGATCGGCCTCGATCGAGTCACCGATCACTTTCAATGCGAAATAGGCTTTGACCGTTGCACCGACATCGAGATCGCCCTCGGCAAACAGCGGCCAGCCGCCATGCGCGCCCTGAATGCGGCGCAGGTAGACGGCGATTTTCGCCTCCAGCCCGGCATCAACCGGTTCGCCCAGGTAATGCCGTAGCAGCACATACTCGGCCGGGATGGTCGCGTCCGCCTCGAGTTCAAACAGCCAATGACCGTCTTCGCGCTGGCAAGCCAACAGCGCGGTAGTCGCCGCATCGATCGACCGGTCGAGGTCGCGGGCGCCGGCGGCGGCTTCGCTCGAAACCGTGTTCATCGCTTCGCTCATCCGCGGCTCACATATTGGTGGGCCGCCGGCCGATGGTGCGCCAGCAGGTCGGCGGCGCGGTTGCCGGAGCGGATTGCCCCCTCGATCGTGGCGGGCAGCCCGGTATCTGTCCAATCGCCGGCGAGCGCCAGATTGCGCCATTGCGTTTGCGCCCGCGGCCGCCTTGCGTCCTGCGCCGGTGTCGCGGCGAACGTCGCGCGCCGCTCGCGCACGATCTGCCAGGGCGGCAGACCGTTCGGCAGCACCGCAGGCAGACCGGTAACGGTTGCGATCTCGCTCCAGATCGTTTTGGCGAGCACGTCGCGCGCCGTGTCGATGTAACGATCGCCGGCGCTGATGGTCACGGACACGCGGCCCGGAAACGCAAAAATCCATTGCGCGGTGCCATTAAGCACGCCGACGATCGGCGGCTGTGTGGCCGGCGGATCGATGGCGAAATGCGCGTTGACGATGGCGCGAAATTCCGTCGGCACTTCCAGATCGTGCACCAGCGACGCCGCCGCGTAGGGCGGCACGGCAAGGATCACAGCGTCATCGGCCGCCAGCTCCACCGCTTCGTTACCGAAATCCAGCGCTTCGACCCGGTCTTCGGCGAAACGAATAGCTCGCAACTGATGCTCAAGGCGCAACGTAGCGCCGCGCTGTTGCAGACAGGCCAGCGCCGGCTCGATCAACGTCGGCCCCAGACCCTCGCGCGCGATGAGCGGCCGGCAGGCCCGCCCGCCCATGGCAAGCGTCTCACGGATCACCGCACCGGCGAGTTTCGCCGATCCATCCGGTGGATCGATATTGAGCGCCGCCAGCAGCAGCGGCTCGACCAGCCGCCGATAGAGCGTTCCATCGCAAGCGATCGTTTCGCCGACGCTCTTTTCCGCACGCGCCCAAAGCAGCCGCGCCAACGGCACATAATCGAGCGGGCGGGTTCCCGGTACGCGACGCTCGGCGTCGAACACCCAGAACGGCACGCGCCCCTCGTTAAAGCGCAGCGTCCAGCGCTCGTTGCTGGCGAGATCGACAAAAGGGAATTCCGCGGCCTTCGGCCCGATCAATTGCTGCTGCGCGCCGATCTCGCGCAGATAGCCAAGCGCGGCGTGATTGCCGGACAGCAACAGATGATTGCCGTTGTCGATGGTCATGCCGAGCGCGGCATCGCGATAAGAACGGCAGCGGCCCCCGGCGAACGCCGTCGCCTCATGGATAACGACGCGCGCGCCGCCCGCCGTCAGCCGAAGCGCGGCGGATAATCCGGCAAGGCCGGCGCCAATGACGTGAACGACCCCGGCCATCACACGAGATTACGCAGCACAATGAGAAGAAGACGGGGGCGCGGCAGCCGAACGCGCGGGCGCGGCGGCGCAAAACCGCGGGCCGCCAGCCGGCCGAGGATGAGGCCGTAGGCCTCGCCCATGATCCGCGGCGCCCGCACCGCGCGGCGGGGATTTTGCGCCATGATTGCTTCCGCCTGGCGAAAATGCGCTTGCGCCTGTCGAACCAGAACGCCGCACGCCTCGCCCAGCATCGGATTGGCCAGTACCGTCGTCGGATCGGTGCCGATGATGCCGCAATCGCGCAGCGCCTCGCGCGGCAAATACAGCCGGCCCATCGCCGCGTCCTCATCGAGGTCGCGCAAAATGTTGGTGAGTTGCAGAGCCCGACCGAGATGATCGGCGAGCGCGAGGCCGGCGCCGCGTTCCATGCCGAACACCCGGACCGAGAGCCGCCCGACCGCACAGGCGACCCGGTCGCAATAGAGCGCCAGCGTCGCGGCATCCGGCGCGCGGATATCGGCAACGACATCCATTTCCATGCCGTCGATCACGGCGAGAAAATCCTCGCGCTGCAGATCGAACTCTCGCACCGCCCGCGCCAGACCCGTGAGCTGCTGCGGCGGCGCGCCGCGATAGAGCGCGTCGATGTCGGCGCGCCAGCGCTGCAATTGTTCGCGCCGAGGCTCGCGCGGCCCCGGATCGTCGGCAACATCGTCGACCGCGCGGCAGAACGAATAGATTTCGAACATCGCCTCGCGCTGCGGCCGCGGCAAAATACGCATGCCGCTGTAGAACGAACTGCCGGACGCGCGTTGCGCCGCCTGGGTGGGTTGCCCGCTCACTTACGCGCCCCGCGGTTTGCGCGCATCGGCGGACAATCGCCGGCCGAGCCGTCGCGACGCACCGCCGCAAACGGCGGCCAGCGTCAAGCCGGCAACCGCAGGCATTTTGAGATGGACCGGATCGCACAGCGGGTCGCGTGCCATCAGCATGCGCGTGAGCCGGTGCGCCAACGTGTTGATCACCGAGACTTCGAGGCCGAGACGCCAGTCACCGATCAGCGAGGCGAACACGTCACTCTCGCCGAGCAAACCCTCAGTTCGCGCTGCAAGCCTATGCAGGCAGCCGAGCAGCGCCGGCGAGGCGCGTTGCGCGCCGAGCGCCTCCACGGTGACGCCGCTTGCGGACAGCGCATCGAGCGGGACATAGATCCGGTCGAGATTGAGATAGTCCTCGCGGCAATCCTGCAGATGATTGATGATCTGCAACGCGGCGCACAGCGCATCGTTAGCGGGCCACACCGTGCGGCTTTCGCCGTGCACATCGCAGACAAAACGTCCGACCGGCATCGCCGACAGCGAGCAATAGCCGATCAGGTCGTCCCAGTCGCGGTAGCGCAGCTTGGTGACGTCGAGTTTGAATGCGGCGAGCAAATCCTGTGCGTGCTTCGCCGGCAGGCTATGCTCGGCGAGTTGCTGCCGCAATCGTACCGCCACCGCATCGTCGTCGTTGCGTCCAAGGAGCCCGCCATCAAGGCGATCGAGCAGCCCAAGTTTTTGCTCCGGCGGCAGCGACGCGTGGTCCGCAATGTCATCGGCGATCCGAACAAAATTGTAGAACGCGAGAATCGGGCCACGATGGCGCGGCGCGATCAGCCACGACGCGACGGGAAAATTCTCGTCGCGGTGGCCTTTGCCCGAGCGCCAATCGGCGGCGCCGTTTTCGTTCGCAGCGTTCATCGCAATTCCGAAACATTGGCTTGGGCGCGGCCTTTCCACATGCCGCCGCGTCCGCGCGCGTGCTGATAAGCGGAATCGACCGTAAACGCCATATAGATCGCCGCGATGGCCGGCAGCGCCAGGCCCCAGATCACCGGCAGGCCGTAAAACCGCAATGTCGGCCAGAACGCCACGGCCATCGCCAGCCAAGCCAGAATCCCAGCAAGCTGAGCGAAACCGCTGGCGAACAGCGCCAGTGCCACCGGAGCGATGTAGGTCAACGCCAGACCAAGAACCGTGCCGGCGAGCAGCAACGGCGAATAGCGCAGCTGCGCATAGGCGGTGCGCGAAACCATGCCGCGGATATCCGCCACCCCCGGATAGTCGCGGATGCTGCGCACGCGTTCGGTCAGCCCGATCCAGATCGGGCCGCGCGCCTTGAGCAGCTTGGCCAGCGCGCAATCGTCGATCAGCGCGCCGCGAATCGCCGCCATGCCGCCCACGTCCTGCAATACGTCACGGCGGACCAGCATGCAGCCGCCGGCCGCCGCGGCGGTCGCGTGTCGCCGATCATTCGCCCAGGCGAACGGATAAAGCATCTGAAAGAAAAAGATGAAGGCCGGGATGAACGCGCGTTCGGCGAGGCTCGCACAGTGCAATTTCACCATCAGCGAGGTGAGCACTGCGCCCTCGTCTTGCGCGCGCGCCGCAAGGTGCGAGACCGCGTCCGGCGCATACACAATATCCGCATCGGTCAAGAGCACGTAAGCCGGCGGCCGCGGCAACTCATTGACGCAATCGACACCCTGCTGTTGCGCCCACAGCTTGCCGGTCCATCCGGCGGGCAGGGCGCGACCGGATACGACCGTGAGGCGGCCGGCCTTGCCGAGCTTCGCGGCGGCCTTACGCGCCACCTCCCCGGTCGCGTCACGGCTATTGTCGTCAACCACGACGACGCACAATTCGCCGGGGTAGTTTTGCATCAAGAGGGACGCGACCGTCTCCCCGATGCACGAGGCCTCGTCACGCGCCGGCATGACCACCGCAATGTCCGGCCATGCACCCCGCATGGCCGCTCCAGCTCCGGGTCCGTCGCGTTCGGCCGCCAGCCAGAATCCCCCGCGCGCCACGAGGAGATAAAGCCAGATCGCCAGCACCATTGACGCTATGAGGTCGTTGGCCACAGATAGTCCCTCGGCGGCACATTATGGTCGTCACGGCCTGCCGCCAGCGCCCGTGCTTGGGCGGCGTAACCGTTATCCCGTAAATGTAGGATCGAAAATAGCACCCCACAGGGAGGCCAATCGCTGGGCAATACATGATGAATGGCAATAATGCCCAAAAAGAAGCCACTTTCCTCGAGCGTCTGGACGCCGTGGCGGCCGATACCGAGGCTTTGCTGGACCGGCTTCTGGCGATGGCGCCGGTCGCCGGCGAAACGGCACGCCCGGAACGGCTGATCGAGGCCATGCGCTATTCGGGGTTGGGCGGCGGCAAGCGATTCCGCCCGTTTCTGGTCGTTGAATCGGCCAATCTGTTCGGCGTTCCACGGGAGCGGGCACTGATGGCCGGCGCGGCGCTTGAATGCGTCCATTGCTATTCACTCGTCCACGACGATCTGCCGGCGATGGACAACGACGCGTTGCGGCGCGGCCAGCCGACCGCGCATAAGAAATTCGACGAAGCCACTGCGATTCTCGCCGGCGACGGTCTCTTGACGTTCGCGTTCGATGTTCTGTCGCGCCTGGAGACGCACCCGGACCCCAGCGTTCGCATCGAACTGGTGGGCGCGCTGGCCCGCGCCTCCGGGGTAGGCGGCATGGCGGGCGGCCAGATGCTCGATCTTGCCGCAGAGGGCCGCTTTGCCGGGAATGAGCCGCAACGCCTCGGTGAGCGCGAGGTGCTGACGCTGCAAGCCATGAAGACCGGCGCGCTGTTGCGCTTCGGCTGCCAGGCGGGGGGAATTCTCGCTGCGGCGGGGGCGGCGCAGCGCGAGGCGCTCCAGCGCTTTGGAACGGCGGTCGGCCAAGCCTTCCAGATCGCGGACGATTTGCTCGATGTCGAGGGCGATCCCGCATTAGTCGGAAAATCGACCGGAAAAGATGCTGCGGCGGGCAAAGCCACCATGGTGAGCGTGCTTGGCGGAGCGGGTGCCAAGGCGCGGTTGCGCGACCTGGTCGCGGAGGCCGAAAAATCGCTGGCGCCGTTCGGTCCAGCGGCGGCGATTCTGCTGGAGGGCGCGCGATTCGTGGCCGATCGCCGCGCTTAGGGCTGCGGATTGTGTGTCAGACCAACGACAACAGGGAAATAATGATGCATTGCCGTCGTCTGCCGAAGTTCTTACATTATGTGGCCGAAGAGGCTCAGGACAGGTGAATCAACTGGTCCGGATTGAAGTTCGCGCGGGGGCGCCCTATTTGCGGTCGGTCTTAGGCCGTCGTGTAGTTCCAGCCAGGAATGAGACGAGACCCCGAACCTTTCACCGCTTTCGGGCAACGTAATCCATATGAACTCAGGATGGTGTCGGAGCTTCTGCGTGGGCGCCGCTTTGCTGTCGGCCGTCGCCGTGGCGACATTTGCCGCACAGGCCGCGCCGACGCATGGCAAAGCCGCAGGTCAGGCGGGGAAGCAGCAAAAAAGGGAACCCGCCGCAGTCAATCAGCCAAAACCGCTGCCGCCGCGCCCGCCCTACACTGCGGCTGAAGCCGCCGTGGCTGCCATCCCGGGCATGCCGGGCGCCCGATTTTGGGCGGATTCGACCGACGATTTCGTCAAAGCACTGCCGGGGAAGCCGGGGCCGTGGCTCACACTCTCCAGCGGCGGCTCGGACGGCGCGTTCGGCGCCGGCCTCCTCAATGGACTTTCCGCCTCAGGCAAGCGGCCCGATTATGCGGTCGTCACCGGGGTAAGCACCGGCGCGCTGATCGCGCCGTTCGTGTTCGCCGGCCTGCATTACGACGACGCGTTGCGCGACGCCTTCACCAAGATCACCGCGGCCGATGTATTCGAAATCGGCGGCACGCCCGAGAGCTTCCTCGACACCTGGCCGCTGAAGGACCTGATCGCCAAGCAGGTCACGCCCGCCCTCATTGCGGATATCGCAGTACAATATCGGGCCGGCCGGCGGTTGTTCATCGTCACAACCGATCTCGATTCCGAACGATCCGTGGTCTGGAACATGGGCGCCATTGCCGCGCATGGCGGCGAGCAGTCGATCAAGCTGTTCCGCACCGTGCTGCTGGCGTCGAGCAGCATCCCCGGCGCGTTTCCGCCGGTGCTGATCGACGTCGAAGCCAATGGCAAGCACTTCAGCGAGATGCATGTCGACGGCGGCGTCGGCGGGCAGTTCTTTGTTGCACCTGCCGCGTTGATGGCGGCCACATCCGACTATCGGTTGCCGGCGACGGCTCTGTATGTCCTGGTCGATTCGGGCCTCCAGCCAGACTTTCAGGTCGTGGAACGTTCGACGGCGCAGATCCTGGCGCAGTCGGTCGGCTTGGCTGTGAAGGTCGATACGCGTCTGATGCTCGACCGCGCTTATTTGGTCGCCAAGCGCAGCGGAATCAGCTTTAATGTCGCGAGCATACCGCCAAGCTTCAATGCGCCAAGCCGCGGTGCGTTCGATCCCAGATACATGAAGGCGCTGTTCGAGGCCGGCTACGACCTCGGCAAAAGTTCAAACCCGTTCGATACCGTACCGCCCCCCTACCCGGGAGCGCCGGAGTTATCATCGCCGAATCCAGAGAAAACCGGAGCAAACAAATGAAGCCCCTCCTGCGTGCAGTCTTTGCTGTTGCCGTGACCGCCGTGCTCGCGGCCGCGGTGGCTGTGCCGTCGGATGCCGCGCCCCGGCACGCCGGCGCCGTGCGCGGCGGTGTCCATTCCTTCGATGGCGCGTGGAGCGTGTCGATCTCCACCGCATACGGAAACTGCGGCAGCTATCGGGCCGGGATACGCATTGTCGGCGGACGCGTCTATTCCTCTGGCGGCGATTTCAATGCCTCCGGTGCCGTCAATGGCAGCGGTGGCATCAGCGTCAGGGTGAGCAGCAGCCAAGGATCGGCGTATGGCTCCGGCCGGCTGCGTGGTTCGCAGGGCGGCGGACGCTGGCGCACCAATAGTGGCGAATGCGGTGGAAACTGGTACGCCAGCAGGCGCGGCTAGAGAATTTTCCGGAAAAGCAGCCACCGGTTTTCCGAAGAAAATGCGACCAAATCCATAAAACTGGAGCGCTTCCCGATTCAGCGTAATCGGGAGGGGCTCTAGCCCGCCTTCCGGCTGACCGCCACGTTGGCGTTCCACCACGGGCAGACGTCGCTCGCGCGCAGATAATTTCCATCCATGACGTTGAGCGGCACGCGGATGCCGTCGGTGGCGACGTTGGCGCGCAGGTCGCGCGATTGCTCGAGCGCCTCGGGCGACAGCCATTTGCGGTCGTGGCCCCACAAGCTCGGGCCTTCGGTACGTTCTTCCGGCGTCCACGTCGCCGTTTCGATGGTACGGCCGCCCCAGCCATATTCGAACAGAAACTCCGACGGCGACCACGAATAGAACGAGGTGACGTGATCGTTGACGTGGCGGCCGAACGTGGTGCCGATCATTTCCGGTTTGCGCAATGCGATGTCGTAGCCTTGGCCGACGTCGTCGAGATAGCACAATTCTACCATCAGATGATGGATGCCGTTCTTGCCGCTGCCGATGAAGGCAAGGCTGTGGTGACGCGGATTGAGATGGAAGAAGTAAGCCGAGAACGGCTTGGTGAAATAATCGGTCAGCTTGAAGTTGAGGATTTCGGTATAGAACGGCAGCACGTCCTCTACACGTTCCGCGGTCAGCACCGCGTGCCCCATGCCGAGCGGGCCGGTGCGGAAGCCCGAGATCGCGCGGCCGGGCTTGAACGCGTCGGTCGCGATTTCGGCGCCGTGGAACGCTTCGAGCCGGTTGCCGATCGGGTCGGAGAATACGATCAGATCCTTGACGCGCCGTTCGTCGGCAAGCGCACGCGAGCCGCGCGCAATTTTCACGTCTTTGTTTTCCAGATGCGCCGCCAGCGCATTGAGCGCCGCCGCATCGGCGACCTCCCAGCCGTAGAACGACGGCCCCTCGGCCTCGTCGCTATGGACGATGACGCGCTGCTTGCGGTCGTCCATGCGCAACGCGAGCGTGCCGCGGCTCTTGTCGACCAGTTGCATGCCAAGAAAGCGCGTGCCGTAAGCCGCCCAATCGTCGAGGTTCTTGGTGCGGATGCCGACATATCCCAAAGCGTCGAGGCCCATAACGGCTCTCCCAGGCGGTCAATTGATCAGGCGGTCATTTGATTTTATTCTAACACATTGAAGCTAATGCGTAAATTGATCGGCGCAAGGCGGGGACTAGGCGAGCTTCGGCCGCACGGCGACGGCCGGTGAATGAATGCACGGTTCAGATAAGCGGATTTCTAGTTCGGCGGAACGGATTTCGCATCGCTGCATGCATTGAACTTTCTCGGGTCCGCGTTGAACGAGGTCCAGGCACCGGTAGCCTGACACACTTGAGCGTAGTCGGCTCCGATACAAACGATCGCGCCCGCCGAATAGGTAATGTTGTGATAGACGCACAACGGTGGGTGCACGTCCTTTGGGTCCGGGGCGCCTGCCGGCTTGGTTGGAGCGTCGGCGTGCTGAGCCAGCGCCGGGGAGCAAAAGATAAAGGCTGTTGCTGCCGCCACGATCATGATTTTTTGCATATCGCATCCCCCACCCTCGCCCTATGCGCCGGAGTCTAAGTCGTTCTTCCGCGGACTGAAAGGTGCTTTAACACCGCCGAGCGCAACCGCGAGGCCTGTCCGTGCACCCGTCTCGGGTATGATGCCGATGTCCGATGCGCCATAAAAGCGAAGGTGATCTCTCATGGAGACAGCAGACTGCGTCGTTGTTGGTGCGGGTGTCGTTGGCCTCGCCGTAGCGCGCACGCTCGCAATCGCAGGGCGCGAAGTCCTGGTGGTGGAAGCGGAACAGCGCACCGGCGAACACACCTCGTCGCGCAACAGCGAGGTCATCCATGCCGGGCTTTACTACAAAAAAGGCAGTCTGCGGCAGCGGCTATTTCCGCGCGCTCCCGATCTCCTCTACGCCTATTGCGCGGACCACGGTGTCCCGTATCGCCGCCTCGGCAAACTGGTCGTGGCCCGCAGCGCCGAGGAAGCGCACCGCCTGCGCCAGCATATGGAGCACGCCATCGAGGCCGGCGTCAGGGACCTGGAATGGTTGGAGCCGCATGAAGCGCAAAAATTGGAGCCCAACCTCGTATGTCACGCCGCGTACCATTCGCCGTGGTCCGGCATTGTGGACAGCCACGCGCTGATGCTGGCCTATCGGGCCGAACTCGAAGCGAACGGCGGCGAGGTCGTGCTACGCGCGCCGGTCACAGGCGGCGCAATCACCTCGCAAGGCATCGACATTAAGGTCGACGGATCCGAGGCCACGACGCTCCGCTGCAAAACATTGGTGAACTGCGCGGGCCACGGCGCGCCGCCGCTCGCGCGAGCGATTGCGAATTTCCCCACCAGCACAGTGCCGCACAGCTATTTTCGCCGCGGCGTCTATTTCAGTGTGACAGGACGCCCTTTCACACGACTGATCTATCCGATCCACGGGCCTGGCGGCATGGATATCCACGCGGTCGTCGATCTGGCCGGCAATGTGCGTTTCGGGCCGGACATGCAATGGGTGGACCGCCTCGACTATTCGGTCGATCCGGCGCGGGCGGAGGCTTTCTATCGCTCGATCCGCGAGTTCTGGCCGGGGTTGGCCGACGGCGCTCTTTCGCCCGCCTACGCCGGTATCCGGCCGAAGATCACCGGCCCTGACGAACCGGCCGCCGATTTCGTCATCCAAGGCCCGGCGGACCATGGCATCCCAAATCTCGTCAACTTGTTCGGCATTGAATCCCCCGGGCTGACAGCGTCGTTGGCGATCGGCGAATACGTTACCGACCTGCTCGGCCTTGCCGCCCCGATCGTGACCCGGCCCGCACACGCCGCAGAGTGACATGTTCGGACCTTGCGAGGCTCTGGTAACGCTAATGGAAGGAAGTGAAGCCCGCTTTGGCGCGGTGGCTGGCCAGGCGATGGTTGCGCATTGCCATCTCGGGAGGTGCAATCTATTGACATCCGCACACCATCCCGACCATCTTATTTAGGCTTCTACCAGCCGAAGCCACTGGATAGCAGCGAGGTGACCGAAGGGTCAGCACATGCTCTGGTTCCGTTCGCACATCCGGGCTGGCTCACACCTTGCGCTGTTCGCACTGGCCATTCAGCTTTATGTGACGTTCGGCCACGTCCATCTTGATGAGCTGGTAGGCGGAACAGTCCATTCGACGACAGCTGTTCACCACTCCACCGCTAAGTTGCGCAATCCGAACGGCCCGGGCCAGCAAGCGCCCGGGCAACCCGATACCGATTGCCCGATCTGCGCGCTCATCCAATTAGCGAGCACGTCAGCGCCGTCGGTCGCGCCGCCGCTACCGGTCCCGGTCATGACCGGCGGCATCAAGCTTGAAGCGGCGATTGATCGACAGCAGACGACTTTTCAGCATCTTTCATTTCGGGCACGTGGGCCTCCCGCGATCTGACGCGGGTCGAGCACGGCGGCCATACCGCCTTAGGCGATCCTGTAAATTTTGCACCGGGTGAGCGCTGAACGCTGAGCGTTGGCGCGCGCCTACTCACCAAAAATCCGCATGGACGAGAAGTCTCATGCACGTCGATCCCAATTCCGGTGCCGATCCAGGCGGCTCCCCGCCGGGCCGCTCCGCGCCGTCGCGGGCACGGGCCAAAATGGCGCTTTTGCTTTTACTGGCGAGCCTTTTCGGCGCCGGAGCCTATCGGCTGTTGTTTGACTCGCCGGGCTACTCCGAGCCTTCGCCGGTTGTGGTCAAGGCGGCGCGTTCTCTGATCCGTTCCGGCGAGACGGTCACGCTGCCCGAAGGATCGCCACTGCGGGGAGAGCTGAAGATCGAACCCATCGTCGCCAAGGACATCAAGCGCGATCTTGTCCTGCCCGCAGTGGTGGAGGCCGACCCCGCACGGCTGATCAAAGTGACGCCGCCGCTCGCCGGCCGCGTTACGCAGCTGAAAGTGGGGCTGGGCCATCGGGTCGAAGCGGGCCAGGCCCTGGTCGTGATCGACTCGCCCGATCTCGGCACCGCATATTCCGATTACGATCGCGCCAAGGTGTTGCTTTCACTGGCGACTGAAACCCGCAATCGCTTGCGCGCACTTCAAAAGATCGGCGGCGCCGCCACGAAAGACCTGCAGCAAGCGGAAACGGATTACGTGACCGCGGAAGTCGAGATGGAACGGGCGACCGCGCATTTGAAGCAGATCGGCGTCGACCCGGACGCGACCAACAAGTCGCGCACCGTCACGGTCGTCGCGCCGATGGCCGGCAGCGTCATCGATCTCGGTGTTGCACCGGGAGAATATTGGAACGATTCGACCGCCGCGATGATGACCGTCGCCGACCTCAAGACCATCTGGGTCACGGCGAGCGTTCCGGAAAAAGACACGTCGCTTGTGTCCAAAGGGCAATCGGTGGCCGTCGTATTCGCGGCTTATCCCACCGAGACATTTCACGGCAACGTACTGTTCGTCAGCGACGTGCTCGACCCGACGACGCGACGCACCAAGGTGACTATCGCCTTCGACAATCCGGGTACGCGATTTCGCCCAGGCATGTTCGCGAGCGTCAGTTTCTTCGCGCCGGTCCAGAAAGTGGCCGTGGTGCCGACCAGCGCGCTGGTGCTCAAGGACGACGAAACCCAGGTCTTCGTCGAAACGAAGCCGTGGACGTTCGAGGCGCGCGACGTGGATATCGGCTTTCAGCAGGGCAACCAGGTTACACTCACGCGCGGCGTAAAGGTCGGCGATCGGGTGGTGGTCAGCGGAGGAGCGCTGCTCGGTGATTGATTGGCTGGTCGGCTTCGCGCTGCGCAAGCGCTTTGTAGTCGCAATGATCTGCGTGTTTGCCGCGGTGTACGGCTACTATTCCTGGACCCGCCTCGCGATCGATGCCTATCCGGACGTCGCCGATACCGAGTCGCAGATCGCCACCCTGGCGCCCGGGTTGGCTGCCGAGGAAGTCGAACAACAGGTCACCATTCCGCTCGAGCGCGAACTTAACGGCACGCCAAACCTCACGATGATGCGCTCGCGCAGCACCTTCGGCCTGTCGTTGATCTCTTTGATCTTCCAGGACGGCACCGAAGACTATTGGTCGCGCCAGCGCATCACCGAACGCATCGCCAATGTTACGCTGCCATCCGGGGTCACGCCGAGCCTCAGTCCTCTATCCTCGCCGACCGGGCAGATACTTTATTACACGCTGGATTCCCGCACCAAGAATCTGCGCGAACTTTCGGAAATCGAGCAATGGACCGTCATACCGACGATCAAGCAGGTGCCCGGCGTCGCCGACGTTTCAAATTTCGGCGGGCTGACCACGCAGTATGAGCTGGAGCTCGATCCGCAGCAGCTCATGCGGTTTAATCTGTCGCTCAATGCCGTTACCAATGCGATCGGTGCCAACAACGCAAATGCCGGCGGCAGCGTCCTCAATCGCGGCGAACTCGGCTACGTGATCCGCGGCATCGGCCTTATTCAAAACCTCGACGATCTCGGCAATATCGTCGTCGCCGAGCATAACGGCACGCCGATCCTGGTGCGCGATCTCGGCAAGCTGAAGCTGAGCAATCTGGAACGTCACGGCATCGTCGGTAAGGACGACAGGAACGATGTGGTCGAGGGGACCGTCCTGCTGCTGCGCGGCGCCAATCCGTCCGAGGTGCTGAAAGGCGTGCATGCCAAGATCGCCGAGCTCAACCAGCAGCTCAAAACGCAAGACGTGCAGATTGTTCCCTATCTGGACCGCACGACGCTGGTCAACGCCACCATCGACAAGGTCGGACACACGGTGTTCGCAGGCGTCGGGCTGGTTCTGATCGTGCTCATCCTCTTCCTTGGCAGCGCACGCAGCGCACTCATCGTCGGCATCACCATCCCGTTCGCCATGGTGGTCGCCTTCATCCTGATGTTCTTCACCAATATCTCGGCCAACCTGCTCTCGCTGGGGGCGATCGATTTTGGCATCATCGTCGACGGCGCGATCGTCATGACCGAGGCGATCCTGCGCCGGCGCGAGGCCAAGCCGAATGAAGCATTGACCGAAAACGATGTGCGTGCCGCGGCGCGTCAGGTGGCGCGTCCGATCTTCTTCGCCACCGCCATCATCATCACCACGTACCTGCCGCTGTTTGCCTTCCAGCGCATCGAAGCCAAGCTGTTCTACCCGATGGCTTATGCGGTTGGGTACGCTCAGCTTGGCGCATTGGCATTCGCATTGTTGGTCGTTCCGGGCCTCGCCTATGCGGTCTATCGCAAGCCGCGCCGCGTCGTTCACAATACAGTCCTGGCCTGGATCGAGAGGGCGTATCGCGAAGCCTTGATGGGCTCGCTGCATCGCCCCGTGATCGCCTACGCGCTCTGCGCCGGCGCCGCGATTGCGGTCGTAATGCTCGGTATCACGGTCTGGCGCGAATTTCTCCCCGACCTCGACGAAGGCTCGATCTGGCTGCACGCCGAAATGCCGCCCGGCATATCGCTGCAGAAGGCGACCGACATGGTCGCCAACCTGCGCACGACCCTCGATGACTTTCCGGAAGTTCAAACCGTCGTCAGTCACATCGGCCGCAACGACGACGGCACCGATCCGTGGACGCCTTCGCACATGGAAGCGGCCGTGATCCTCAAGCCCTACAGCACCTGGCCGGCAGGCGAGACAAAACAGGACCTGGTCGCGCGCCTGTCAGCCCGCCTCGCACGCCAGCCGGGGTTCGAGATTGCCTTCAGCCAACCGATCATGGACAGCGTGCTCGACACCGTGTTTGACCCGCACAGCGCGCTTGCAATCAAGGTGTTCGGACACGACTTCAACGAGTTGCGGCGCATTGGCAACGCCATCGTCGGCGTCCTCAAGACCACGCCGGACGTGACCGACGCGGCGATCGATCAATATACGCCGCTGCCGCAGATTTCCATCAAAGTCGATCGCGCGGCCACCGCGCGATACGGTATCAACGTCGCCGACGTCACCAACCTGATCAGTACCGGGATCGGTGGCGCCGCAGTCAGCGAATTGTTCATCGGCGACCGGCATTACGACATCACGGTGCGCTTTCCGGCCCAGGACCGCAGCAGCCCCGAGGCAATCAAAAATCTGCTTCTGACATCGAGCGACGGTGCGCTGATTCCGCTCTCGCAGGTCGCCGACGTCAAGGTGCAGTCGGGCGAGAGCATGATCAATCGCGAGATGAATCACCGCTACCTTCTGGTCAAGCTCAACTTCCACGACCGCGATCCGCTCTCGGTAGTGGCTCAGGTTTCAAGGGAGATCGCCCAAAAAGTCTCTTTCGATAAAAGCCAATACCATATTGAATGGGGCGGGCAGCTCGAGGGGCAGGAGCGCGCCGAAGCGCGCTTTAAGCTCATCATCGGGATGGTGCTGGCTCTCATGATGGTCCTTCTCTACGCGGAATTCGGCATTTTACGCCAAGTATTTCTCATCGTCGGCGTCGTTCCGCTCGCCACGCTTGGCGGCTTGATCGCACTGCATGCCACAGGAACGACGCTGAACGTTGCATCGGGTGTCGGCTTCATCGCGCTGTTCGGCGTCGCCGTGATGAACGGCGTCATCATGGTGGCCAATCTCAATCGCGTCCGCGCGAACGGCTTGCCGCTCTTCGAGGCCGTTCTCCGCGGCGCCGGGGAGCGCCTTCGCCCGGTATTGATGACGGCTTCGGTCGCCACCGTCGGCATGCTGCCGGCGGCGCTGGCGACCGGCGTCGGCAGCGACGTTCAGCGCAATCTCGCAACGGTAGTCGCCGGCGGGCTCATCCCGGCCACGCTGCTGACGCTGTTTATCGTTCCGACATTTTATTTCGTGATCGAGCGCCGTGCCGCGCTGCGTTCACCGGAAATGACGCCCGAGGCGCAGAATGTCGTACGTGAGTCATAGGGCATAACGCATGTTCAGGGGGGCAGCGCGAACGATCGCCTTGATGTCGGCCGCGACCGTGCTGCTGGCGGCTTGCGCGGTCGGGCCCGATTTCAAGGTGCCGGCGGCGCCCGGCGTGAGTGGCTACACACCGGAACCGCTCACGACCTCGACCACGGCCGCCGCAACACCGGGCGGCGGAGCGCAGCACTTCGTTCGCGCTCTCGACCTTCCCGGCCAGTGGTGGACCTTGTTCCACTCGAAGGATCTAGACACGCTGGTAGAAAGGGCACTTGCGGCCAACCCCGATCTGGCGGCGGCGCAAGCGGCTCTCATCGTCGCCAAGCAAAACGTCTACGCGCAGCAGGGGCTGCTATTTCCCAGCGTCGACGGCAATTTCACCTCGACGCGCGAACTGGCGCCGATTTCTCCGCCGCCCACCATTGGCGCACCGAATCCCGTATTCAATCTGTTTACAACGCAATTGAACGTCTCCTACGTGCCTGACGTCTTCGGCGGCACGCACCGGTCGATCGAAGCGCTGGCCGCCCAGGCGGACGCGCAACGTTTCGCGCTCGAGGCGACATACCTGACATTGACGTCAAACCTCGCCGGTGCGGCCGTACAAGAGGCCTCGCTGCGCGGCCAGATTGCCGCCACGCGCAGCATCATCAAGATTGAGACCGACGTGCTTTCGCTGCTGCAGCGGCAGTACCAGCTGGGTGACGTCGCCGAGGCCGATGTTGTCGCTCAACAGGCCGCGTTGGCGCAGGTCGAGCAAACCTTGCCGCCATTGCAGAAGCAGCTCGCACAGCAACGCGATCTGCTGGTCGCGCTGAGCGGCAGCCTGCCGAGCGAAGGATTGAAGCAAAAATTTGAACTCAGCGGACTGCGCCTGCCACGCGATTTGCCTGTCAGTCTGCCGGCACATCTGATCGAACAGCGTCCAGACGTGCGTGCGGCGGAAGCCAACCTACAGGCCGCAAGCGCCCAAATCGGCGTCGCCATTGCGAACCGGCTGCCCAATATAACGCTCACCGGGAATCCCGGCAGTAATGCGCTTGCCCTCAACCAGCTGTTTATGCCCGGCAGCGAATTTTGGGTCATTTCCGGCAGCGTCACGCAGCCCATCTTCGACGGTGGCACCCTTCTGCACCGCGAACTCGCCGCGAAAGCCGCCTACAAACAGGCCGCCGCCCAGTATCGCAGCGCGGTTGTGACAGCCTTTCAGAATGTCGCGGACTCGTTGCGCGGCATTCAATCTGATGCGGTCGCGCTGCAGAAGGCGGTCGCTTCGGAGCAGGCGACATTCAAGAGCCTCGACATCACGCGAAAGCGCTTGCAGCTCGGCGATATCAATTATCTCGCCTTGCTCAATGCGCAGCAGTCCTATCAACAGGCGCTGATCAGCGTCGTGCAGGCGAAAGCGGCCCGCTATGCCGACACCGTCGCGCTGTTCCAGGCCCTTGGCGGCGGCTGGTGGAATCGCGCAGATGTTGATCCCGAAAAGCCACTGACGATCGGCGACGTGTTCCGCTGAGGATATGAGGAGAAATCCTCACCCCTCCCCTCACGCAGGCAGAGGAAACGCGCGCCGCTCACTCGAACCCGAACAACTTACAAAAATCCGCAAGCTCGGCGCGCGGCGAGCGGAACGCGTTGGCCGGGTGCGCGTGGTCGCCGTAGCCGATGGCGACGGCGCAGAACAGCATCTCTTCCGGCGGCATGCTTACGAACTCGCGCACGATCCGATGCATGCGCGCCCACGATTCCTGCGGACAGGTATCGAGACCGTGGCCGCGAGCGAGGAATGCCAACGCGTGGATATAGCCGCCGAGGTCACCCCATTGGCCGGGGCCGAGCTTGCGATCGATGGCGATGAACAACGCCACCGGCGCATTGAAGAACTCGAAATTTCGTTTGTACTGCGCGAGCCGCCCGGCGGCATCGTCGCGCCCGATCCCGAGCGCGCCATAGAGCTGCACGCCATGCTCTTCGCGCCGCGCCTTGTAGGGTTCCCACATCGTCGCCGGATAGATTGGATACTCGGCATCGTCGTGCCGCGGATCGTGGCTGGCGATATGCGCCGCGACGCGCCGTTTCAGCTCGGCAAGTGGCGCTCCGGTCAGCGCATAGATGTGCCACGGCTGCAGATTGCCGCCGGATGCCGCGCGCGCCGCGCGGACGAGCAGGTCGCGCACGATCGCCGGGTCGACCGGCTTGTCGAGAAACCAACGGCAAGCGATGCGGGACTCGACGGCATCGAACACGTCCATGCGGGCAGCCTTTGCAATTGCGGTGAAGCGCGGCAATCTCGCCCGCACCGTCACTGTTTCGTACGATCGAATTGCTGTTGCTAGTATAAAAATGGAGAACGCGCTATGCACCGTTTAGCCGCGTGCATCATCCTGATCACGCTCATTCCGGTATCGTTCATGGCCGCCGCTCCAGCCGAAAAAGATACGTCCATATCGCGCCTGCCGGCGCTGCCCGATCCGTCAGATCCGTATCTCAAAGAAATGTTCGCCAAGGTCCGCGCCAAGGGCGGCCAGCCGCTCAACATCCATCTGGTGCAGGGTTTCGCGCCGAAGCTCGCCAAGGCGCGGCTCGATATGGCCTATGCGCTGCGCTACGACGTGATCACGCCGCCGCTGTTGCGCGAAATGGCGATCCTGCGCACGGGCCAGATTCTCAACTCCGAATACGAACTCGACCAGCATATTCCGTTGGCCAAAGCCTGCGGGATGACAGACGCGCAGATCGCCGCGTTGCCGGACTGGCGCGTAAGCTCCTTGTTCAATGAAAAGCAGCGTGCGTTACTCGGCTACACCGAGGCGGTCGCGCTGCACGGCGGGGACGTCGACGATGCCACCTACGCGGCGTTCGCCAAACACTTCAGCCCCCAGGAAATCGTCGAGCTGACCATCACAATCATCACCTATTACGGCACCGGTCAGTTGACCAAGGCGCTGAAGGTCAAGGTGGAAACCAACGGTGCGCGCTCGGCGCCGCCGAAATGTTGACCGCGATCCGATTATCTTGAATCGTCATTGCGGGCCAACGGACCCGCGCGAAGTCGCGCGGTCCGATGACAGGCTCCGCGAAGCAATCCAGAGCCGCAAACGCCGATTCTGGATTGCTTCGTCGCCCTCCGGGCTCCTCGCAAAGACGAGGTGAACCAATTCACTGCACCTTGATGCCGGCGAACTTGACGACCTCGCCCCATTTCGCGGTTTCGGCGGCGATGAATTGTTTGAACGCCGCCGGACTCATCGGGTCTGGCACGGCGCCAAGAGCCGCCATGCGGGCGACCAGCGTCGGGTCCGACAGCCCGGCATTGACGGCCTTGTTGACGATGTCGATGACGTTCGCCGGCGTACCCGCGGGCGCGCCTATGCCGAGCCAACCGGTCGCCTCGTAACCGGGCAGGAACTCGGCCAACGCCGGAACGTCCGGCAACACCTGCAAGCGCTGTTTGGTCGACACGCCAAGCGCGCGCAGCTTGCCGGCCTTGATGTAGCCGATCACCGCCGGCACCGGCTCGAAAGCAAGCTGCACCTGGCCGCCAAGGAGATCGGGAAATACGCTTTCCTTGTAGGGCACGTGAACGAGGCTTACGCCGGCCTTCATCTGAAACAGGGCGCCGAGAATGTGCGGCAGGCTGCCGTTACCGGACGAGCCAAAGAACAGCTTGCCGGGATTGGCTTTGGCATAGGCGATGAATTCAGGGACTGTCTTGGCCGGCAGCGACGGGTTGATCACCATCGCCAGCGGAATGCCGCCGATCGAGGCGACCGGCGCGACATCGCGAATGAAATCGTAGCGCAGCTTGTAGACCCAGCCGTTGACGGCATTGCCCGCCAGCACAAGCAGCAGCGTGTAGCCGTCCGCAGCGGTATGCACCACGTACTCGGTCGCGAGCCCCGTAGCGGCGCCCGGGCGGTTCTCAACAACAAACGGATGACTAAGGTGCTCCGACAAATATGCACAGACGAGCCGCGCGACGATGTCGGGTGAATTGCCCGGCGGCAGACCGACGATGACGCGCACCGGGCGCGACGGGTAGGTGTCCGCCGCAAGGGCGCGTGCCGACGCCGGTAATGCTGCGGCCGCGGCGGCCGCAGAGAGATGAAGCAATTCGCGACGGAGAATTTTCATTTTGACCTCTATCCGTCATTCCGGATCGACGCGCAGCGTCGAGTCCGGAATCCATAATCACAGGTCAGCGAATATGGATTCCGGGCTCGCGCTTCGCGCGCCCCGGAATGACAAAGCATCAATACGGCGTCTTGTTGATCTCGCCGGAGCCGGCCACATACCAGCGCTCGCTGATCAAGGGCTTGCCGGCCAGCCGGTCGGCGATCCAGTCGGCCACCAGGATCGGCGGGAACGGCCCAAGATTGGCAGCCGGCACGTTGCCGACCGAGTGGCGCGACTCCTGATAGACGACCATCTGCTTCGGCCCGGCCAACGCCGCCATCAGCCGCTCGGAATGTTCCAGCGGGCTCAGCTCTTCGGCTTCACCGGCCACGCACAGATAGGGCACGCGAATTTTTTCCGCGTGCCCCTCCCAGGTGATCGTCTTGCGGAACTCATCGAATTCGTCCTCGTCGACGATACCGGACATGTACATGAAGCGTTTCTTGAAGGTCGGCGACGCTTCCTGGAAAATCGTGTGACAGCCCGGCTCGTGACAGACCGACGTCACCGCGCACGCTTTGATGCGCGGCTCGTTGGCCGTCAGCACGGTGCCGAACAGCGAGCCGAAGCTCGTTCCCGAGGCGGCGACGCGGGTGACGTCAAGTTCGGGCCGCGCCGCGATCCAGTCGACCAGCGCCGGCCCCGCCGCCATCCAGTTTTCCATCGAGAAATGAAGGCCGATCATGGGCGCCTCGTACTGGCCGGGCCCATCGATCGCCAGCACCGCCATGCCGCGGTTGAGATACTTGTCGCCATAGAGCGCGACCTGAATCTCTTTGTAGCTGTCCATGCCGGGGATCGAGATGACGACCGGGAGCTTGCCACCGGAATGGTTCGGCGGCAGGTGCAGCCAGGCGGGAATCGCCTTGTCCTTGAACGGCACCCAGACCGCTTCGACGTGATGATCGGCGAGCGCCGCATACTTGGCGTAGCATTCGCGCTTCTTGTTGTTGTAGGCGATGTTGGTCTCGTCGTTCTCGTCGTAGGGCCACTGCGCCGCGCCCCAGTGCACGGCAGCCATGAAGAAATTGTCGCGCGCGCTGACCTTGTGATCGGCCTGCGCTGCGGCATTAGCCTTGGCCTCGCGCCTCCGCGCCACCGCGGCGAAGGCCGGCCCGATATCGGCCATCTTTTTGACCCGCTCGCGGATGCCGGCGAAATCGGCGTTGGCCTCGATGCCGCACGGCCCGTGGATATAGAGCGAACGCGGCTGGTCCCAATCGATGCCGTTGGCGCGGATGACGTTATCGATGAGCCAGCGCTGGGCGTCGAACCGGCGCACGCGCGGCGCGCCGCGATGATCGCGAACAGGCGGAAATCCCTGGCTGGGGCGGTTCATGGCGTCCTCCGATTGGGGAGCGGCGGTCGCGCAAGCGCCGCCGCGGTCTGGGAGCCCATTATCGGCGGGACGGATCGATACTTGTCAATGAGTAGATTGCTCCAGCGATCTAACCGGTGCATTAAAAGTCTTCAAACGTTGCATCGGTTGGGGACTGGCTAGCAGCCTGTCGGACTGAAGTTCACAGCGCGATCGCCAACGACGTTTTTGCCGGCGCGAACGGTCATCGGACGCTCGATCGCATCCAGAGAGCGTT
>Ga0208849_1000268_pt1 | contig 50707 bp, 47 predicted proteins | sample NGESurdeep072012_10_FD_184470 | JGI IMG/M metagenome (GOLD analysis project Ga0208849, IMG submission 184470) | Arctic peat soil microbial communities from Barrow, Alaska - NGEE Surface sample 53-3 deep-072012 (SPAdes) | ecosystem: Environmental > Terrestrial > Soil > Wetlands > Peat ... | reverse complement strand
CCGATCCAAGCACCATGCGTTGAACGTCTCTCCGCGAAAACCTCATGGACATTTCTCCCCGCTTGTTTCCGATATTTGCCCGCCAGCGGCCGGCGTGTCCACCTACCGTGACACAAACATCAGGCCGCGATAACCGCCACGCACTGAATTTCGAGCAGCATTTGCGGCTGTGCGAAGCCGGCGACCGTGATGGCGGCGCTGGCCGGGAAATCCTTGCCGAAGATTTCGTGGCGAAGCTCCGTCATGCGCGTGGTGTGCCGCACATCAATGAGAAACACCGTCATGGTGACGAGATCGCTGAGTTTGGCGCCGGCCTGAGCGAGCGTCTTCTCGATATTGCGGAAGCACTGCCGGACTTGCGCGTCGAAATCGCCGGCGAGCGATTTACCGGAATCGTCCACCGCGCCGGTATGCCCGGCGACCCATAGGGTCTTGCCCCCCTCGGTAATCACTACGGGTGAATAGGCGCGGGTCTCCTGGTACGTGCCGCGAATGAATGACTTTTTCATAACCCCTCCTGTGGGTTTGTCCGTCCGGTTGCCATGGCCTACATTACGGCGATGCTCGGTACTCCTACAAATGCCGATGGTGCGCGTCCGCTTGCCGGCATTCGCGTGTTCGAATTCTGCCATACCATCATGGGGCCGAGCGCGGGGCTTATTCTCGCCGATCTCGGCGCTGACGTGATCAAGGTTGAGCCAGTCGACGGCGATACCACGCGCCGCCTGCCTGGATTCGCCGCAGGCTTCTTCGCCACGTTCAACCGCAACAAGAGAAGCCTCGCCATCGATCTTAAATCCGATGAAGGCCGCGCGATCTTGCATCGGCTTGTGGCAAATGCGGACGTTGCGATCGAGAACTACGCGCCCGGCACCATGGACCGGCTCGGCTGCGGCTATGGCGATTTCGCCAAGCTGAACGCGCGTCTGATCTATTGCGCGCTCAAGGGCTTCCTGAGCGGGCCCTATGAGCACCGGCCGGCACTCGATGAAGTCGTGCAATTCATGGCCGGGCTCGCCTACATGACCGGCCCGCCGGGCCGGCCGCTGCGCGCCGGGACGTCCGTGGTCGACATCATGGGCGGCACGTTCGCGGTCATTGCCATCCAGGCGGCGTTGCGCGAGCGCGAGCGCACCGGGCGCGGCCAGCTCGTCAAATCGGCGCTATTCGAATCGACCGCTTTCCTCGTCGCACAGCACATGGCCGGACAAGCCATCACGGGCCGCGCGCCGCCACCGATGCCGGCGCGCGAAGGCGCCTGGGCGATCTACGACCCGTTCACGACCGCCGACAGTGAGCAAATCTTTGTGGGTGTCACCAGCAACGCGCAATGGCAGCGTTTCTGCGAACATTTCGGACGGAAGGACTTGCTGCACGACCCGTCCTACAAGACCAACGAAGGTCGCGTCCGCGAGCGTCCCGTGCTGCTGCCGATCGTCGCCGCCATCGTGGCGCAGCACACGCGCCGGGATCTTGCCGAATTGTTCGATCGCCTCGATATCCCGTTCGCGTCGGTCGCGAAACCCGGCGATCTGTTTGAAGACCCGCAGCTTAATGCCGGCGGCCGTATGCTCGACATCGATTTTTCCAATGGAGTGCACGCCAAGATACCGCGCCTGCCGATTGAGATGGCCAATCATGATCTCGGGCTCATCCATCAGCCGCCGGCCATCGGCGAGCATACCGCCGAGATCGTCGCGGAGCTTGGGCTTGCGGACGCCGAGATCGACGAACTCGCGGCGCGCGGAATTGTCGGGGTGGCGAACCATCGCTGAAGATGAAGCTACGGCGATAGAGAGAACCATATGAGCGATCTGCCCACATCGGTCCACATCAGCGAAGAAGGCCCGCGCGAGGGTTTTCAGTTCGAGAAGGGCGTCATTCCGACCGACCGGAAAATCGCGCTGATCGATGCGCTGTCGCAAACCGGCCTCGACCACATGCAAATCGTATCGTTCGTCAATCCAAAGCTGGTTCCTGGTATGGCGGATGCCGACGAAGTCGTGGAACGAATAACGCCGCGGCCGGGCGTCGGCTATACCGCGCTGTGGCTCAACGAAAAGGGCTTCGAGCGCGCGCTCACGCACCACGACCGGCTTGCGCTCACCGGCACGATACAGCTGTGCACGTCTGAAAAATTTCTCAAACGCAACCAGAACCGCACGATGGAGCAACAACTCGCCGGGCAGCACGCCATCGTCGAGCTGTACAAGGCGAACGGCATCGCGGTCGAGCGCGGCAGCATCATGGCGGCGTTCGGCTGCAATTTCGAGGGTGATATTCCGGCTGAGCGCGTGGTTTTGCTTGTTGGGCAAATTCTTGACGTGGCGAAGGCGCACGGCGTGACGCTGCAATACGTGACGCTTGCCGACACCATGGCGTGGGCGACGCCGGCCTCGATCAAGCGCGTGGTCGGCGCCTTGCGCGAGCGCTGGTCCGACCTCGACATCGCGCTGCACCTGCACGATACGCGCGGCATGGCGATCGCCAACGCCTATGCGGGACTGGAAATGGGCGTGACACGGTTCGATGCCTCGGTTGCCGGGCTCGGCGGCTGCCCGTTCGCCGGCCACAAGGGCGCCGCCGGCAACGTTTGCACCGAGGATCTCGTGTTCATGTGCCACGAAATGGGCATCGAAACCGGTATCGATCTCGATGCGCTGATCGAAACCGCGCGGCTCGCCGAGGATGTGGTCGGCCATCCTCTGCCCGGCTCGGTGATGAAGGGCGGCACGCTGGCGAAGTTTCGGGCGTAGGGGCGTCCCTTGTGGGCGCCCGGTGACAGGCACGAAAACGGGCGGCCACAAGGGCCGCCCCTACCCTTCGTCCAAAATCTTCCAGATGCCGTTGGTGGTGACGACCACGCGCTTGCCGACGAGCATCTTGGCCCGCATGAACACCACCGAGCGGGTCACCCGCACCACCTCGGGATACGACACCACGAACTCGCCGATTTTCACGCTGGCGACAAATTGAGTGTTCAGCTCGATCGTGGCGTGACGCTTGCCGCCGGTTGCGACCCGGGCGGTGATGGCCATGGATTGATCGGCGAGCATCATCAGCATGCCGCCATGCAGATTGCCCGCACGATTGAGATGTTTCGGCGCGACTGTAAATCCGAAACGGAGAGCCCCGTCTTCTTCTTTGCGCCAGATCGGTCCGACCAGGTCGCCGAACGCGGTGTGATTGGAGATTTGTTCCCAGCCTTGCGCGGCCGGGTCGAATGTTTTGGCATACTCCGCTTGCGCCGTATCGTTCATGCTTGAGCCTCGGCGGAAGCTTTGCGCCGCGCGCCAAGGCGCCGGGCAAGATCGGGAATGAGTTTTTCGGCATTGACGCCGTCGGCGAGCGCGCGGCCATTGGCGCCGAGCCCGCGGATGGCCTCCACATAGGCCGTGACCTCGCCGGCTTCGCGCACCGCCTGCGGATAGTCAGTAGCAAAGACGAGCTGCGAGAACGCCAATTCCTGCAGGCCGAATTTCACCCAGTCGGCGCCCCACTCGCCGGCGTGATCGGGACCGGCCCAGCCGGCGATATCGTAGAACAACCGATGATCGAGATAATGGTCGAACGGCTGCGGCGGCTGGCGGCCGTGGCGCGCCAGCGCGGCCGTGCCCCATTTGCCGCGCTGCTGAAAGCCGCGGATGCGGCCGAGGTAGCGGCCGATGCCGCCGGCAAAATGCGAGAACTGAATGCGCAGCGTCGGCAGCTCATCGAGCAGCCCGGAATTGATCAGGCGCACCGCCGCGGTCATCAGCGAGAATTCCCAACCGAGCATGCGGCCGAGATCGTCGGCATCCATCCGGCTCCAGCGGATCACGCGCGGCAGCGGGTGGATGAACACGTAGAGATTAAGGTCGGCGCACGCCTTCCAGAACGGGCGCAGCGCCTCGGCATCGAGACCCTGGTCCTGCAGCTCCGAGGCAATGACCACGCCCGGAAAGCCCAGCTCGACAGCGCAGCGCTTGAGTTCGGCGGCTGCTTCGGCGCCTTTGAGCGCCGGCACATGCGCCAAACCGATGAAGCGGCCGGGATGGGCCTTCTCTGCCTCACGCATGCGATCGTTGATGGTGCGGCAGACGGCAAGATCGGGCTGGTCGAATCCCGATCCGCACGACAGCACGCCGGCGTCGATACCGGCGGCGTCCATCACCCGCACATGCGCCGCAAGATCGGCCAGCAGCGGGTTGAGCAGATAATGCGGATTGCCGTCGCGATCGAGATCGACCGTGATTTTGCCGGGATCGCCCTTGAGCAATTCCGGCGGGGTGTAGTGTTGCTGAAAGTCGATGAGCATGGAAGTCCTTGAGATGGCACGATGAGAAGCCGGCGCGCGAATAGCGAATAGCGAGTAGCGAATAGCAAACGAGGCTGCAACCAGCCATTCGCCATTCGCTACTCGCTATTCGCATTCTACATGATGGCAAATTCGTTGTTGCGGCGGTCGGTCACCAGCATGGCGCCGGGATAATGCGTGATGCAGAACTCCGGCTTCACCGCCATGATCACCGATTGCGGCGTCACCCCGCAGGCCCAGAACACCGGGATTTCGTCGTCACCGATCGGCACCGGGTCGCCCCAGTCCGGCTTGGCGATATCCTTAATGCCGATTGCTTCGGGCTTGGCCAGATGCACTGGCGCGCCGTGCACCGATGGAAACCGCGTCGTGATCTGCACGGCGCGGATCGCGTCGGCCGCCTTCATCGGCCGCATCGAAACGACCAGCGGCCCGTGGAATGGGCCCGCCGGAACCGTTTCAATCGAAGTGCGGTACATGGGCACGGTGCAATTGCAGGTAAAGTGGCGCAGTTCGATGCCGTCTTCGATCAACGCCTGTTCGAACGAAAACGAACAGCCGATCGCAAAGGTGACGAGATCGTCACGCCACCAGCGCATCAGATCGGCCGGCTCGTCGACGATGGCGCCGTCGCGCCAGACCCGATAACGCGGCAAGTCGGTGCGAATATCCAGGTCCGCACCAAGCGCGGGTACGCGCCAATCGCCGGCCGCCGAAACGCCGATGAGCGGGCACGGCTTCGGATTGAGCTGGCAGAAACGCAGAAAATCCTCGGCAAGCCGCTGTGGCAGGATAGCAAGGTTGGCCTGTACGAAGCCCGGCGCCAGACCTGACGTGGGCCCTGAGTGCTCGCCGCGTCTTATTTTCTGACGCGCCGCAACGCCGGTGTGCGGCGTGCCCGCCTGCGCCAAGGGCGCCTCTCTTTGCAATGTGGCCGTCGCCATGGCGGGACTCCTCTCAGGTCAAAGCCCAAAACCGAGTGCCCATTTTTACATCAATCGCCGACGGAAACATACGGTCGCCGCGACGATGTTACGCGCGGGACCGCGGCCACGCCCCGCCGCAGCCAACGCGAATCTGGTTGAAACTACCTTCAAGATCGCGTTTGCTAAGCTATTCGTAGCTTGCCAAGAGCCCGCCAAGGGCCGGAGCCAGCGGCCGTCAAATAATAGTGCACGCGCAAGCTATCGATTTCGGTGGGAATCCAGAGGGAGAGTCGCGATGACTGAAAAGTGGAAAGAAGAGAAATGGGCCGAAGATATCTGGTATCGCGGCAAGACCACGCGCCGCCGGGTCATCGGCTGGGGCGCCGGCGCGATTGGGGCGACGATGCTGGTGCCGGCGCCGTGGCGCGCGGCCTTCGGCGCCGCTAAGGCTTATAAGATCGGATCTGAACAGCCGCTTTCCGGCGTCGGCGCCATCGGCGGCAAGACGGCGGTCGTCGGATTGCAGATGGCGGCCGATCGCATCAACAAAAGCGGCGGCATCATGGGCCGGCCGGTGGAGTTGGATATCGTCGACGATCAGAGTTCGCCGGCCGTCGCTCGGCAAAAGACCGAGAAGATGGTGCAGCAGGACAGCATCGACGCCCATGTCGGTGGCTTCCTGTCGAACATCTGCATCGCCTGCATGCCGGTCTGGGAGCATGCCAAGATCGTCAACATGATCAGCGTCTGTCTCGACACCACGCTGACCACCTCGGCCTGCAACCGCGAGAGCTTCCGCGTCCACGATTACGCTCCGGCGCAAGCCATCGCCTTCGGTCCGATGCTCGCCAAGCTCGGCAAGAAGTGGCACATCGCTTACGCGGATTATTCCTGGGGCCAGTCGACGCGCGACGCCTACGCGGCCGCGATCAAGAAGAACGGCGGCGAAGTGGTCGGTACCACCGGAATTCCGCTCGGCACCGCCGACATGACGCCGTTCCTGTCGAAAATCACCGGCAATTTCGACGGACTGTTCGGCATCTTCTTCGGCAAGGACGGCGTGACCATCGGCAACCAGGCCTTCGACCTCGGCCTGACGAAGAAGTACAAGTGGGCCGGCGACGGCGCCATCTGCGAGTCCAGCAACATGCCGGCGCTTGGCAAGAAGATCAACGGCTTCGTCGGCATCAACCGTTACATCCCGGTGTTCCAGGGGCCGCTCAACACGCCGTATCTCCACGCCTTCTTCGACGAGGCCAAGAAACGGCTGCTGAAGGTCGATCCTTCCGGCCCGCTGCCCGACCGCTATGTGCAGTCGAACTACGAGGCGTTAAACGCCCTGAAGCAGGCCATGATCGCGTCGAAATTCGAAAGCCGCGCCGATACGCCGAAGCTGATCGACGCGCTTGAGGGCATGGAAATGAAGGAAGGCCCCGACTTTCCGCAGGGCGACAAGACCCTGCGCAAGGCCGACCATCAGGCGTTCCTGCGCGAGTTCCTGTTCGAAATCGTAAACGACGATTACAAGCTTCTCGAGACGGTGCCGAAGGATAAAACCCTCGTCCCACCGGCGTGCACATTCTCCGCGTAAGTGCGCGCTGAATGCGCGCAGCAGCTTCGAACGATGCAGGCTCCCCGGCCGATAGTCGGGGAGCGGCATCGTCGCCACTCCTCAAGACCGAACTGTTGTCCGTCAAGTTCGGCGGACTGGCGGCGCTTTCCGAAGTGAATTTCGAACTCGCCCGCAATGAAGTTCGCGCCGTGATCGGCCCGAACGGCGCGGGCAAGAGCACGTTCTTCAATTGTCTCACCGGCGTCCTGCGCCCGACCGGCGGCCATATCATCTTCAATGGCGAAGCGATCACCGGGCTCCGCTCCAATCTGATCTCGCAGAGAGGCATTGCGCGCTCCTATCAGATCACCAACATTCTGCCGAACGCTACCGCGCTGGAGAATGTGCGCATCGCGGCACAATCGCGTCGCCACGCCTGGAACATGGTTTCGCACCATGGCGGGTTCGCCGACATCAACGAGCGCGCTGAAGCCGCGCTGCAATCTGTCGGCTTGCTCGCCAAAGCCCACGAACTGGGCGCCAACCTGTCGCATGGCGAACAGCGCAACCTTGAAATCGGCATCGCGCTCGCCACCGAGCCGAAGCTGCTCTGCCTCGACGAACCCACGGCCGGCATGAGCGCCGCCGAAACCAACGAAACCAAGGAACTGATCGGCCGCATCGGCAAGGATCTCACCATCCTGATCGTGGAACACGACATGGAGGTGGTAATGGAGCTGTGCGACCGCATCACGGTGCTGCACTACGGCCGGATTTTGGCGGAGGGCACGCCGGAGGAGATCCAAGCCAATCCCAAGGTGTTGGAGGTTTACCTCAAGACATGAGTGAGGAAGCCAACAGCGCCGAACCGCTCGTGCGGGTCGAGGGAGTGCATACCTATTACGGCAAGAGCCACATCTTGCATGGCGTCTCGCTCACCATCGGCGCCGGCGAGGTGGTGGGTCTGCTTGGCCGCAACGGCGTCGGCAAGTCGACGACGCTGAAAAGCATCATGGGCTTGGTGCAGCCGACCCAGGGCACCGTGACCCTCAACGGCCGCGCCGTTACCGGAATGCCGCCGCACCGGCTCGCGCGTCTAGGCATCGGCTACGTGCCGGAAGACCGCCGCATCTTTCGGCTCTTGACCGTCATGGAAAATCTCCGCACCGGCCTCGACCGCAAGGGTGTCACGGAAGAAACCCGCAAGTCCCTGCTCGATAAGGTCTTCGCCTATTTTCCGGTGCTGGCCGAGCGCCGCACCCAGGCCGGCGGCACACTGTCGGGCGGCGAGCAACAAATGCTCGCCATCGCCCGCGCCATGATGCTCGAGCCGAAGATCATCCTGCTCGACGAACCGACCGAAGGGCTGATGCCGCGCATGGTTTCACAGATCGGGCACATCATCGAAGCGCTCCATAAAGAGGGTATCTCGATCCTTCTGGTCGAGCAGAACGTGCCTCTGACATTGCGAGCGAGCCAGCGTGTCTACATCATGGAAAAAGGCAACGTGCGCCACCACTGCGCGGCTTCCGAACTCGACGTGAACGACGCAGTCATCAAGCAATATCTCGGAGTGTGAGCTTTGGGCGCGGTCGGCGATTTCATCCATTCCATTCCCATCGACCTGCTGATCATTCAGACGGTGAACGGCATCGTCACCGGCATGATCCTGGCGCTGGTCGCCTCCGGGCTGACGCTAATCTTCGGCATCATGGATGTAGTGAACTTCGCCCATGGCGAGCTGTTCATGCTCGGCGCCTATATGGGCGTGATCGCCTTTGCCACTACCGGCAACTTCTGGGTAGCTCTAGTGCTCGCCTCCCTGATCGTCGGCATTTTCGGCGCCGCACTGCAGATCGTAACGCTGCGGCCATTGATCGGCCGCGATCCGCTGAATACGATTCTTGCCACGTTCGGCATTTCGCTGGTGCTGCAGAATTATGCGCTGTGGCAGTTCGGCCCGGTCGCGCGCAAGATTTCCGAGCCGATCAGCGCCGAGTTCACCCTGTTCTATCTGCAATATCCCTGGTATCGCATCGTCATCGCGGTGCTGTCGGCTGCGATCATCGGCGCCCTCTGGCTGTTCCTCAAATTCAACAAATTCGGCGTCTGGATCAGAGCCACCACGCAGGACCGCGTCATGGCGCAGGCCATGGGCATTCCGGTGCCTTGGGTCTACACCGGCGTGTTCGCGCTCGGCGCCGCGATGGCGGCGGCCAGCGGCGTGTTGTTCGCGCCGTTCGGCGGCGTCGATTCCAGCATGGGCCTGCAATGGGTGCTGGAGGCGTTCATCGTCGTCGTGGTCGGCGGCATGGGCAATCTTGGCGGTTCGGTGGTCGCCGCCATCTTCATCAGCCTGCTTGAGGCCTATGCGGCGGTGTGGCTCAACCCGTCGCAGGCGGTGATCGCGTCCTTTGTCGTGCTCATCCTGACGCTTTTGTTCCGTCCCACCGGTCTGTTCGCGGTGCCAAAATGACCAGCGCCTCGCTCGACAAAACCATGCCGCTCGCCAAGAAGCGGTTAAGCCACACCACAACGTATTGGCTGGTCTTTTGCATCGTCATGGCGGCGCTGATCGTGGCGCCGCTGGTGTTGCCCGAATTCTGGGCCGGCTTTCTCACCGAAGTGCTGATCTGGGGACTGCTGGCGATGTCGTCCGATCTTTTGATCGGCTACACCGGCATGGTCTCGTTCGGCCACTCGGCGTTCTTCGGCCTCGGCATGTACGGCGCCGCGGCGGCGTTGCTGCTCGTAAAGCCCGGCAATCTGTGGCTCGCGATCCTGTTCGGGCTTGGCGGCGCCGCTGGCGCGGCCGTGTTCGTCGCCTATTTCTCCACGCGCCTGCGTGACATTTATTTTGCCATCACCACGCTGATCTTCAGCCAGATCTTCTATGTCATCATCTTCACCTGGACGTCGCTCACCGGTGGCGAGAACGGCCTGATCTTCGATCAGCCGCATTTCACCATTCCGTTTCTCGTCAATGTTCCCTTCAATTCCACGACGATGCATTGGTTCGTGCTGGCGGTTGTCGCCGGGTCCTACCTGATCCTGCGGCGGGTCACCCAATCGCCGTTCGGCATGGTGCTGCAGTCGATCCGCGAAAACGAGGCGCGCACGCGCGCCATCGGCTATCCGGTCGAGCGCTATAAGATCGTCTCGGTGATGCTGTCCGGGCTGTTCGCCGGATTGGCCGGCGTGCTCTACGCCGTGCAGAAGGAGTTCGCGGCGCCGGATTTCGTCTACTTTCTGACGTCCGGCGAGGCCGTGATCTACAATCTGATCGGCGGCGTCGGCACCCTGGTCGGGCCGATCGTCGGCGCGGGGTTCTTTCAGCTCGCGCGCCAATTGCTGTCGCAGTGGCTGGGCGATCAATTCCCCTACCTGATCCCGCTCGGCATCGTCTTTATCGCGATGATCATTTTCCTGCCGCAGGGCCTGCTCGGCTTTGCGCGGCGGTGGCTCAACCGATAGCTTGCCGCCGACCCACGAAGTGGCATTTATTTTGGGCAGCCCCCTACCGGCCACCTCGTCCGCTTAAACCGAAACGTCGGATGTCCGCTTTCACGCGCGCGATCAGGCGCAAAGCGGACATGCCATCATGACGCGCTTTTGCCGAGGAATTTTGCCAGCGCCGAAGTCTCTTTCTTCGTGCCGCTTTCGAAATCCTCGGCGATTTGCTCGTAGAAATGCGCCGCGCCCTCGTAGAGTTCGTGCGCGCTTGGATCTTCGCCGACGAAACCCGCAATCTCGTGCATTTCCGCAATCCAGCGGTAGGCCTTCGGCGGCATCAGCGTCAGGCCGCGCTTGAACCAGGCCAGCATTTCCTTCTGGCTCGAACTCAGCTCGGCGAACAGCGCGTCCGCGGTGCCGGCGCGCGACGCCGCGAGCATCATCGCCGCACCGATCGCCTGCGTGCCCTTGGTGATACCGGCGTACGACATTTTCAGCGCCGAAGCCGTGCTCAGCGCCCCGTCGAGCACGCGAATGTCGAGGCCGTAGTCGCGCAGCGTCGCAAAGCGCGGCGCCACGGGACCGGAGGCATAGAAGCGCGGGCTCCCCGCCACTTTGGCCTCTCCCGCCGCAGGCGGTTTTGGTGGCGAGCCGATGATGCCGGCATCGACGAATGGGCAATCGGTCGGCGCGATGGCGGCGGCGACACGCGCGACCGTGACGGGGTTGATGGCATTGCAGTCGACATAGATCGGCTTTGCATTGGAAGCCTTGAGCGCCGGCATGAAGCGCTCGGCGAGCGCCACCGCGTCGCCGGGCGGCAGGATCGAAAGAATGTAATCGCTGGCCGCGATTTCCTCGTCGCTTGCCGCAACCATGCCGGCCGCCGCGGCGCGGCCTGCGGTCTCGGCGCTGCGGCCATCGAGCGAGGTGAGCACTTTCAGCCCGTTATCGACGAGCCTTTTTCCGACCGCCGCGCCCATCATGCCGGGCGCGATCACTGCGACGACTGGAGTCATGAGATTCTCTTCAGTAGCCTGGATTGAGCGAAGCGAAATCCGGGAGCTGACGTTGAGCGGACCGATCGTTCCCGGCTTTCGCCATGCTCAAGCCGGGCTACGCGGCTTGCCGCCGGGCGGCAATCCGGAATGACAATTACACCGTTTCGCCGGTGTTCGATACCGGAGGCGCGCTCTGCAGGCGCCGCCGCAATGCCGGCTCGCGTCCATCGGCGCCATCCTGGTAATAGACGCTATAGCGCGCCAGAACCTCGGCGAAGGCACGCGCGTCCGCGTCCTTCTTCACCTCGAAGGAATCGAAGCCAGCGCGTACCAGGAAATGAAATTGGTCGCGCAACACGTCGCCGGCCGCGCGCAACGTGCCGCCAAAACCGCAGGTCTCGCGCAGCAAGCGCGCCTGGCTGTAGGCGCGGCCGTCCTTGAATTTCGGAAATACCAGCACGACGAGTGCGATGTGGCCGAGCCACGGCTCAAGCTCCGCCACGCGTTTGTCATTGGGCCAAGCCACGCCAAGCGAGCCATCGCGGCGAACAAGGGCGGCGGCATCCGCCAGAAACCGCTTGGCCGACACGATAACCGGCACGCGCTCCGGGATCGGCGCCTCGTCATCGACGCGGACGTAACGGTCTTCGACGATGCGGCCGTTTTCAACGAGTCGCATAGACACGCTCTTTGAAGGGCTCGACACCAAGGCGATTGACGGTATCGATGAACAATTCATCCGGCCGCTGGCGCAATTCCAGGTACGCCGCGGCGATATCCTCGACCACGTCGGCTACCTGGGCATACGGAACCGCCGGACCGATCAGCGTACCGAGCTTGGCGTCTTCATCGGCCTTGCCGCCAAGCGTGATCTGATAAAACTCCTCGCCGTTCTTCTCGACGCCCAGGATGCCGATATGCCCGACGTGATGGTGCCCGCAGGCGTTGATGCAGCCGGAGATATTGATGTGCAGCCGGCCGAGATCGCGTTGCAGGTCGATATTGCGGAAGCGGCGTGTAAGCTCCTGCGCGATCGGAATTGAGCGCGCGTTGGCGAGGCTGCAGTAATCCAGGCCCGGGCAGGCAATGATGTCGGAGACAAGCCCGATATTGCCGCCTGCGACGCCGATCTCGTCAAGCGCACGCCACACCGCCGGCAGGTCGCGCTGCGCGACATGCGGCATCACCATGTTTTGCTCATGGCCGACGCGAATCTCGCCGAACGAGTAACGGTCCGCGAGATCGGCGATCGCGTCCATCTGCTCGGCGGTGCAATCGCCCGGCGTACCGCCTTCCGGCTTGAGCGACAGCGTCACGATCGCATAGCCGGGCGCCTTGTGATTGGCGACCGAATTGTCGAGCCAGGCCGCGAACCGGCGATCGCCGCGGCGCTTCTCGGCAAGCTCCGGCGGGTTGTCGTCGAGCCGCGCATAGTCGGGATAGATGAAGCGGCCCGCGATCTCCATGACCGCCGCCGGATCGAGCGCGAGCGTTCCGTTCTTGATGGCTTCCCACTCGGTTTCGACTTCCTTGGCAAACGCTTCGGGGCCGAGGTCGTGCACCAATATCTTGATGCGCGCCTTCCAGACGTTGTCGCGGCGACCGAACTGGTTGTAGGTCCGCAACACGGCCTCGACGTAACTCAACAGGTCGCGCTTGTGCAGGAACGGCTTGATGGTTTTCGCAAGATAAGGCGTGCGGCCGAGACCGCCGCCGACCATGACCTCAAAGCCGAGCTCACCGGCGTCGTTGCGATGCATACGCAGCGCCAGATCGTGGATGCGCAAAGCGGCGCGGTCGTGGCTTGAGGTGCCGACGCAAATCTTGAACTTGCGCGGCATGAAGGAGAATTCCGGATGCAGCGTGACATGCTGCCGGATCACCTCGGCCCAGATGCGCGGGTCTTCGATTTCGTCCGGGGCGACACCCGCCCATTGATCGGTGGTGATGTTGCGCACGTTGTTGCCGCTGGTCTGCATGCCGTGCATGCCGACACTGGCGAGATCGGCCATCGCCGCAGGCAGCTCATCGAGCTTGATCCAGTGAAACTGAATGTTCGTCCGTGTGGTGAAATGGCCGTAACCGCGGTCATAGCGGCGCGCGATATGCGCCAGCATGCGCAGCTGTTCCGACGACAGCGTCCCATACGGGATTGCAATCCGCAGCATGTAGGCATGAAGCTGCAGGTAGACGCCGTTCATCAGCCGCAGCGGCTTGAACTCGTCTTCAGTCAGTTCGCCGGAGAAGCGGCGCGCGACCTGGTCGCGAAACTCCGCCACCCGCTCGGCGACCAGCGTGCGATCGAATGCGTCATAGACGTACATGCGCGGTCGGCCAGTTAGTTTTGCAGGACCAGGCTGGGCACGGACGATCCGGCCGGCAATACGATGGATGGTCCCCGCCAGCGAATAAGCTCGCGCAGATTTCCAGGTTGGAAACGACCAGTTTCGGTTCGCTTCACCGGTGCTATGTAAGAGCCGACCGCGTTGAGATCGTCGTCGATTGCGCTCTTGAGCAGTTCGCGAGCGACCGCGGCATCGCTTGTCACGGCCGCATCGGCGAGATCGGTGCTCCAGCGCGCGTCGGCGCTGCGATACACCACCGCGCCATCGCCGACCCGGTTCGCGGTCACCATGACCGGTCCGGAAATCCTGATTTTTTGATCGAGCGGGGACGTCATCGTGGCCTCATCTGCACAACGGACCTGAGCGGAGGCGGACCTGAGCGGAGGCCCGCCACGCGGCACGAATACCGCAGGAACAATATTCTATATAAGAGCTGATTTCAGGCCGCAAATAGCAGATTTTTCTACCAAATTAACAGCCGCCCAGAGGAAAATAAGGCAGCCGCGTGGAAGCGCGGAGAATGCTTCGGCTGTGGGAACGCTGTTTCGACTCGCCGGCCGCCCTCAGGCGGCGGGCTCAAACGCGAAGCTCGGCCCTTTACGCACGATGTAGCCAAAGCCCGGCGCGTTGACGTGGGCGCCGGCAATCGCAAAGCGCTCGCTCGCGGCCATATCGAGAATGCGCTTGCGCGATTTGATCGCGAGATTCTTGTCGAGATCGTAGGTCAGCGCCGCGTCCGGGTGCGAGATCTGTATCGCCGACAGGTGCACTACGTCACCGAACGCCATGAAGCCCGTGCCCGCGCCGCCCGGTGCAAACAGCCAACAAGTGTGGCCTGGCGTATGCCCGGGCGCCAGCATGGGAGTGAAACCTGCAAACTCTTCGCCATCGCGCACGCGCCGCATGCGATCGAGGTACGGCTTCAGATTGGTCCGCGTGCGAGCCCGGTTGCCTTTGACCCGCGCTTCGTCGTTGGCGACGTCAGCCCGCAGCCAGAACTCCGCCTCTGTTTCATGCACCACGATTTCCGCGTTCGGATAATGCGGATTGCCGGCATCGTCGACCAGACCGTTGGCGTGATCGGGATGCAGGTGCGTCATCACGATGTGGGTGACGGCGTTCGGTGCGATTCCCGCCGCGCGCAGATTCTCCGGCAGCTTGCCGAGCGTCGGCTGCATAGTGTTGCCGGCGCCGGCATCGATCATGATGACTTTGCCATCGCGGCGGATCAGGAAATTGTTGACCGGGATATAGAACGAGCCGTTATCCGTTCCGCCGACCAGACTCTCGGCCTGCGGCCGATCCATGCCGATCACGAGGTCGAGCGAGGTTTTGAGAATCCCGTCGCTCAACCCCACCACTTCGATCTCGCCCACGCGCAGTGCCGGCAGCGTCATGTCAAAAATCCTCTCTGTCACAAACCTTGCTGCTAAAGCCCTTCTCTGGCGAGCGCGATCATGCAGCCGGCCGCAATGATCACGGCAAACGCCAGAACCGCGAACGGCACGATGAAGGCGCCGTGCGAGAATGCCAACAGATAACCGATCATGATCGGCGAGAACGCGCCGAACATCTGTGTGACGAAGGCGCGCACGCCTTGGGATTTGGCCATGTCGGCGGTGCCGACGACGCTGTGCATCAGCATTTCGGCACCGGAGATGCCCACCTGCTGCGCACACAGTGCGCAGATCATCAGCACGACGCTCCAGGTCGCGCTCGGCGCCAGCGCCGCCGCGATCAAAAAGACCGCCGCCAAGGCCCAGCCAAGTCCGGCGAACGGCGCGCGGCGGAACACGCGATCCGACACGTAGCCGAGGATCAGAATCGCCACCACCGCAAAGCCGTAAATGACAAACGTCAGATAGCCCGACGTGCTGAAGGTGAAATGGCGCTCACTGCGCAAATAGGTTGGCAGCCAACCCGACCAGCCCCAGAAGAAGATCGCATTGGCCGAAATCGCGATCGTCATCAGCCAGAAGCGGTGATTGCTCCAGACACTGTCGACGGTTTTCAAGACGCGGCCCGGCGCATCATCGTTGTTCTCAATAGAGCCGGCTCGGATGATATCGACCTCGGCCGCGTTGACCGCCGAATGCTGCTCGGGCTTGTCGCGCACCAGGAACCAGACCATCGGTATCGGCAGGATAAGCGCGAGAACGCCCATCGCATAGAATTGCCCGCGCCATCCGACATAAACAATAAGACCGGTGACGATGAGGCCCGTCAGCATCGGCCCGATCATCGTGCCGATCCACCAATAGGCCGTGGCCCTGCCGCGCTCGCGCAGCGCAAACCAATTGGCGACCAGCGCGAGCGTCATCGGATAGCAGATCGCTTCGCCGACACCGAGCGCGATGCGCGACGCCAGCAGATTACCGTAGCTGTGCGATGCTCCGGCCCAGAAGCAGGTCAGCGCCCAGATGAGAAGGCCGGCGATCGCAGTCAGGCGCGCTCCATAGCGCGTCACCGTCCAACCCCACACGGGAGCGGCAAGCCCGTAGGCGATGAACAGGCCGCCGACCAGCCAGCCGAGCAGCTTGGTCTGTCCGGTAAGCTGCATCTCACTGAGAAAGCGCGGATTGGCGATCACGATCGCGATGTTGCTCTTGTCGAACATCGACACAATCCAGAGGATCAAGAGCGAGGGCGCGATGTAGGTCCAACGCACGCGCGTCGCGGCGGTAACAGCCGCGGCGTCGCGGACGACGCCCTGCGGAGCCGTGATGGCCATGAAACCTCCCTCGCGCGGCGTGCGGTTTGTTTTGCCTTGCGGCGCCCGGCCGACGCAGCATCATTGCACGTGACGTTATCGCGCGCGCACAAAATCTTGCCCGCACGCGATAACTTGTCAACAATAGCGACGATGAGCGGGCAATCCGACGCAGCGCAACGCGCGGACGCAAGGGGCGGCAGCCCCGGCGAAGTGCTCGCCGTATTTTCGCGTCTCGGCGTCTCGTGCTTCGGCGGCCCGATCGCGCATCTCGGGTATTTTCACGATGAGTTTGTGGTCCGCCGACGCTGGCTCGATGAGAAGACCTTCGTCGATCTCGTCGCGCTCGCACAATTTCTTCCCGGCCCGGCGTCGAGCAAAGTCGGCATCGCCATCGGGCTGTCGCGCGCGGGCTATTGGGGCGCGCTTGCCGCCTGGACCGGATTCACGCTGCCGTCGGCGATTGCGCTGGTTCTGTTCGGCTACGGCGTTACCGCGCTCCACAATGTGCTGCACAGCGGCTGGCTGCATGGGCTGATGGTCGCTGCCGTCGCCGTCGTGGCGCAGGCGGTGCTGATGATGATGCGGTCGCTTGCGCCCGACCGGCCGCGCGCAACGCTCGCTGTGGTGGCGGCGGTCGTCGTCACTGCCCTGCCGATATCGATCGGGCAGATCGGCGCCATCGTCCTCGGCGCCATCGTCGGTCTCGTGCTGTTTCGCGGCACGCCGCCGGCCGATCACGTGAGCCTGCCGCATCCAGTCAGCCGCGGCGTCGCCGTCACCGCCATAGTCATCTTCTTCGGCGCCCTGATTGCGTTGCCGTTCGTGGTTGCGGCGGTGCCCAATCATGCGCTGCAACTCTTCGACGCCTTCTATCGCGCCGGTTCGCTGGTATTCGGCGGCGGCCATGTCGTGCTGCCCCTGCTGCAGGCGTCCGTCGTGCCGCCGGGCTGGGTCAGCAACGATGCGTTCCTGGCGGGCTATGGTGCGGCGCAAGCGGTGCCGGGGCCGCTTTTCACCTTTTCGGCGTATCTGGGCACCGTCATGGGCCCGGCGCCCAATGGCTGGCTCGGCGCAATCTTGTGCCTGATCGCCATGTTTCTCCCCGCTTTCCTGTTGGTGATCGGGCCGCTGCCGTTTTGGGACGATCTGCGGCGGCACGGCACCGCGCAGGGCGCCTTGCGCGGCGTCAACGCCGCGGTCGTCGGGCTTCTGCTCTCGGCGTTGTACAACCCGGTCTGGATCTCCGGCATCACCAATGCGGGTGATTTCGTGCTTGGAGTCGCAGCCTTCCTCCTGCTGTTCATGTGGAAGACGCCGCCGTGGCTGGTGGTCATTTTTTGTGCGGTTGGCGGCGAGGCGCTGTCGTTTACCGCTTTCGGACACTGACGACACTGCCCCTCAAGCAGCGTCCAAGCGCGCCTTGACTCCGTTCCGGTCCCAAACCAATTTGGGCCCGCGCCCACAACAAATCCCGATGGGAGGACCGATGCCAATCACCCGAAGAACACACTTGGCCACGCTTGCCGCGACCGGCGCGGTCAGCCTTTCTGCCCCGATGGTTTCCCGTGCACTGGCGGCGGACAAGCTTTCCATTGCGGTGATCCCGATCGCCGATTGCGCTCCGATCTATCTGGGGAAGAAAAAGGGTTTCTTTGCCAAACAGAACCTCGACATCACGTTGTCGACGCAAGGTGGCGGCGCGGCGATCATTCCGGGCGTGCTCTCGGGCCAACTGCAGTTCGGCTTCAGCAACGTGCCATCGCTCTTGATTGCGCAGAACAAGGGGCTGAAATTCGTCGGCGTTGCGCCGGGCGTCGCCTCCACGGGTGTGAGCGGTCACGACTTTTCCGCGATCCTCGTTCCTGGCGACAGCTCGATCAAGACCGCCAAGGACCTCGTTGGCAAAACCGTCGCGGTGAACAATCTCAACAACATCGGCGACGTCGCTGTACGCGCGGGCGTGAAGGCCGCCGGCGGCGATCCAAAAAACTTGAAATTTATCGAGGTGCCGTTTCCGGACATGCCGGCAGCACTTGCCGATCACCGCATCGAAGCCGGCTGGATGGTGGAGCCATTCGTCTACATCGCGCAGTCGCGCGGCGACAAGGTCGTGAATTGGCCGCTCGTCGATATTGCGCCGAAGGTTATGATCGCGATCTATTTTGCCTCGGCGCAATACGTCAACGCGAACCCCGACATCGTCAAACGGTTCAAGGCAGCGATTACCGAGTCGCTCGCCTATGCGGGTTCCCACACCGACGAAGTGCGCCAGATGATTCCGACCTATACGCGGATATCGCCCGAGGTCGCCTCCAAGATCGTCCTGCCAATCTGGCCAACGGAGTTTAACCGTCCGTCGATTCAGGCTCTGGCGGATGACGCCCTTGAGGACGGATTGATCAACAAGAAGGCGGATGTCGCCGCCCTGTTGCCTTAAGCAGCGGAATGAGCGCGCCAACGACCAGCGTGCGGGCCAGGACCAGCGCCCGCACGATCGTTTGGCTGCAAGGTCTTGCGGGCCTCGCGGGGTTTGCCGCGCTCCTTGAAATTGTGCCGCGGATCGGTCTGGTCTCGCCGCTCTATCTACCGCCGTTCAGCACCATCATGGTGGCGCTGTACAAGGAGATGATGACTGCAGAGTTCTGGACCGCGCTCGGCGATACGCTCGAAGCCTGGGCGATTGGACTTGTCATATCCGTGATCGCAGGCGTGGTGATCGGCATCGTCATCGGCAGTTCGCAGGTGGTGCGGACGCTGACCCACTCGACGATCGAGTTTCTGCGACCCATTCCCTCCGTCGCCCTGATACCGCTCGCCGTGCTGCTGTTCGGTTCGCAGATCCAATCGACGCTCATTCTCGTGGTCTACGCCTCGTTCTGGCAGGTGCTGATTCAGGTGCTCTACGGCGTGCAAGATGTCGATCCGGTCGCGCGCGAGACAGCGCGCTCATACGGTCTCGGCACATGGGCGCAAATCCGCTACGTCACGTGGCCCACCACCCTGCCCTATCTGATGACCGGTGTGCGTCTCGCCGCCGCCGTCGCACTCATTCTCGCCATCACCAGCGAAGTCGCCATCGACACCCAAGGCCTAGGCAAGGAAATCTCCGACACCGAATCCGGCGGCGCGGTGGCGGCCATGTATGCCTATCTGATCGTCGCCGGAATTATCGGCGTCATTGTCAATCTGGGCGCCCGCACCTTGGAGCGGCGTGTGCTCGCCTGGCACCCGTCGATGCGATTGGACAGCGTGGAGGCGCGCGCATGAAAACCGCCGTGCCGGCGCTGCCACGCCGCATCGCGGCGACGCTCGCGCTGCCTGTGGCGCTGATTGCAACGTGGTGGTTCACGAGCGCGCACAGTCAGAATTTTTACTTTCCGCCGCTGCGCACGATTGTGGAGACGTTCGGCAAGCTGTGGTTTTCCTCGCAGGCGATGCAAAACGTCGTGCCCAGTCTTGTGCGGTTTTCGGTCGGTTACCTTGCCGCCGCGGTGTTGGGCATCGCGATCGGCATTCCGGTTGGAACCTCGCGCAATCTGCGCAATGTGCTTGAACCGGTCCTGGAATTTTTGCGCGCCGTACCGCCGCCGGTGCTGGTGCCGGTGCTGATCCTGTTCGCCGGCCTCGGCAACGAAATGAAGGCGCTGGTCATCGTCTCAGGCTGCATCTGGCCGGTGTTGCTCAACACCGTCGCCGGCGTGCGCGCGCTGGACGAAGTGCTGGCCGAAGTCGTGCGCAGCTATCGAATCGGGCCATTCACGCGCTTCTGGCACTTTATCCTGCCCGGAGCGAGCCCGCAGATTTTCACCGGGCTGCGCCAATCGCTGTCCATCGGACTGATTCTGATGGTCATCAGCGAGATGTTCGCGGCCAGCGACGGCATCGGCTTCGCGCTGGTGCAATATCAGCGCAGTTTTGCTATTCCCGAAATGTGGAGCGGCATTATTCTACTTGGCATCATCGGCATTGTTCTGTCGCTGATCTTTCGTGCCTTTGAGGCCTGGATATTGGGCTGGTATCATGGCTTGCGGCAGTCGCAGCGCGCCAACTGATTACAGCAGAGGATGATATGATCCGCGCCGCTTCTGCGATGCTCGAAGTCAAGCATCTGCGCAAGGTCTATGCAGACTCGAGCCGCACGGTCGAGGCGATCCGCGACGTCAGCTTCACCGTCGGCCAGGGCGAGCTGGTTTGCATCGTCGGACCGTCTGGCGCCGGCAAGACGACGCTCTTGAAGTGCGTTGCCGGACTGCTCGCGCCGTCGTCAGGCGAAATCATCCTCGAAGGTCAGACAGTGGTCGAGCCGCCGCCCGCCATGGCGGTCGTGTTTCAGGAATATGGCCGCAGCCTGTTTCCGTGGATGACCGTGCACGACAACGTGGCTCTGCCGCTCAAGCACAAGAAGATCGACGCGGGCCGCCGCGAGGAACTGGTGCGCGATGCGCTGGCGGCCGTCGATCTCAAGGGCGTCGAGAACGCCTATCCGTGGCAACTCTCCGGCGGCATGCAGCAGCGCGTCGCCATTGCCCGCGCGGTCGCTTACGAGCCCCATGTGCTGCTCATGGACGAGCCGTTCGCGGCCGTCGATGCGCAGACGCGCGCCGATCTCGAAGACCTCATCCGCGTGTTGTGGGCCCGTCTGCGGGTCACCGTGCTGTTCGTCACCCACGATATCGACGAGTCGGTTTATCTCGGCCAGCGTGTGCTGGTGATGTCGCACGCGCCGACCGTGATCATGGAAGATGTGGCCATCGATCTGCCCGGCGAGCGCACGCAGCTCGAAACCCGGTCGATGGCCCGGTTCGGCGAGCTTCGCAAGCACATCTATTCGAAGATCCAGCTTGCCAAACAAGGCTGGCGGCCCCCGGCCTGAATTTTCGTCCTCCGCGGGCGACCTCGTTATATTCTACCGGCCATAACGGGCCTGCATGTGCCGAGATGGCGCACTTTTCGGCCCCCGTAATATCCTGTACGATATAGCGGGTTTGCATTTACAGGAGAGACGGGTGCTTTCTGGCCATCGGCTTGCACGATCAATACGCTCGACTCGCGGGGCCGCCTTATTGTTGGCGACGGCCCTGCTCGCTGCCCCGGCTCAAGCGGCATTTGCCGCCGGCACGGTCAATGTCCTGTACGCCGGATCGCTGGTGAACCTCATGGAGCACGGCGTCGGCGCCGCCTTCGACAAGGCGACGGGCACGCAGTTTCAAGGTTTTGGCGGCGGCTCGGTGGGTCTTGCCAATCAGATCAAGGGCAAGCTGCGCAAGGGTGACGTGTTCATCAGCGCCAATCCCAAGGTCAATTCCGCCCTGATGGGGGCGGCCAACGGCGACTGGGTGAAGTGGTATGTCGCCTTTGCACAGTCGCCATTGGTGATCGGCTACAATGCCTTGAGCAAGTTCGCCGCCGATTTCAAGACCAAGCCGTGGTATCAGGTGCTGTTGGAGCCGGGCATCAGAATCGGCCGGACGGATGCAAAGCTCGACCCGAAGGGCGCGCTCACGGTGGCGCTGTTGAAGCAGGCGGAGACGTTCTACAAGAGCCCTGGGCTCTCGCAGAAGGTGCTCGGCGCACCCGACAACCCGGCCCAGGTCCTGCCCGAGGAGACGCTGGTCGGGCGGTTGCAGTCGGGCCAGCTCGATGTTGGGTTCTTTTACTCGACCGAAACGTCCGATGCCAAAATACCGGCGATCAGCCTGCCGCCCGACATCGCACCGAAAGCCGTCTATACCGTCACCACACTGCGTGACGCGCCGAACGCTGCCGGCGCCGACCAGTTCGTCGCCTTTCTGCTAGGGCCGGGCGGCCGAGACCTGCTAAAAGAGCACGGCCTCACGCTGCAGAAAATGGACGTGTCGGGAGACGCAACGGCTGTGCCGCAAGACATCAAAGCCATCGTCGATAAGGCCAAATGACCGGCCGAGTGACTCGCCAAGTGACTGCCAAGTGACTCGCCAAATAACCGGACAACTGACGCGTCGCATTCCAGCGCCACTGCCGTGGCTCGCCGGATTGCTTGCGATCTATCTGATCGCCCCGATGATCGCGGGCGCGCGACAGGCCGGTCTGGCGGACTGGAGTTCGGTCGACACTTCCGGCCTGCTCCGCGCGTCCGCTGTCTCGATCGCCAGCGCGACAGTCGCCACACTCCTTATCGCGCTCGGCGGCGTGCCGCTCGGCTATCTGCTGGCGCGGCTGCCTGGCCGGATGATGGCGACAGTAGGCTTTCTCGTGCAGCTGCCACTTGCGCTGCCGCCGCTCGCGAGCGGCGTTTTGCTGTTGTTCCTGGTCGGCTATAGCGCGCCGATCGGCCGGCTGACCTCGGGCGCGCTGACCGACTCGTTCGCAGGCATCGTCGTCGCCGAGGTCTTTGTGGCGGCGCCGTTTCTGATCATTGCGGCACGCTCCGCATTCGCGGCAATTGATCCCCTATTGGAGGATGTGGCGGCAACCCTTGGGCGCGGCCCGCTTTATGTCTTTTTTCGCGTCAGCGTGCCGATTGCCTGGCCGGCGATCGTGTCGGGATTGCTGCTCGCATGGCTGCGCGCCTTCGGCGAATTCGGCGCCACCGTTATGGTCGCCTATCATCCCTATTCGCTGCCGGTTTACACCTATGTGGCGTTTGGTTCGCAAGGTTTGCCGGCCATGCTGCCGGTGCTGTTGCCGGCGCTCGTGCTCGCGCTCGTCATTATGCTGCTGAGTGAATTGGCCACGGCGCGGTCGCGGCGTATCCCCGCGGTTGAGGACCTGCCAAACGTTAAGGACCTGCCAAATAATGGCGCACATGCGCCGCCGCGACAAGCCGCGATCAAGACTGGCGCGACGGATCTCGCGCTCGAAATCGAGCGGCAAATCGGCAGCTTCCATCTCGATGTGCAATGGTCGGCGCGCCGCCACCGGCTCGCCATTCTTGGCCCGTCGGGCTCGGGAAAATCGCTGACACTGAAGATCATCGCCGGTATCGAAGCCTGCGCCCGAGGTCACATAACGTTCGACGGCAAGGATATTTCGTCACTCGAACCTGCGGCGCGCGGCATCGCCTACGTGCCGCAAAACTATGGCCTGTTTCCGCATCTGACAGTTGCCGAGCAATTGAGATTTCCGCTCAACGCCGATCCGGCGCTGGCCAAGGCTTGGATCGAGCGGCTCGGTCTTCGCGGGCTTGAGCAGCGGCACCCGCAGGCGCTGTCTCTCGGCCAGCAACAGCGTGTCGCGCTGGCGCGGGCGCTGGTTCGCCCTGCGCGGTTGCTCCTGCTCGACGAGCCCTTTTCTGCACTCGATGCGCCGCTGCGGTCGGCGCTGCGCCAGGAAATGCTCACCCTGCAAAACGAGTTCGACGCTACGACAGTTCTCGTCACGCATGACCCGGTGGAGGCTGCACTACTCGCCGACGAGCTGCTCGTGCTCGAAGGCGGCCGCGTGCTGCAATCAGGTCCAACAGAGCAAGTGTTCTTGCGCCCGGCGAGTACCTTGGCGGCGCGACTGCTCGGCGCCGAGTTTGTTGCCGAAGGCACTGCCGCCGAGGCCAACATCCTCAGGATTGGCGACGGCGCCATTCTCCAGATTTCCGGAGCCTGCCCGCAACCCGGTTCGCGCGTCGGCTGGAGCGTTCCTTCGGCGCTCATCCGGCTGAACGAACAGGGCCGCTACCAAGGCCGGATCGAAGGCGTGACGGCTGTTGGCCTTGGACGCCAGCTCTCGATCCGCTTCGGCGATGCGCTGATCCGCGCGCTCGACGGCTACGCCGATCGTCCCAACGGCTTTTGCCGCTTCGATATCGACCCGGCATCCGTGCGGGTATGGGCGTTGAGTTAGGTCCGCCCACGGCGACGCACCGGCATGCATTTTGGCAGCGCCACGAGCTGTTGTATTGTCTCGGCTCCGCTTTCATCAAACAGAGGTTGCCGTGAGCAACGCCAGATTGACCCTGCGGGTAGACTTTGGCTCGAAATCGATCGGCCCGGGCAAGATCCGGCTGCTTGAAGAAATCGGCCGTGGCGGTTCGATTTCGCAAGCCGGCCGCAGTCTGGGAATGTCCTACCGGCGCGCGTGGCTCCTGATTGACGACCTCAATCACTCGTTTCGGCAAGCCGTGGTGCGGGCGAAATCGGGGGGCTCGCAGGGCGGCGGCGCGGCGCTGACCGAATTTGGCGCGGGACTGGTGCGCGACTATCGCGCCATCGAGACCGCGGCGGCTGGTGCTGCCAAAGCGCGACTGCGCCGTCTCGAATCCGCGCTGCGTGACGGCAAACGCGTGAATTCGGACCAGCCGGCAAAACGAACCTCCATCCGCGTCGGCAAGCGGTGAGGATTTTATGACGGTCAATCGCCGGATAATTCTGAGCGGACTTGCAACAGCGCTCGCAGCCCCATACGCGGCCCGCGCGGCAGGCGAAGCCGAACGCGCCGGACGCATGGTTGCGCCGCCTGCAAAAGTCGAGCGCGTGTTCGCCGCCGGGCCGCCGGCCGCAATCCTGCTCTACACCTTCGCACCCGAGCTGCTGCTGGGATGGACGCGCCGACCCGCGCCGGCGGAATGCGCGTTCCTCGGTGTGGGCGCGTGCGACAAGCCCGAGGTCGGCCGCCTCACCGGCCGCGGCAACACCACAAATCTCGAAGTGTTGCTCAATCTGAAACCCGATTTGATCTTGGACGTCGGCACCATCAACGACACTTACATTTCGCTCGCCAACCGCATTCAAACGCAGACCGGAATCACCTATGCGCTGCTCGATGGCCGCTTCACTGCGATCGCCTCGACGTATCGCAAGCTTGGCGAACTGACACACCGGACGGATACCGCGGAAACATTAGCACTCTACGCCGAAAAGACGATCGCGACGGTTACCGGACGCATAGACAAAATCCCGAAGGACAAACGGCCACGCGTCTACTACGCCCGCGGTCCGCGCGGACTTGAAACCGGACTGGGCGGCTCCATCAATGTGGAGACGATCGAATTTCTGGGCGCGCAGAATGTTGCCGGCGAGCGCAAGGGCGGAATGGCGACCGTGTCTCCCGAGCAGGTGCTGGCATGGAATCCCGATGTCATCATCACCATTGAGCCCGCGGTCGCGGCAGCATTGCGCGGCGATGCGTTGTGGGCGCCGATCAAGGCGGTAAAGACCGGCCGGATCTATCTGTCGCCGAAGCTGCCATTCGGCTGGGTCGATTTTCCGCCGTCGGTAAACCGTCTGATCGGCCTGTGGTGGCTTGCCAAGGCGCTCTACCCCGAGCGATTCACCGAAGACCTGCGGCCGCTCACGGGCGAATTCTATAAGCAGTTCTATCATATTGACCTGACCGACGCGCAGCTTGACCGCGTTCTCTCCGCTCAAAGCTGATACTCTTCCGCCATGACTCGCTCTTCCGCGCCGGGCATGCTGATCGCGCTCGCAGTGTTGCTCGCGGCGTTGCTGTTGGCATTCACCGTGGGGCGCTATCCGGCGGGCCTCGGCGATCTGTTTCACGTCATCGCCGGAAGTCTCACGGGCCTTCCGTCCGGCGTGCCGGCCGCGGCGATCGACGTGATGCTGCAGATCCGCGGGCCGCGCGTGCTTGCCGCGGTCCTGGTCGGCGCGGCGCTCGCCATCGCCGGCGCGGCGTTCCAGGGCTTGTTTCGCAATCCGCTGGTGTCGCCTGATTTGCTCGGCGCCTCGTCGGGCGCAGCGCTTGGCGCCGTGCTTGGCATCTATTTCTCGCTCGGCGTATTCGCCATCGAGGCGTGCGCGTTCGCTGGCGGCTTGGCGGCGGTCGGTGCCGTTTATCTGATCGGCTCTGCCATGCGCGCGCGCGATCCGATTCTGCTGTTGGTGCTGACCGGCGTTGTCATCGGCTCGCTGCTCGGTGCCGGCGTCGGCCTCGTCAAGTATGTCGCCGATCCGTACAACCAGCTCCCGGCCATGACATTCTGGCTCCTGGGAAGCCTCGCGGCAACGACTGCATCCGATCTCGTACCGCTGCTCGGCCCGGTCGCGTTCGGCACGCTGGTTCTCGGCGCGCTGCGCTGGCGCATGAATGTCATGTCGCTGCCCGACGAAGAGGCGCGCGCGCTCGGCGTGCCAACCGGGCCGCTGCGCATCGCCATTATTGCTGCCGCAACGCTGGTGACCTCCGCAAGCGTCGCCGCGGCCGGCATCATCGGCTGGGTCGGTCTCGTGGTGCCGCATATCGCGCGCACGCTGGTCGGGCCGGACTTCGCGCGCCTTCTACCGGCTTCGGCGCTGCTCGGCGGCGGTTTTCTGCTCGCGATCGATACGATCGCCCGCACCGCAACCGCGACCGAGATTCCGCTCGGCATTCTCACCGCGCTGGTCGGCACGCCGTTTTTCATCTGGCTCCTAGCCGGCATGTCGAAGACCTGGTCCTAACCGATGATGCTCTCCGGTCATGCGCTGACGATCGGCTACAGCGGCCATGTGGTCGGCCGCGGCCTCGATGTTGCACTCGCGACCGGCGAGATCCTGGCGCTGCTCGGCCCGAATGGCGGCGGCAAGACCACGCTGTTGAAAACATTGCTCGGCCTGCTGGCGCCACAAGCCGGCGAAGTGCGACTCGCGGACCGCCCGTTGGTGGGCTACTCGGACCGCGAACGCGCCCGCCTGCTCGCCTATGTGCCGCAATCTCATGACACGACCTTCGCGTTCACTGTTGAAACCGTCGTGCTCATGGGCCGCACCGCCCATGGCAATCTGTTCAGCCGCCCGAACTCCGCCGACCGCGATGCCGCGGCGCGCGCGCTGGCACGATTCGACATCGCGCACTTGCGCGAACGGCCCTACACCGAGCTGTCGGGCGGCGAGCGGCAGCTTGTGCTGCTCGCCCGCGCGCTGGCGCAGGCGCCGCAATTCGTCGTGCTCGACGAGCCGACCGCGAGCCTCGATTTTGGCAACCAGGGTCGAGTGATGCACGAAATCCTGGCCCTCAAAGCATCCGGGCACGGCGTTCTGTTCTCCACGCACGACCCGAACCACGCGATGCGCACGGCCGATCGCGTTTATCTGCTGCGCCAGGGCGAGCGCATCGCCGAGGGCGCTACGGGCGCGATCCTCGACCGGCCGCAACTCGAAGCGCTATACGGCACGCCAGTCGAACTGATTACCGATCGCGACACCGGGCGAACGGCCTTCCTGCCCGGTTGACGTCACACATCCGAAGCATGCCCGGTCGCGAGCGCGGCGAGTTGCGCCGCGTCGTCCGGCGCCGCATTGCCGCGCCACACGACGTGCAGATCGGGCCGCACCAGCATCAGATCAAACCCATAGATTTCCCGCGCGATGCGGTCCGGCACGTCGAGCACCGCGACCGGGGCACCGCGTGCGCGGATCGCCGCTTCGAGCCCGCTCGCATCGGCGGCGGTGCCGCCGAGTTTCAGGATCGTGTAGCCATCGGCAATGCGGTCCTGGATCGGCGTGCCGTCGCCGAGCCAGACGTGTGGCAGCCGCGCGCCCGGCCAAGTGGTCGGATGATACTCGCGAAACAGATGCTCGGGGCCGCCGGGCACATTGCTGATCACCGGCGAGTCGACGTAGCGATAGCCGAGTTCGGCGCCGATCATCTCGTTGCTCTTGCGCTGCTCGATATCCGCCATGGTGCGCAGGATGTAGCGTGTCTGTTGGCCGGCCGGCGTGTCGTCGCCGATATTGCTCCGCCACATCGAGCGCCATTTGCGGCGGCCAAGCGTCGCGTAGCGCGACGCGCCGATATTGCGCTCGCCGATCTGGCGGCGTTCAATCTGGTAGGACTTCAACAGGTTCGGCCCGCCCCAGCCTTTCAGTGTTGCCGCAAGCTTCCACGACAGATCGATCGCGTCGCCAATGCCGGAATTCATACCGAGTCCGCCAGTCGGAATGACAAGATGCACGGCATCGCCGACGAGAAAGACGCGGCCCTCGCCGTAACGGTCGGCCAGCAGCAAATTCTGCCGCCACGGATCGCATGACAGCATCTCGTATTTGACCGGCACGCCGACGGTGCGCTCGAACGTCGCGTTCATGTCTTCGTTCGTGTCGACGATCGAGTGCAGCGTCCAGTGTCTGGTCGAATCCTGCATGATGAGCTGCGTCGCCTTGTCGTCGGCGACATGATAGTGGCGGCCCTTGCCCGGGCCGTTGCCCATCGGCAGCCGGTCGAACAGTTCGTCGCAGCGATAGAGTGCCTGGCGCAACCCCAGCAAATTGCCTTCGCCTGCAAGCCCGATGCCGAGCTCCTTGCGCACGGGGCTCGTGCCGCCGTCACAGCCAATGAGGTACGCCGTCCGCAGTTCCTGCGTGCCGCCATCCTGCAGACGCACGCGGGCGGTCACGCCGTCGCCGTCCTGGCGCAGTGACAGAAACTCGCAGCCGAAGCGGACGCTGACGGCGGGTAGCGTCTCCGCCACCGATTTCAACAGCGGCTCAAGCGTGTACTGCGAAATGAGCTGATAGGGCTCGAGCGGCAGAGAGCCGTCGTTGGTGGCGCGCGTTTCGGCCTGCGCCTGCGCGACCGACGGATAGCCGAGCCGCAGCAGCGGCGGCTGGTTGAGCGCGAGCACGATGTAGACGTCCATCGGACAATCCGGACGCAGCCCGGCGGCGCGGATTTGCTCCGACAGCCCCATGCGGCGATAGATTTCCATGGTGCGGGCGTTGACGCGCTCCATTTTCGGCAGGAACGCCGGACGCTCCTTCAGCTCGACCAGAATCGTGCGCACGCCGCGCTGGCCGAGATCGACTGCAAGCGTCAATCCAGTCGGTCCGCCGCCCACGATCAGAACGTCGCAATCCATTGTCGGTCCAATTATCGGTTACGATCGCCGCGCGCCGCCCGGATCATTTGACAGGCGACATCTTCGCCAGCTCCGGAAACGGCTGGTAGGCCGCGTCGCCGCATTGCTGCGGCGTCGCATCGACGTATTGCGTCGGCGCAGCTTCGAGAAAGATCACGGCCTTGACCCTGTGCGCGGTGCGGTTCGGGTATTGCAGACATACGACGTAGTGCGGTTCCGTGCCGTCGGTAACCGGCTTCAGCACCGGCTGAGAGATGAGCGCGGTGCGGAATTCCACCGGATTGGTGAGCTGCATGGTGAGCAGGTCGGCGATCTGCTTGTTATAGTTCGTCGGATAGACATTAGGGTTGACCACGAAATCTTGCTTGGGCTTCGATCCCCCGAAGCTGCTGCAGCCGGCAAGCGCCAGCGCCGTGACCAACAAGACCGCTTCTGTCCGCAACGTGCTCATGCTTGCACAGTCAGTTACGCCGCCGACAACTTCATCATGGCGAGCGCGGCGCGACCGTTCGGGCCATAAGGATGACCGACCGATTCCATCATGTCGAAATGGGTATAGTCCGCCGCCTCGATCAATTCGACCGGCTTGCCTGCCGCCTTGACGGCGGCGGCAAAGTCGCGGTTCTGGCGTTGAAAGTCGGGCGTCTCGTAGGTGCCATAGCTCACGATGATCGGGGCGTGAATCCGGTCGATATGACGCAGCGAGCTCATCGCCTCTTCCATCGCGTCGGTGAAATGTACGTAATTGCCGCGCTTGGAGAGACGCACCGGCTTCATGTCATACATGCCGCTCATGCACATGCCGCCCTTGATGATGTCGTTCGGCAGGCCGAACTCCTTCTGCCAATCGGTAACCAGTACGACACCGGACAGATGCCCGCCGGAGGAATGGCCGCCGACATAAAGCCGGGATGCGTCGCCTCCGAAGCTCGCTGCGTTCTTGTAGGTCCAGGCCACGGCGCGGCGAACCTGCGCCGCCATCACGCCCAGGTCGCCGTTGGCCTTATCGACCGCGGTGAAATCCGGCAGCACATAATGGGCGCCGGCATTGACATACGTTTCCGCCGCATAGGCGTAGTCCTTGGCGCTGCCATGGATCCAGGCGCCGCCGTGAATAAAGAGAAAGATCGGCGCATTCGGCTGCTTGGTGCGGTAGATGTCGAGTTTTTCGATCTCGGTCGGACCGTAGGCAACGCGCTGCGGCGGCCCGAGACGCTTGCGAACGAGTTCGCTGTTGGCGACACAGCGCGCGATCACCTGAGTGCCGAGCGGCGCATAGACCGACTGGTCGTAGGAGGCGTCGAGCTCGACCTGGTCCATGTTGAGCCACACGCTCGGACCCTGCGGGTGCGGCGGCGGACCGACGCGGCACTCCTTGGCAAGCGCCGGCGTCGCCGCGACCGCGGCCGCCGCGCCCAGCATGGCACGGCGCGAAATGTTGGGCCGAGAAAGGCCGCGATCCGGCTGCATGTCGGTTCTCCCTTTACTGTTTGATCGCCCCCGGCAAAGCATAGCACACTGGCGGTGGGGCAAGTCAGGGTCACTCCTCCGGCACGGGGCCGCACCAGCCGGGCAGGTACCCCGCATCCGTGCTCTTGCCCAATTGCAGCGCGCGCTCCAGCGCCCGGTCGAAATCGTGCTCGACCAGCTTGCGCTTGATGCGCCGGCGCAAAAAATCCGCCCACAGGAACTCGGCATACGGCGTGGTGTCCTTGGCGAAACCGCCGGCGCGCCGCAATTCGCCGGCTAGCGAACGGAACGGGTCGTCCACCAGGCCGGTGACGGATCTCGGAATGTCCTCGTAGTGCCGGCGATGGCCCGCGGTATCGAACGGATGCATCCAATTGCGATTGTCCATGACGATCCAGAACGCATCCGGTTCGAGCTTGCTCAGATTGGCGACCACGATAACGGCAACATCGCGGACCTTCTCGTCGTAAAGCGCGCGGGCCAGATGATGATGATCGATCACGTAGTGCCGGTGCTTGGGGCCGAGGATCACCGGAATCATGTGCCGGCCGAGAAATTTGCCGCCGTTCTTGGTGCCGATTTCCTTCCAGTGCTTGCGCTTGGCCATGACCTCGCGCATGCCGACTGTGATCTGGGTCGGGCGCAGATCGGCGATGGCAACCGTCGTCAGCAGCGGTTCGCGAACCATGGTCCTATCCTCCGGGCAAACATCTGATTTGATCCTGTAGCTCGCCGGCCCGCAAGCCGGTTGCGAGGTCCGCGCGGGAGCGATTCAGTCCCCTCCCCCACGGGAGAGGACGCGGGGAGATTCCCGTTCTTGCAGCGTGTTTGACGAACCACCCTATGGGACTTCGACGCCGGAGCAGGCGCCGCCCACCACATCAATAGCGTCGATCATTAAGCTAGCGGCGCGCGACTCCGGATGGGCTGTCAGCCAGCGGAACGAAACAATTCGTCAGGCGTGCGGCGTCGTCAGAAGCGTCGGCGGTGCCGTCTCCAGGCAGGCGGGCGTGTTCATCCCGCCACTGCCAGAGCTGCCTGCTCCTATCGACGCCATCGCCTGGGCGAACTGAGTGCTTGCGGCAGCCGCGCTGCCGGACGGATCGGAGGCGAGGCCGGCAACCGACCATTCGAGCCCAACCTGCCCCATCGGCGCAGCGTTGGTGAGCCGGTTGTCGGCGATGTCGAAGATCTCGAATGCGCCGGTATTATTGTTGCGCATCAGCATGTCGCTTTCGCCGGCACCGTTGATCGAGCCAAAGCCCACCACCGACCACTCCAATCCGACCTGGCCCATCGGCGTCGCTGAGGTGATCTGGTTGTTGCGGATGTCAAAAAGCTCAAACACGCCGGTATTGCTGTTACGCATCAGCATGTCGGTCTCGTTGGCGTTACCTGAGAATTCCCCGAAGCCCGCCACCGACCATTCGAGCCCGACTTGGCCCATCGGCGCCGCCGAGGTGATGGCGTTATTTCTGATGTCGAAAAGCTCAAACGCGCCGGTAATACTGTTGCGCATCAGCATGTCGGTCTCGTTGGGCTGCGTCGAGAAATCGCCAAAACCCGCGATCGACCATTCGAGGCCAACTTGCCCCATGGGGGCCGCCGAAGTGATGGCGTTGTTGCCGATGTCAAAAAGCTCAAAGACGCCCGTATTGCTGTTGCGCATCAGCATGTCGGTTTCGCCGGAGCGCGAGCTGAAATCGCCAAAGCCGGCGATGGACCATTCCAAGCCAACTTGGCCCACGGCTGCGCTGTCGGTGATGTTGTTGTTGCTGACATCGTAGATTTCTAACGCGCCGGTATTGCTGCTGCGCATCAGCATGTCGCTGGTGTCCGAGCCGAAGAAACCGCCGAGCCCGGCGATCTGCCACTCAGGACCGAGGAGCGGCAACGAGGTGGCGGAGACAATTGCGTTATTACCCAGATCGTAGAGCTCGTAGAGGCCGCTGCCGCCACTCCGCATGATCAGGTCGGCGGTGGAGCTCGCGGGTGCACCGGCGCCTTTCACAGTGACCTCGACGGCGTCGCTGCTATCCGGGGTCACGGTGAAGTCCTGCGAGTTCCAGGTTCCCTCCACGACTAGCGTCGCCAGGCCGGCGCCATTGGCCGCAGCGATCGTGATCGTTCCTTCGCCGCCGCTGGTCTGGGTCCAGACCGCGTGATCCCCCGATGCAAAATTCAGGAAGCGCAAATCTATGCTGTCCGCGACGGTAAGGCCCGAGATGTCCGTGCCGATCTGCCCGGCATCCTGATCTAGTTCGAGAGTCCCGCCGGCGCCGGTGAATTCGACCCCCTGCGAAGCTGTGCCGCCTGAGCGTAGGTCGAACAACCCGCCACTGCCGATTTCGATCTGGCCGCCGTTGAGGCCGAGAATGGAGGAATAAACAATAATCTCGCCGCCGTTTCCAACCTGGATAAGGCCGCCGTTATTGGTGACAGATTTGAAAAAGGTAATTGTGCCACCGTTAGTATAGATGCTGCTGTCGGCGCCCAAATTGGTCAAAGCCTGATCGAAAGTGACGAGATCGTTAGTCTTCGCATAGATACTGCCGGAATTTTGAACTGCGCTTTGGAGATCCAAATAGGAAGCGGCCCCGTAATTTGAATAGGCTTCCATTGAGGCGTTGGCGGCATTGGTAATCGTGTGGGCGCCGGTGTTGATCACCAGCGTGTAGCCGGTTGCGCGTATGTCGCCATCGTTGGTCAACGTGAGGTTGGCGTCACCGATGGTGCCCGTATTGAGCACCTCGATGTGGAAGCCGAGCGTGAGGCTGGCACTACTGCCGTTGCTGATGATCCTGTCATTTGCGGGATCTGTTCCATCGAGTCCGATCAGGCCATCTCCAAACGTGGTCGTGATCGTGACGCTGTTGGCGATCTCGATCGTGGTAACGGCACCGGTTGAAAGCAACGATATCGCGCCATCGTCGTCGAGGATGGTCGACGACCCGGTCCCTGACCAATCGCCGAGCTCAATGGTGCCGCCGTTGTCGGCGAACAGCGAATTCTCGTTGTCGAAACTGCCGCCGTAGGCGCTTCCCACGATGCGAAGAGTGCCGGCACCCAGAACATTGTTCGTTTCGACGGTCGCGTGATTGATAAACACAAGACCTTCGATGAAGCCAGTGCCGGAAATGTTGTTGTCGAAATTGGTGAGGGTCGCGGACGGCGTCCCGCCCAAAATCCCATCGTTGCCGTCTCCTGCAAATACAATCGAACCGGCACCGTTCAACTGCACGGTATTGTAGATCGTCAAATCGGTCGTGATATTGCCGCTGGGCGTCAGATCGATCGTCGCGGAATTATTGATCGTGCCGCCGGCGATCTCAAAATTGGCGCTATCGACCTCGATGAATCCGAACATTCCGAAGGGAAGGCCGTCGGTTACGTCAAAGTTGCCCCCGGTCAGATCAAGCGTATCGCCGCTCGTGATCTCAAGCGTGTGGATCGTTTCGTCGGAAGCGCTTTTGACAATAGCATCACGACTATTGACGCCGATCAACACGTCGTCCCCGCTCGCTGGAACGGATCCCGTGCTCCAATCGACGGCCGCCGTCCAACCCGCGGTGCCGTTGACCAGCCAATCGTCCGCGCTCATGAAACGTGCATGCCGAAGCGCCTAAGGCGATGGATCATGCTCTGATCCCGCGTTTCAGTGTTCGCCTTGTTCGACTGGCTTGCCGTGAGGCCCAGTAATTTCATTGTCATGACATTCGCCCCATGTCTGAAAGCGGAATTCTTTCCTCTATTACGAAGCGCGTCAATGTCTATTTTTTCAGGATTCATTCGCTTATTGCGAAACCGATCAAAGAGACCGTTCGAGGCATCGCGTCAGAGTTTGACGGCTCTTGGAATATCGGCTTTGCCCCCGATACAGACCGCAGAAACAAGCGCGGACATTCCAAAAAAATGCTTCGATATGCCATTCCGCCATTTGCAGCGCAAAGAAACGGCGAATTTTTGCTGTTCCCGAAGTTGGCCGCACAGCTCATCGGTAGCGGCAATCACTCGCTTTAGTCCGCGTTGATGTGCCCCGGGCGCCAGCGGCTCATGCGGTCTTCGAGCAGTTTGACCAGGCCGGTCATCAGCAACGACAGGCCGGCGAATACGACGAGCCCGGCGAACACGACGTCGACCTTGAAACCGCTTGCGGCGCGCACCATGACCACGCCGAGGCCGTCCTGCGCGCCGAAAAATTCCGACACGACGACGCCGAGCACGGCGCGGCCGATGGCGAGCCGCAGGCCGACGACGATGAACGGCAGCGAATTCGGCACCACGACCAGCCGCGCAATGTCCCATTCGCCGGCGCCGAACGAACGCACGACATTGATGAGAAGCTTGTCGGCATTGCGCACGCCCTCATAGGTATTGATGAGCAGCGGAAACAGCGCCCCGAGAAACACGACGGCGACTTTCGACCACAGGCCGATGCCGAACCAGAGCATCAAGAGCGGCAGGAAGACCAGCCGCGGCGATGCGTTGAACGCGGTGATGAACGGATCGAACATGGCGTTGAGCGTATTCGAGCGGCCGAGCAGGATGCCGAGCGGCAGGCCGACGACGATCGCGAGCGCCAGGCCGACCGCGAACGCCGAGGCGCTCACCCCGAGCGGCGCCCACAGCGAGCCGGTGACGATCATGGTCCACAGCGTGCCAATCACCTGGCTCGGCACCGTGAAGAACAGCTTCGTGCCCGCTTTCAACGGCACGAAATACGGCACGAACTGCCAAACCAGGAGCAGCAACACGATGCTGCTGGTGCCGTAGGCCACGGGCTCAAGCCGCCGCCACAGACCGCGGCCCGGCGCGGCATCGGCGCGTTCGCGAGCGGCGACATTGCCTTCGAGGGTATGTGTATCGGCCATTGCGTGTTCAGCCTTGGCTTTATTGTCCGGCACGCCACGGGAACGCGGCGCGCTCCGCCCAGCGAATGCCTTCCGTCAGCATCACCGCGATCACCATCACGGTGAGGATGCAACCAAACATGCGATCGATGGCGAAAATGTCGCCGAAGCGCGAGATGGCAAAGCCGATGCCCTCGGACGCGGCGAAGAACTCGCCGACCAGAACGCCGATCAGCGCGCGGCCGACGGCGATGCGCGCACCGGCCACCACATAAGGCAGCACGCTCGGAAAGATGACCTTGCGATAAAGGTCCCACTCGCCGCCACCGAGCGAACGCACGACGTTGATCAACAGCCGGTCGACCGCGCGCACGCCCGCGCAGGCATTGAAAATGAAGGGAAACACCGCGAGCGAAAACACGATGATGGCCTTGCCGGCGACGCCGACGCCGAAAAAGATCACCAGTAGCGGCGCCAGCGCCACCAGCGGGCTGGCATAAAAGATAGTCATCAGCGGATCGAGCGCCCAGCCGACCCGCACCCGCCAACCCATGACGATGCCCAGCGGCACGCCGATCAGAACCGCGGCACCGAGTCCGGCAAAAAACGGCACCGAGGAGACGGCGAGATCATGCACCAGGTCGCCGCTCTCGATCAGATCGACAAAGCCCGCAGCGATCAGGCTCGGTTTCGAGATGAACAGCGGATTGAATGGCACGACGAGGAAGATCGCCTGCCAGGCGGCGAAGAACAGCACCACCATCAATCCACCGAGCAGCGGCTTGCGGTAACGCACGGCGAATGATGGAGCAATGATTGCCGAGTCGGTTGCCAAGTCAGTTGCCAAGTCGGGTACCATTTCGGCCATCGTCTAAATCACGATCTCGTCTTTCAACGTGTTCCAGATTTCAAGCTTCAGATCGTTGAATTCCGGCGTCACCCGCATTTCGTACTCGCGCGGTCGCGGCAGCTTGATGACGAAGATTTTTTTCGACCGGCCCGGGCGCTTGCTCATCACCATGACGCGGTCGGACAGATAAATCGCCTCGTCGATCTGATGGGTGACGAACAGCACTGTCTTTTTGGCCTCGCGCCAGATGCGCAGCAGCTCGACCTGCATCAGGTCGCGGGTCTGCGCGTCGAGCGCCGCGAATGGCTCGTCCATCAACAGCACGTCCGGGTCGGTCGCCAGCGCCCGCGCCAGCCCGACGCGTTGCTTCATGCCGCCGGACAATTCGTGCGGATAATGCGCTTCGAATCCGGACAGACCGACCAGCCTAATCAGCCGCTCAGCGACGGCGTGGCGTTTTACCGCCGGCATGCGTTTGAGTTCGAGGCCGAGCTCGATGTTGTGCGCAACGCTGCGCCACGGCAACAGCCCGAATTCCTGAAACACCATAGCGCGGTCGCTGCCCGGGCCGGTGATGCGCTTGCCGTGCATCAGCACATCGCCCGAATCTGGCTTGGTCAGGCCGAGCAGAATGTTAAGAAAAGTGCTTTTGCCGCAGCCCGACGGCCCGACGATGGAGAGGAACTCGCCCTCCTCGACATCGATATCGAAATTGCCCAGCGCCCGGACCGGCGCGCGATTCTGCGGCCGGAAGGTCAGGCTGACGTTGCGGCCCTGGATGTAACCGGTCATGCGCGGGGCCCGACGCGCAGGCAGGCGTATCGGCCAATCATGATGTCATGATTGCTTAGACTTTGCGGGCCCGCAACAGGGGGTGATTGCGGCATGATCGCCAACGGGCACGCCACAATCGACCCATGCCGCGCGGATCCTCGTTCGACGCCTGGAACTTCGAGAGCGAACCTTACTTCAATCGAATCCCGGCCGGTGTGACGCGAAAGACACAGCCAAAACGCTCCGTCGCGCGTTGGGGCGGTGCACTATCCACGTGTCAGGGGAAAGAAATGCAAAAGACTGCTCTTCTCGGAATTGCCGCCGCAGCCATGCTGGCTGCCGCACCAGCGTTTGCCGCCGATTTGGCGCCGATCGCGCCGATGTACAAAGCACCGGCGATGATGGTGCCACCGGCGAGCTGGACAGGCTTCTATATCGGCGGCGACATCGGCGGCTCTTGGTCGCACACCAACGGAAGCTGGACCGGCCTGCCGTCGGCCGCGGCGTTTGGCGTCAATCCGACCGGTGGCAGCCTCGACGGCTCGGGCTTCCTGGGCGGCGTCCACGCCGGATACGACTATCAGTTTGCACCCACCTGGGTGTTCGGCGTCGAGGGCGATTGGACCTGGACGCACGACCGCGGCTCGAACAGCCAAGCCTGGACCCTGTTCGGCACGGGCACCCCGGTCGGTGGCGGCGCGGCCACCAGCATGAATTCGACCGTCGATTGGCTCGCCTCGTTCCGTGGCCGGCTCGGCTATCTGGTGACGCCGAACGTGCTGGCCTACGCCACCGGCGGTGTCGCCTGGGGCGACGTGCATTACAGCGGTACAGCGTCGGCTCCAACCGTTGGCTATCTTGCCAGCACGTCGTTCAACAACACATCCGACGGCTTCGTGGTCGGCGGCGGCGTCGAATGGGCGCTGACGCACAACTGGTCGCTGCGCGGCGAGTATTTGTTCTATCACCTCAACAGCGCCGCAGGCGCAACCGCAACGTCGGCGGCATTCCCGGCATTCCCGTCGAGCTTTTCCTGGAGCAGGACAAACGTCGACGTCGCGCGTGTCGGGCTGAGCTACAAGTTCTGATAAGGCGGCGCGTTAACAAGGCGTCACAACAGAAAACGGGCCGCGGATTCGTCCGCGGCCCAATTTTTGCCAAGGCGACCGTAGGTTTCAGCTTACAGGCGAACGTCGTAGTATTCCTCACCGCCACCGGACGCCGCTGCGTCCATCATCGAGGATTTGCGATGTCCGCCTTTCCGGTTTCGTCCCTCGATCCGTTCTCCGACGATTTCCTGGCCGCTCCCTATCCATTCTACGAGGAATACCACCATCGTCGGCATCGGCAACGCGCTCTACGCGTTTGCCACCAACCCCGAGCAGTGGCGAGCGTTGCGCGAGAAGCCGGCGCTCGCACGACCGGCCTTCGACGAGGTGCTGCGCTGGGAATCGCCGATCCAGACGTTCTTCCGCACCACGACCCGCGCGGTCGACATCGGCGGTTTTGAAATCCCGCGGGACGCGAAGGTATTGCTGTTCTTGGCTTCCGCAAACCGCGATCCGCGCCGCTGGGACGACCCCGAGCGCTTCGATGTCAACCGCCGGGCCCGCCGGTCACGTCGCCTTCGGCGCCGGTATTCATCTGTGCGTCGGCCAGATGCTGGCGCGGCTCGAGGCCGAGATGATCGTGACGGCGCTCGCCGCGCGGGTTGAACGCATCGACATCGTCGGCGAACCGCGGCGCAAGCTCAGCAACAGCCTGCGCCAGTTTGGCAGCCTGCCAGTGCAGTTGATTGCGGCTTAGCGGTCGGGCGTCTGCCATTAGTTAATGAACAGTTTAACAGTTGAGTCCATGATCCATCCATATCATTTCGGACCACGATCATGACTGCCGATGAACCGACAGAAAAAGTTGTCTGCCCCAAGTGCCACAACGAGATGATCTTTGTCACGGCGGTGCCGCACCGCAGCGCTCCGCAAATGCAGCAGACAACTTTCGTCTGCTATCCTTGTAATCGCACTTGGAGTTACGCGCTGTCATCGGAGATGGCGGCGAACTACGCGACCAAGGATAGCGATGCCGTGGCCCGGAGCGCATTGGGCGAAGAAACGGCCCATTAGATCGGCGCAACGCCACTCACCGGGTGGCGTCATTGGTTCGATCATGGCCCATCAACGCACCATTGTACCCACGACATGACTGTCGGGCTTCCGTCTGGCTGGCGATTCAAATGACAGCTGGGGAATGGTCGGAGTGGCAGGATTTGAACCTGCGACCCCCTCGTCCCGAACGAGGTGCTCTACCAGGCTGAGCCACACTCCGACATCGCTGTAACAAGGCCGCGCCGCGCGCTTATACAGATGGCGTTGCGGGCCTGCAAGCGCGACGGATTTTGCCGCCGCACGTGCTATTTAGGCACGATGGTGCCGCAATGACAGCCCTGCTCGCGACCCGGATCCTGACCGCCGGCGATGCCGCCGTCGCCGAGGCCGCACGTTACCTCGCGGCCGGCGGCCTGGTCGCGTTTCCGACCGAGACGGTCTACGGGCTCGGTGCCGACGCCACCGACGCCGGAGCGGTGGCGCGGCTCTATGCTGCCAAAGGCCGGCCGGCCTTCAATCCGCTCATTTGCCACGTCGCCGACGCCGCGGCGGCGCGGGCGCTGGCGCATCTTGATGCAGACGCCGAACGGCTCGCGGCGGCATTCTGGCCGGGACCGCTGACGCTCGTGCTGCCGAAGGCCTCGGACTGCCCGGTGGCCGAGCTGGCGACGGCGGGCCTCGACAGCATCGCGGTGCGCGTGCCGCGCCACGTGGTGGCGCAAAAAATTCTGCAAAAATTCGGCAGGCCGATCGTTGCGCCGTCGGCCAACCGCTCCGGTCACGTCTCGCCGACGACGGCGGCGCATGTGCTTGCCGATCTGCGCGGCCGGGTCGATCTTATTGTCGACGGCGGCGCGACGCCGGTCGGCGTCGAATCCACCATCGTCGCCTGCCTCGGCGAGCCGATGCTGCTGCGGCCGGGCGGCGTGCCCAGCGAAGCGATCGAGCGGCTGCTGGGGCGACCGCTGGCGCGGCCGGCAGTCGAGACTGCGTCGGCAGACCATGCCCCGCTCGCGCCCGGCATGCTGCCGTCGCATTACGCACCGCGCACGCCGCTTCGCCTCGATGCTGCCGGCATCGAGACCGGCGAAGCCCTGCTGGCCTTCGGGCCAAAATCCGTGCCGGGCGCCGAGCGCGCTGTGCGTGCGCTCAATCTGTCGCCGCGCGGCGATATGATCGAGGCGGCCGCCAATCTGTTTGCACACCTGCGCGCGCTCGATGCCGCCGGCGCACCCTGCATCGCGGCGATGCCTGTGCCGCGCGAAGGTCTCGGCGAAGCCATCAACGACCGCCTCGCGCGCGCCGCCGCGCCGCGCCCGCCCCGCTTATGATAAAATGAGCCAGCGGCCAACGGCCCGAAGCCAGATGGAACTGTTTCATGCTCGACAAACCGCAGACCAAACTCGAACCCGCCCTGCTTGCGCGTTTCGCCGCGATCGTCGGCGACAAATACGCCATCACCGACCGAGACGCGCAGGCGCCGTATCTCGTCGAGCTGCGCGGGCTGTACCAGGGCCACACCCCGGTGGTGCTGCGGCCATCGTCGGTCGAGGAAGTGGCGAGAATTCTGAAACTCGCCAACGACACCGTGACGCCGATCGTGCCGCAGGGCGGCAACACCGGGCTCGTTGGCGGCCAGATCCCCCTGCACAACGAGATCGTCCTGTCGCTCAACCGGCTCGACCGCATCCGCGACATCGATCCGACCTCGAACACGCTGACCTGCGAGGCCGGCGTCACCCTGCAGCGCGCGCGCGAGGCCGCCGCCGCCGCCGACCGGCTCTATCCGCAATTGCTGCCCTCGGAAGGCACCTGCACCATCGGCGGCAATCTTTCGACCAATGCCGGCGGCACGGCGGCGATCGCGCACGGCATCGCGCGCTCGCATGTGCTCGGCATAGAGGTGGTGCTCGCCGACGGCCGCGTGCTCAACAATCTCAACAAGCTGAAGAAAGACAACACCGGCTACGATCTGAAAAACCTGTTCATCGGCGCCGAGGGCACGCTCGGCATCATCACCGCGGCGGTGCTCCGCCTGGTGCCGCGGCCGCGTGCGGTCGAGACGGCATTTGCCGGCATTGAGTCGCCGGAGGCCGCGCTTGAATTGCTCGGTCTCGCCACCGAGCGCACGTCGGGCGGCGTCACCAGCTTCGAGATCATGACCCGGGCGGGCATCGAGCTTGTGCTCGAGCATGGCGCCGGCACCCGCGATCCGCTCGCCGCGCCGCATCCCTGGTACGCGCTGATCGAGCTGTCGTCGCAGCAGCGCGACGGCCTGCGCGAGAGCATGGAAGGCATTCTAACGCAGGGCCTGGAGCGCGGGTTAGTTCGCGATGCCGCCATCGCCGACAGCCTCGAGCAGGGCAAGACGTTCTGGCGCTTGCGCGAATTGTTCAGCGAAGTGCAGCGCCACGCCGGTGGCTCGATCAAGGAAGACATTTCCGTGCCGGTTGCCGCGGTTCCCGCGTTCATCAGAGAGGCCAACGCCGCGGTTGCCGCGCTCATCCCCGATGCGCGGCCGCTGCCGTTCGGCCATCTCGGCGACGGCAACATCCACTACAACGTCTCGCAGCCGATTGGCGCCGACAAAGATGCGTTTCTCAAACGTTGGGGCGAGATGAACGAGGTGGTGTTCGCCGTGGTGAAGAAATACGGCGGCTCGATCTCGGCCGAGCACGGCATCGGGCTCCTCAAACGCGATCTTCTGCCGTCGGTAAAGGACCCGGTCGCGCTTGAGCTGATGCACGGCATCAAGCACCTGCTCGACCCCAAGGGCATCCTCAATCCGGGCAAGGTGCTGTAGCGCGCGTTGCGTATAGTCTCGGGTATAGTCTTGGCTACAGCCTTGGCTATCGTCTTGGCTATAGATCGAATTGTTGATTGAGGGTGGGCATTTCGACCTGCGTGTTGCCGAGCAGGGACGCGAATGCCTGCATTGCATTTTCCTCCCCGTGGGTGAGGAACGTGTGCGCCGCTCCCGTGTGCCCGTGCCATTTGAGCAGCCCGGCCTGATCGGCGTGGGCCGAAAACCCATTCAGCGTGTGGATTGTAGCTCTGACCGGATAATCGTCGTCAAGTATCCGCACCGGATTTTGACCATCGATGATGTGACGCGCCAGCGTCCCCTCGGCGGCATAGCCGACGAAAATCACGCTGCATTCGGCGCGCGAAATATTGTGTTTGAGGTGGTGGCGCACCCGTCCTCCCGTGGCCATGCCGGACCCGGCCATGATGATCGCACCGCCGTGCACAGTGTTCAGGGCCACCGATTCCGCCCTTCCCCGGGTGTAATGAAGGCCGGGCAGCGCAAGCGGATCGCGACCGCTTCGGAACAGCTTGGCGGCGTCGGGCTGCAAGTATTCGAGATGATGAGAAAATATCTCGGTCGCCGAAATCGCCATGGGCGAATCGAGATAGACCTGCATCGACGGCAGCAATCGGCTTTTTTCGATGCCCTGATTGAACACGAACAGGAGTTGCTGCGCCCGCTCCAGCGCAAAGGTCGGGATGATGACATTGCCGCCACGCTTGAGCGTGTCGGAGATCGCGCTGTACAGTTCGTCGATCGACGCATCCATCGGCTTGTGGAGTCGATCGCCATAGGTCGTCTCGATCACCACCGCATCCGCGTGCGGCGGAGGCGCCGCCGTCAGAAGCAAAGGGTCTGTGCCGTTGCCGAGGTCGCCTGAGAAAAGCAGCCGTACGGTGCGGCCGGCTTCCGTCAGTTCGACGAGGATGCTGGCCGAGCCAAGGATATGTCCGGCATCCACAAATGTCGCGCGGATGCCTTCGGCGAGATCGATTGGTTCGCCATATCGGGCACTGCGCTTGAACAATTCCAAGCTCTTGGACGTATCAGCCACGGTATACAAAGGCTCAGCAGTCTGGTCCGCGCGGTGCCCTGCCTGATGCGAGTCTGAAACCTGCTCCTCCTGAAGGTGAGCGGAGTCGAGCAAGACCAGCCGGCCGAGTTCACGAGTGGCGCTGGTCGTGATGATTTCGCCGTGAAACCCGCGCTTGGTCAGAAGCGGCAGCCGCCCGCAATGATCAAGGTGAGCATGCGTCAGCAGCACAAAATCGATGCCGGCGGGATCGAAACCGAAGTCGGCGGCGTTATCGACAGCGAGCTCGCGGCTGCCCTGATGGAGTCCACAGTCGATCAAAAAGCGCTGGCCGGCGCACTCGACGAGGTGGCATGACCCGGTGACATCGCGATCAGCGCCGTGAAAGGACAGTCTCAAATTATTTCTCCCACAAAAGGCGGAATAACGTAACGACGCAGCCGATCAACTCCTCAGGCCCAGCGGGGCGCCGCATGCGTCGTACCAGTCCAGGATACTGTTCCAAATCTCATCTGCGGTTTCGGCGAACCAGAACAGCTCTCGATCCTCAGCATCGATCGTACCTTCGTCGGCCAGGAATCCAACGTCGATGGCGCGACGCCAATAGCCTTCGCCGACCAGCACGATCGGAACCGGCTTGATCTTTCGCGTCTGCACCAAGGTCAAGACTTCGAACAGCTCGTCGATCGTTCCAAAGCCACCCGGAAATGCGACCAGAGCCTTCGCGCGCTGCAGCAGATGCATCTTGCGCAAAGCGAAGTAGTGAAATCGAAAACACAGCTCCGGGGTAATGTAGGGATTGGGATATTGCTCATGCGGCAGATTGATATTCAGACCGACGGATTTTGCACCGACCTCGAAGGCGCCACGGTTTGCGGCTTCCATCATCCCGGGTCCGCCACCGGTCATGATCACCAGCCGAGACCCATCGCTATCGCAGCAGCTTCCTACCAACCGCCCGAACTCGCGCGCAACGTCATAGTAGCGGCTCTTCGCCAATATACGCTCCGCCACCGCGAGCTTGCGGACCAGGATGCTATCGTGGGGATCGGTTTCAAGCGCCTGGCGCGCGGCCTCTACAGTTCGCCGCGCCGCGGCGGGTTCCAGTATTCGCGTTGAGCCATACACCACGACGGTATCGCGAATGGCGCGCTCCTCAAGCAGAGTCTCCGGCTTAAGGTACTCAAGCTGGAGGCGCACACCGCGCGCCTCGTCGCCGGTCAGGAAAGCTACATCCTGTTCGGGCAGGATATAGCTTGGGCTCTCGAGAATTGCTTTCAGTCTCGCAGGCGCATCAGGATCCTCGTCAGCCGACTTCGGTCGGTGCCCAGGCAACGGCTGTCGCCGCCTGCCAGGGTCCGCCGGCCGAGGAATCGCAACCTTCCTGGATGAAGCCGCCAAGTCCTTTGCCATCGCTAAGTCCAATCTGATCGATGTCGGCGTGTCAGGCGGAAACGACTAACCGCCAAGTTGATCTCAATCAATGCTGACGCAATTCACGCTTGGACCGCTGCTCGCTTTCGTACGCTGTCGAGCAGCGAGGCGCGTAAGAGGTAGGCGCGATGCGCCACGGGATCGGCGGCGATAGCGGCGAGCTGTTCGAAATTCCGCGCGCGCGCGGCAGGGTCTTTTTCCTCCATGCGCTTTTTATTGGCGATGGTCTGCTGCTGCACGAACTCGATGTTGAGCGGACGGCGATGGCGGTCATAGAGATCGAGCGTTTCGGACGGTGCTTCGTTGCGAATGACGCGGCCGAGGAGGCCGCTCAGCTCGACGGCGTCGTGAATGCCGAAGTTGAGACCAAGCCCGCCGAGCGGGTTGTTGACGTGCGCGGCGTCGCCGGCCAGGAACACGCGGCCTCGGCGAAACGACGCGGCCACCCGCTGGTGCACATTGTAGAGATTACGGTGCACGACCTCGTAGCGGTCGGCCTTTGGGATGAATTTCTGCAAGCGGCGCTCGACCGCTTCATCGGCAAACAGCTCGGCTTCGGTCTGCTCGATCCGGGTCGTCGACAGCACTCGCCATAGCCCCTTGCCGTCGTCGCCCGACACTTTGAACAACGCACACCAATCCTCCGGATCGGACAGGTAATTTCGCGTGCAGCCGGGAAATTTCGCGCCGATGTCGAACGGCGTGGTGAGAATAAGAAAGCGTTCCGGATGGGTGTAGCCCTCGAATTCGATGCCGAGCGCCTTTCGCACGGTCGAGCGGCCGCCGTCAGCACCGATCAGATAGGAGCCTTTGACCGTGTGGCTCCCGTCCTGCGTCTCGACCGTAATCGCGACGGCATCGGCTGATTGCGACACTGCAACGACGCGAGCGGAGAATTCGACCCTTGCATGGGGAAAAGCGTGCAGACGTTCTACCGCCATTTTGGCAAGTTTGTGCTGCTCGCACTGCACGGCGAACGGATAGCGGGTATCGTCTTTCAGAACGCCGAAATCGAACTCGGCGACGAGCTTGCCGGTCGTGCGGTCCCAATTCCGGAACAGCGGCTCGACCAAGCCGCGGCCGATGACCTCCTCGACGAGGCCAAGCTCTTCCAGCATCTCCAAGGTGGCGGCATGCGTGGTGGCGGCACGCGGCGACTCGTTGACCTTGCTATCGGCCTCGAACACATGCACCGCCAGCCCCTGGCGGGCGAGCGCAAGCGCCGTAATCATCCCGACCGGGCCGCCGCCGGCGATCAGAATCGGCAGCTTGGATAATGATGGCATTGTGCTCGGCTGAAAATCCAAATGGACTTTTAGTGCATCGGTTGAGTCCGTCAATAAGATACCGTAGGAAGGCGGTCGGCGACGATGGATTGCGGCAAGACGCATGGACCCACCCATGGAGCCTGCACCTGCCGGCAAGGCGCCTTCAGGCTTAACAAGCGCCGAGGCCGAGCGTCGCCTCAAACAGTATGGCGCGAACGACATTCCGGAACAGCGGCCGCATCCGGCACTTGCGCTCCTGCAGAAATTCTGGGGGCCGATTCCCTGGATGCTCGAAGCTACCATCGTCATCCAGGTTCTCCTCGGCAAAACCGGAGAAGCGGCGATCGTCGGCGCTCTCCTCGTCTTCAACGCCGCGATCAGCTTTGTTGAGGAGGGCAAGGCAAGCAAGGCGCTGGCGCTGCTGCGCAGTCGGTTGACGACAAGGGCGCGCGTGCTGCGGGACGGAAGCTGGCAATTGGTCCCCGCCGCAAGCTTGGTCCCCGGCGATACTGTGCACCTTCGCGTTGGCGATCTTTCGCCCGCCGACATCCGGATCGTCGATGGCGATGTCCTCCTGGACCAGTCGGCCCTCACCGGCGAATCCGTTCCCGTAGAAGCCCGCGCCGGGACACTCGCCTATGCGGCCGCCATCGTCCGGCGCGGCGAAGCCACCGGCGAAGTCGTGGCGACGGGGCTCCGCACCTATTTCGGCAAGACTGCAGAACTGGTGCGCACGGCGAAATCAACGAGCCACCTGCAGACGACCATCTTCGCGATCGTCAAGACGCTCATCATCATCGATGCATTGTTGGTCGGCGCCTTGCTGCTTTATGCGACGTGGGCCGGCTTGCCGCTTGCCGATGTAATCCCATTTGCATTGATCCTTCTGGTCGCATCCGTTCCCGCAGCCCTGCCGGCGACCTTCACCTTGGCGACCGCGCTCGGGGCTACCGAGCTGGCGCGCAACGGCGTGCTGGTCACGCGGCTGACGGCGATCGAAGAAGCGGCCGGTATGGATGTGCTGTGTACCGACAAGACCGGCACCATCACTGAGAACCGTCTCGCACTCGCAGGGGCAACGCCGTTTGCGCCCAGTTCGGAAGATGAACTGCTGCGCCAGGCGGCGTTCGCCAGCGATCCCGCGACCCAGGATCCCATCGATCTTGCCATACTGGCCGCCGCGCAAGCGCGCGGCCTGCTTGCCAATCCGCCGCGGCGGGTCGAGTTCGTGCCGTTCGACCCGGGACTGCGTTATTCGCTCGGGCAATACGAAGACGCCCCGGGAACATTATGCGTCGTCAAGGGCGCTCCGCGAACGATCGCCGCGCTCGCCGTGAACAGTCCCGATGCCTCTAATATTGCGGCGTCGAGCGAACGGCTCGCCGCCGGCGGCAACCGCGTGTTTGCCGTCGCCTCCGGCACCGATCGGAACTCGCTCCGCCTCACTGGGCTTGTGGCCCTGGAGGATCCGCCGCGTCCGGATTCAGCAGCGCTCGTCAAAGGTTTGCACGACCTCGGCGTCCGCGTCGTGATGGTCACAGGCGACAACCTGGCGACAGCTCTGGCCGTCGCGCAGCGCGTGGGCATCGGCAGCCGCGCCGCTGCTGCCGATGCGCTCGATCATCTCGATGCCGGCCAGGCACTTAATTACGACATCTTCGCCCGCGTGTTTCCCGAACATAAGATCAAGCTCGTCCGGCTTCTGCAGGAGGCGGGCCACGTCGTCGGCATGACCGGCGACGGCGTCAATGATGCGCCGGCCTTAAAGCAGGCGGACGTCGGCATCGCAGTCGCTACTGCGACTGACGTCGCCCGCGCCGCGGCCGGCGTGGTGCTGACCACGCCCGGCCTGGTGGATGCTCTCTCCGCGGTACAGATCAGCCGACGCATCTACCAGCGCATGCTGACCTACACAATCAACAAGATCATGAAGACGCTCGAGATTGCGGTTTTCCTGAGTGTCGGCGTCATGGTCACCGGCACGTTCGTCATCACGCCGCTGCTTATCGTGCTGCTGCTGTTCGCCAACGATTTCGTCACCATGTCGATTGCAACCGATAACGTATCGTACTCACCCACTCCGGACCGGTGGAACGTGAAGTCACTCATGGCGACAGGCGGGGCGCTCGCGGCTGTGATGCTGTTGCTTTCCTTCGCGGTGTTTTTTACCGCGCGCGACCTTCTCGGCCTGCCTTTAGCGCAGCTGCAAACGCTGGTTTTCGTCATGCTGGTGGCGACCGGACAAGGCAACGTCTATTTGATCCGCGAACGCGGCCACTTCTGGCAATCGCGGCCGGGCACATGGCTCATCGTCAGTTCGATCGCCGATCTCGCAGTCGTTGCGTTGATGGCGACGATCGGTGTGCTGATGACTCCGGTGAGCCCGTTGCTCATTGCCGGGTTGCTAAGTGCGGTTGCGCTCTATTTGCTCATACTCGATCGATTCAAGGTGCTCATCTTCCGGCGTTTCACAATTCGCTGACTGGCTTTGCGTGAAGCGGCGGCCCATTCACCGGCGAGCGGTTCAGTGCCCGCCGTTCATCGCTTCCCACACCTTGCGCGGCGTCGCCGGCATGTCGATGTGGCGCACGCCGTTGTGACGATGCAGCGCGTCGACGATGGCATTGATGATTGCCGGCGGCGCACCGACGGCGCCGGCTTCGCCTGCGCCTTTGACTCCCAGCGGATTGGCCGTGCACGGCACGTTGTGGGTCGAGAAGGAAAAAGACGGAAGATCGTCGGCGCGCGGCATGGCGTAATCCATGAACGAGCCGGACAGGAGCTGCCCGCTATCGTTGTCGTACACGGCGTGCTCGAGCAAGGCTTGGCCGATGCCTTGCACAATGCCGCCATGCACCTGACCTTCGAGCAGCAGCGGGTTGATGGTGCGGCCGAAATCGTCGACCACGGTATAACGCGCGATCTCGACCGTGCCGGTATCGCGGTCGATCTCGACTTCGACGATGTGGCAGCCGTTGGGAAACGTCTGCGCCGGCGGCACGCGGGTGTGTTTGGTATCGAGCCCAGGCTCCATGCCGGCGGGCAGTTTGGCCGGATCGCGCGCCGCCTTCGCCACCGTGAAAATATCGACGCGCAGATCGGTTCCGGGTACGCCGAACGCACCGTCGGCAAAGACGACATCCTGCGGCGAGACCTCCAGGAGGTGGCTGGCGAGCTCCCTGCCCTTGCCGACAATGGTGCGCGAAGCCTCGTAGAGCGCCGTGCCCGCAACCGCAAGCGCGCGCGAGCCGCCGGTCAACCCAGCCGGCGTGCGGTCGGTGTCGCCCATGATGACGTCGATGCGATCGGCATCGATGCCGAGCTGATCGGAGACGACCTGCTTGTACGAGGTGACGAGCCCGCTGCCATATTCCTGGTTGCCCATCACCAGTTCGATGTGCTCGCCCTTGAACTCGATCGACGCTGTCTCCGGAAAGCCGCCGCCGCAGCGCTCCGTATAGGTCGCCATGCCGATGCCGCGCAGCTTGCCGTGCGATCCGCTTTGCGCACGCCGTTTGGCGAACGACGACCACTCGGCGGCCTCCATGCACAGGTCCATGACCTTTTCGAATTCGCCGGAATCGAAAACGAGCCTGGTCGCCGACGTGTAGGGCATCGCCGACGGCGGCACGAAATTGATGCGGCGGATAGCATCGGGGCTCATGGCGAGTTCGCGCGCCGCGGCATCGACCAGCCGCTCGAGCAGATAAGCGGCCTCCGGTCGCCCGGCGCCGCGATAGGCACAGACCGGCACCGTGTTGGTGCAGATGCCCTTGACGTTGACGTGGATCGCGCCAAACACATAAAGCCCGGAGACCAGATCGGTCGAGCGCGTCGGCACGAAGCAGCCGAACGGCGACAGATAGGCGCCCACATTGGCGAGGATGGAAACGCGCAGGCCGAGGAAGCGGCCGTCCGCGTCGAGCGCGAGTTCCGCGCGGGTCGTATGATCGCGCCCCTGATTGTCGGAGACGAACCCCTCGGAGCGATCTTCCTGCCACTTTACCGGCCGACCGATCTTGCGCGCGGCCCAGACCACGAGCGCGTGCTCGGGATAGACGAAGGCCTTCATGCCAAAGCCGCCGCCGACATTGGGCGTAATCAGACGAAGTTTTTCCTTCGGCAGTTTGAGCACGAAATCGGCGAGCGGATCGCGCACGAAATGTGCGCCCTGCGTCGCGGTATAGAGCGTCGAGCGGCCGGTCGCTTGATCGTAATCGCCGATGGCGTTGCGCGGCTCCATCGAATTGACGACCACGCGATTGTTGATGAGTTCGAGTGAAACGACGCGCGCGGCCTTGGCAAACGCCGCCTCGGTCGCCTTGGCGTTGCCCATGTCGTTGTCCCAGTCGAACACGACATTGTTGGGAATATCGTCGAACAAAAGCGGCGCACCGGGTTTGATCGCGTCTTTCGCCTCGGCAACCGCCGGCAGGTCGTCGTATTCGATTTCGATCGCCTCGGCGGCATCTTCCGCCTGCGCGCGGCTGTCGGCCACCACGGCGGCGACCCATTCGCCCGAATAACGCGCAACGTCCAACGCCAAAGGCCGCCGCGGCACGTTCGGCGTGTCGAGCCCGGTCATCAGCGGCAGCGTGGCGGCGGCAAGCTCGGCGCCGTCCACGACGTAGTGCACGCCGGGCATGGCGAGCGCCGCGCTTTTATCGATGCTCTTGATGCGCGCGGCGGCGTGCGGGCAGGTGACCACCGCCACATGTTTCATGTTCGGCAGCTCGACGTCGGCGACGAAATGGCCCTTGCCGGCGACGAAGCGGCGGTCCTCGCGCACGCGCCGGTCGCTGGAGACATAGCGGTAGTGGCCGGTCGCGCTCATTCGGTCAGGCTCCGGGGCCGGTTGACGCCGCGCATGCGCTCGGCGGCGAGCGCGATCGCTTCCACGATCTGCGCATAGCCGGTGCAGCGGCAGATATTGCCGGAGATCGCCTCGACGATCTCCTCGCGCGTCGGCGCCGGGTTGCCGGCGAGCAACGCGTGCGCGGCCATGATCATGGCCGGCGTGCAGTAGCCGCATTGCAAGCCGTGGGTCTCGCAAAAGGCGTC